>Ga0318562_10001655_pt1 | contig 10125 bp, 10 predicted proteins | sample GRESIP066b5f18_FD_203688 | JGI IMG/M metagenome (GOLD analysis project Ga0318562, IMG submission 203688) | Tropical soil microbial communities from Luquillo Experimental Forest, Puerto Rico - GRE.SIPMG.066b5f18 | ecosystem: Environmental > Terrestrial > Soil > Tropical forest > Bulk soil...
AGCCGATCAGGACCCGGCAAAGCCAATATCTCAACAACCGGATCGAGCAGGATCATCGCTCCATCAAAAGACGCGTGCGGCCCATGCTGGGGTTCAAGTCCACCGACAGCGCCCGGACCATCCTCGGCGGCATCAAGATGATCGCCATGATGCGCAAGCGGCAGGCGAGGTATGCCTTCAATCCCCGTCCTTCCCTCGCCGAGCAGTTCGACATCCTCGCAGCGTGAGCTATCCGCAATTCTGCAAGCCGTTTTTGCTCACGCAAATTCCAAGTTTGCGACAGAACCGGGAATTTCGGTGCACCTTTCAATCCGCCATGCACGCGATCCATGCGGGCACAGAGCCGCGCCGCGTAGAGGTCGAGCATTGCCGGCGTGATCTCTCCCTCCGATAGTGCGGGCCTCGTCTCGAGGATGGCGCTGCGTAGCGCCGCGGCGTTCTTCGCCACCTTCTCGGGCTCGGCTCGATAGATATGGGCCATCTGGCGCAGGATCGAGACGAAGCCCGGACGTCCGTAGCGCCACCTTGGGGAAGTAGGTGCCGCCCCAGTAAGGTTCGCCGGCCGGCGTCAAGAACATGGTGAGCGGCCAACCGCCAGGCTGACCCAGCGCTTGAAAGGGCCGACATGTAGACCTGGTCCAAATCGGGGCGCTCCTCCCGGTCGACCTTGATGTTGACGAAGAGCGCGTTCATCACCTCGGCGACGTCGGCATCCTCGAAGCTCCCATGCGCCATGACATGACACCAATGGCAGGCCGCGTAGCCGATGGAGAGCAGGATCGGCCTGTCGAGGCGCCTTGCTTCCTCGAGAGCCGCCACCCCCCACACCCGCCAGTGGACCGGATTGTCCTTATGCTGGAGCAAATAGGGGCTCGCGGCGAATACGAGCTCGTTTTGTGGCATGGCCTTCCTTCGTTCGGCTTGCCGTGTGGTGAATTTGAAGTTCCTATCCCCTGTTCGTAGCCACGAATAAGCTTCATTGTCGGCTCGAGGCGGCAGGTGAAGTCCAAGCCGATAACAACACAGATAAGAATGGCTGTCACAGTTTGGGAGGAAGGATATGGCGCCGAGCGAGACGAAGGTAAAAGCCAAGTCTGGGGCAACCACGCCGCGGGCGCCGAAGCCCAAGCAAGGCCTGCTGGAGCGGCTGGACGCCGGGCCGGTGGTCTGCGCCGAGGGCTATCTGTTCGAGTTTGAGCGGCGCGGCTATCTCCAGGCCGGTGTCTTCGTGCCGGAGGTCGTGCTCGAGCATCCAGAGCTCGTCGAGAACCTGCATCGGGAGTTCATGCATGCAGGCTCCGACGTGGTCGAAGCCTTCACCTACTACGCGCATCTCGAGAAGCTCAAGATCATCGGCCGCGAGAAGGATCTCGAGCGCATCAACCGCGAAGCGTTGCTCATGCCAAGAAGGTAGCGCGCTCCACCGGCGGGCTGTTCGCCGGCAATATCTGAAACAGCAATATCTACGATCCCGGCGACCGCACGACGCATAACGCGGCGCGCCGGATGTTCGACGAGCAGATCGGCTGGGCCGTCGATGCTGGCGTCGACTTCATCATCGGGGAGACCTACAGCTACGCCGCCGAAGCGGAGCTCGCGGCGCAGGCGATCAGGGAGGCGGGATTGCCAGCGGCGGTCACCATGGCGGTTCACAGGGACCGACACGGCGAGGCGCTGTTTATCCTTCCCATGGTAACGTGAGCGCTTGAGCGTGTTGGCGGAGGAGCGCTATTGTCTTTCCGCAGGCAACGCAAAACTGCGATATCGTCTCCGATCATGGGCTTGATGGGCCCTTGTCGCCATGTCCTTGCCGCACGCCTGCATTGGGCTTCGTTGTTCTCGCCATGAGCAGCGGCCCAAGAGCTCGATCTTCTACGTGGACTAAGAGGAAGCGGCGATTGATATTGAGCCGGCCATGATCGCGCATCTCACCTTGTTTGAGGACACGCTCTCGAACGGTGTCGGCGCCTGCCTGCCATCTGCACCGCGCATGATCTTCGTCGTTCACGGCGCGATGTCGATCGGCGAGCGCAGCCTCGCCGACGGCGATACCTGGCACGACGAGGCCGCGGTGACCCTCAGAGGCGGCGATCAAGCCGGCGCGACGATCTGGCGCTGGGATCTCACAAAAGGCCCTCCGGCAACGTTGCCTGCCGGGAACGGCCTGCGGTCTTCAATAAGTCTCACGGCGCCGCTACTTACCCTGCCGGAGGGTGCGCTGCTCCTGCGGGGAGACAGCGTCGCCTTCCCGCCGCGCGGTTGCGCATTCACGCACATCCACCAGGGGCCAGGGATCCGTTGCCTCATTGAAGGCGGCATCCGGATCGACGTGCATGGCCACTCGACCTCCTATGGTCGGGGCGGCGCTTGGTATGAGAGCGGACCGGATCCCGTCTTCGCCCAAGCCGCCGATCGGCCGAGCCGGTTTATCCGCGTCATGATCCTGCCGCGCGCGCTGCTCGGAAAAAGCTCGATCCGCTATGTCAACGAGGCGGACAAGGATAAGCCTCGTCCCCAGAGCTACAAGATCTTCGTTGACGCTCCGATTGACTTCCCTTCGAGCCGAACCGCCTAGCCTGTGCATCGACCATGGGCCAATCAAGGTGACGAGCGTGATGAAGCTTTACTATTCGCCGGGCGCGTGTTCGCTCGCCGCGCATATCGCGCTCGAGGAAGTGGGTGAAAGATTCCAGCTTTCGCGCGTCGATCTCGCCGCCGGTCAGCAGGACAGCGCCGAATATCTCCGCATCAACCCGAAGGCTCGCGTGCCGACACTGAGCGATGGCGATTGGGTCTTGACGGAAGCTCCGGCAATATTGCGCTATATCGCGGCACGCCACCCGGCCGCCGGTCTCTGGCCATGGGACGTGCGGGAAGAGGCGCGCTGCGCCGAATGGCTCAATTGGCTTTCGTCCACCTTACACGTCGCCTTCGCGCATCTGCGCCGCGCGGCCCGTTACGCGACCGAGCCCCGCGCGATCGAGGATGTCGCCGCCACTGCGAAGAAGACGTGCCGGGAGCTTTGGCAGACGGTCGATGGGAAGATGGGAGCCGGCCCCTGGGCGATCGGCGAACGCTACAGCGTCGCTGACCCCTATTTGTTGGTCTTCTGGACTTGGGGGCGAGGGCCCGCCCTCGCCTTCGACATGGCGCAAGACTTCCCCCATTGGACGGAACACGCACGGCGCCTCGCGGCGCGACCGGCGGTGCGGAGGGCATTCGCGACCGAGGGGTTGGCGCTGCCATCCTAGCGCGGGATGCCTTGCTCAAGCGCGGCGATGACTTCGCTCGCTTTCGTCACCGCGGCGACATTCTGCATGGCGTACTCGATGGAAGCGCGGTGCCAGTCGGCATTCATCGTCGAGCAGCAGTCCTCCGGAACGATGACGAAATAGCCCTTGTCGGCCGCGGTGCGAGCAGTGTGCTCGATCGACATGTTGGTCCAGGCGCCGGTGTCGATGATCGTGTCGCGGCCTCCAGCCCTCAGCACGGTCTCGAGCTTGCTTCCTTCGAAGGCGCTCATGCGCATCTTTTCGACGACGTGATCGCCAGGCTGCGGCTCGAGCCCGGCGACCGGCGCCGCGCCCCAGGTTCCGCGTACCATGGCCTTCTGATCGACGACCCCTTCAAACAGGGGCGCGTTGAGCGTAAGGCCAAGCGCGCCAGGTTCCACCACGAACCAGACATGAATGACCATCACGCCGCGCAAGCGGCACGCTTCGGCCAAGCGGCGAATGTTTTCGACGACATTCTGCTCGCGGGCGTGCTGCGGTGAGCCCGAAGACGCGAAGGCGCCGCCTTCCATCATCACATCGTTCTGCATGTCCTGAATGATCAATGCGCAGTGCGAGGGGTCGATCGCGAGGTGGCCCTTTGGGCTCGCCCGCTCCGGCGCCGCGGCTGCCGACGCTGCCGCGCCCGCACGTGGCTCCGCGCGCATGAACGGTTCGATTCGCGGTCCGATCCTTGTTCGCAGCGCATAGAGAGAGTGCGAGGCGCACATGAAGAGCGTGTGCCAATCCGCCTTGCCCCAGTGCAGATTGGCGACGAGCTCCGGGACCTTGACTTTCCCGAGCAGCGCGCCGGAACGCGAATACACCCAGACGCCGCCGGGCGCCGTCACCCAGATATTGCCGACGCTGTCGCATTTCATGCCGTCCGGGACACCGGGTTCGAGCTCCGAGCGGATACCGGAGGCGAAGATCCGGTCGGGGCCGAGCGAGCCGTCGGGCTTGACGTCGAAGACCCGGATCAGCGCGCGCACCGTGTCATTGACGTAAAGCTGCTTTTCGTCAGGCGAGAAGCAAAGCCCGTTCGGCTGCTCGAAGAGATTGCGGTCGACGACGAGCTGCGGCTCGCCGCCGCCCGTTGGGATGCGATAGACGCCCTGGAAACCGAGCTGCCGTGGCCGCTCAACCCCGTAAACCGGCATGCGTCCGTACCAGGGATCGGAGAAATAGATCGAGCCATCCGAGTGCACGCACACATCGTTCGGGCTGTTGAGCTCCTTGCCCTCAAAATGCGACGCGAGTATCTCGCGCCTGCCATCGCGCTCGCGCACGAGGCTCGATGTGGCATGCTCGCATATGACCAGAGCCAGGTTGGCATCGTAGGTCATGCCGTTGCACTTGTTCGAAGGCCGCATGACCTCGCGCACGCCGCCGCGCTCGTCGTAGCGGCGCCGCACATCGGCCGGCATGTCCGAGAAGAGGAGATAGTGATCGCGCGGATGCCAGATCGGCCCCTCGGTGAAGGTGAACCCTCCCGCCAGCCGCTCGACGGGAGCGTCAAGTTCGATCAGCTCGGAAAACTCGCGACGTAGCGCTGAGTGACTCATGGACACCTCCATTCGTCAGGCCGGGAACCATTGCCGTCGCGGCAAGGATTGGACGATGGGGCCCGGAACAAGGTCCTGCAAGCGGCCGACCACTTGACCCGCTTCGATGAGCGCCGGCCGATCATGGACCGGCAGCAAGAAACGCGAGCTCGCAACGACCTTCTTGATCGCGGCTTTTTCCTGACGCTTCGTCGTGCCATGATTCCCGGTGACGCGCGGCTCCATGTCGCCGATCTCACGGAAGGGTTCGACGAGCTGGTCATTGATATCGTAGATCACGTCGCCGCAGATCGTCGCCGCACCTTCATTGGTCTTGACGATGACGTTCATGGAGCCTTCGGTGTGCCCTCCGGCTGCTTCGCAGATGAGCCCTGGCATCAGCTCGGTGGGCCCCGACACCTCGAGGTCGAGGAAGCGTAGCGCCCCCCTGGTGTGCAGCCGATCGATCAAGTGCTTGATGTCGACTGCCGGATATTGCGGGTGCATGAGCCCCGAGACCGAATATTCGAGCTCGCGCCGATTGATGACGACCGTGGTGTTCATGGGGAAAAGGTCGTCCTTGCCGGCATGGTCGATATGCAGATGCGTATGCAAGACATAGCGCACATCGGCGAGCCTGAGCCCGTGTTTCTTCAGCTGATTCTCGATCATGTTTTCGTAGGATTGCATGCCGCGCATCCCGAGTGTTTCCATGATCTGGTTTGAGCGGTAGCCGGTATCGACCAGCACTGGCCAGGTCCCGCCAAGAATGAGAAAGCCCGTGGTCGGCACGCGGCGCGTGCGGCCGCAATCGCGTCCAAGCACGAGGAAGCTCGATTCGAGCTCGATATCGCCATAGTCGAGGATCTTGATTTCGAGAGCCATTTGTTCCTCCCGCCGAGATTCGCAACTCTTAGAGATCAACTGAGCCGATAGACTTTCGATGCCGTGTCATGGAGCGCCGCGCGGGCCGTCGCCTCTCCCAGCGGCTCGAGCGCGCCCCGATACGCCGCAATGAGGTCGCCGTAGCGAACCCACAATTTCTCGATTGGGAAATTCGATCCGAACAGGCAACGCGCCGGACCGAAGATCTTGATGGTGTCCCGCACGATGGCGGCGATGTGCTCGGGATCGTTGCGATGGATGAAGGTGCCGAGGCCGGACAGCTTCGACACGACATTCGGACAAGCGGCGAGACGGCGCATCGCGCTCCGCCATCGTGTGCGTCCGTCCGCTGAAAGGTCCTCGGGCATCCCGGCGTGCTGAAGGACGAACGTGACCTTCGGGGCGCTTGCCGCGAGCTCCGCTGCGCCGTCCATCTGTCCGGCGAAGACCTGGAGATCGAATGTCCAGTCATAATCGGCGAGCCGCGCGACATTTCGCTTGAACATCGGCTCGCGAGCGATATCCGGTCCGGCCGCGAACCGGTACTGCGGGTTCTCGTGCCAGTGCAGCTGCATGCGCAGTCCGCGCATGGCGGGGTATTTGGTCAGGCGATCGAGTTGCGGGCGGATGTCCGCTGCGAGAAAGTCGGCATAGCCGATGATCGCTTGCGGAAAGCCCGTCTCGTCGGAGACGCGCTGTACATAGGAGACTTCTTCCTCGAAGCTGTGCTTTCGCCAGTTGCACTGGACATAGACCGACCGGGTCACGCCGCTACCAGCGAGGTCGGCAAGATATTCATCGATCAGGTAGTCGCGTCGGATCGCCTCGTACGCTCCGAAGATGCGCGGCTGCATCGGCCCGTCGAGCCACGGCAGATCGGCGCGTCGCCAGATGTGATGATGGGCGTCGATGATCGCTCTCATGCCGGCCTCTCGCGCGCCAGATTGAGGACACGAGCGCAGATACTGTCGAGCGATCCGCCATCGCCCAATTCGTCGAGAAAGGGCCGCGCCGCGACAAGACCGGCGGTGCGGGGCTCGAAGCGAGTATCGCCAGCGAGCGGCGTCAGCCAGACGCTACGCCAGGCGATGCGGGAGAAGCGCGCCATCGCCTCGCCCATCGCACTCGGATCGCCCCATTCAAGACCGTCCGAGAGTACGACCAGCGCTGCCCCGCGCGCGAGGGCGCAAAAGCGCGGAATGGCGAGAAAGGCACCGAGCGCTTCGCCGATGCGCGTGCCCCCGTCCCAATCTCCGACGAGTCGTGAGGCGGTTGCGAGCGCCTGTTCGCGGTGGCGCAGGCGCAGTGCCCGGGTGATGCGCGTGAGCCTCGTTCCGATGGTGAAGATTTCGGCCCTCTCGGCACCGCGCGCCAGCACATGGGCGAAGGCAAGATGCGCCTGCGTGCGCTCCTTCATCGAGCCGGAGACATCGACAACGAGAACGATGCGACGCTGCCTCGACCGCCGCTTGCGGCGGCGAAGCCGCACGAACTCGCCCGCATTGCGCATCGCGTCGCGAAACATACGCCGTACATCGCTGCTGGAGCCGCCGCGCGCGCCCCGCCATCGATAGCCGCGCCGCCGCGGCGCACGGGCCGGCAAGGCCCGGGCGAAATGGCGCAAGGCTTCCCTATCATCGCCAGCAGCGAAACGGCGCGCGGCGAGCCTTTCGGCGGCGGTCGCCTTGTCTCCGGATTCATGGGTGTCGTCGCCGAAGATCGGTTCGGGGCCGACGGATGAATCGTCGGCGGCCCGCAACCGCTCATCTTCGCTCGGCCCTGTCTCCATTGCCCCGAACGTCCCGAGAAAATGCCTGTCGAACAGCGTGTCGAATTCCGCCAGGCGTTCCGGCGGCGGCGCCAAGGTCGCTCGAGCCGCCCGACGAATGTCGCCCATCTCCTGCGGTCCAAGAAGCTCGATCGCGGCGAGCCAGGCAATACTTTGCTCCGGCGCGACGGCAAATGCCGCGCGTCGCAGCAGCGCGGTGAAGCTGAGGAAATGCGCAAGGGGCCCTGTCGTATCCATCATGCCCCTGCCTCAGCGAGAATGGTCTCGATCTTCGGCGCGACATAGACGAAGTCGTCTTCGTCCTTGAGCACGACGCCGAGCGAGCGGCGGAAGGCTTCCGGCCAGCGCGCCCCTTGCTCATTGAGTAGCGTTGCGGCCTGCGCCCACTCGACCGCTTCTGCGATGCCCGGATGCTTGGCGAGCGGCTCGCGGCGCAACCGCCCTACGGCCGCCACCACCGCGCGCGCCGCCCTCTCGCCGACCCCCGATGCGCGCATCATGATGATCCGCATTTCGCGTTCAGGCGACGGATATTCGATCCAGTGATAGACACAGCGGCGACGCAAAGCTTCATGCAGTTCGCGCGTCCGGTTCGATGTCAGAATCACCACTGGCCGCTCGTGGGCGCGAATGGCGCCGCGCTCAGGGATCGAGATCTGAAAGTCGGAGAGAAATTCGAGGAGGAAGGCCTCGAACTCGTGGTCAGAGCGATCGATCTCATCGATGAGCAGCACGGTCTCTTCCGGATGCCGTAGGCAGGCGAGCATCGGCCGCTCTATCAAGAACTCGTCGTGATAGATGTCGACAGGATCGCCGTCGGTATTCTCCTGACGCAGCGCAAGCATCTGCCGCGGAAAATTCCATTCATAGAGTGCCGCCGCGGCGTCGATACCCTCATAGCATTGCAGGCGCAGGAGCTTGCGGCCGAGCACGCCGCCAATGGCTTTGGCGGCTTCCGTCTTGCCCACGCCTGGCGCGCCTTCGAGCAATAGCGGCTTGCCAAGGGCGAGCGCGAGGTAGGCGGCGGTCGACAACCCTTCATCCGCCAGATAATAGGCGGCGCGCAGCGCTTCCTCGAGCTCGTGCGGGCTGCCAATGCCGACTATGCTGCGGCGTACCGGCATGGGCAATCACCGCGCGCGCTGCTGCGCTCGGACGCGGTCTTGCGCCTTCAGCGCTCTCAGGACCTTCTCCGGCGTGATCGGCAGCTCGTCAATGCGCACGCCGACAGCATTGAATATCGCATTGGCAATCGCCGGGAGCGATGGGTTGGCGCACATCTCGCCTGGGCCCTTGGCCCCGAAGGGGCCGTCGGGCGCAGGCCGTTCGAGGACGACAATGTCGTGCGGACAGATGTCGCCGGGGCCCGGCATCAAATATTCGTTGAAATCTCGAGGTCCTTCGCGCGTATCGGGGTAATAGGGCTCCGGCGTCTCAAAGAGGGCGTGGCTCATGCCCATCCACGAGCCGCCGACGAGTTGCTGCTCGACGAGCTTGGGGTTGATCGCGCGGCCGAGCTCATAGGCGCTCGTCATCTTCAGCACGGTAACCTCGCCTGTCTCGTCGTCGACTTCGACATCTACAATCTGACAGGCATGGGCGTAGCAGGTGGCCGGGGACATCTCGCCGGTCTCTGGATCGACACCCGACAGCGGAACCAGGAATATGCCCCGCCCGGAAATCGTTCTGCCCTGGCGGAATTGCGCTGCGATCGCGACGTCGCGGACCGAGATCGAGCGGTGCGGCGCCCCTTTGACATGGATCGAGCCGCGTCCATCGGTCTCGAGGTCGCCGGGATCGACCTCGAGCTCCTTTGCAGCGGCCTCCATCATGACCGCGCGCGCCTCGCGCGCCGCCGCCATCACGGCGTTGCCGACACGATGCGTGCCGCGAGATGCGAACGAACCCATGCAATGCGGTCCGGTGTCGGAATCGGCGGTGTCGACGTAGACGTCCTCGACCGGGACGCCGAGCGTTTCCGCGCAGATCTGCCGCGTTACCGATTTCATCCCCTGCCCGAGATCGATCGAAGAGAGCGTGACCGTGAATTTTCCGGTCGGGTTGGAATGAACCAGCGCCTGGCTCGGATCGCCGCCGAGATTCATGCCGATCGGATAGTTGATGGTCGCGACGCCGCGTCCGCGATGCCTCGCCATGATTAGCGCCTCCTGGTGCCAAATACGGAAGAAAAGCGTGGCGCGCCATGCGTCGCCCCGGGAGGCGGCACGGAGGGAGGCGGCGCGTCGCTCCTGGGAGGCGGCGCCGGAGTTGCGGTGTCGACGGCGGGCCGTTCATATGTGACGCGTTGGGGCGCGCTTGTCTCCGCTCGCGCGGACGCGACCGGGGCCGGTCTGCGCGCGGCGTCGATGCCGCCGCTGCGCTGCGCGCCTCCGCCAATCCGGGACGACATCTTGCGGAACTCGTCACGAAGCGGCCAGCCGGCCTTGTCGGCCGCGATCTGCGCGCATTCGATCAGCGCACAATTCTTGGCTTCGCGCCGATGTGCTTTCATGTCGCCGTCACGATAGGCGTTGAGCAGCCGGAACTCGAGCGGATCCATGCCGATCGCGACGGCATCCTTGTCCATTTGGCACTCGAGGGCGAAGTCGAGCGCAGTGACGCCGAAGCCGCGCAT
>Ga0318562_10001656_pt1 | contig 10121 bp, 9 predicted proteins | sample GRESIP066b5f18_FD_203688 | JGI IMG/M metagenome (GOLD analysis project Ga0318562, IMG submission 203688) | Tropical soil microbial communities from Luquillo Experimental Forest, Puerto Rico - GRE.SIPMG.066b5f18 | ecosystem: Environmental > Terrestrial > Soil > Tropical forest > Bulk soil...
ATCCAGCAGCAGCCCGCGCCCGTTGCACAATCCTCTTCCGCAGGCAAGGCCCTGCTGGTCGTCGCGGGACTGGCCGTTGTGGGCGCCGCCGCCTTCGGTGGCGTGTACCTGATGAACTCGTCGCATTCGCAGCCGCAGCCGGCGCCGACCGCCGCCCCTGCTCAGTCGTCCACCGTCAACCTGCCGCAAATCCAGCTCGCGGCCCCGGCGCAGAACGGGCCTACCTCGGTTCCGGTGATCGTCAACAACCCGGCTCCGGTCGAGCGGGTCAGCGGCCCGTCCGTCGCTCCCAGGTCGATCACAGCGCAGAGCCCCATCAGCGCGCCGCAGCAGATCGCCGCTCCCGGGCAAGCGCTGGCTCCCGCAGCCGCGCCGGGCCCGGCGCCCGCACCGGCTCCGGATCCCGCCCCCGAACAGCCGAACGGCCCCGGCGTTTCGATCCAGACCCCCCTCGCCGGCGTCAACGTCGGCAGCCAGGGCGGCGTCAACGTCAACGCCCCAGGCGTCAGCGTCGGCACCCCGGATCAGAACGGTGGCGACGTCAAGGTGTCGGTTGGGTCGAACACCGGCGATGACAAGACCGCGACCACCGCGACCGACGGCACCACCAAGGGCAACACAACAGCAAACGCGGGCGAGAAGGGAGGCGAGGCCCAGAACAACAACGCGCAGGACCAAAAGTAGACCGCAAGCCGATCCCCGCAAGGGGTGCTCAGCCCGGGCCACCAAGCCCGGGCTGAGCCCGATCCATCGCCCGATTACTGCGCCACGCACCAGCTGAGCAACTACGCTGACAGCAACCGCCACTGAATCAACTTGGAGCACTCGTAATGACCGCCGCCCTTTCGAACTGGAGTGGCATCGGACCAGGTAGCAGCGACGCCGATTTGGCCCTCGCCGCGGCCGACGGCGACCGTCGCGCGTTCGCCGAGATTTACGATCGCTACGCCGACAAGCTGCACGACTTCTGCATCGGGATGCTCCGCGATCGGGATGCGGCGGCGGACTGCGTACAAGACGGTTTCTGCATCGTGGCAACCAGCGTCGGCGGTCTCCGCGAGCCCGACAAACTGCGGCCCTGGCTCTACTCGATCGTTCGCAACGAGGCCCACAAACGACTTCGAGATCTCAAGCGCGAGCGGCCATCTGACGAGATGCCGGACGTCGTATCGCAGGACGCCAGCCCTGACACGATGGCGCATCGGCTGGAGTTGGCCAACCTCATTTCCGAAGCCGCAGGCGGATTGTCGGAGCGCGATCAGGCGGTGCTCGAATTGGCCTACCGCCAAGGGCTCGACGGACCCGAGCTCGCGATGGCCCTCGGTGTCACCCAGACGAACGCCAACACCATGGTCGGCCGTCTCCGCGAAACCATCGAACGTTCTCTCGGGGCGTTGTTGGTGGCGCGGCGCGTACAGGCCGATCCGGCCAGCTGCCCGGAGTTGGCGTCGGTATTGCACGGCTGGGACGGCCAATTCAACATTCTGATGCGCAAGCGGATTGCACGTCATATCGAATCGTGCGCCGCTTGCGACGGCGAGCGCCGTCGATTGGTGAGCCTACGCGCCCTCCTCGGCGCCGCGCCGCTGCTGATCCCTGCGCCGGGATGGCTGAAGAACAGCGTCATGCGGGACTTCGAGCTGACGTCCGCTTCGCACGGGCTGGACATCAACGCCAATGCCGCTGCGACCCAGACGAATCCGCGAGTCGAGCAGTCGCATTTCAACGCCCCATCGACGGCTCCGCAGCCTGCGATCCAGCCCCCGCCGCAGCCGTACCCACCTCGACAGGAGGCGGCGCTGCTGGCTGGCGCTCCTGTCGACGAGGACAAGCGTCGCGTGGTGCCGATGATGGCGTTCATCATCGGCATCCCACTGCTGATTCTCGGCGGAGCGCTTGCCTGGGTCTACATGCCCAGCACCGCCCTCTCGCCGAGCGGAGTCGTGCAACCCGCACCATTACCCACACCCACCGCGTCGGTTCCCCTGCCGACCGCCGCCGCAGTCAAACCGTCACCACAGCCACCCAACGCCGTCCCGGCACCGCGTCCCGGCGCTCCGCTGCCGACGCCACAAGCGAAGCCGATCCCGACGCCACAAGCGAAGCCGATCCCGACGCCTCAAGCGCCCATCCCGACGCAGCAGGCACCGCTACCGCCGCAGGCACCGCTACTGCCTCAGGCGCCTCCTCCCATCCCTGCTCCGGCGCTGCCTGAACCGATCCCCCAGCCTCCGCTCGGATCGATTCCGTGGCTGCCGCAGATACCTTTCCAACAGAACCCCGCCCAGGTCCCGGCAGTCCAGCCAGGGGTTCAAGCACCCGCCGCCCAGATGCCGGCTCCGGTCCAGGCGCCTCAACCGGACCCGGGAGCCCAGGCACCCAAGATCGACCCCGGTGCCCAGGCGCCGAAGACGGACCCCGGCGCTCAAGCGCCCGCAGACGACCAGCCGATCCCCGTCGGTCCCGCGCCCAAGAAGGTCGATACGCCGCCGGTTCAGGACCCGTGCGCCACCGACATATGCGTGCACTAAGCCGTCTTACAGCTGCCCGCTGACGTCCTGCTCCTTGCGGCCGAACTCGTCGTCCTAGCTGCGGTTTTCAGTCCGTGGCTAGAACGTCTCTGTGGTGTTTTTAGTACCGATGACGGTTGCGCCGTTGAATTGACCCGTGCACTGCACTGTCACGTCGTATTTCGTCAGGGTGGGGATACCCTCGATGTCAAAGGTGGTGTCGGTCTTGGCCCCCACGTTGAAATCCTTATGGAATCCGAACGGCGTCGAATCATAAGTGCACGCTCCCGGCACCGATGACGAGTTCGTCACGGTGACCGGTAAGCCATCGCGCCCGAACGTCCCGAACTTCACGTCAATTGCGTCATGCGGCGGCTGGGCCTCCGGAGGCGGCTCGGCCTGTTGCTTGGCATCGCCGCCGGTGTTCGTGTTGTTCGGCGGCGCGTTGTTAGCCGGTGCAGCGGGTGCCGGTGACTGACCCAAAATGACCGCGACATAACTAAAGCCATTGGCTCGGACCATGCCGACGCCGACATCCTTGTAGCTGCAATCGTGCATGCGGTCGTCTAGGTGGACCAGTACGTGGTTCGTAGAGTCCTCGGCCTTGTCTTCGCTGTACTCCTCTGAAGTTATGACGCCGGGGTAGCCTCCCGCGTTGCCCGTACTGGGGGGTTAGCACCGTTACGCACCCAAGCTTGTGCGGCGGCCTCCAGTTGCCCGTTGTAATTGAGGGGCGGACAAGCCGTATTGGCCCGCGCCGCATTTACCGCACCGCGAATGTTGTCCAAAGGATCGGCATGTGCGATCGGCACTGCGAGTGTGCCCGATAAAGCGGAGAAACCGGTAACGGCACTCGTGAAGAAGACAGATGCGCAAACCCGTGTGGCGATCATCCCCGAAGGTTAATCACTGTTTGCCCACAGAAGATGTAGGGTGCTTCCCTACCTCGACCGCAGTTAGATTCAACGGCTCTAGCAGTTGTTTTTGCAGAGCTTCTTCAGTCAACGTGCAGCAGAGTCTCAGTAGCAGTGTTTGCTAACGGTTTGGTCCGTATGCCTTCGCAATGTCCGGCGAGTCGGCCCATCGCGAATATGTCGGCGACTGCGGCCAACCTTCCGGCGATTCCTGCCACTCCTCCTGACGCCCCCACGGCAGAAGGTCGATGAGCGCGAAGCTATGGCTGAGTTGCTCGGTGCCGCGGCCATTGGTGTGCCAGGTGCGGTAGACGGTGTCGCCGTCGCGCAGGAACACGTTGACGCCGAACCCGGCGCCTGGCGGTGCGTCGACGTCGGCGCCGAACGAACTCCCCGATGACGAGTACCACTCCATCTTGTTGCCGACCTTGTCCCGATAGGCCAGCGCCTCCTCGATCGGGCCGTTGGTGACGATGACGAACCGCGCGTCATAGTTGTCGAGGAACTCCAGCCGGGTGAACTGTGAGGTGAAACCCGTGCAGCCGGGGCACTGCCACTCCGCGCCGTCTTCCCACATGTGGTTGTAGACGATCAGCTGCGAGCGGCCCTTGAACACATCGGCCAGCCGGAGCGGGCCGTCCTCACCGATCAGTGTGTAGTCACCCATCTCGACCATCGGGAGCCGACGGCGCTGCGCGGCGATGGCGTCCAGCTCGCGCGTCGCGGCCTTCTCTCTGCGCCGCAGCTCATCGAGAGCATTGCGCCAGGTCTGCTGATCGACGATGGTCGGTTTTGCCTGCGCCGACGTCGATGTCTGTTCGGTCATGGGGTCTCCTATCGCTGCCACCTCTATATAGACACGACGCGAGAGCGAAACTCATCGCTACGGAGCCGGCCGAATCGCTCCCGCCGCCATCAGCCCCTCGATCAGAGCGACCTTCTCACCATCGGTGAGGTCGCCGGGGAGTTCCCGAATGTAGAAGGCGCCGGTCCGCGCGATGAACTCCAGAGCCGAAAGGGCCAAGTCATTCACCGAAATGACGACATCACCGGTGTCGTCCACCAGCTCAGCCACCGAATCACGCTGCGCGACAGTCATACTCCCCGCCAAGTCGCAGAACATCCGTCGGTCGGGAGTCAGCCCGCGCCGGTTGTACCAGACGTCGGGCAACGGCTCACCGAACAGATCCTCGTATTTCTCCCGAAACTCTTCGAAACTCAGATCTTTGCGGTGGTCGTGGTCGTGGTCGTCGGCGTCCGGCGCGTTCGTCGGTGCGTGACCGATGTACTTGCCGAAATACTTCTTGCAGAACTCGCGGTATTGATCCGTGTAGAGGATGAACGCGTGCCACGCTTCGTCGACACGGACTGAATACATACCGACCACCACATCCCGATGGACCTCGCTAAGAACGAGGTACCTCTTCGCCTCGTTGAACAGTTCCTCGCCTTCGGCGACAGAACCGACGACACGGTCCTTGACGAGCCGTTCGACCACATATGGCGCTTCGAACGCGAGCGCGTCGAAGACGGCGGCCGACGCCGGAGCCTCTTTGACAGCTGCGGTACGCATCAGCAAGCCTCCACTCTGAATGTGCCGGACTCCACGAGCGCTTCAGCGATGGCCCATCTCTCCGCGCTCGTCAGGCGTCCGGGAATTTCGCTGACCTCGAAGGCCGACCGGCTGGCGCAGAACGCCACCGCTTCGCGTCCGAACCGTGACATCCTCAGCTGTTCGGACCATCCGCGCGGGGTCTCGAACCCGAGCGCGACGCCCGCGTCGACGTCCCGGCAACTCAGGGCCAGCCGCTCATCAACGATGGTGAGAGTCATTGGGGTGAAACGGTTTTGACCCTGTGACTTGGCACCGAGCCGCCTGCAGTGCGCCAGCACGTCGTCGGCGCCAGGAACGTCGGTCCCGGCGGTGAAGCGGCTGATCTGCTCGATCAGCATCTGTTGGTACCTGGCCCTCGCCGCCGCCGCGTACGGACGGTCATCGTGCATCGATCGCCGGGCCCTCCACTCCTCGAGGACCGGCAAACACGCGTCCCTGTCCAGTTTCTCGCCGTCGCGCGGGCTGCTGACATGAAGCGACAGTGACCATCCGTCCGTCGGATTCCGCGGGTCGTGAATACAGGGGTCGTAGACGAAGCCGACCGCCCCCGCGGCCGCGTCGAAGAGGTTCTTCGGCACGAGCGCGCGCCGACGGTACGATTCGTCGCGATCGAACGTCCGCACTTCCAACTGGTTTCGGCAGACGGCGGTGATGGTCCACGCGGTGTGCTCGTGAGCTCCCGCGCTGCTGCCCGGGGGCCAATAGCCGAACGCGAACTGGATGCCGAGTTCCGGCAATGTGTAGAACGGATCGAGGCCACGCCGCGAAACCCGCCGTTCCATCACGTCCAACTCGTGGGCCAGACAATCGATCAGGAACTCGTCGTCACGCACCACCGCGGTGACGGCCTCACGCGCGGTGAGGACAGCCTCCCGGTCCGGATGCTCGCGCGCGTTCGCGGCCGGAAACTCACCCCGACCGAAAGATGCGCACAGATCGTCGAGCCTCAATAGGGGATCTTCGACTGGCAGACTTTTTCGCAGCGATTGGCGCAGTTCTTCGACACGCACACCGCACACTGCGTCGGATCCTGGTACACGGGCGGAACCGCACGTGTGGCCGGTCGAACCTGGATGTTCAGCCGATCGCCCTCGTCGCTTTGGGGCGCCAGTGCCGGACCGGCACCGAAGAATCCTCTGACTTGTTGCGCGGTTGCCTTCACTGTGCGCGTACGGCGGAAAGTGACCTCCGCGGTGCGTGACACCCACACCACGACACCACCTAGCGCCATCGTCTCGGCCGGAGCATCCCGGGTCGCCACGATGTCGTCAGCGGCGATGTCGATGCTCACCGATAGATCGACGAGGTCTGGATGCAGCCTGACCACACCCTCACCGGGCGGCTCGTCCACATAACCGGCCAGCGCGATGACGGCGGAGACGTCCACACCTTCTGCGGCCATGCGGGCCAGTTCTTCGTGTGTGGAAACCTCGCGCTTCCCAGCGGATTTCTTTGGCGGCATATGCTGTCCCTTTTCGTTGCAGTCTCGGTCCGCAAACACAACGATTCCATGCCGGGTCGATTGGCGGAGGACGTTTCGGGAAGGATCTGACCGATGACAGCAATGCTCGACAACAAGGTCGTCATAGTCGCCGGACTGGGCGGTATCGGCAACGGCTTGGCGCGACGCTATTCCGGTGAGGGCGCGCTTCTGGTGATCGGCGATCTCGACGGCGACTTGGCGCGACGCGTTGCCGGCGAACTCGACGCCGCGGGCGAGCGCGTGCTCGGTGTGACACTCGACGGCGCCGACGAGGAGTCGGTCATCGCGATGGTCAAGCTGGCCGTCGACACGTTCGGCCGCCTCGACGGTGTACACGTCAACTTCACCAACGCCGCCGACGCGTACCTTCCCGGCGGTGTGGTCGATCTGCCGCTAGAGGCCTTCGACGAGGTGATGCGGGTGAACACCCGCGGATTCGTCATCTGTGCGAAGCACATGATCCCCGCGATGATCGACAGCGGAGGCGGGTCGCTCGTCTTCACCGCGTCGATCGACGCGTACAACGGCGCCAGTAGCCGGGTGTCCTACCAAATGAGCAAGGCCGCCGAGCTGGCGTTGATGCGCCACATCGCGCGCAAGTACGGTTCGAAGGGCATCCGCGCCAATGCGATTGCGCCGGGCCTGATTTGGCATTACAAGTTCGACGAGAACCCGATGCCCGACGGGATCGTCGACCAGACGCGAGCGCGGCAGATGATCAAGTCCCGCTTCGGCACGCCCGACGACGTCGCCGCCATCGGCGCACTGCTGCTTTCGGACGACGGCAGCTTCATCACCGCCCAAACGATCAGCGTCGACGGCGGGGTGACCTTCCGCCCCTGACGGATCTACAGTGTCGGGACCATTCCGCCGTCGATCGTGACGCCGGATCCCAACATGTTGGCGCAGCGGTCGCTGGCCAGCAGCATCACCAGGTCGGCGACCTCTTCTGGCCTGGTGAACCGGCCGGTCGGCGAGTTCGACGCGAACTCAGTCGTCACCTCGTCGGCGGACTTGCCGCTGGGGGCTCCCAACAGCTCCCCCACCCCGCCAGGTCCCGTCCAGAATGGGGTGGCGACCGGGCCCGGATCGATCGTGTTGATGCGAATGTTCTTCGGCCCGTATTCAATCGACAGAGCCTTGGCCAGGTTGTTGAAGGCCGCCTTCGCCGCGCTGTAGTCGGTGACCATCGGAAGCGGCAGGCGCGCGTTGATCGAGCCGATGTTGACGATCGCGCCAGAACCGTTGGCAAGCATTGCCGGGATCGCGGCCCGGATCGCCCGCACGCTGGCCATGAAATCCAGGTTCAGCGTGTGCTCCCACATCTCGTCGGTGATCGCGAGAAAGCCGTCGAGCCGGGGGGTCGCGCCGCCGACGTTGTTCACCAAGATGTCGATTCGGTCGCCGGCGGCGGCGATCAGCTGCGCTGGGCCGTCCGCGGCGGCCAGGTCGACGGTGATCGACTCGACCGCTCCCTTGTCGACGAGTTCGGCCAACTCGGGGGTGACCGACCGCGACCCGGCGACCACCCGGGCGCCCTCCTCGACAAAACGACGAGTGACCGCCAAACCGATGCCCTTACTGGCACCGGTCACCACTGCAAGCTTTCCGCCCAGACCCAGTTCCATGCCCACTCCTTTCGCAGGCACAGTATCGTCCGACCATGCCAACACCGCCGACACCCTTGACGATCATGTTCTGGCCGGAGTCGGCCTACGGCCCGACGAACCAGTGCATCGGCCTTGCCGCCATCCTGCGCGACCGCGGCCACACCATCGTCTTCGCCGCCGAGAGCTCATGGGCGGGAAAGCTCACCCCGTTCGGTTTCATCGAAGAACTGGTGGACCTCGCCGAACCGGCCGAGAACGCGGGCGAGGAGGATGCCGGTGCCTTCTGGACCGACTTCATCGCCGAGACGGCACCCGAGTTCCGCAAGCCCACCATCGAACAGCTCGGGTCGTTCATCCAGCCGACCTACCAGGCGCTGATCGACGGGGCCAAGTACAGCGAGCCGCGGCTGCGCGAGATCATCGCCACGCACCGGCCGGACGTCATCGTCGAGGACAACGTCGTGCTCTTCCCCGCGCTGGTGACCGCGGGTGCGCCGTTCGTGCGGATCGTGTCGTGCAGCCCGCTCGAGATGACCGGGCCGAATGTGCCGCCGCCGTTCTCCGGCCTGCCAAGCGCCGACCGCAGCCAATGGGACGCCTACCGCAGGGAATTCGACCGCACCCACCGCCCGATGTGGGATGACTTCAACGCGTGGGTGCAGGCCCAAGGCGCCGACGCGCTGCCGGAGCTGGAGTTCATGCCGCGCGACGCCGCGGCCAACCTCTACGTCTACCCGGCCGAGGCCGACTACCTCGACGCTCGCCCCCTCGACGACAGCTGGACCAGGATGGACTCCAGCGTCCGAGAGACCGACGAGGAATACCAATTGCCGCCAGAAGTCGCCGACCGGCCCGAAGGCAGTGCGCTGGTATATCTTTCGCTGGGCTCGCTGGGCGGCGCCGACGTCGAGCTCATGCAGCGCCTTGTCGATGTGCTTGGCACCACCCGGCACCGCTTCATCGTCAGCAAGGGGCCACAGGCAGACCGGATCACGTTGACCGACAACATGATCGGCGCACAAATGCTTCCACAGACCAAGGTGATCCCACAGGTCGATCTGGTGATATCGCACGGCGGCAACAACACGGTCACCGAGACGCTGCACTTCGGCAAGCCGCTGATCGTGCTGCCGCTGTTCTGGGATCAATACGAAAACGCCCAGCGCATAGATGAACTCGGCTTCGGGGTTCGGCTCGACACCTACCGATTCACCGACGACGAGCTGACCGGCGCGCTCGACCGTCTGCTTGCCGAAACCGCACTGCGGGACCGCCTCGCCGAACAGGGCGCCGCCATCCGCGCCCGCAACGGCCTTCGCGCCGGCGCCGAGGCCATCGAACGAGTGGGTGTGCAGCATCGCACCTCGGTCGCCTGAGCCGCTCGACGCGCTCGACCTCACCGACGGCAGCCGCCTGGCCATCGTCACTGACACCGCCGGTCTGGCGGCCCTCCCCCAGGTGCGTAACGCGGATGGGCGGTGGCGTCGCGCAGAACCTGGTGATGGAGCGGGCGAAGCACTACTGGGGCTGCTGGCGCGAACCCACGGGCCGAAGACCAAGGGCCGCTTCACAATTCAATCGTGGGCGAAGCGCACGGCGTCCGGCGAGCGGGCGATCGGTGTGGACCAGACCAACGAGTCGATCATTGTCGGCGAGTCCGCGGTGGTGAAGTGGGCCACCCATTTGCAGGAGGGCCCGCACCCCGCTCCGCGGCGGCTCGGCATTCTCCGCGACGCGGGGTTCGGCGGCATGCCGAACCCTTGGGGATTGGTCACGTGGCGGCCGCCCGACGGCGCGGAGACACTCGTGGCGAGTGTCGACGAATACCTTCCCGGAGCCGTGGATGGCTGGACGTGGGCCGTCGAGTTGATCACCGACGCGACGCAGAACCACGTCTGCGGCCCAGCGGTCGATGCGGCGACGGAGGTCGGCACCGTCGTCGGCGACCTGCACGCCGCGCTCGCCCGCACTGCCACCATCGCCTCCCCG
>Ga0318562_10001658_pt1 | contig 10119 bp, 14 predicted proteins | sample GRESIP066b5f18_FD_203688 | JGI IMG/M metagenome (GOLD analysis project Ga0318562, IMG submission 203688) | Tropical soil microbial communities from Luquillo Experimental Forest, Puerto Rico - GRE.SIPMG.066b5f18 | ecosystem: Environmental > Terrestrial > Soil > Tropical forest > Bulk soil...
CCCCTGCGCCGGTCGCGTGGTTCGACCGACCCGCGAGCGAGCCTCTGCCAAGCTGGGCTCATCGGCCGCCGTCGGACAGGGAGCCCGGGGGACGGCCGGCGTCCACCGCCGACCCTGAGCCCTCCCTCGAACCCCCGTCCGGCAGTGCCACGCCTCCGGAAACTCCGCCGTCATCCACTCCTGAATCGGGCGGTTCCGGAGGGACGAACACCACCGGTGCCGAGGTCGCCCCGGGAAAGGGCAGCGCCAGCAACGCCTGGGGATTTACCCACAGCCGGTCGATGTGCGCCCCGAAATGGAGGTGCGGGCCGGTCACCCGCCCGGTCTTCCCCACCAGGCCGAGGAGCTGACCGCGCTTCACCTCCTCGCCGGCCTTCACCAGGAACTTCGACATGTGGAAGTACGCGGTGACCAGTCCCGCCCCGTGAGCGACGAGCACGGTGTTCCCCGAGGTGTAGCAGTCGCGAACCATCACCACCCGGCCGTCGTTGGCGGCGCGGATCTCGTCCCCGGTCGAGCCGTCGAGGTCGAGCCCGAAGTGCTGGGTGGGCTTCTTCCCGTTCAGGGTTCGCTTGTCTCCGAAATGGGCGGTGATCACCGCGTCACGAGGCTTCTCGAAATTGTCGGCGAACGTCCGCGGACCGAACGGCGCATCCCAGACCTTCTGGAACTCCGCCTGGTCCGCCTTGATCCGCTTCCGCGCCGAGGCAGGGACCCGGACGAACTTCGAGGCGACGGTGAGCTTCCGCTCCGGGAACTCCGGCGGCAGCACCTCCAGCGGTGCGGTGAAGGTCGACGTCCCCGCGGTCACCCGCACCTCGAGCTCTCCGGGCTCCTCCTCCACCGGGATGCCCACCAGCGCCTCGGCGTGGTCCCCGACCCGGTAGAAGCGGACACTGCGAGCGCCGACCGTCCCATGTGGGAGGACGTCTCCTCCGTCGCGGACCACCAGCAGTACCGGATCGCCCGGCTTGACCGCCGGCGGGATGAGCTCCAGCGCCGGATCGGTTCGGACCGCGCCGAGGAGGACGAGGCTCAGCAGCGAGAGGGGCGCGGCACCGGGCACCGCTCCCTCGATATCGCGTTTCCAGGCCGGGGTGGGCTGCTCCGGAGATCTCCCCGGACACCTCCTGCGTTCCAGGAGTCCGGCGGGGTGTTCCCGCCCCCTCCGTGGAGTGCCGCATGCGCGTCCGAATCGCCTTTCTCGCCGTCCTCACCGTCGCCGCCCTGGCCATTGCCGAGCGCCGCGGCGTCCCCTCGCAGCCGCAGCAGCGGCCCAACGCCAATCGCACCGAGCCCGACACCGCCCGCCCCCTGGCCTGGCTCCTCTCGGCCCAGAACGCCGAGGGCGGATGGGGCACCGAGGCCGGCGCCCCGGCTGACGTGGCCACCACCAGCCTCTCCGGGCTGGCGCTCCTCCGGCTCGGTCACACCCCGGTGAAGGGGGAGTACCAGGCGGCGAGCCGCAAGGCGCTGGGCTACGTCATCCGCGCCGTCGAGCGCGCTCCCGGACCCACCCAGTACATCCAGGACGAGGGCACCCAGCCGCAGCGCAAGCTCGGGCCGGGGGATCGACACCTTCCTCGCCGCCCAGTACCTCGGTGAGGCGGTGCGCACCCTCCCGGCCGGCGAGGAGCGTCGACGGGCAACCGCAGCCCTCGACACCTGCGTGACCAAGATCCAGGCCCTGCAGCGCGAGGACGGCAGCTTCGCCAAGGATGGCTGGGCGCCGGTGCTCTCCAGCGCCTTCGCCGCCAACGGCCTCTACGCCGCCAAGGACGTGGGAGCGAAGGTGGCGCCCAAGACCATCGCTCGCTCCGAGGCCTACATGATGAAGGGGTACGACGCGGAGAAGAAGCAGTTCCGGACCAACGACTCGGCCGGAGTGGCGCTCTACCAGGCGGCCGGTTCGCTGATGGGCGCGGCGCAGAGCGGACGGATGGCCGATGCGCCCGCCAAGGCCGCCCGTACCGCCCTGACCGATGAGGCCTTCGTCCGCGGCTTCGGCAGCTACGGCGGCGAGGAGCACGTCTCGTACATGCTCAGCACCGAGGCCTTCGCCAAGACCGGCGGCGAGGACTGGAACAAGTGGAGCACCTCGATCCGCGCCCGCCTCGCTGCGATCCAGCGGGAGGACGGGACCTGGCGCGGCGACCACTGCATCACCAGCACCTCATTCTGCACCGCCGCCTCGCTGATCACCCTGGCCATCCGGCCGACCCCGGTGACGCCGGCGCTGTAGCTTCGTGGCGCGACGGTGAACGGCTGACACACTCCGGTCAGGTTTGCTGCCAACGGCCCTTGCCACCTCGCCGGGGGATGTTGACCCCAGAGTCCCCCGGCGCGCTGATCGGCGCCCCATTCCCAGGAGGAGCCCATGGCCAATCCCTTCGTCCACATCGAGCTGCACACGTCCGACCTCAAGAAGGCCAAGGATTTCTACGGGAAGCTCTTCGACTGGAAGCTCGAGGACTCCCAGGTACCCGACTTCGGCACCTACACCATGATCGGCGTGGGTGAGGGGACGGGCGGCGGGATGATCACCGCCGACAAGGGCATGCCGTCGGCGTGGATCCCATACGTGGACGTCGCCGACGTCAGCTCCTCCACCCAGAAAGCCAGGCAGCTCGGGGCCAAGGTCATCGTCGACTCCATCCCGGTGGCCGACATGGGCCGGATGAGCATCGTCGTCGACCCCACCGGCGGCACCCTGGGCTTCTGGCAGTCCAATCCGCGCAAGTAGCGGCTCTGCCCCGCGTCCGCCTTGACCGTCCGCCGGCGGACCCGTAAACCCCGCGCGTCCCCGGGCATTCGCTCCCGGGGAGGCGAGGGGAGCCCGCGGCGATGAAGGTGCTGGTGGCGGACGAGCTGTCGGCGGAAGGCCTGGACGTTCTCCGTCAGGCCCCCGGCGTCACGGTGGACGTCCGCACCGGTCTCAAGCCGGCGGAGCTGAAGGCGCTGGTCGGGCAGTACGACGTCCTCGCGGTGCGGAGCGCGACCAAGGTCACCGCCGACGTGCTGGAGAACCCCGGCCGGCTGAAGCTCATCGGGCGGGCAGGCGTCGGGGTGGACAACATCGACGTCGACGCCGCCACTCGCAAGGGCGTGGTGGTGATGAATACCCGCGGCGGGAACTCGGTGGCGGTGGCCGAGCTCACCCTCGGCCTGATGCTGGCCATGCATCGACACCTCGTCCCGGCGGTCAACGCCACCAAGACCGGACGGTGGGAGAAGAAGCGGTTCGCCGGGGGGCACGAGCTGTTCCGCAAGACCATCGGTCTGGTTGGCTTCGGCAACATCGGCCAGCTGGTGGCCCAGCGTTGCATCGCCTTCGGGGCCACCGTCATCGCCTTCGATCCTCACCCGGTGGAGGCCTCACGGCGCCTGGGAGTCCAGATCGTCCCCCTCGACGAGCTCTTTCGCCGGGCGGACATCGTCTCCCTCCACCTCCCGCTGATGGAGAACACCCGCCACCTGGTCTCGGCCCAGCTCCTCGCCTCGATGAAACGCGGGAGCTACCTGGTCAACTGCGCCCGGGGCGGCATCGTCGACGAGGTGGCCCTGGCCGAGGCGCTCCGCAATGGCACGCTGGCCGCGGCGGCGATGGACGTCTTCGAGACCGAGCCGGCGGCCCCGGACAATCCACTCCTCGCCCTGGACAACTTCCTCTGCACGCCCCACCTCGGGGCCTCCACCGAGGAGGGGCAGCTGGCCTGCGCGCTCCAGCTTGCCGAGCAGCTGCTGGAGTACGTCCAGACCGGACACGTCCGGAACGCGGTGAACGCGCCCCACGGGCACTGACCCCGCGGATCAGGCACCTGCCGGCCGGGGTTCCCGGCGCCGGTCCCCATCCTTAGCTTCCAGCGAGGATGGCCAGACGCTCCACCGATCGCGACCGGACCCGCCGCGACAGGCAGCACCTCGCCGAGCCTCCGGGCGCGGAGGCTCGGATCGGCGGATCCACTACGGTCGGAAGTTCGCCCAGACCGAGGCAACCTTGCATGCCCGTGCCGAGGCGCATCCCACAGGGGACTCGAGGGACGCCGACCGGCACCTCGGGTCCACCGACGCCCAGGTCAGCCCGACCCCCGCCCATGCCTCCTCGGGCGCCGCAGCCAGCGAGACCGGGCGGGGACCCAGGCCGGCACCGGACGGCCGGCGCGAGAGCGAGCCGGCACCCCTCGGCACCTGGACGATGTTGCTGGCCTTCGGGGCCGACTCTCTGGAGGCGTTCCAGAGGCTGGGAACGGCCACCCGGGCGGTGGCCCTCATCCCGGTCCGTGGCGCCCGGCTACTGTTCCGCCTGAGCACAACGTGGCTGCGCGGCTCGCCCGGCCGCGCATGACCGGTGTACGGTCCCTCGCCAAGGGGGCGGAAGGCAGATGGACGCCAGGACTCGGAGGCCGGTGCCGGAGCGCCAGGGGATGGCCGACCTCGTCGTCCAGCTGGCGGGGGACCTGGCGCACCTCTTCGCCCAGCACGTGGCGCTGGCCAAGGTCGAGCTGCGCGACAGCGCTCGCCGGGTCGGGAAGGCGATCGCCGTCCTCGCCGCCGTCGCCCCGCTGGTGCTGGTGGGCTACCTGCTGCTCAATGCAGCTCTGGCGCTGGCGCTGGCACGGTGGATGCCCCTGGCGGGCTCGGTGGCGCTGATGGGCGGGGTGAACATCCTCGCCGGTGGGGTGGCGGTGCTGTTCGCCGTCCGTGCCTTCCGCCGGCCTCTCCTCGGCGACACGGTGGACGAGCTGGAGCGCACCGCCGTCGCCCTCGCTCCCGACCGGGTGGGCCAGGCCATCGTGGAGGCCCGCCATGACGCTTGAGCGCACCGCCCCGCCGCAGGACGAGGCCGAGCTCCGGGCGAGCATCTCCCGCGCCCGCGCCCAGGTGCAGGGCACGGCCAAGGCCCTTCGCAGCGAGGTGAAGCAGGCCTGGGACATCCGCCGCTGGGTCCAGCGCCACCCGGCGCTGCTCCTCGGCACGGCCTTCCTGGTCGGCGCCTGGGCTGGAACCCGCCGGCGCCGTCCACCGGTCTACGAGCCACTGCTCCGCTTTCGACGACACTGAGGACAAGGAGACCACCGATGTCCACCACCGACGTGCTGCACGAGAAGGGACGGGAGCTCCAGGAACGCTTCGCTCCGGAGATCGAGAACGCCAAGCGCGAGCTCGACTCGCTGAACGACCAGGTGGTCGGCTTCATCAAGCGCCGCCCGGTCACCTCGCTGGTGATCGCCCTCACCGCCGGCTTCGTCATCGGCCGCATCGCCTCCCGCTAGGGTCTCGCCGATGCCCAGAGCACACCGGAAGGCAGCGGCCCCCGCCACGGGCGACAACGGGCACGGCGACGCCCGCTTCACCGAGCGGGTGGGACACCTCCACGAGAGCGCCCACCAGCTGCTCGACGAGGCGCGGAGCACGTTCGAGGACCTCGGTGACGCCGTCGACGTCCGGGGCCGTGTCCGCCGGCACCCCTACGGAATGGTCTTCGCTGCGCTGGGAGCGGGCTACGTGCTCGGTGGGGGGCTGTTCAGCCCGCTCACCTTCCGGCTGCTGGGCATCGGCGCCCGCCTGGCGGCGGTTCCGCTGATCAAGAAGGAGCTCCTCGGCTTCGCCGGGGCAGTGGCCTCCGGTTTCACCGAGGGGGACGACGAGGTCTCCTCTCCATCCTGAAGGAGTACATCGATGATCAGCATGCGAGATCTCAAGAAGCTCGACCGCGACGACCTGCTGGAGATGATCGGCCTGCAACGCTCGAGCTCCACCGACTGGGTGGCCCCGGCGCTGACCGCGCTGGGCGTCGGGCTCCTGGTGGGGGCAGGGCTCGGACTGCTGCTCGCGCCGAAGGCCGGTGCCGAGCTGCGTGACGATCTCCGTGACCGCCTCCGGTCGGCCCAGGATGCCCTGCCGGAGCGGCTGCGACCCGGGGCGCCGAAGCCCGAGGTGGCCAACCGCTCGCCGTAGGCTCCCGGCCCTTGTCGGGGGACGGGTGTTGACGGCAACATCGATCTCCCCTGTCACCGCGATTTCCGTCCGCCGGGCGCCGCTTCCTCCGGGTGCTCGGCTTCAGCCTCCTCCAGGCCGCCGTGCTCGGTGGTGCCGTGGGCGCCATCGTCAGCGCCCGGCCGGTGCCCCGCCCCGGGTTCCGCGACGAGGAGGTGCCTCGCCCCGGCGTCCGGACGGTGGTGGGGTGGCCCATCGACGCCCTGGAGCGGGTGCTCCTCGACTGGCGGCTGCGGGAGCTGGCGCGCCGGAACGAGCCGGCCCGCGACGTTGTGCTGGTGGGCGTCGATGACGAGACCCTGGCCAGTGCCCGGGAGGACGCGCACGCCGAGCTGGGGAGCCGCCCCTGGCCCAGGGCGCTGCTCGGACGGCTGGTGACGCAGCTGGGACGGGAAGGCGCCTCCCCGGTGCTCCTCGACTGGCCGCTGGACTGGGAAAGCCCCCGGCAAGGCGGCGAGGTCCCGGACGACGAGCTGTTCCGGCGCGGCCTCGACGCCGGCCCGGCCACCACCGTGCTCGGCTTCTCTGTCGCCGCCTCCCCCTCGCCGGGCGTGGTCCGGCCGCTGCGCCCCTCGCTGGTGCTGATCGGCATCGAGGGCACCGAGGGCCCCGGGACCGCGGAGCTGCTCCGGCGGGTGCTCGCCGACCACCGGCCGGCGTTCGCCATCTCCGAGGGGGGCCGCACCCGGGTCTGGGCCGGGGTGGCGTCGGAGGAAGAGGGGCGACAGGTGGCGAAGCGGCTGGGGGTGACCGGCACTCCGGTGGTGCGGGACTTCGCCGCCGCCGACCGGGCGTTCCAGGTGACGGCCGAGGACCTGCTGGTTCGCCTGGCGGAGGTGGAGGTCACCGGGGTGGAGGTGGAGCACGTCCCGGTGGTGCGCTCGCTGGACGTGCCGGCCGCGGTCCTCCTCGGGCTGCGGAGCCGGTATGGGCACACCGCGCTGGCGGTGGACGGCGACGGTCGGGTCCGCGGCATCCAGCACCTGGTGCGCTGGGTCTCTCCCCAGGGGCGCTCGCACGTACTGCCCTCGCTGGCGCTGGCCGGAGCGCTGGCCCGCGCCGGCACCCGGCAGGTCATCTGGTCCGACGGGCGGCTGGAGGTGGTCGGGGGCCGGAGCATCCCCACCGATGCGACTGGTTACGGCCTGCTGCGCTGGGATGCCGCCGAGGCGGGACGCGACGGCCGCGGCTCGCTGGAGCGGGCGATCTCCAGCTGGCGTTTCTTACAAAATCTCTACGACGCGGCAGAGGGTGTCCCGCCGCACGCCCGCAACGACGTGCAGGGCCGGGCGGCGGTGCTCTCCGAGACCTTCCGGGGCGCTGGCGAGTGGCCGGCCACGCCGCTCGGACCCGGCGTCTCCCACGCCGCGGTGGTAGGGCAGGGGCTGGAGAACTGGCTCGACGGAGCGGGAATCGCCCGCGCTCCCGTGCGCCAGGACGTGCTCTTCACCTTCGCCCTGGCCTTCCTCGGAGGCTTCCTGGCGCTCGGCTTCAGCGGTGTCTTCCGCTCCTTCATCGGCGGGGTGGTGTACGTGGGCACCGCGGTGCTGGCCGTTGCCGGCTGGCTGGTGTGGGTGAGGCACGTCTTCATCGCCGATGGGAAGTGGGTCGCGGCGGCTGGACCACTGGTGGCGTTCGGACTGGCCTGGCTCCTCACCACCCGCTACGCGCTGCGCACCGAGCGCCAGATGCGCGACTTCGTCTACGGTGCCCTCGGCCGCTACGTCAGCCCGGACATCGCCGACCAGGTGTTCCGCAACGTGGCCCTGATGCGCCCCCAGCGACGGGAAGTCACCCTCTGCTATGCAGACCTCGAGGCGTTCCGGGCGCTCGACCAGGCGCTGCCTCCGGATTCGCTGGTGGAGCTGCTCAACGCCTACTTCGGCGAGCTGACCCACCTCGTCCGGCAGACCGGTGGCCACGTGGAGTACGTGGGCGACGCGCTGATTGCCTTCTGGGGGGCGCCGGTTCGCCTGGAGCGTCACGCCGCGGTGGCCTGTCGGACCGCGCTGGCCATTCGCCGGGAGCTGGCCCGGCTCGGACCCGACTGGCAGCGGAAGTTCGGCGCCGATGTGCGGGCGCGGATGGCCCTCCACTCGGGGGTGGTGGTGGCCGGCGACATGGGAAGCCCGCTGAAGTCGAACTACACCGTCCTCGGCGAGCCGGTGGCGGTGGTGGGACGCCTGGAGCGGGCCAACCGCCGGTACGGGACCTCGATCCTCGCCTCGGCCGACACCGTCCGCCGCGCCGGCGACGAGTTCGTCTTCCGTGAGCTGGACCAGGTGGGCCTCAACGGAGGGACGATGACCCTCCACGAGCTGATCGGCCGGCCGGAGGAGGTGCCGGCGGTGCTCCTTCCAGTATTGGCGGGATGGCCCCAGGCGCTGGCCCAGGTCCGCCGCCGGGAGTTCGCCCCCGCCCTGGCCTTCTTCGAGTCCCACGCCGAGGTCGATCCGGTCTCCGCCCGGTGGGCCGAGCGGGTCCGCGGCTACGTCGCGGCGCCGCCCCCGGCCGACTGGGATGGCCGGGGGGATCTCCGCAGCACCGGGTGACTTAGCGCCCGCTGGTCACTGGACCCGGCTCGACCGGCTTCTCCAGGACGATCTCCACCCGGCGGTTCATCGCCCGTCCGGCGGAGTTGGAGTTGCTGGCCACCGGCGCGCTCTCTCCCTTGCCCCGGGCGGAGATGCGGTCGGCGGGCACGCCCCGCTCCACCAGGTAGTCCCTCACCGCCTCTGCCCGGCGACTGGAGAGCGCCATGTTCGAGGAGGAGGAGCCAGTGGAGTCGGTGTAGCCCTCCACCACCACGCTCCGCTGCGAGTTCTTGAGGTAATCAGCCACGTGGTTCAGCCGGTCCTGGGAGCCGGTGAGCAGCTCCGATCTCCCGGTCTCGAACAGCACGCCGCCGGAGAGGGTGATCACCGTGCCCCGGCCCATCTCCCGCACCTGGGCGAACTGCTCGAGGTCATGGCGACTCTGGGCCAGCTGCGCCTCGGCGTCGTTGCGCGCCTGGCGTTCCTTGTCCAGCTGCTGCTGGGTGGAGCTGAGCTGCTGCTGGGTCTCCTGGAGCATCTGCTCCCGGGTGATGTTGAGTTGCTTCAACGTCGCGTCGCGGTCGGCTGCAGCCTGCTGGGTCCGCCCGATGGCGTCCGCCGACTGGGCCTTCAACATCGCCAGGTCTGCCTTGTCGTCGACCACCTTCGGGTCATTGGTGGAGAGCGACTGATTGGCCTGGTCGAGGTACTTCTTCGCCGTGGCCAGCTCCGCCGGGCTGTACTTGGCGGCCGGGCCCTGCGCCGCCTGGCTGTAGGTGTTGCGGGCTTGCTCCAGCTTGGGGGTGGTCTCGAGGTGAGAGCACCCCACCACGAGCAGCGTCGCTCCGAGGATGCTGAGCGGTCTCATTGGGCACCTCCGGGGTTGACCGGCCTGTTCTGCTGGGTGGAGGCGAGCCTCGCCTTGGCCTGCTGCGCCTCGTTCTTGGCGATCTGCTCGCGGGTCAGGGCATTGGCCAGCTCGGCCTCGGCCTTGGCGTTGTCCAGCTTCCGAGCTGCCACCTCGGGGTCCTTGCTCGACTGAGCCGCCTTGAGCTGATCGGTCGCGTTTTGCAGGTGCAGCTTCGCCTCGGGAACGTTCTGAGCGCCGATCTCCTGCGCGGCGCGGATCTCCGACTCGACTCCGGCCAGTCGCTCGGCCGGGATCGGCGCTGGTGCGCTTGCACACGCCGCCCCGAGCAGCACGAGCGCCGAGGCCGACTTCCATGGTTTCATGACCCATTCCTCCCCTGCTGAGTGTCGTGGGGAAGAAAACTGGGGACCGTCGGCTGCAGGGGCAACCCTGGGCGGGCTGCTCAGTCCTCTCGTCCACCTCGCAATGCGTCCACCGGACGATCCTCGCCGATGTGTTCGGCGAGCACGGTCCGGACCCCCTGGGCAGTCATCTCCGCGTAGTGGACCTCGTCCTCCCAGCCCATCAGCTGGAAGTCCTCCTGGTGAAAGAGGTCGGTGGGACGAGGACGATCCTCGCGGACCACGACGTTGGGGCCGAGGTGACAAAGCCCGTAGCAGCCCCCCCGCACCAGCTTGCAGCGGCCAGCCAGTCCCATCTCCCGGAGCGCTGCTTCCG
>Ga0318562_10001659_pt1 | contig 10119 bp, 6 predicted proteins | sample GRESIP066b5f18_FD_203688 | JGI IMG/M metagenome (GOLD analysis project Ga0318562, IMG submission 203688) | Tropical soil microbial communities from Luquillo Experimental Forest, Puerto Rico - GRE.SIPMG.066b5f18 | ecosystem: Environmental > Terrestrial > Soil > Tropical forest > Bulk soil...
CTAGAGTGACAGGGCGGATCTAGCGAGAGGACGTGCATGCCTGGCAATGCAGACAACGACGTGGTTACCCCGAAAATGCCTGGCGGGGAGACGTTGCCGTTCGCACCGACCCCATCGGCCAGCATCGCGGGGCGGACGTTGCAGGAATCAACGTACGCACAGCGCGTCATTCCACGCCGGCTACCCGACGACGCCCCCAACATCGTCATCGTCCTGATCGACGACGCGGGCCCGGGCTTGCCGACGACCTTCGGCGGTGAAGTACGCACCAACACGATGGATCGAATCTGCGCCGAAGGGGTTTCCTACAACCGGTTTCACACCACGGCGATGTGCTCGCCGACGCGGGCGTCGCTGCTGACCGGGCGCAACCATCACGAGATCGGCAACGGCCAGATCGCGGAGTTGGCCAACGACTGGGACGGTTACGCCGGCAAAATACCGCGCAGCAGCGCGACCGTAGCCGAGGTGCTCAAGCAGTACGGCTATGCCACGTCGGCGTTCGGTAAGTGGCACAACACTCCGGCCGAGGAGACGACCGCTGCCGGACCCTTCGAAAACTGGCCAACCGGACTCGGATTCGAATACTTCTACGGCTTCCTCGCCGGCGAGGCGTCCCAGTACGAGCCACATCTGGTCCGAAACACGACCGTCGTGCCTCCCCCCAAGACACCGGAGGAGGGATACCACCTCTCCGAGGATCTGGCCGACGACGCGATCTCCTGGCTACGGCGGCACAAAGCGTTCAACGCCGACAAGCCGTTCTTCATGTACTGGGCCAGCGGCTGTCTGCACGGGCCGCACCACATCATGAAGGACTGGGCAGACAAGTACGCGGGCAAATTCGACGACGGCTGGGATGCCTACCGCGAACGGGTCTTCGCCCGCGCAAAGGAGAAGGGATGGATCCCGCAGGACTGCGAACTCACCGAACGCGATGAGACGCTCGCCTCGTGGGACAGCATCCCCGAGGACGAAAAGCCGTTTCAGCGTCGCCTCATGGAGGTTGCCGCCGGTTATGCCGAGCACGTTGACGTTCAGGTCGGGCGGATCGCTGACGAACTCGACGAGCTGGGCTACTCCGACAACACGCTGTTCTTCTACATCTGGGGCGACAACGGGTCATCGGGTGAAGGCCAAAACGGCACGATCGCGGAATTGCTTGCGCAGAACGGGATTCCGACCACCGTCCGTCAACACATCGACGCTCTTGACGCACTCGGCGGCTTGGACGTGCTGGGTTCGCCGCTCGTCGACAACCAGTATCACGCCGCGTGGGCGTGGGCGGGCAGCACGCCGTACAAGGGAATGAAGTTGCTCGCCTCCCATCTGGGCGGCACCCGTAACCCGATGGCGGTCAGGTGGCCGACGAAGGTCGATCCCGACGCCGCCCCTCGAGATCAGTTTCTGCACTGCAACGACGTCGTACCGACCATCTACGAGATCATCGGAATCCAGCCGCCCCTGACCGTCAACGGCACACCTCAGATCCCGCTGGCAGGCGCGAGCTTTGCGCGCACGCTCATCGACCGCTCGGCAGAGGGCGGCAAGAAGACCCAATACTTCGAGATCATGGGCAGCCGGGCCATCTATCACGACGGCTGGCTGGCCAGCGCACGTGGACCCCGCCTGCCGTGGGTGCCGGGAACACCTGAGGGCATCGAGAGCTGGACACCCGACGGCGATCGCTGGGAGCTTTACCACCTGGACCAGGATTGGTCACAGGCAGTCGATCTCGCTGAACAGCACCCCGACAAGCTGACCCAGATGCGTGAGATGTTCGCGATAGAGGCCGCGCGGAATTCGGTGCTACCCGTTGGCGGCGGGCTGTGGGTGCCCGTCTACCACCCGGAGCTTCGCATCGCCCCGCCCTATCGAGAGTGGGAGTTCTCCGGCGATACGGTTCGCATGCCCGAGTTCTGCGCCCCGGCGCTGGGCAACAAGAACAACACCGTCACCATCGACGCGGACTTGCCGGAGAACGCCAGTGGTGTGCTGTACGCACTGGGCGCTGCAGCAGGCGGACTGACCTGCTATCTCGACGACGGGTTTCTGTGCTACGAGTACAACCTGTTCATCTTGATGCGTACCAAGGTTCGCTCCCAGGCGAAGCTACCCGCGGGCCGGGCCACGATCACCGTTGTGACGAGCTACGCGGATCCTCGCCCCGGCGGCCCACTCGACATCACGCTGCGCGTCGGTGATGACACCGTCGCCAGCGGACAGGTTCCCGTGAGCGCTCCGCTGCTGTTCACCGCCAATGACTGTCTGGACATCGGCACCTGCCTGGGATCACCTGTTTCGCTCGATTACCGCGAACGCGCGCCCTTCCCCTTCGAGGGCCACATCCGGCGGGTGAACGTCGCCTACACGTGATCGGACTCCGCTTGGACCTCGTTCACGCGCCGTCTTCGCTCCCAGGGCCAGGTCATCAGGGCCCACACCACCAGCACGATCGCGATCTCGGTAAACAGATAGACCGGCCACGGCCCCAAAACATCGAGCAGTGACGCGGTGGGCGGCTTCCTGTTGAGGTACCCGTAGTTGGTTCCGGTGATCGCGTTGAAGGTGAACGTGAATGCCGCCCACGCGAGGGTCACGATGATGGCGAAGCGGTAGTCACGCCACGTCGGCCGATTCCGCTGCCCCCACGTGAGGTAAATGGCAGCCCACACCACAAGCACGTGAAGCGTGAAGAACGTGATGAAGAGATGGCTGGGGAAATCAGGCGCGCCTTCCTCAGCCGTGCCGATGTCCGGTGTGATCAAGGCCTGCGAGCTGAGCACGAGACCCCAGTAGTAGGCGAGCGCGAATGCCCAATGCCGTTGCGACCACAACGCATACGCAGCGGTGAGCTCCGCGATATCGCACAGCTGCAGCGGCACGGAGGTGTCAAGGTGCGGATGGACCAGTTTGTAGATCAGAGCCACCACGAATGCGATGACGATCACGATCGCCATCGCGCGCCCGAGGACCCGTGCCTGCGCTTCGGTCTGTCGACGTCCAATCCAGACGAGAAGCACAGCGCCGATGACGAAGATCGCAAGCACCACCAGATGCGATGGGCCGTACGCCGAGAACTGCCGTTGTGCGGCAACCAGCTCCATTACCCAATGATCGCAGGTGACACTCACCGCAGGTGGTATATAGGCAGGCATGTCATCGCTACGCGGCAAAGTCATGCTGGTCACCGGCGCTTCATCTGGCCTGGGCGCCGAGACGGTGCGGCTGCTTTCCCGCGAAGGTGCAACGGTTTTCGGCATAGCCCGAAACACTGTCCGGCTCGCCGAGGTGTTCCACGATGTGGAAGCCGGTGAATACGCATCGCTCGACATAGGTTCGGCATCGGCCTGCCACGACGCGGTCGAGCGCTGCGTCGCACAGTTCGGTCGGCTCGACGTGCTGATCAACATCGCGGGAAGCCACCGGATGCGCCGCACCGAGACCCTGACCGACGACGACTGGGAAGAGGATCTCGCGGTCAACCTCAGCGGACCGTTCTACCTGTGCAGGGCTGCGCTGCCCCATCTACTCGCGCAAGGCGGCAACATCGTCAACGTCGCCTCGATAGCCGGAGTCGAGGGCCAGGCGTATTCGGCGGGCTACTGCGCCGCCAAGCATGGACTGATCGGGCTCACCCGCGCGCTGGCCGTCGAGTACACCGCCGATCGCCTGCGCGTGAACGCCGTATGCCCCGGCGGCATGCTGACCCCACAACTCGAGCACTTCACCGCACCGGATGATGCCAACTTCGACCTCATCATGCGGACAGCCGCGCCGCGCGGCATGATGGCGCCGCTCGACGTCGCCAATGTGATCGCATTCCTCGCAAGCGACGAAGCCGCCGCCATCCACGGGGCCGTCTACCGCGTCGACAACGGCAAAGGCGCAGGCTAGCTGCTGACGGCCTTCTCCAGATCGGCCAACGAGTCCTCGATGTGAAGAAGCAGGCGCTGCAGGTGCGGAACGCTGCGGCGACACCCCACGAGGCCGAAGTCCAGGTTGTCTGCGTTGTTGGTCAGGGTGATGTTGAGCGCCTGCCCGTCGAGCGCGATCGACAGCGGGTAGTTGCCGTCGAGCCGGGCGCCTTTCCAGTACATCGGTTCACGCGCACCGGGCACGTTCGAGATGACGATGTTGAACGGAGGCGGCGCCGACAACACGAACCCCGGCACCAACGCCAGTGCGATACCGGACATCAGGAACGCCGACAACGCCAGCGCCTGGTTTCGGGGCAACTCGGCGAACACCTTCTTGTTGTCGCGCATCGAAGTGTTGATCGCGGCGAGCCGCTTCGCCGGGTCGGCGGTGTCGGTGGCGAGGTTGCACAGAATCGTGCCGACCATGTTGCCGCCCGCGTCCTGCTCGTCAGCAGTGCGGAGGCTGACCGGAACCATTGCCACCAAAGGCGTTTCCGGTAATGCGTTCTCTTCGAGGAGGTACGCCCGCAGCGCTCCCGCGCACATGGCCAGCACGACGTCGTTGACGGTGACACCGGCCGCGGACTTGATGGCGCGGATGCGCTCGAGTGGCCACGACTGTGCGGCGACCCGTCGCGCTCCCCCGATCGGCACGTTGAACATCGTCTTGGGCGCGCGGAACGGCAGCGTCAACTGCTGTTCCAGCAGCGCGGCCCTTGCGACCGACAGCGCGGAAGGTGCCAGCGAGACAACCGATCCGGCGACAGACCCGACTGTGCCGGTGATCGACTGCAGCGCCGACCGTGACTGCCCAATCTCCTTGTTCCTCCGCTTCGGGCCGAGGGTCCACGGCACCCGCATCTCGCGATCGTCGGGATCCGGCGTCATCGACCGCATCGTGAGGCGCTGAGCCGAGATCCCGTCGAGCAGCGCGTGATGGATCTTGGTGTAGACCGCGAAGCGACCGTCCTCCAGACCCTCGACCAGGTGCGCCTCCCACAACGGCCGGTGCCGGTCGAGCAGCGTGCCGTGCAACCGTGACGTCAGCTCGAGCAACTCTCGAATGCGGCCGGGGCGCGGCAGAGCGGACCTGCGGAGGTGGTAGTCGATGTCGACCTCGTCGTCGAACGCCCATGCGACGTTGGAGATGCCGCCAAGAAGCCTGCCGGGGTGCTTTCTGAACGTCGGCTGAAAGTCTTCGTTCGCGACCATCGCCTGGTGCATGTCGCCGACGAAGTCGGGGCCGCTGCCCTCCGGCGGTTCGAAAAGCGCAAGTCCGGCAACGTGCATCGGATGTTCACGGGATTCGCCGATGAGGAACATCGAATCGGTCGGCGAGATCAGCTTCATCGACGTGACGGTACCCACCCCGGCTGTGCTTCGTGCAAGGTATAGAGGCTAATCCTTCGCATACGAGAGGTGACGATGACTGACGCAGTTGGCAGGGTGGCTGGCAAGGTCGCATTCATCACGGGTGTGGCGCGCGGTCAGGGCCGCGAACACGCCGTCCGGCTGGCGGAGGAAGGCGCCGACATCATCGGCGTCGACGTGTGCACCGACATCGACGGCGCCGGCTATCCCGGAGCGACTGAGGCCGACCTCGACGAAACGGCTGCGCTGGTCGAGAAACTGGACCGGCGCATCGTCACCGAGAAGGCGGACGTCAGGGACCTCGAAGGCCTGCGCGCCGCGCTACAGCGGGGAGTCGACGAAGTGGGCAGGCCCGACATTGTCATCGCCAACGCCGGCATCGCGGGCACGCCCTCCCCCGCCGCCATGATCGACGAGTCGGCCTGGCAGACAATGCTCGACATCAACCTCACCGGCGTCATGCACACCGTAAAGGTGGCGCTCCCGCATATGTCCGACGGGCGCGGAGGGTCGATCATCCTGGTGAGCTCGATGCTCGGACTGCGTGGTGGAGGCTATATGGCTGGCTACGCGTCCGCCAAGCACGCCGTCGTCGGACTGATGAACTCGCTCGCCAATGAGCTTGCACCGCTTTGGATCAGGGTGAACTCGATTCACCCTGGCAACATCCTGACGCCGATGATCGACAACGACGACTTCCGCCGCACCGTGCGGCCGGACCTCCCCGAGCCGACGATGGCCGACGCAATGCAGGTGATCGGACACTTTCACATGCTGCCGAAGCCGATCATCGAGGCGCGCGCCGTCAGTGACGCCGTGCTCTTCCTCGCCTCCGACGAGTCGAAGTACATCACAGGGGCTTCGCTGCCGATCGACGCCGGAGCGGTGGCAAAGTTCTAACGCCTCATGGCGTTTCGCGCAGCCTCGCCGATACCGCAGCCGCGAAGGTATGCGTATCGCCCGGCCAGCGAGCGGAGATGTAGCGGCCGTCCTCGACGACGAACGCCGGTCGCGAGTCGGTGGCGGTGTCGCGCACCATTCCCGACGTCTGCTTGCGCCAGTGCGGCGAATCCTTTCCCACGTTGCGGAAGTCGCCTGGATTCTCAAGCGCGCGAGTGACTTCCGCCTCCACTGACATGTAGCCGGCGGGATCGCCGGGCCGTTCTGAATAGGTTCGGTAGTAGTCGGGGTCCCAGAACCTGGTGAAGCGGGTCAGCTGCCACGCGCGACGTTCGAATTCCCATGTCAGCGCGGTGGTCTTGCGGCCGTAGAGCACCGAGCGGCCCGTCGACGGGTCGACGGATCGGGCGGCGAGTAGCACGCCGTGGCAGATCGCCGCGACGAGCATGCCGCGTCTGAACGCGTCGACGACCAGAGATTGCAAGACCTCGCTGTCGATATAGCTGCGCATCCCCCGCGCGCGGTGACCACCAGGCAGAAGGAGTGCGTCGACGTCGTCGAGCCGGACGTCGGTCCATGCGATGGGGTGCTGATACTCCTGAGAGGCCCGCATGTCCGCGTACGCGGCGCGGGCATCGCGGTTGGCGCGCAGAAACCGGCCGATGACGGCCGCTCTGCCAAGGCCCGGCACCCTCGACCAGACGTCGAGACCGCGTCCCGAGACCATGATGTCGTCGGCGACTGCCGGCCGACCGCTTTCGGTGCTGAACACCACAGCGTGCCCGTGCCCGGTGAGGACCTGCCAGCTGACTGCGACCTCAGTGGGGTCGAAGTCGGTGTCCGGAATCGGGATCAGAACGGCGGCCATCGGTAACAAGCATGCCGGTCCATCGCCTTCAACTCACCCGATATCGCCACCTGGCGCGGTCCCGGTCGGTAGCTTCAATTGGCTGCTGGGCTATCTCAACCCTGCGCACCAGTACAACGTCGCCGCGGGTGACGCGTGGCTCCAGGATTAGGTGACCACCAACGACTACTACAACCATTACAGCCTGCAGCGCACCATCGAAGAGTCCCTCGGCCTTCCGTCCCTCACCAACAACGACAAGTACGCCCAACCCATGAACGAGTTCTGGTATAGCCCTGACGTCGTTTGCGGGGTGACGAGTCGGTTCGTACTGGCACGTCATCGCGCTGCAAGCGACCTGCTGGCCGCGCCGCCCTGCGTGCGGCTTCACCGATTCCCGCACAACGCGGGTGAATTCGGCCCAAACTCAAGTCCACTAAGGAGAGAACCAGTGACCAAATACGTGTACGACTTCACCGAGGGTGACAAAGACCAGAAGGCGTTGCTTGGCGGCAAGGGGGCCAACCTCGCCGAGATGACCAACCTCGGCCTTCCGGTGCCGCCCGGCTTCACCATCACCACTGAGGCGTGCCGCGAGTACCTAGCGCGCGGCAGCGCCCCGAGCAAACTGCGGGTGCAGGTGACGATGGCGCTGCGACAGTTGGAGGACGGGCTGGGCAGGCGGCTCGGCGATCGCCACGACCCGCTGCTGGTCAGCGTCCGATCGGGTGCGGCCTTCTCGATGCCCGGAATGATGGAGACCGTCTTGAACATCGGGCTCAATGACGCCAGTGTGAAGGGGCTGGCCGAGGAATCCGGGGACGAGCGCTTCGCATGGGATTCCTACCGGCGGCTGTTACAGATGTTCGGCAAGACGGTTCTGGAGATGCCTGGCGAGATTTTCTCCGACTCGCTGGACAAGGCGAAGTCGACCAAGGGCGTTGCCACCGACGTCGAGCTTGATGTCGATGACCTCAAGGAACTGGTCTCGGTCTTCAAGGACCTGGTGCGGGAGCACTCCGGCCAGGACTTCCCCCAGCACCCGCGCGAGCAGCTGGACATGGCCATCAACGCGGTCTTCAACTCGTGGAACACCGAGCGGGCCCGGCTCTACCGGCGGCGGGAGCGGATCCCGCAGCACCTGGGCACTGCCGTCAACGTCTGCACGATGGTGTTCGGCAACCTCGGCGAGACCAGCGGCACCGGTGTCGCATTCACCCGCGATCCGGCGTCGGGTCGCGCGGGCGCCTACGGGGATTATCTGTCCAACGCGCAGGGCGAGGACGTCGTCGCCGGGATCCGCAACACCCTGTCGCTGGACGATCTCAAGGAGATGGACCCGGCCTCGCACAAGCAACTGATGAAGGTGATGCGCAGGCTGGAGACGCACTATCGGGATCTGTGCGACATCGAGTTCACCATCGAGCGCGGCAAGCTGTGGATGCTGCAGACCCGGGTCGGTAAGCGCACCGCGGCGGCGGCGTTCCGGATCGCGGGCCAGTTGGTCGACGAGAACCTCATCACGATGGACGAGGCGCTGTCCCGGGTCTCCGGATCGCAACTGGCCCTGCTGATGTTCCCACAGTTCGACCGGTCGGCCCAGCGTGAACTGCTGACGAGCGGGATGGCCGCCTCGCCCGGCGCCGCGGTGGGCCGCGCTGTCTTCGACTCACCGACCGCCAAGGCCTGGCACGAGCGCGGTGAGCAGGTTGTGTTGGTGCGCAAGGAAACCAACCCCGATGACCTCGAGGGCATGATCGCCGCCAACGGGATCCTGACCGCGCGAGGTGGCAAGACCTCGCACGCGGCCGTCGTCGCGCGCGGCATGGGAAAGACCTGTGTCTGCGGCGCCGAAGCGCTCGATGTCGACGCCGTGTCGCGGACCGCACGCGTCGGCAGCGCGGTGATCGAGGAGGGCGATGCGATCAGCATCGATGGTTCCACCGGCGAGATCTTCCTCGGGGCCGTACCCGTCGTGCCGTCGCCCGTGGAGACCTACATCGAGTCGGGTTTGGAGGCCGCCCTCGACGGTGCAGACGAGGAGACGACCGCGTTGGTGAATGCGGTCGACCGGTTGCTGACCCATGCCGACGATTCCCGTCGGCTGACGATCCGCGCGAACGCCGACACCGCCGAGGACGCCGTCCGGGCCAGAGCGCTTGGCGCACAAGGCATTGGTCTGTGCCGAACAGAGCATATGTTCCTCGGCGATCGCCGCACGCTGATCGAACGGGTGATCGTCGCCAACACCGCCGAGGAACGAGGCAACGCGCTGGCGGCGCTGTTGCCGTTGCAGCGCAAGGACTTCACGGAGTTGCTCGACGCGATGGACGGCCTTCCGGTGAACATTCGCCTTCTGGACCCGCCGCTGCACGAGTTCCTTCCCGACCGCACCGAGCTCGCGGTCAAGGTCGCGCTCGCCGATGCCGCGGGTGAGACCGGCGCGCAGCTGGACAAAGACCGCAAGCTGCTGGCCGCGGTCGAGGACCTGGAGGAGACGAATCCGATGCTGGGCCTTCGGGGCGTGCGCCTCGGCCTGGTCACCCCTGGCTTGTTCGCGTTACAGGTGCGGGCCATCGGCGAGGCCGCGTGCGATCAGCTTGCCGCAGGCAAAGACCCGAGGGTCGAGATCATGGTCCCGTTGGTGGGTTCGGTGATGGAACTGCATCTCGTGCGCGACGAGACCGAGAGGATCCTTGCCGAGGTGGCCGCCGAGCGCGGGGTCAGGCTGACGATCCCGATCGGCACGATGATCGAACTGCCGCGCGCCGCGCTGACCGCGCACCGGATCGCCGATGCCGCGGACTTCTTCTCCTTCGGCACAAACGATCTCACCCAGACGACGTGGGGGTTCTCCCGCGACGACGTCGAGTCCTCGCTGTTCGCGGCGTACGTGGACAAGGGCGTGTTCACCGTGTCGCCTTTCGAGACCATCGACGCCGATGGTGTCGGACGACTGGTGCGCATCGCCGCCGAGGAGGGTCGTAAGACCAAGCCCGGTCTCAAACTCGGGGTCTGCGGTGAGCACGGCGGCGATCCCGAGTCCATCCACTTCTTCCACGAGACCGGCCTGGACTACGT
>Ga0318562_10001663_pt1 | contig 10107 bp, 7 predicted proteins | sample GRESIP066b5f18_FD_203688 | JGI IMG/M metagenome (GOLD analysis project Ga0318562, IMG submission 203688) | Tropical soil microbial communities from Luquillo Experimental Forest, Puerto Rico - GRE.SIPMG.066b5f18 | ecosystem: Environmental > Terrestrial > Soil > Tropical forest > Bulk soil...
CCTCTATACCGTCAACTACGAGACCTCGGCGAAGGGCACCCTCGAATCGGCGGAGTCGCCACGGCACCTGGCGGACTATTTCCTGCGCCGTCGGGGTCCGCTCACCTCCAACATCCCCGAGTGCGGCGGGTTCATCCACACTCGGGCCGGCGACGCGGCGCCCGCTATGCAGCTGATGTGCTGCCCGGGTTTCTTTCAAAACCACGGGCAACAGCGACACCACCGGCCCGGCTTCACCATCGCCTGCTCTCTGGTCGGTTCGCTGAGCCGAGGCGCCGTGCGGCTTCGCAGCGCCGACCCGAAGGCGAAAGTGGCCACGACGTACAACTACTTCGCCGAGCGCGCCGACATGGATGCCATGGTGGACGCCATCGAGGTTGCTCGCGACATCGCGGCTGCGGCACCACTGCGAGGTATCGCCGGCCGCGAAATTCACCCGGGTGAGTCTGCCTGCAGCCGCTCTGAGCTCGAGCAGAAGGTGCGCCGCGAGGTCGAACACACCTATCACCCGGCGTGCACGGCTCGCATCGGCACTGAGGCCGACGGTGTGGTCGATGCGGAGCTGCGTGTACACGGCGTGGACGGACTCCGGGTCGCCGACGCCTCAGTGTTCCCGACAGTTCCCCATGGCAACACGCATGCCCCGACCGTCATGGTGGGCGAAAAGGCCGCCGAACTCATGCGCGCAAACCGCTGACGGGTGCGGGTCACGGGGCGGTGTCGGTTGTTGGTCAATTCTGCTGTCAGTCGATGCGCGAGCTAGCCAGGCCAGCGCGACAAAGCGCACACTGCCTTGTCTACAGACTTCACGTTGACAGTCAGACCATGGGAGCGACCGCCATGAGGACAGACGCGCACTACATTCGCGAAGAACGCCGTGCGCTGCTTGAACAGCGGCGCACAGTGGTTACACGCCAATTGCGGCGTCTGGCAGTCGAATTAACGGCCATCGACAGACAGCTTGAGGAGATCGCGCATTCAGGACCCTGACTAGTTGGTCTGGACGCCACGGTTGCCTGCGCTCACCTCTGGCGCAGGTGCTGGTGTTGGTCGCATCCCATCCGATTCAGGCGGCTTCGGCGGTGGTAACCCTTTAAGTGAGGTCATGCTCGAACCGTGGATGGGAAGCGACGATGGGGGTGTGGGAGGACGCACTGCGAGAGGCTGCGGCGCAACGCTATGCAGAAGTGCAGTCGCTTCAGCGTCAGCGAGCGCAGGTAGCCGAGCAGGCGCGTGCTCTCGCCGATTTCATCGACGGCATGCATCGATTGCAAGTCCGACCGCAGCGTCAGCCCTTCCTGGTGTCGAAAGGATCCCCTGGCGCGGAAAGCTACCGCCCGTCGCGCAGGCACAAGATTGTCGGCTGGGACATCGGAGCAACCGCGGTAGTCACACCCGACGGGTCGGTCTACGACATGAAAAACCAGGACAGGGAGCCTTGCGATCTGAGACGACCTCAGGCGTTCTCACTGACGAGCGACAGCCCGCAGCCTCTGTCGGAACTACTCCACGAAGCGCTGAGGCGCGCGATGCAGAACCCCTAGGTCGCCGTCGCCCGATACCGGCGTAGAAGGACAATGTCCTCGAGGGTGTTATCCCGACCGACTGTAATGAGCAGAGGACGGTTATGAAATCGGTGTTGCTGTCGCGCCGTGACTTGGATTTTCTCCTGTTCGAGTGGTTAGGAGTTGACGAGCTCACGAAGCGGGAGCGCTTCGCCGAGCACTCGCGGGAGACGTTCGACGCAGTGCTCGACCTGTGCGAGCAACTCGCGGGCCGGTATTTCGCGCAGCACAACAAGACAAGCGACGCCAATGAGCCGACCTTTGACGGCGAGAAGGTCACGATCATTCCCGAGGTGAAGGAGGCCTGGGACGCGTTCGTCCAGGCCGATCTCATTCCGATGTCGATGGATCAGCGGCTGGGTGGCGCGCAGTTGCCCGTCACCGTGGCCCAGGCCGGCTTCGCGTTTTTCTCGGCGGCCAACGTGAGCACCACCGGCTACCTGATGCTGACGATGGCCAACGCCAACCTGCTGGCCCGGTTCGGCTCACCGGAACTGATTGAGGCGTTTCTACACCCGATGCTGACCGGCCGGTTCTCCGGCACGATGGCGCTGTCGGAGACACAGGCGGGGTCGTCGCTGGCCGATATCCTCACCCGCGCCGAACCCCGAGACGATGGCACGTACCGGCTGTTCGGATCGAAAATGTGGATTTCCGGCGCCGAACATGAGCTGACCGACAACATCGTCAACCTCGTGCTGGCGAAGATCCCCGGGGGTCCGCCTGGCACCAAGGGCATCTCGCTGTTCATCGTGCCGAAGTACCTCGTCAATGCCGACGGCTCGATGGGCGAGCGCAATGACGTGGTGCTGGCAGGCCTGAATCACAAGATGGGCCAGCGGGGCATCACGAACACGGTGCTCAGCTTCGGCGATGGCACGTACAGTCCCGGCGGAAGGCCCGGCGCCGTCGGGTATCTGGTCGGTGAGCGGCACCGCGGGCTCGCCTACATGTTCACGATGATGAACGAGGCGCGACTGGGTGTCGGGATGGGTGCGGTCGCACTCGGCTACACCGGCTACCTGAAGTCGGTGCAGTACGCCAGGGAGCGTCCGCAGGGTCGTCCGCTAATGGCCAAGGACCCGTCGGCCCCGCAGGTACCGATCATCGAGCATGCCGACGTGAAACGAATGCTGTTGGCGCAGAAGGCATACGTCGAGGGAGGGATGGCGCTGCTGCTGTATTGCGCCAAGCTCGTCGACGTCCAGCAGAGCACCGAATCCGACGACGAGCGCGACCTCGCCTCGCTACTGCTTGACATGCTCACACCAGTCGGCAAGAGCTGGCCGTCGCAGTGGTGCCTGGAGGCCAACAGCCTCGCCATCCAAGTTCACGGCGGATACGGCTACACCCGCGAGTACGACGTCGAACAGCACTACCGCGACAACCGGCTCAACCCCATTCACGAAGGCACGCACGGCATCCAGAGCCTCGACTTGCTTGGTCGCAAGGTCACCATGCGCGGCGGTGCAGGGCTCGCGGCTCTGGGTGAAGCGATCGGCAGGACCGTGGCAGAGGCCGCCGCGCTGGACGGCGAGTCCGCCGAACAGGCCGCCCAGCTTGACGCTTCGTGGCAGCGCCTGATCACGGTCACCGCGGCAATGTTCGACTCGGGTGACATAGAGGCGGCACTGGCCAATAGCGCGATGTATCTCGAAGCGTTCGGGCACATCGTGGTCGCATGGATTTGGCTGCAGCAGGTCGTTGCGGCGCATGGCTGCGAGGGTGATTTCTACGATGGCAAGCGGCAAGCCGCGCGTTATTTCTTCCGCTACGAACTGCCGAAAACGGCGCCGCAACTTGACCTTCTGAAAGAGCTTGACCGCACGACCCTGGAGATGCAGGACTCCTGGTTCGGATGACTGCCAACCTCATCACGGAGCCTGCGACCTTCGGCGTGTCTGACTGCTGAGCAAGGCTTCGACCAATAGAATCCGCACCCATGCGGGTGGCACGCCGGCATCTGCTCGCGGTCCTTCTGATGGCCGCTGGCTTGCTTGCGGCTGCAGGGATCACCGCACCGATTGCCGGCGCCCTGGGGTGGGGAGCGATCGCGATCTCACCGGATACCGGAAGAGTGGGCTACTCGAAGGGTCTCAACTCGGCTATCGAGGCCCAACAGGCGGCCGTCGGCCTCTGTCAAGCACGCGATTGCCGGGCAGTTCTGAACTTCACCAACGCATGCGGCGCAGTCGCCCAAGCATCAGACACGTCCTGGACATGGGGCCAGGACCGCAGCAGCACCGCCGCGCAGAACAGGGCTCTGATCTCATGCAGTCAATACGGAGCCGGCTGCCGGGTCGTCGGCTGGGTTTGTAGCTGAACGGATAGCGCGCCGCAGGTGGCGCGTGGCGGGCGTGTGCGCGCGACGTGAGCAGAATGCGCACAACCTCTAAATCGCTGGTTGCGCGGCTTGTGTGCACAAGCGAGCCACCCTGTCGGCGGCCACATAGTTTGGCGGCAATCGATCTCATCTTTAAGGCACATCACAGAAAGGGTGGTCATGGAATCCACCACTCTCAGCCCCAACCAACCGTGGGCCGGCCACCGCCGGGGGTCCACTGAATACCGCCGTCTGCTCGCGGCATTGTTCTGCGCGGGGATAGCCGCGTTTGCCCACGTCTACTCGCCGCAGGGCGTTCTGCCGGAGATTTCGACCGACCTGGGCGTCGGAGCGGCAAGTGCGGCCCTCATGGTGTCCGCCTGCACGATCGGTCTGGCCGTCGGTGTCATCCCCTGGTCGATGATTGCCGACCGCATCGGCCGGGTGAAGGCGATGTCGGTGTCGGTCATCACATCAAGCGTCCTCGGTCTGCTCACCCCATTCGCACCAAGCTTTCACCTGTTGCTGGGCGCACGACTGCTGGAGGGACTCTTGATCGGCGGGGTACCCGCCATCGCGATCGCCTACCTGACTGAAGAAATAGCTCCCGAGCATGCGGCCCGCGCGGCGGGCACCTTCGTCTCCGGAACCAGCATCGGTGGACTCTTGGGCCGGGTGGTCGCCGGCCCGGTCACCGACATCGCGACGTGGCGTGTCGGCGTGTTCACCGTGGCCGTGCTGTGCGCCACCGCTGCGGTGGCCTTCGTCAAACTCGCGCCGCAGTCACGCGGTTTCACTCCGTCGAACAGACACAGCGCCAATCCGGAGGGCAGTCTCGCCCACCGCCTCCTCGTCAACCTGCGGTCACCGCGCCAGCTGACGCTTTTCGCCCAGGGCTTTCTGCTCATGGGTGGGTTCGTAGCGATTTACAACTACCTGGCGTTCCGGCTGACAGCCGCGCCCTACCACCTGCCGACGACGGTAGTCAGCCTGATCTTCGTCGCTTACCTGGCAGGTACCTGTGCATCGACACTCGCAGGCGCCATGGCCACCCGGTTCGGCCGCAAGGCGGTTCTACTGACGGCGATCGCAATAATGATCACTGGAGTATTGATCACGCTGTGCGCCAACCTCTTTCTAGTGCTGGTGGGCCTCGTGGTAAGTACTGTGGGCTTCTTCGGCGCCCACGCGATCGCCACCGGTTGGGCAGGCCGCGCAGCCACCGCCGGCAAAGCACAGGCCTCGTCGCTCTACAACCTGTTCTACTACGCAGGATCGAGCGTCGTCGGCTGGTTCGGTGGCATCGCACTGGAGCACGCAGGGTGGACCGGCGTGGCGTTGACCGTCTTCATCCTCGCCGGTGTTGCGGCGGCCGCCGCAGCATTTGTCCTGCCGCGCAACTGATTCGCTATATAGTTCGAGCCAAGCCACAAGGGAGTCGTCACGATGAGCCTTACGTCGAAGCCTGACCTCTCGGTCGAGCCGTCGGCCACCTGGCGCAATGCGCCCGCTGACGGCTTCAGCCGCGAAGTGATGGCCGCCTACGAGAATTGGAGCTACTCGAGCCTCCCCGCCTCGGTGGTGAACCGGGTCAAGCTCTTCGTACTGGACACCCTAGGCGTGATCGCGGCAGCCGCGGACGCCCCCGGCATCCCGGAGGTGAACCGTCTCCTTCTCGGCTGGGAAGGCGCAGGCCCGTCCACGATGCTCATCGGCAAGGGGCGGGTAGCACCGCCGACAGCCGCGCTCGCCAACGGCGCAGCGGCGCATGCTCTGGACTTCGACGACAATCATGATCCCGGTCGCGTGCACTGCTACGCCGTGATCCTGCCCGCGGCGTTGGCGGCAGCAGAGGCGCGGGGTGGTGTCAGCGGACGCGACTTCATCGCGGCGCTCGCCACCGGGGTGGAGCTGCAGGCGCGCCTTGGACTCGCCGCACCCAACAGCATGTCCAAGGGCTGGCATCCGACGACCGTCATGGGCGCGCTCGGTGCGGCGGCCGCAGCCGCCCGCGTGCTGGATCTGCGCGCCGGGCAATTCTCGGATGCAGTCGCGCTTGCCTATCATCAGGCGTCAGGCACGCGTCAGGCGCTGAACGACGGCGTTCTGGCGAAGCGACTGGGAGCAGGCTTTGCTTCACGTAACGGCACATCCGCTGCTTTTCTCGCCGCGGCGGGGCTGACCGGGCCGACGCGGTTTCTCGAGGGCGAAGCCGGGCTGTTCCAGCTGTATGAGCGCGGCGAGGTCCTGCCCGACGCGCTCCTGCGCGATCTCGGCCAGACATGGGAGATCATGACGCACAGCATGAAGCCCTATCCCTGCTGCCGATGCACCCATAACGTGATCGCCATCGGTAAAGAACTTCACCGAGAAGGCTTGAGCCCAGCGGAGATCGAGAGCGTCGTCATCGGCATGAGTCAGACGAACAACAAGATCGTTGGCGAGCCTTACGACGTTGGCCGGGACTCGACGATCCACGCCCAGTTCAACGCTTCCTACTGCTTTGCAGCGGCGCTAATCCACGGCAGGGTCGATGTGGCGACCTTCCAGCGGCCGCAGATCTCGGATCCCGCTGTCAGCGCCCTCGCGTCGCGTACGTGTGTGGTGGTGGACGATGGGATTGCGGCCGGCGCCATGTCGCCGACCCGGGTGACCATCCTCTGCCGGGACGGCCGGCGAATCGAACGGTTCCTCGAGTTCATGGAGGGCAGCCCCGAGCAGCCGATGACCGACGACGAAGCGGTCGCCAAGTTCTCGAGCTGCCTCGAGATGGGCCTCGGCGCCGCCCCGGCGGCAATCGAGACCCTCGCGGACAAGGTCCTCGACTTGGAAAACTGCGCGGATATCGCCGATATCGTCGCCCACTTCCCCGCCGTGAGCAGCTGACCGAATCTCGGCGTCATCTAGCCCCCGTGCGGGGGCGCTTCGCCAGAGCCGTCGACTCAACGGCATTGTCCGACAAGCCAACTCGGCGTTGACGGAATCTGGCGTCAAGTAGACCTTTCGTTCCATAGCCGACTCGAACAGTGCGTCTGACGCATCAGATGTGCCGGTGAGCACAATGCGCAAAACCTGAAAATCGCGTGGTTTCAGAGGTTGTGAGCACAAGCGAGCCACAGCGACGGCAGGCCCGTAATTTCGGCTGTGCAAGTTCAAGACCACCAATACCAAACACTTACTCACACAGGAGAACTCAGATGAACACCACAATCGATCAGATCAAGACCGAAGTCCAGAATGCGCCGTCGCTGTACGGCAGGCCGATCGCGGTTCTGCACCAGGCGGTAACACCCCCGTCATTGAACGGGGCTGTGAAGCCTTCGAACCCTTTCGGATACCGGGATTCGTCCGCCGACATCGCGAACGCACTGGCGCAGGCCGGCTGTGACGTGTTGACTCCTGCCGCCAACCCGCGGCCCGATGTCGATGCGGACTGGACCTACCCCGATACACTCGAGGGGATCGCCCAGGCAGTGGCCGATGGAGCCGAGATCCTCTGGGCCAACACCAGCTTGTTCGACGAGCATCCGATGGCCAACTTCGGTTCCCGCGACGGGCTGTACGTCGTCGGTCAGCCACTGGATGTCGTCGAGAAGTACGAGGACAAGGATGTGTGCCAGGCTGCCATCGAGGCCATCGGCGTCCCGGTTCCCGTGCAAGCGCTCGTCAACGTGGAGACCGGGCCGGCGAAAGGTCAGATCGAGACGGCGGTTTCGCAGAACGGGCTGACGTTCCCCGTCATCGTCAAGCCGGTCCGTGGCCGCGGCAGCGCAGGCGTCAAGGTCGTCGACTCCGTCGAGGAAGCCACAGAGCACATCGAGTCTCATGTCGGGCCGAAGTTCGGCAACAAGTTCCTCATCGAGGAGTATCTGTCCGGCCGAGAACTGGCCGTGACCGTGATGCCGCCTGGCACGTACGAGACGGCCGACGGGGTGCGCGCCGAAGCCACCCACTTCGCGCTTCCGGCGATCGAGCGGACCGGACATCACGGCGGCGTGATGCCGTTCAGCGGAGTCGTGCCGATCCAGTCGAACAGCAAGCCCGCCGGCGACGATGCTCAACTCCGCGAGTTCGCCCAGCATGCAGTTCGGGTCGCGCAGTTGCTGAAGGCCACTGCCCCGATCCGGATCGATTGCCGGGCAGACGCCAACGGTGTCATCAAGGCCATCGACATCAACATGAAGCCCAGCATGACGGGCCCCGGTCGGCCTGGCCGCGAGCAGATGATCAACCTGTCGGCCTTGGCCGCTGGCGAGATCGGCTGGAACTACACCGAAATGTTGGCGGCGATCGCGGTCAATGCGGCTCCGATCCAGAGGGTCACGCAGCCGACGCCGCGGGTGCGTTCCCTCGCTGCAGGGCACGCTCTCTCCAAGGCGTGCGCCGCCAAGCCGTGCATGGCTCTCCATGCCGCGTAGCTCGCGACACGAAGGTCCGCATGTGGTCTGACCACATGCGGACCTTCGTCGATGGGTGCTCTGTTGCACGGCGTCAATCCGCTCGGGCTACGCGTCTCCGTGCTGGACGGGGAAGAGTTCGTGCTTCTCGGGTCGAGACTTGTTGCTCGCGCTCGACGGGCCGATCTCATCCGACTTGGGCGCGGTGGCCGAAGGGAACATGTCGCGGATGCCCTTGACGGGGGCGACGACCTCGTTGTAGCCCTTGTGGCCCTGGCCGTAGTGGTCGCCGTGCGGTTGCGGGTTGACCGGAAACAGTGCGTGTAGCTCGGGTTCAACCTTGTTGCTCTCGCGCGACGAGGTGGTGTCGGGGGCCTTGGGCGCGGCGTTGGCCGGCGCTGCGACGGTCAGCACAGTGCCACCGATGGCGGCAAGCCCGAACGAAAAGAGGGCGGCGGTGCCGGCGATGCGGGTCTTGATCATGGGAGTTCCTTTTTCTCGGAGCCACGGGTGTGGCTGGTCGAGAAAAAGGGTCGAGCCCGGCCCTCAACGAAACCTCAAAGCCGCTATCGGGATACCGCCGCGCGGCAACCCGACCTAGCTGACCCGGAAACTCGAAGTGTCGCGCAAGTATCCGATACGACCTGCGGATACCTGAAAGGTGTTGATAGGCATCAACACGCGGAAGTTGGTCTCCGCGAACGGTGATCGTGACGTACCCGATTCGAAACAGTCGACGTGGACCGGCCACCGGTCGGGCCACCTGCTTGGGCCTATCCGGTTGGGGTAATTACTTTGAGGAGAGTGAGGAAGGCACAGGCAGTGCAAATGAAGGCCGAGGACCCGACATGGGGGTGAACGGATGTCTGATGGTTTCGACACCGGCGACTTTCGCGTAAAGGGACGCTCTACCGAATCCATCGAGGTACCAGATCGCCTCGACGTGAGACCCGAGCAGGGCGATGGAATCGGCCCTGTTGGGCCGGAGCCCAGCAGCCTGGGTACTTCCACCGGCAGACAGTCGATGGATCGGGAGTCGGTGGGCACGCAGCGCGGTCCGCGCACATCGGACGACCTAACCGCCGCGGAAGTGCTGCGCCCGATCAAGCAGACCAAGCCGCGTCCGTCATCGGGCTGGCGGAAGTGGCTGCACCTGGCCTCGTTCAAGCTGATCAACGTTGGTGACAGTCCGGGGGTGGCCTATCGCAACAGTCTGGTAGCGCGTGTCAACTGGCCGCTGGCGGCCCGCTACCGCATCGCGCTGCTGTCGCTCAAGGGTGGTGTAGGCAAGACAACCGTTACCGCGACACTGGGCGGTACGTTCGCTTCGATTCGCCGTGATCGCGTGGTGGCTGTCGACGCCAACCCTGATCGCGGCACGCTGAGCGCGAAGGTGCAGGCCGAAACTTCCGCAACGGTGCGCGACCTGCTGCGTGACGCCGACGTCATCGAAAGCTACATGGACATGCGGCGCTATACCTCACAGGATTCGAGCCGATTGGAGGTGTTGGTTTCCGACAACGATCCGGCGGTCTCCCGAGAGTTCAGCGCTGAGGACTACACCCGCGCTCTTGACATCCTCGGGCGCTTCTACAACTTGGTGCTCACCGACTGTGGCACGGGGCTGATGCACTCGGCCATGTCGGCGGTTCTGGCTGAAGCCGACGTGCTAGTCGTCATCGCCTCGGGATCCGTCGACGGTGCGCGCAGCGCGGCGGCGACGCTGGACTGGCTGGACGCGCACGGCTACGAGGACATGGTCCGCGATTCGATTACGGTTATCAATTCGGTTCGTCCGCCCTCTGACAAGATTGATATGGAG
>Ga0318562_10001664_pt1 | contig 10107 bp, 13 predicted proteins | sample GRESIP066b5f18_FD_203688 | JGI IMG/M metagenome (GOLD analysis project Ga0318562, IMG submission 203688) | Tropical soil microbial communities from Luquillo Experimental Forest, Puerto Rico - GRE.SIPMG.066b5f18 | ecosystem: Environmental > Terrestrial > Soil > Tropical forest > Bulk soil...
GCTGGCGTACATGGTGGGGCAGCGATCGCACGAGATTGGATTGCGGATGGCGCTGGGAGCCGGCCGCGGAGACGTGCTGAAGCTGATTCTGCGGAAAGGCGTGGCGCTCGCCGTCGCAGGGATTGTTGCGGGCCTCATCGTGGCAGCGTTGAGCGCCTCGTTCATGGCGGTCCTCCTTTACGGCGTGCGGCCAAGGGATCCCGGCGTGTTCATGCTCGTGCCGGTGGTGCTGCTCGTCGTGGCGATTGCCGCCAGCTACATCCCGGCTTGGAGAGCGACGAAGGTGGATCCGATCGTGGCGCTGCGGGAGGTCTGAGGCCCTGCCGCTCCGGCCAGCGAGCGGTCACGACTCGTCTTTTTTCCGGATCTTGCCTCGCTTCTTGGTGATGCTGACGCCGCGCCGTCGGTTCAGGAGGCTGGCTTGAAGACCGCATCACTCTCCGGCTCTTGGCCCTCCCGGTTGCAATCTCTGAGCATCCCCCCAACGGCTAGACCCAGATCAAACGGACACCTGTGGCGTGCACCGCGTCAATGTTCTGCAAACGGTTGGGTCGATCCGTCCTTCCGGGACGCGCGCGAAGGCCGGAATTGTCGTGCCCGATGCTCTCGTCAGTCCAGGTTGCCGGACCGTTTCTCACAAACTGACGACGTCTTAATCTCCGCGACCTGATCCACCGACGGTGGATCTTCCCCGACCGTGCAGAAAGCGCGGCGAACACGGAGTAAGCACCATGAACCTCAAGCTCATTGCCACAGTCCTCAGCATCGCCGTCCCCGGCGTGGCCTTCGCTGGTTCCCTCTCGGGCACCGTACAGGACGTAACCGCCGAGACAATGCCTGGCTACGTCGCGTTCAAACTTTCATCGATGCCCCAGTATTGCCAGCCCCCGTACAATTATCTTGCCTTTTGGGGCGACCCGGACACGGTGAAGGCCGTCTACGCGATGCTCATGGCGGCAGTCGTGAGCGGCAAGGCCGTGTGGGTCTGGTACGACGACTCCAATCAATGCCACGTCACCGCGGTGCACGGAGTGTATTGACGGACAAACGTGCGCTCCAGCATTAAGGGAGTCATGAAATGAATCTCAATCTCATTGTCGCGTTGCTCGGGGTCGCCATCTCAGGCTCAGCGTTGGCCCAGAACGCCGCCTCAGCCACCGTAACGGACGTGACGGCCGAGGGAATGCCGGCCTACGTTGCGTTCCAGCTCTCCGGAAGTCCGTGCGGCGCGTACCTAACGTTCGCGTCCTCAGACCAAACGGCGAATAAGGCGGTCTACGCCATGCTGCTCGAAGCCGTGGCCAGCGGCGGATCTGTCTGGGTGCAGTACAACGCCGCCTGCACCGTCACCGCGGTCCACGGAGTCCAGGTTCCGCCGCCGCCAGACCAGAACGAGCGTAAGCGCCGGCTCCTGAGGAAAGCGGCCGAGACCGTTGTGAGAATTCTGGTCTTCGGTCTCTGACCCGAGGGGGGCGCGGAACTTCGTGTCATCGGTGACGCCCTGGTGCGTCACCATCGGGCAGGGACCCCAGACCCTTGCACACGACCCCACGCCGCCCCTCGACGGCTTGGCCGCAGCGGGCGCTCACCCCGAGGTGCCGAAGGAGCGGTGGTTGCTGCTCACCGTCCACCGACAGGATGGGCGGGCGAACCTCTACGGCTGGAAGTGGAGCGATGGCCACTTCAGCGAGGTCCGCCGCGAGCATACTGCCCGAGCACGGTTACTGTGCGCCGGTCCTCAGCGGCTTTCCCTTCTCCGCAACTAAGAAAGCGACGTGCTTCTCCGGGGTCGTCCCGAGGTTCTTGCCGTCGTGGATCTTCCCAGACTCGATCGCAAAGGCATCGCCCGCCTTATACGTCGCCGCCGGCTTTCCCTCTTGCTCGACCGAGAGCGAGCCTTCCAGCACGTAGCCGAAGGCGTCCGCCGGATGCGTGTGCCGGCCCTCGGCGGCTCCCGGAGGCAGTTCGACGAGGGCCATCACGATCTCGCGTCCTGGGATCTGCAGGTCCTTCCTCAAGAGAACGGTCACCTTGGCGGAGGGCGGCTGCTGAGCCCCCAAGACCGACATCCCCACCGCTCCGGCCAAGAGACCGATGCCGAACGTCATCCTGGAGCCTGGCTTCTTCATCGTTCTCCTCCTCATGCCCGGACTGTGGACAACCCGCGTGAGAACCAACGGGGCACGCCGAACTCCTACGCCGTCGGCGGGCGTCGAGCGAGCGCCTATTGGCGGGAGACGACGGCGAAGAAGGCCCGTCGGAGGCGGTAGCGGGGTTGCGGCTACGAAGAAAGCGCCCGACCGCTCCCGTGACCGATGGGTGGGTGGCTTTGCGCTGGGAAAACGTGAGCGCGAGGCATATGCCCGCAGGCCACCTCGGCGTGTGCACTCGATCCTCCCCCCCGTTCTCCAAGGAGCAGATCATGAACGCACGGATGGCCCCCCTGGCGGTGGCGCTCTCGCTCTTTGCTACGACCGCTTATGCCGCGGACCTGAACCTCGGGACCTGGAAGCTGAACGAGTCCAAGTCGGTGATCCCGCCGGGCATGTTTAAGACCGTCACTGTCGTGTTCGAGCAGGTGGCTGACGGCGTCAAGGTCACATTCGACGGCGTGGACAAGGACGGCAAGCCCTTCCACAACGGATTCACCGGGACATACGACGGAAAGGAGTATCCGGTGGTCGGAACGCCGGTCGCTGACGCACGCTCACTGAAGAGGGTCGATGCCCATCACTTCACCGTCGTGAACAAGAAGGGCGGGAAGCCAACGATCACCATCGACTACGTCATAGCCAAGGACGGCAAGACCCGAACGGGCACCTATAGCGGCACTACCGCGGAGGGAAAGCCGGTCAGCGCCACCATGTTCTACGAGAAGCAGTAGTCCCTTCCGCTCGATGGCGTGCTGCCCCACGACTAGCTCCGGGGCCGGAAAAAGAAGCGGCTGGTCAGGGGACGAGACCCGACCAGCCGCACAACCCACCGCCACCGATGCTGGGTGCAACCCTACCGGTCCAGCCCGACAGGCGGCAGGGGCGAATACTGGTCGCATTGGTGCTGACCTGTATTCCGGGCCAGCGCTCCACCCCTTCCCATACAAGTCCACGTCGGCAAATACAGGTCGTGGCGCTGCGCTCGGTACCGGGCCCGACCCAGAGCCGCCCCAGCCTCGCTCGACGCCTCTACGGGGCGCCCAGGGCCTCGGTCATCGCTGGCGCGTCTCCAAGCGCGACCCCGCCCGTCGCCGTGGAGGTCGAAGACCGCGATGGTGGCGTGCTCGACCATCGTGCGAGCGCCGCCACTGCGCCCAGGCCCGGGCGCCCGCAAGCCCGAGCCATCGTCGCGGCATCGTGCCGGTGTCGTCGCGTCCAGGAGACGCCCTCCGCCGGGACGCCCTGACGTCTGACTGGGCGTCTGACCGGTGGAGGGGATGTCGTCTAAGTACTGAGCGGGAAAAGGGATTTGAACCCTCGACCCTCGCCTTGGCAAGGCGATGCTCTACCGCTGAGCTATTCCCGCTGAACGACTTGAAGGTGCTGTTACCAACCGGTGGCCCCGGGGGTCAAGCGCGTCCACCGGGCGGGCCCACGGGTTATCCCCCCACTCGGCTCCTCGGGGAAGCAGCCCCACCTCGCCAGCGGACGTCCGGTTCGGCTCTCCCGGGAGATACCGCGCGTGCTGACTGACCGTGAGCCCAACGAGGCGAGCTCCTCGAGGCAGCGTTGCTCGAGATCTCTTGCTGCACGTGGGTCCGCGTCGCCTCCGGCGTCCGCCCAGCTGCGCCGACCGTCTGACTCGCTACTCTGCGCGCGCCATGCGCTCTCCGATCGTCCCCTCGCTCCTCGTCGCGCTGCTCGTCGCCTGTTCGTCCGACACCCCGGGCCCCGCCGGCCCGAAGGGAGACACCGGGGCCGCAGGCCCGATCGGTCCCGCGGGTCCAGCCGGCGCGACGGGCCCCATTGGACCTGCGGGTCCTCCAGGTGCTCCGGGCAACGTCGACCCGGCCGTCACCGCTTTCCTCGAGCGCTTTGGCGACGGAGGGACGGACAACAGCGTCAACACCGGTGGGTGCTTCGAGGGCGGCTACCTCGGTCAGGTCTTTCTCTTCGCCGGGAACTTCCCGCCCCGGGGGACCGCCTTCGCGCACGGGCAGCTGCTGTCGATCGCGCAGAACACCGCCCTCTTCTCCGTGCTCGGGACCATGTACGGGGGCAACGGAAGCACCACCTTTGCGCTCCCTAACATGCAGGGCCTCGAGCCGGCCGGGGTCAACTACGTGATTTGCCTCGGCGGGATCTTCCCCCCGCGGAACTGAGCGCACACCGAGTGCCGTTTCACCGCGGGAAAACCCACCGGAGCGGCAGGAGCCGCCTGAGAGGAGGAATCGCGGCGGCCCTCAGGCGTCGGCCGCGCCGCCACGCCGGGCCAGCATCTGGAAGAAGCCACGGAAGTAGTTCCCCGCGCTCCAGAGGCTGAAGACGATGCTCAGGTAGGTGAGCGCCTGCCCCACGGCGTTGAAGTTGACGTCGCCTTCCCAGACCCAGAGGTCGATGCGATGGGTGTAGTGGACGCAGAGGGCGATGATCCCCACCAGCTGCAGGGCGGTCTTCCACTTTCCTTCCTGGCCGGCGGCGATCACCATTCCCTCGCTGGCGGCGATCTGCCGCAGGCCGGTCACCGCGAACTCTCGCGAGAGAAGCAGGATCGCCACCCAGGCCGGAAAGCGGCCCAGCCGGACCAGCATCACCATCGCCGCCATGACGATCAGCTTGTCTGCCAGCGGATCGAGGAACTTCCCGATGATGGTGATCTGCCCGGTGCGCCGCGCCAGCCAGCCATCGAGCACGTCGCTGATCGCCGCGATGGCGAACAGCGCGCCAGCGAGCAGCGAGGCCAGCGGATTGGCCTGGTAGGCCAGGTAGATGAAGAGCGGGATCATCAGGATCCGCGCGAAGGTGATCAGGTTGGGGACGTTCCAGAACTCGCGGAGGAGCACACCGGGACGGCGCCGGGGGCGGCGCGTCTTCTGACGCCGCCGCTTTCGCCCTCCGGGCTCGACCGGAACCTCGTCCACCTTCCGGGGCTTACCCCAGCCGGGCCGCCATTGGCGACCTCCAGCGCGGGGAGTACGCTCGCCGCCGCGTCATGAGGGGATTCGCCATTGCCCTGCTGGTCGCCTGCGCCGCGGGTGTCTCCGCGACGCCCGCCCCCCTCGACCCCTCGCAGCTGGTGATTCTCCGCGACGCCGCCCGCGAGGCGCTCAAGCCCGACTGCGGCAAGTGCCACGACAGCAAGCTCCGCACTGCCAAGCCGGCGGCGCTGAAGCAGTTCGACCTCCAGGAGCCGGACTGGTCCTCTCACCTCAGCACCGATCAGCTGAGCCACTTCGCCGGGCGGTTCGAGGGCTTCGGGGTCAGCGACTCGCGGCGGAGCATCGTCCAGACCTATCTCGACGCGGAGAAGACCCGCCGTGGCGCAAGCCCCTCGGCCGCGGCGCGCTGACCACCGGCCCGATGCCCAATCTCCTGGCCTCGCTGTGGCGAAACCACGTCACCGAGGTGGCGGCACGGGTCAACGCCGAATCGCGTGCCTATCTCGCCGCCACCCCTGTCGCCCGGGCCGACCGGGAGGCAGCGACGGTGGCCCTCACCGCCCTCGCCGGACTGATCTTCATCAACTTCTTCGGGCGCCCCGGACACCTGGAGGTCTACCGGGAGCTCCTCGGGACGCTGCACCTCGGATCCTGGGCAGACGCGCTGGATCGCTACCTGATCAACGGCTTCGAGGCCCGGTTTCACCAGCGTCTCTTCTGGTCGGTGACCCGGGCGATCGGCTACGTCGCCATCCCGGCCCTGGTGGTCTGGCGGGTGCTCCGCGGCTCGGTCGTCGACTACGGGTTCCGCGTCCGGGGCATCCTTCCCCATGGGAAGATCTACGCCGCGATGTTCCTCTGCATCGCCCCGGCGGTGATCGCCGCCTCCTTCACTGCGCCCTTCCAGCAGACCTATCCCTTTTACCGGCTGAACCCCGGCGAGCCGCTCTGGCCGCGCCTCTGGGCGTGGGAGGTGCTCTACGCCTCGCAGTTCGTGGCCCTGGAGTTCTTCTTCCGCGGCTTCCTCCTCCACGGGCTCAAGCGGCGGTTCGGCTACTCCACGGTGTGGGTGATGATCATCCCCTACGTGATGATCCACTTCGACAAGCCGTTCGCCGAGTGCCTGGGCGCGATCGTCGCCGGCTTCGTCCTCGGTACCCTCAGCCTGCAGACCGGCTCGATGTGGTGGGGCGCGGCGATCCACACCGCGGTGGCGTGGGGGATGGATCTGCTCTCCCTCGGCCACCAGGGGAAGCTCTAGAAGTAGCCGGCCATCAGCCGCGACATCCACTCCGGCTCCAGCGGGCGGCCCGGGGAGTCGAAGGCCCGGACGTGGGGCTTGAGGTCCAGCACCGGGCTTCCGTCGAGGGCATCGAGCCCGCGGACCTCGAGCACCGCACCCTGACGCCCCAGGAGCCGGACCACCGTCAGGCCGAGGAAGTTGGGCCGGCAGGAAGCCCGCTGGGCGAAGATGCCCAGGGCGGGCATGTCCCTTCGCCGGCGGGGACGTCGCACCAGGTCGCGCTCGGAGTAGCGCGCGCGGTGCATCACGAAGAGCACCGCCAGATGAGAGAACGCCTCCACCCCTCGCAACCCGCGGGAGACCCCGGGAGAGACGCGAATGGTGGAGACCACCTCACCCCAGCCGTGCTCCAGGGGCCGGGTGATCGGCGAGCAGACCACTCCGATCGGCCTCAGGCGCACGAGCCGGGGGACCTCGGGCTCGACGGGTGGTGACGAGCGCGAGGTCCCCACCAGGGCCCTGGTTACTGCACGGTGAGCAGGTAGTTGACGGTGAGGTCCGTCCCGTGGACGTCCTTCACGTGGTACACGACGGTGTGTCCGCCCCTGTCCAGCGGGCGGAGCATGATCACGAAGTTGTCGACCACCGCCTGCTGCTGCGAACCGGTCACGCAGCCATCGAGGCTGGTCTGCAGCGAGATGTCCCCGGTGAAGTTGAACACGTCGGGACTGGTCTCGTGGTAGTCGAAGATCCGCTGCAGCTTGTTCCCGTCGACGGTGAAGTTCTGGAAGTTGACCGCGTCGGCACCGAAGTGCGAGCCGGCGAGGAGGAACTCGTAGAGCGACTGGCCGTCGGCGGGGGCGAAGGTGGGATCCGGGCAGGGGAAGTCGTTGAACACGCCGGAGAGGACGATCAGCACCGCCCTCCCCCTGGGGATGGTGCAGCTCCGGGTGACCGTGGCCACGCCACCGGGATCGGGGGACGGCGCGAGGTACCACACCGGGCCGTCGGGCTGGTTCACCGCACAGTCCACTCCGGTGGTGTCGAGGAATGGGTTCTGAGCGGTGGGCACGGAGTAGATCCAGCTCCACAGCTTCTCGGCCCAGCGGCTCATCGGGATGCCGTAGGGATGGCTGTGAGGATTGAACGCCTGGGCGTTGATCCGCAGGGCGTCCGAGGTGTCGTCGGCAGCCATGACGTCGGACGACGACGGGGCGGGGGGAGCAGCTTCAGGGTTACCGCCACAGCCGAGCCCGGCCACGGCGACGAGACAGACGGCGCGAAGCAGATGACGCATGCGAGGACCTCCGGATGGGAGGCCTGCACCGTGCGTCGAGAGGCCGGGAACTGGACGGTCCAGTTCGAGGAAAGGCGACCCGCATCTGGTCGGAAATTCCGCGCCCTCCGGCGATCCCGATCCGGAGCCGCCTGCAGCGAGAGGGCTAGCTCCCCCGCGGCACGCAGAGCAGAGCGATGCCCTCGCCCGACAGCTCCACCGCCGGCGCCGGCGTGCCCTCGGGGCCTTCCCAGCCCAGCGCCACCACCCGTGGGCTGAGCTGCCCCTGCCACCCCACCCAGTGCTGGAGCGGCACGGTCACCGGGACGGCGTGCTTCACCTCGGTGGAGCGCAGGGGGCCTGGCAACGCCAGCAGCACCTGCCCCACCCCGCTGAGGTGGACCAGGTCGAGATCCGGAGCCACCTCGCTGGGAACGCGGCCGTTCTCGAACATCACCGGCTCCTCGAAGCCGAAGACCCAGTCCTCGCGGAGGTAGACGCTCTCGTCGCCGAGATCGACGGCGAGGAAGGTGCGGCCCATCACTCCCATCCAGGCGGTGCCGTTGCCCACCAGCCGGTGCATCCGCGCCTGGCCCCACCCGAATGGCTTGTCGGTCATCCGCCCGCGGAAGCGCTTGAACTCCGCGCGGGCCTCGATGACTCCGGTCCAGCCGAGGAGCCCGGCGGTGCGCACCAGCGTCTCGCCGCGGACCTCCACCCGCACCGCCTCGGGCGTCACGGTGAAGGTGCGGTTGCCGTCCCCGGGCAGCCTCCCGGCCACGGTGGACAGCTCGGCCGGCTTCACCCCGGCGTTGACCGGGTCGTCGATGCTCGGCCGGGTCACTGGCGCGGAGACCGGAGGCCCCAGCGGCAGCGACACCAGCTGCTCCGGAGGCGGGGTGGCGGTCACCTCCAGCGCCGGGGGCGGCACCGAGGGCGCCGAGGAGAAGGAAGGCAGGGGGGCGGCGGGCACCGGCGCCTGGGCGATGGTCTCGGTCAGCGGGATCGGCGCCAGCGGCGGCGCGGGCGGCGTGACCGGCATCGGCGGGGTGGCGGTCACCACCGGCAGCTCCTGGGTCAGTCCCGGCATCCGCGCCTCGGGTGGCTTGGGCGGGACCGGGATGGGACGGGCCTCGGCGGCCAGCGCCTTGGCCATCTTCTCCGCCATGGCGTCCGAGCCGGCCTTGACGAAGTGCTCGCGGGCGCGCCCGTACTCCCCGGCCTGCGCCAGGGCGAGGCCGAGGTAATTGTGCGCCTTGAGGTGTCCGGGCTGGAGTCGCACCGCGCCCTCGAACTCGCGGACGGCGCGGGTCAGCTGGTTGGACTTGAGGTACACCAGCCCGAGGTTGACCCGCAGCGTGGGGTCGTTCCCGTTCTCCTTCACCAGCGCCTCGTAGACCTCAGCGGCGCGATCGAAGTCCCCGAGCTTGAAGTAGGCCAGGCCGAGGAGGTTCTTCGCCTTCTCGTCGCCGGGACGCATCAGGTACGCGCGCTCGAGGTGCTCGCGCGCTTCCGCCACCTGACCCGCCTGGAGCAGCTCCCCACCGCGGTACAGGTGCTGGAGGAAGACGGCGTCCGAGGCTTCGGCGGGGGTCACCGCCACGAGGCCGGCTCCAGCTGAGAGGTCATGCCCCCCTCCTGCTTGTACTGGTAGTAGAGCGAGAGGACCTTCTGCACGTAGGCCCGCGTCTCGTCGAAGGGCGGAATCTGGCCTCCGTACTTCCGCACCGCATCCGGCCCGGCGTTGTAGGCAGCGAGCATGGTCTCCATCTGTCCACCGAACTCGTTGGCCAGCACGCGAAGGTAGCGGACGCCGCCGAAGATGTTGTCCCGGGCGTTGAAGATGTCCTGGACGTACATCTCCGAGGCGGTGCCGGGCATGAGCTGCATCAGACCGGAGGCCCCTCGCCGCGACAGCGCATGGGGATCGAAGTTGCTCTCGGCGTGCATCACCGCCCGCACCAGCGCCAGCGGGATGTTGTACTTGCGTGAAGCCTCGCTCATCCACTGCATGTAGAGCGCCGGGGTGATCACCGAGCGCTGCGGGGGATCGCTGGGCCGCGGCGCCTGACGGAACGAGGTGCCGCCGAGCTTCTTGGCGTGGGTCCCGGGAGGGGGCACGTTGGTGTAGACGATGGTCCCGTCCCGCTCCCGGTAGGTGTAGATGGCGCTGGCGCGCGCCACGGGCGCGAGGCACAGCGCGAGGAGAACCACGGGCAGGCGAGGCATCGGACGGGTGAAGGGAAACAATCCTAGCCCCCCGGCCGCGCCGCGCTCAAGAAAGGGCCTTGTTTCCGGAGGGTTGGCCCGCTACACCGAGCGCACACCATGCCCCAGCAGTTCGATTTCCTGGTGCTCGGCGGCGGCGTGTCGGGCCTGTCGTTCGCCCTGCAGGCCTCCCTCCACGGGACGGTGGCGGTCCTCACCAAGCGGAGCCGTTCGGAGGGCAACACCGTCTACGCCCAGGGTGGCGTGGCAGCGGTGCTTTCCGAGCGG
>Ga0318562_10001666_pt1 | contig 10098 bp, 8 predicted proteins | sample GRESIP066b5f18_FD_203688 | JGI IMG/M metagenome (GOLD analysis project Ga0318562, IMG submission 203688) | Tropical soil microbial communities from Luquillo Experimental Forest, Puerto Rico - GRE.SIPMG.066b5f18 | ecosystem: Environmental > Terrestrial > Soil > Tropical forest > Bulk soil...
CGGCACGGGCGGCGAGCGTCGCGAACGGCAGTTGCGGCGCCCGCTGCCGTCCTCTTATCAACGCCGCGCTGCGCCGTTGCCAGGCGGGCGGAGCAGCGCCCCCGGCATGTGCGTTCCACAGGTCCCGCAGCGCCCTGATCAGGGCCCACAGTGCGAGGGTTGCCTCGGTCCCCTCGGCGCGCAGTCCGGCCAGCATGCGCAGTGCGCGTGTCGTCTCGCCGGCCAGCACCGCTTCGCCGAGCTGAAAAACATCGAAGCGCGCGCTGTCGGCGACGCTCGCCAGCACCGTGTCCGCGCTGACAGCGCCGCCCGCCGCGAGCCACACCAGCTTGCTGAGTTCCTGGTGTGAGGCCAGCAGATTCCCCTCGGTGCGCGCCGCGAGCAGCTCGAGCGCCTCCTCGCTCGCCTCGAGCCCGAGGCTGCGCGAACGGAGCCGCAGCCACGCCGGCAGCCGCGCCGCATCCACCGGCCACACCGCGAGCCAGGCGCCGTGCTCATCGATCGCGCGCACCCATTCGGCGCCCTGCGCCTCGCGATCCAGCCGCGGCGCGATCACCAGCAGCAGCATGTCAGGATCCCGCGCTGCAAGCAGCGCCAGCAGGGCGGCATTGCCGGCGGTTCCGGGGCGGGCGCTCGCAAGCCGTATCTCGAGCACGCGACGCGATCCAAAGAGCGACAGATTGCCCGCCGAGGCGCGCACCTCGTCCCAGTCGGTGCTGCGCTCGATGAAGTGGACCTCGCGCTCGGTAAAGCCGCCGGCGCGGGCGCGCGTGCGCACGGCGTCGGCGGCCTCGCCGGTGAGCAGCGGCTCATCGCCCGAGATCAGGTACGCCGGCAGCAGGCGCTGCGCGAGATGCGTGGCGAGCGAGTCGGACGTGAGCTTCAACTGACCTCATCTGCCCCGCGGTTGCAAATCACATCCCCTGCAGCAGGGCGGTGCGGACAGGGCACGGCGTCATTATTAACCGGGGGGTCCGCCGGAGCGCAACCAGGCTTGTGCGACCGCCCCGGCATGCCCTGCTGAGGTTGCATTGCTAGAAGCTTTTGCTGATGCCCACGTAGATGGCGTGCGGCATGACCTTGAGGATGAAGGGGGAGTTGGGGCTGCGGTGTATCAGCCACGCAGTCCCGGTACCGAGCGCATAGGCGGCGAGCACGTCGGTCTGCCAGTGCGCCTGTTGCTTCATGCGGCCGATGGCGTCGTAGATCGGCAGCAGCTCGAGAGCATAAACACCAGGATGATCGTGGCCGTACTCGAGGACGAAGGGGGTGATGATCGAGCTCACCGCGGTCACCTCCCCGCTGGGAAAGCTCTCGTTGCCGCCTCCCTGGAACCACAGGTTCGGATTGCCGGGCGGAGGACCGCTGTCGCGCGGCCGCACCCGCGAGAACGTGACCTTCATGACCTGCGCCACGAGGCCGGCGGCTACCGAGGCGTCAATGGACCTCCAGAAGGTGCGGCCAAGGCGTGAGTCACCTCCTTCCCACAGCGCCCCACCGATCTCGGCGGCGATCAGACCGTACTCAACAACCTCCTGATAGTTGCGTTTCCAGATGCCGCTGTTGTCGTATTCCAGCTCATGGTCGATGCCCGCGTGGCACGCGGGTGCCGCACCGAGCAGCAGCAGCAGCGCGGCGCCGGCGACCCATGCCGTACGGTGGCCGGCAGCGCCGGCTGGTGAGGTGGCTACGCTCTCAGTTCGCATCGCGTTCGGCCGGGCATGCTCCAGGCAGCCTGAGAATAGGGCGCGCGCTTAAGGCTGAATTAAGCCAACAGTCTTGAGATACGCTAGTGGTCAGAGGAGCTCGAACCGCGGTGCGCATTCTTCTCGTCGAAGATGATGACATGCTGGGCGAGGCGGTGCGCGATGGGCTGCGTCAGGAAGGCTACGTGGTCGACTGGGTGCGCAACGCCAAAGCTGCGCTCGCGGCGCTCTCGACCTCGAGCTTCAGCGCGCTGGTGCTCGATCTGGGGCTGCCCGACAGCGACGGCCTGGGCGTGCTTCGCTGGCTGCGCCAGAGCGGGCAGGCTACCCCGGTGGTCACCGTGACGTGAGGGAGCGCCGAGACGCGCTGCGTCACCGGTGCGCGTCGCTCAGCCGGCGCTGCCTGGCTCGCGCGCTGGCGCTGGCCACCCTCTGCAGCTGGGTCAGCCTGGCGCGGGCGCAGACCGACGAAATCCAGGTGTATGACGCCGAGATCACCGCGCCGGGTCGCTTCAATCTGACCTGGCATAACAACTTCACGCCCGCGGGACGGACCGAGCCCGCATTCCCCGGCGGCATCGTCCCGGATCATGCGCTGAACGGCGTACCGGAGTGGGGCTACGGCGTGACGCCATGGCTGGAGGCGGGACTGTACCTGCCGGTCTACACCCTCACCCGCGATGGCGAGCTGCGGTTCGATGCCGCCAAGTTGCGGGCGCTGTTCGTCGTGCCGCACGCGCACGACCGCACCTTCTTCTACGGAGTCAACTTCGAGCTCAGCTACAACCAGCCGCACTGGGACCCGAGCCGCTTCACGGGTGAGATTCGCGGCATCGTGGGCCTGCACCTGGGGCGTTTCGACCTGATCGTCAATCCGATCCTGGATACCGACTTCAATGGATTCGCTAACCTCGAGTTCGTGCCGGCGATACGCGCGGCCTGGAACTTCAACGGCAGGTTCGCGGCAGCGCTGGAGGAATACGCCGACTTCGGTACGCTGAGTCAGTTCAAGCCAAGCGCGCAGCAGTCGCACACCCTGTTCGCGGTGCTCGACTACGGTGGCAGCGGCCACGGTGTCGAGTTCGGTGTCGGGCGCGGGCTCACTCCCGCGAGCGACGCCTGGGTGATCAAGCTCATGCTGATGCGGGATCTTTGAGCCGCGGCCGGCGCGGATCCGGCACGCGGCGCCACCGGTTCAGAACTGCCACGCCAGTCCGCCGAAGAATCCCCGCCGCATTCCGTACTGCGGGGCGAACACACCGATGCCCGTACCGCTACGGATCTGGTAGACCCTGTCAAACGCATTCACGACATCGAACCGTGCCGTGAGCAGGCTCGAGCCGAGGTGGAACTCATGGGTCGAGCCCAGGTTGACCACGGTGTAGCTCGGCGTGTGATCGCCATTTGGAATGACGGTGCCATCGGGCAGTGTCAGGGCCTGGCGCAGGCCCGTACCGAAGATGAAATCGGCGCTGAAGCGCGTTCCCTGCCACAGGTAGGACGCACCGCCCGAGGCCGCGACGCGTCCCTCGTGGTCGAGATGGATGTGGTTGCTGGCAAGGTAGGCGAGATCGTCCGGGCTGAAATTGAACTGTGCCGACTCGACTTCCTTGCCATGGGCTGCCTGAAACGACAGGTTTCCATAGGCGGAAAAGCTGCTCAACGAATAATTGCCCGTGAACTCGATGCCGTCGATGAGGCCGTATCGATAGTTGAAGGGAGTCAGCACGATGGGCGCGCCGAACTGCCCTTCATCACCGAGGTGCTGCGCCTGCTTGTAGAAGTAGTCGGCGCCGAGCGTCAATGCGTTGCTCAGCAGCTTCTGTTGCACGCCGAAGTCGTAGTAGTTGACACGCTCGGCGAGGGGTGGCGTGTTGAGCGTAACGGAGCCGGGCGGCAACGCGGTAGTGCCGGTGAACTTGCTGATGGTTGCGCCGCCCACGAGCTCGAAGGGTGGCGGGCTGAAATAGCGCGAGTAGCCGCCGTGCACGGTGGTGTCGGAGGAGAGCTGCCAGACGAAGTTGATGCGCGGGCTCGTCTGGCTGCCGCTCGAATAGGCGCTGTAGTGATCGAGGCGCAGCCCGTAGTTGACGGTCAGCGGAGCGAGTGCCTGCCACTCGTCCTGCAGGTAGACGCTCTCGAGGCTCTGCGCCTGTGTGCCGTTGTCGGGGATCGTCAACGGAACGTCGCTGGTCTGCATCCCGGCGGCATCAACGGGGAGCACCTGCGAGCTGGTGAAGCTCTTTGCGCTGTCGTGCTGCAGGAAGAAACCCGCGCGCAGGGTGTGGGTTGCCGACAGCTTGTACGCCGCATCGGTCTGCCAGCTGACCGCGGTGTCGTCCTTGAAGGCATCCTGCGCAATGCCGTTATACAGCAGGTCGCCGAGCGAGTCGGGGCTGAAGTGCAGGCTGGTGTAGCGGACGGCCACCGAGGTTTCGAAGTCGAGCGCTCCGGCGGAATGCTGCCAGCTCACGATCGCGTACTCCGTCCGCTCCTGTTGATTCTCGTCGAGGTTGTCGCTGAGGAACTGCGTGACGCCCTGAACTTCGAGACCCAGCGTCGGCTGCAAGCCGCGTTGGTTCGGAATCTGGTAGGCGCCGTCGGAGAGGCCGAGAATGAGCGACAGCCGATTGGCCTGATCGAGGATCTGCTCGAGATAGCCGAAGCCGTGGTACTGCTGGGTGTGATCGTGCAGCGGGACGCGGCTTCCGTCCGGTGACTCGATGCCGAGGTCGCTCTCCTTGTAGTCCCCGGTGACGTAGTAGCTGAAGCTGCCGCTCCCGCCGCCGTATTCGAAGGCCGGCTGGATCGTGCCGAAACTGCCGCCGTATACGGACACATAACCGCCCGGTTGCAGGAGCCCGCTCGTGCTGGTGAGGTCGATGATTCCGGCGGTGCGTAGCCCGTACTCGGCCGGCAGAGCCCCCGTGATGAGGCTCACCGAGGAGATCAGCCGTGGACTCAGCGACTGGCTGAAGACGCTGATGCCCTCGGGCAGGATCACGCCGTTCAGTCGATACTGCAGCCCGTTGTGGTCGCCGCGGACGTGGAGCTGCCCGAAGGAGTCCTGCACCACACCGGGGGCCTGCAGCAACACCTGGCTGAGAGACTGGTTCTCCCCCATCGGCGCTGCGGCGATCGCGTGATTGTCTATCGTGTAGGTCGAGGCACCCGTCTGGGTCTCGATCGAGGATCGAGCTTCGTTCAGCCGGCTCGCCGTGACTATGAGGGGTGCGATGCTGCCTTCACTGTCCGCCGGTGCCGCTGCGCTCGCCTCAGCGCCAGTGGCATCGGCAGCGGCATCCACCGCGCAGGCGGTCGGTGAGCCCAACAGGCTGCTGGCCAGGAATATGAGGGTGCCCGCCAGGCCAGGCTTGGCGAGCCGGTAATGGGCTGTGACCATGAACTTCTCCGCACGAACTGAAATCGAGCCACCCTCGATCGCCGAGAGCGGCCCAGGATCGAAAGGTCAGTTCAGGCTTGCGGAGGTCCCCGGCTGCGGGGTGTCGGAGTGTTGACCGCGAGGATCGCGTAACGGGGATCGAGCGCCGGCAGATACCCGCTCGGGCAGACCGCCATGGCGGGAACACCGGCGGCTGCTGGGTGGGCAATCTGCGCGAAGCCCTCGCAGGAGGGGCAGTAGGAAGCGTTGAGGCCGTGCGTCTCCGCATGCAGGGCGGCGCCCGCCGCCGAGCCGGCATGACTCAGGTGACCGAGCTCATGCAGCACCGCGCCGTGCTGGACAAACACCAGCAGGAACGACAGCAGCAGGGCAAGGGAGGGTCGGCGCATGGTTACAACAACGGCCTACGAGGCCGGCGCGGAGTCTAGCGCGTCACCCCGACGGCTTGCCAGGGAGTGCCACTCACTTCATCGAACGGCCGGTCGCTAGGCTGCGCGCAAGGCGCCGGTCAGCAGGCCGGCCGGGTCGATGATGCCGTGCCGCTCAAGCCACTCGCGGGCATCCTCGGCATCCTGCTCGAACCATGCACGGGTGCTGCCGAGGCGGAAGCTGTAGCCCCAGGAGTCCATATCGATGAACAGGCTTTCGCGGCCGATGTGCGGCAACTCGTCCGCGAACAGTACCTGCAGGTAACACACCGCGGACTCCTCGAGGTCGTCACCTCCGGCATCCCGGTCGAGTCCGGCACGGCGCTCCGGACTCATGCAGACATAGTGACCCGCCTCGTGCAGCACCGAGTGCAGCGGAGTGTCGAGGCGGGCATGGAGGGTATCGGCCCGCAGTCCTGCCTCGCTGTCACCCCAGTATGAGCCTGGGATCGCCTCCGTGGCCGCCACCAGGTCGAGCGTGAGGCCATAGCGGGCAAGCAGCAGGGCTAGCGCCACGCGGTCGATCGCGTTCAACAGCAGCACTGCGGGCGTTGGCTGCGGCGTTGTCAGGGGCGCGGGCACGGCTGTCACTCACCAATGGACGTAGCGATTCAGAGACTCGCCAGGCGGCGCATCACCATGTCGGCCAGATCGCGCGCCATGTCCTGCCGCAGGATCTCCTCCTCGTGATTCTTGGCGAGCAGCAGCCGCTCATCGAAGCTGTAGGTGCGCGTGGCGGACAACTCCTGCGGCGGCAGCAGCTCCTTGCCAGCGGCGCTCACCGAGAATCCGACGGTATAGGTAACCTCGTACTGGTTCGGCTGGTTGGTCGCCGACACCGACAGCACGCGTCGCGCCACACTGTCGCGCAGGACGCTGACCACCGCCGAGGCCTCATCCTTCTGCGGGCTGAGCTGCGCGCCGTTCGTCAGCAGTGCGTGCCGCAGGTACTGCACGAAATCGCTCTGCCGGTCAGGAGCTTCGACATAGGGCGTCCTGACGACCGCCGGCAATGCCGTGCGTCCCTGCAGGTGGAAGCCACAACCCGCGAGCAGCGCCGCAGCCAGCACGCAGCCGCCCCAGCGGGTCCGCCTCATCACACCACCACGTTGACGAGCTTGCCCGGGACGATGATGACGCGCCGCACGGGCCGGTCGGCGACGAACTTCCTGACGTTGACGTCGGCGAGCGCCGCGGCGCGCACTGCAGCCTCATCCGCGCTGACCGGCACACTGATGTGGCCGCGCAGCCTGCCATTCACCTGCACCACGATCGCGTGCGTCTCCTGGGTGAGCGCCTCTTTCTCCGGCACCGGCCAGCGCTCATCGATCAGCGCACTCGTGTGCCCGAGCGCCAGCCAGAGCACGTGACAGACGTGCGGGGTGATCGGTGACAGCATCAGCGTGGCGAGCCTGAGTGCTTCGTGCCGTACGGCACGGCCCTGCGGTGTGGTGTCGGTGAAGCGCTGCACTGCGTTCAGCAGCTCCATCACCGCGGCAATGGCGGTGTTGAAATTGCGGCGGCGGCCGATGTCGTCGGTAGCCTTGGCGAGCGCCTGGTGGGCGGCGCGGCGCAGCGCACGTTGCGGTGGAGTGAGTGCATCAGCCAACAAGGCAGGCGCAGCACCACCGGCCACGTGGTCGTACACCGCGGTCCACAGGCGGCGTATGAAGCGCCACGCACCCTGCACGCCCTCATCCGACCATTCGAGGGTCTGCTCGGGAGGCGAGGCGAACATGACGAACAGGCGCGCCGTGTCGGCACCGAAGCGCTGCACCAGTCCTTCCGGGTCCACGCCGTTGCCCTCGGACTTGGACATCTTCGCGAGCCCCTCGTGCATCACCGCTATCGTGCCAAGGTCGGGGGTTATCACCTCGTTGATCACGCTGCCGTCGCCACCGCGGCGCGTGTCGACCTCCGCGGGGTTGAAGTAGCGCTTGCGGCCACCCTCCGGCTGATACGAGTACACGTGGTTGAGCACCATGCCCTGGGTGAGCAGGTTGCTGAACGGCTCGCCGAACTGCAGCAGGCCGAGATCGCGCATCACCTTCACCCAGAAGCGCGCATAGAGCAGGTGCAGGATCGCGTGCTCGATGCCGCCGATGTACTGATCGACCGGCAGCCAGTACTCGACGCGCGCATCGACCATGGTCGCGGCGTCCGGGCAGGCGTAGCGCAGGAAGTACCAGGACGAGTCGACGAAGGTATCCATGGTGTCCGTCTCGCGCCGTGCCGGACCGCGGCACTGCGGACACTCGCACTCGTAGAAGGCGGGAGACTTCGCGAGCGGGTTGCCGCTGCCATCGGGCACCAGGTCCTCCGGCAGGAGCACCGGCAGTTGATCCTCCGGCACCGGCACGACACCACAGGCGGCGCAATGAATGATCGGAATCGGACAGCCCCAGTAGCGCTGGCGCGAGATGCCCCAGTCGCGCAACCGGTACTGCACCCGCTTTCTGCCGAGGCCCTTCTGCTCGAGTGCGGCGGCGATGGCGTCCATGGCCGCCGGCGAGTTGAGCCCGGAAAACTCCCCGGAGTTCACGGTCACGCCGTATTCGCTGTAGGCGGCGATCCACGGTGCACGTACTTCCGCATACGCACCGCTCGCTGAGCGTACGACCATGGTCACCGGCAGGCCGTGGCCGAGAGCGAACTCGAAATCGCGCTCATCGTGGGCCGGCACGCCCATGACCGCGCCCTCGCCGTAGGCCATGAGCACGTAATTGGCCACCCAGATCGGCAGTGGCGCGCCGGTGAAGGGGTGCAGCACGTGGAGCCCGGTGGGCATGCCCTTCTTCACCTGGGTAGCGACGTCGGCCTCGATGGTGCTGCCGCGGCGGCACTCCTCGACAAAGGCCGCGAGTCGCGGGTCGCTGCCCGCGGCGGCCCGCGCCAGCGGATGCTCGGCGGCGATGGCGAGAAACGTGGTGCCGAAGAGGGTATCCGCGCGCGTGGTGAAGACTTTGACCACCCCTGCGGCGCCAGCCGCCGCGGCAGTGTCGGCGGCGTAGGGAAAAGCGACCTCACAGCCCTCACTGCGCCCGATCCAATTGGCCTGCATTACCCGCACGCGCTCGGGCCAGCCGGAGAGCGCATCGAGCGCCTCGAGCAGCTCATCCGCGTAGCGCGTGATGTTCAGGTAGTACATCGGGATCTCGCGCTTCTCCACCAGCGCGTGGGTGCGCCAGCCGCGCCCCTCGATCACCTGCTCGTTGGCGAGCACGGTCTGATCCACCGGATCCCAGTTCACGACTCCGGTCTTGCGATAGGCGAGTCCCTTTTCCAGCATGCGCAGGAAGAGCCACTGGTTCCAGTGGTAATAACCGGGGTCACAGGTGGCGATCTCGCGGCTCCAGTCGATGGCAAACCCGAGGGACTTGAACTGCGCGCGCATGTGCGCAATGTTTTCGCGCGTCCACTTTGCCGGCGGCACGGAGTTGCTGATGGCGGCGTTCTCCGCGGGCAGGCCGAAGGCGTCCCAGCCCATCGGCTGCAGCACGTTGTGGCCCTGCATGCGCAGGAAGCGGGTGAGCACATCGCCGATCGTGTAGTTGCGCACGTGCCCCATGTGCAGCCGCCCGGAGGGGTACGGCAGCATCGACAGGCAGTAGAATTTGGTGCGCGCGGGATCCTCGCGCACCTCGAAGGCGCGGCGCTCCTGCCAATACTGCTGCGCGGCGCGCTCGACGGCCGCGGGGTCATAGCTCTCGTGCATTACGTTGTTGGTTATGGGAGACGCAACGGTACGAAGATCTGCGCGTCCTCACGTTGAATCAGCAGCGCCACGTTCTTGCCCGCGGCGCGCGTCGCGTCCTCGAGCTCCTTCACCGAGTGCACGCGCTTGCCGTTGATGCCGAGGATAATGTCGCCCGGCTGGATCTCCGCCGCCTGCGCCGGTCCGGAGACCTCCTCCACCAGCAGGCTCCCCTGGGTGTTCGCCTGCTCCTTCTCACGCGGCTCGAGCGGGCGCACGGTGAGACCGAGCGCGCTCGTTTGACCCGATTGCGGCTTGGGCTTGCCGCCGCGGTAGGCGACGTTCTGCGGCTGCTCCTTGAGCTCCGCGACCTTCACGCTGAGAGTGTGCTCCTTGCCGTTGCGCCACAACGCGAGGTTGGCGTCCGCGCCCGGCCGCATCGCGGCGATCTGGCTCGAGAGCTCCCCGTAGCGCTCGATCGGGCGGCCATCGACGGCGAGGATCACGTCTCCGGGGGCGACCCCGGCGTGCGCCGCGGGGCCGTCCTTCTCGACCGAGGACACGAGCGCGCCACGCGGACGGTCGAGTCCGAAGGACTCGGCGAGCTGGGCATTCACGTCCTGGATGGTGACGCCGATGCGCCCGCGCACCACGTGCCCGGTCTTGATCAGCTGCTCCTCGACGTTACGTGCCACATCGATGGGGATGGCGAAGGAGACGCCCATGAAGCCGCCGGTGCGGCTGAAGATCTGCGAGTTGATGCCGATCACTTCACCCGACATGTTGAAGAGCGGGCCACCGGAGTTGCCGGGATTCACCGGCACGTCCGTCTGGATGAAAGGCACGTAGTTCTCGCCCGACACCGAG
>Ga0318562_10001669_pt1 | contig 10090 bp, 10 predicted proteins | sample GRESIP066b5f18_FD_203688 | JGI IMG/M metagenome (GOLD analysis project Ga0318562, IMG submission 203688) | Tropical soil microbial communities from Luquillo Experimental Forest, Puerto Rico - GRE.SIPMG.066b5f18 | ecosystem: Environmental > Terrestrial > Soil > Tropical forest > Bulk soil...
GCAGCTCCCGCGGGCCCGAGGACACCGAACTGCCAGCGCGTCTGGTTCTTTCGCGAGTTGGCGCGATACGGATAGAGCAGATAGCCCTCGTAGAGCACCGCGTCGGCGACGGCGCGGGCACGGAGGCGGTTGGCCGACGACATCAGGCACCGTCCCGGTTCGCGGTCATCGGATCCTCCGTCGAACTGGCGTCGAGGAGCGAGTTGACCGCCTCGTCGAGGGACAGCAGACCTCGCGCCGAACGGTATGCCACCAGCGCATCGAGCGTGTCTCTGTCAAGGCGCAGCCAACCGGTGTTCGGATAGTGCTGCTGCATCAGGTCGTGCCACACCGATACCGGCATCTCGAAGCGGTCTTCGCGATCCCATGGCACCTGCTGGACCGCGAAGCCCCGCGGCCCTTTCGAGAAAATCGTTCCGCTGAAAAGGAATTGCAGGGGAACGGTGCCGTCGCGCAACGCGTGCAGATACTTCGACGCGGCCACTTCGAAGTCATAGGTGCACTCCAGCGGCAGATTGACCTGGGTGGCGCCGCTGAACCCCTGCACCATCGCCGAGGTCTGCAGCCACTGAAATGCCCGCAAGGTGGTGGCCCAGCGCTCCCGGGGCCCGAAGAGATCGCGGAGTCCGGCGGCCTCGTCGTCGGAATAGCCGCGACGCATCGGCTCGATACGCACCTGGCAGCGCAGCGCGATCGTGTGGATCGGGTCTTCGCCGACCTGGGCGATGCCCAGCTTCGCATTCAGTATCGGCGTGACCGAGTAAGGCTCCGGTTCGATACCGACGACGGCGAAGGTGACGTCACTCATCGCGGCACGACCTTGCTTCGCTCGTCGAGCACTCCGAAGAACTCGTCGATGAACTCTCGCACTTGCTGGCCGCCGTCGAAGCCGTGCCACAGCAACCGCAGCCTGCCGACGAACTCGTAACAGGTGTCGATGGGAAGCAGATAGCTCTGCGGCGTGGCGGTCTCTTCCGGGTCGTCTTGGGGCACGCGTACCAAGACCGCCTCGGTGTCGTCGGCGAGCATGTCCACCCGCGGATCGGCTATGCGAATGTCGTTCCAGGCCTTGAGATCCAGCTCCGATTCGGTGGCGCCAGCGGGCCCTGGATAGAACGCCACCGTGCGCTCAAGCGCCGAGTTCCGGAAGAAGAACGCCAGCCCGACCGGTATCTGGAGTGCCTCCCAGTGGCGGCGGTCCAGCGCGAAGTCCGGGAAGGCGAGGTAGCGGTCGGGGATGGCGCGGTAGCGCAATTCCGCACTGGTTTCGGTGAACAGCAGGTAGCAGCCGCGGCAGACGCACATCAGCTGTCTGCCTTCGACATTCACCACGTGCTGATGTTCGTCGGCGATCGCCTCGGAGCACATCTCGCACCGCTCACCGACGGGCTGCGGATCGCCCCTTGCGGCCCGGATCCTGGCCAGCACGTCATACGCGCCCGTCATGCCTCGGCTCCTGCTCGTCCCCTGCCCTGCGGGCGTGGGCCCACCGGTCCTCTACTGTCGCCTCGGCTCCCGGTCGTCCCCTGCCCTGCGGTCGTGGACCCACCGGTCCTGGCTGCGCTGCGATCCTCACTCCCGGCCACCTTCGGGTGCTGCGCTGCGATCCTCACTCGCGCTCGCCTTCGGGTCGTCATGACGCCACCGCCTCGGCGACCGCCAGCGACAGCACCCCGTCGCGTTCCAGCAGTGGAATCGGATCGAGATGGGCCCCTTCGTTTTCTGGGCGCGTGCCATTTCCGTCGACACACGCGCCTGCGTGCACGACGTCGAAATGGGCATGGCATCGGGGGCACCGCAGCACAGCGTCGTCGCCGCTGGACCCCAGGCGGCGATGCAGCACCGCACCGGCGAGCGACTCGCCGCAGCTCCCGCAGCGGTCGTGATACGCGAACAATCGGTCACCCACCCGACATGCCAGCACCGTCGTGCTCCCAACCGCGAAGCCACCGACCTCGCCCGGGGTGAGGTCGGCGACACCGGGCACCGGGTGCCAGGTGTGCGCCTGTGATTGCATGCGCATGCGGCTCATCAGGCTGTCCGTCGGAATCACCGTCGGTTTCGGCTCCGACTCTGCCGCAACCACTTCGATGGACGAGATCTCCGGCGCGGCGCCCCGGACCGCATCCTCGACGGCCAACTCGAGAGTGACCGCCGAGGACGGACAGCTCTTGCAGCTACCCGCGAACTGCAACCGGACGACCTCGCCGTCGACATCCAGGAGATGGACGTCCCCGCCGTGCGACCCGAGATAGGGCCGCACGCTGTCCAACGCATCCTCGATCCGCCGCTCGACGCCGTGCGGATGCAAGCCGTGCACCAACATCAAGCTGGCGACCAGATCGTCGGCGGCGAACGCGTCGGCGAGCTCCGGGTTCGCGTTCACCGCCACGGCGATCATCCGCTCGAGGCCTGCACCGTAGAGGTCGGTTACCTCACGGACCAGTTGCTCCGCGCGTTCGTGTGCCACGGCGCCACCTGCTGCGCTGGCGTCGAGGAGGTTTTGTATCCGATCGCCCGCGTTGCGCCACTGCGCGTCTTGTTCGGGGTTCTCCGGGCGATACGGCATATGTCATTCCCCGGTGACAGATTGGGTGGGGGAGTGCAACCTCTCGAGCGTCTTTCCCTTCCCCAGATACATGTGCACGCCGCACGGCAGGCACGGATCGAAGCTGCGCACCGTGCGCATGATGTCGATGCCCTTGAAGTGCTCCCGATCGTTCTCCTCGAAGATCGGCTGACCCTGCACCGCATCTTCGTACGGTCCTGGCGTCCCGTAGCTGTCCCGCGGATTGGCATTCCACGGCGTCGGCGGATACGGATGGTAGTTCGCGATCTTGCCGTCGCGAATGACCATGTGGTGGCTCAGCACCCCGCGCACCGCTTCGGTGAACCCGCAGCCGATGCTTTCGTTCGGCACGTCGAACTTCTCCCAGGTCTTGGTGCGACCCGCGCGAATCTCGACGAGCGCCTTCTCTGCGAAGTGCAGTGCGCACGCCGCGGAATAGGCCTGGAAGTACGTCCGCGCGCGGTTGCGCTCGAGCGTGTTGCTGCCGTACTGCGGCACTTTCCACTCGAATTCGACCGGGCCCTTGAGCGCGGTCTTCGGCAGGTTGATCTGCACACTGTTGCCGGTGGCTTTGACGTAGCCGATGTCGACAAGGCCGGCCAGCGCCGTCGACCACAGCCGGGCCAGAGGTCCGCCGCCGGTGTCGAGCGCCAGGTGGTCTGTGCCGTCGAACCAGCGCGGCGCCATCACCCAGCTGTAGTTGCCGTCGAAGTCACGCTTCTGCGGGCGCGGGTTGGTGTGCTGGTTCCATGGATGCCGCCGATCGACCGGATTGCCCAGTGGGTCGGTCTTGACGAACATCTCCTGGTCGGTCCAATCGTCATAGTACGAGTGGCCCAACAGGATTCGGATGCCGAGGTTGATGTCCACCAGCGAGTGGGTGTGCAGCTTGCCGTCGATCACCACGCCAGGCGTGACGAACATGGCGTTGCCCCACTTCTCCATGTCCTTGTAGGCGAAGTTGCAGACCTCTGGATCCTGGAAGGAGCCCCAGCAACCGAGCAGGGTGCGGCGCAGGCCGACCTGGTCGTAGCCGGGCAGTGCCTCGTAGAAGAAATCGAACAGGTCGTCGTGCATCGGCACGGTCGACTTCATGAACTCGACGTAGCGCATGAGCCGGCTCATGTAATCCGTCATCAGCTGGATGGTGGCCGTGGTGCCGATACCGCCCGGATACAGCGTGGACGGATGGACGTGGCGACCTTCCATGAGGCAGAACATCTCTCGCGTCCACCGGCTGACCTGTAAGGCCTCCCGGTAGAAGTCGCCCGTGAACGGGTTGAGGGCGCGCATGATGTCGGCGATGGTCCGGTAGCCGTGCATGTCCGCGTGTGGCGCCTGGGTGTTCTCGGCTTTGGCCAGCACGCCGGGATTGGTCTCCGACACCATCTTCTCGCAATAGTCCACGCCGACCAGGTTCTCTTGGAAGATGTTGTGGTCAAACATGTATTCCGCGGCTTCACCGAGGTTGATCAGCCACTCGCCGAGGTGTGGTGGCTTCACGCCGTACGCCATGTTCTGGCAGTAGCACGAGCAGGTGCAGTGATTGTCACCGCAGATACCGCAGATGCGGCTTGTGATGAAATGCGCGTCGCGAGGATCCTTGCCCTTCATGAAGATCGAGTAGCCGCGGAAGATCGACGACGTGCTGTGGCATTCCACCACTTCCTTGTTGTCGAAGTCGATCTTGGTGTAGATGCCGAGGCTGCCGACGATTCGGGTGATCGGATCCCACGCCATCTCGACGAGCTGGCCGGGGTCACGCTTGACGTGTGACGGCTCGGGGATGATCGTTGTCATCGAAACTTCTCTTTCTATGTGTGATCGACTGCGTCACAGGGCATTTAGCCAATATCTAGGTTATCGCCCGCCGTGCGCGCCGAAGGGGGACTCGCACCTACCAGGTGCGAGTCGCTCCCGTGGTGAGTCTCGGGCCGGGCTGGCGCCACTTGGGTTCTTTGTCGACTGTGCGGTTCGTGATCTGGCGCAGGCTGCGAATCATCCCGCCGTAGATCCTCGAACCGGTGGTGGACACCTTGCCGCCAGGGGGCTCATCCATGAACGGCATGAACTTGTCTGGGAAGCCGGGCATCGTGCAGCCGATGCAGATGCCACCGACGTTCGGGCATCCGCCGATGCCGTTGATCCAGCCGCGCTTTGGCACGTTGCATTTGACGACGGGACCCCAACAGCCAAGTTTGACAATGCATTTCGGTGAGCCGTACTCGGTCGCGAAATCGCCTTGCTCGTAATAGCCGGCTCGGTCACAGCCCTCGTGCACGGTGTTGCCGAACAGCCACTTCGGCCGCAGAGCTTCGTCAAGCGGAATCATCGGGGCCTGTTCTGTGGCCATGTAGAGCAGGTAGGTGAGCGTCTCGGCGAGGTTGTCCGGGTGGATCGGGCAGCCGGGCACGCAGACGATCGGAATGCCCGCCTTGCTCTTCCAATCCCATCCCAGGTAGTCGGGCACACCCATGGCGCCGGTCGGGTTACCGGCCATCGCGTGGATGCCGCCGTACGTCGCGCAGGTTCCGACGGCGACGACAGCGGTCGCTTTGGGTGTCAACCGGTCCAGCCATTCGCTGGTGGTCATCGGCTGATTTGTCTCGGGGTTGTTGCCGAAGCCGCACCAATAGCCTTCATCGTGGATCTGCTCATTCGGGATGGAACCCTCGACGACAAGCACGAACGGCTCCAATTCCCCGCGCTCGGCCTTGAAGAACCATTCGAGGAAGTCGTCCGCGCCCCCGGTTGGGCCACATTCGAAATCGATCAGGGGCCAGTGCACGGCGATCTTGGGCAGTCCGGGGAGCGCGCCAAGGGCGATCTCCTCGATGCTCGGTTGGGTGGCGGCAGTCAGCGCCACAGAATCGCCATCACAACTCAACCCCGCGTTGATCCAGAGAACGTGGATCAAGGCTTCTTCCGCTTTGACTGCTGCCTCAGTTGGCATATGTCACAGCTTTCCGGGGCCCGGGCTGGGAGCCCCAATCGCCACATCGGACGTCCGCGCCCGGGTTGTCGAGCGCTAATTTCTCGGTTTACTCCCGCGGCTATGTCTTGTCAACGGAATCTAATGACAATGCAACGTTTGCCGGAGCGCCTGCCTGCGAAGAGATCCACTCGTACCATGCGGGGACACCCTCGCCGGTGGTCGCGGACAACGGCAAAATATTTACGCCAGGGTTAACTGAGCGTGCGTAGCTAGCGCATCTATCAAGATCGAAGTCCACATACGGCAGCAGGTCGATCTTGTTGATGATGACGAGGCCCGCCGCGGCAAACATGTGTGGGTATTTGAGCGGTTTGTCGGCACCCTCGGTGACCGAGATGACCACGACTTTGCTCTGCTCGCCGAGGTCGAACAGCGCCGGGCAGACCAGGTTTCCGACGTTCTCGATGAACAGCAGCGAACCGGAGGCCGGATCGAGCGCGTGCAGGGCGCGGTGCACCATGTCGGCGTCGAGGTGACAACCCGCCCCCGTGTTGACCTGAACCGCGCGTGCCCCTGCCGTTCTGATGCGCTCGGCGTCGAGCAGGGTCTCCTGATCGCCTTCGATGACGGCGACTGGGCGGTCGTCTTTGAGTTCGCGGATGGTGCGCTCGAGCAGCGTGGTCTTTCCAGCACCCGGCGAACTGGTGACGTTGAGTGCGAGGACGCCGCGCTCGGCGAGCCATATCCGGTTCTGTTCTGCGAGAAGATCGTTCTTCTGCAGAACCTTCTGCTCCAGCGAGATGGTCTCGGTGTGGGTATGGCCGTCGTCGTGGTGATGGTGGTCGGTGTGGGGATGGCTGTGATCGTGGTGTCCGTTTCCTGCGAGCGTGATGACGACGTCGTCGCCGCCGCAGCCGCATGTTGCGCACATGGTCAGCTCACTTCCATCGAGAGGATCCGTAAGTCGCGGCCCGCCAACACTTCGACGTCGGCACTCCCGCACGGACACAGCAGGATCAAGTCGTGCAGCTCGAACCGTCGTTGACAGGTGCGGCAGCGCGCCTCGCCTGGTGCGACGTCGAGATCGAGCAGCGCACCGTCGGCGAGCGTGCCCTGGGTGGCCAGCTCGAAGCAGAACTGCATCGAGTCGGGGACGACCGCGCACAGCTCGCCGACCTGGAGTTTCACGCTGTGCACGCGACGGCCCGCGGCGTGCTCACACACCGCGTCGACAACACTCTGCGTGATCGCCATCTCGTGCATGTCTGTCCGATCGCTGTCGGCGTGACCCCACGATAGGCCGATTTTCCGCCGACCCGCCGACGATCGGCGTGTCAGCTTGAATCGAACACGTGTTCGTCTACTGTGGGCGTAAGCAGACGACGACTTGTCGGCGCCTACCTCTAACGTCACGGCCAACCGATCGAAAACCGATCACCACAAGGACGGAGACCAACCCATGTCGCAGGCCCCCGATCGCGAGAAAGCCCTCGAGCTGGCGCTCGCCCAAATCGACAAGAACTTCGGAAAGGGCTCGGTGATGCGGCTCGGCGAAGAAGTGCGCCAGCCGATCTCCGTCATTCCCACCGGCTCGATCGCGCTGGACGTGGCGCTCGGCATCGGCGGACTGCCGCGCGGTCGGGTCGTCGAGATCTACGGTCCGGAATCCTCGGGTAAGACCACTGTCGCGCTGCACGCAGTGGCCAACGCCCAAGCGGCAGGCGGTATCGCGGCGTTCATCGACGCGGAGCACGCACTGGACCCGGAGTACGCCAAGAAGCTCGGCGTTGACACCGACTCGCTGCTGGTGTCGCAGCCTGACACGGGTGAGCAGGCCCTGGAGATCGCCGACATGCTGATCCGGTCCGGCGCGCTGGACATCCTGGTCATCGACTCGGTGGCCGCGCTGGTGCCGCGCGCCGAGATCGAGGGCGAGATGGGCGACAGCCACGTCGGCCTGCAGGCGCGGCTGATGAGCCAGGCGCTGCGGAAGATGACCGGCGCACTGAACAATTCGGGCACCACCGCGATCTTCATCAACCAGCTTCGGGAGAAGATCGGTGTGATGTTCGGCTCGCCCGAAACAACAACGGGCGGAAAGGCTCTGAAGTTTTACGCGTCGGTCCGTATGGACGTCAGGCGAATCGAGACGCTCAAGGACGGCACCGACGCGGTGGGCAACCGCACCCGCGTCAAGGTGGTCAAGAACAAGGTGTCGCCGCCGTTCAAACAGGCCGAGTTCGACATCCTCTACGGCAAGGGCATCAGCAAGGAGGGCTCGCTCATCGACATGGGTGTCGAGCAGGGCTTCATCCGCAAGTCCGGGTCGTGGTTCACCTACGAGGGCGAGCAGCTGGGCCAAGGCAAGGAGAACGCGCGGACCTTCCTGATCGAGAACCTCGACGTGGCCAACGAGATCGAGAAGAAGATCAAGGAGAAGCTCGGCATTGGCGCTGTGGTGACCGATGACGAAGTCCTGCCCGCCCCAGTTGACTTCTGAGTCAGCAGAGCTCTCCCGCGAGGAGCAGGCGCGGGCGTTCTGCCTGCGCCTGCTCACTGCGAGGGCACGCACCAGGGCTGAGCTGGCGAGCCAGCTTGCCAAGCGGGGCTACCCCGACGACGTCAGCGCCCAGGTGCTCGACCGGCTTGCCGAGGTGGGCCTTGTCGACGACGCCGACTTCGCCGAACAGTGGGTGCGTTCGCGGCGGGTCAATGCCGGAAAAGGCAAGCGCGCCTTGGCCGCAGAGCTGCGAACCAAAGGTGTGGACAACGAGGTGATCACCGCGGCGCTGGCCGATATCGACGCAGGCACGGAGCGCGAGCGGGCCGAGCAACTGGTCCGGGACAAGCTGCGCAGGGAACGTCTCGGTGACGGCGATGACGCCAAGGTGATGCGCAGGCTCGTCGGGATGTTGGCGCGTCGCGGTTATCACCAGTCGATGGCACTCGATGTGGTCACCGTCGAACTCGCCAACGAACGCGAGCGCAGGGCCGTCTAGCTCCTGGCGTAGTCGGCCGACAGGCTGACCGACCGCCACTGCTCCTGGTCGCTGGCCGTGCGCGACAGCTTGGCTGCGACATCGTCAACGGCGTTGGCGCCGAGCTGGATTCGCTCGGGAAGCTCGTCATAGGAGGCGAGGTTGACGATGATCTTGGCGGCCTTCACGGGGTCGCCCTCCTGACCGTAGTTGGTGTCGGTTGCCCAGCTGCGCGCTGCACCGGCGGTCGCGGAGTAGTCGTCGAGATGGGTCTCAGCCACCGAAAGGCTGGTGCCGTCAAGGAAGTTCGTGCGGAAGGGGCCCGGCTCGATGGCCACCGACTTGATGCCCAGCGGCGCCAGTTCGTGGGTCATCGCCTCCGAGAGCGCCTCGACTGCGAATTTGGTGGCGGCGTACACACCCCAACCGGGCCATGCGACGAATCCGCCGACTGACGACAGGTTCACCACCAGCCCGGACCGGGCCGCCCGCATGTGGGGCAGGACCGCCCGGGTGACAGCCAGCAGGCCGAACACGTTGACGTCGAAGATCGCACGGGCTTCCGCATCGGAGGTCTCCTCGACGGCGCCGACAAGGCCACGGCCTGCGTTGTTGACCAGAACATCGATTCGGCCGAACCGCTCGACCGCGGCGTCGGTTGCCGCGATCACCTGTTCTGGCGAGCTGACGTCGAGTCCGACGGCGAGCAACCGGTCGCCGCCGTCAGGAAGCGCGTCCAGCACCGCCTGCGGGTTGCGAGCGGTTGCGATCACGCTGTCGCCGCGGGATAAGGCCTCCCTGGTGATCTCGAGTCCGAAGCCGCGGGATGCCCCGGTGATGAACCACACCGTCATGTCGAATTCCTCTCGTCGGTTGCAAGCACTCTGACCGCATCAACGCAGCACGCGGCACGTTAAATGTCCGGCTGGCAAGGCAGGATGAACCTAGGTCTGTCAGAACCAGGTTCGGGACCGACGGGCAGCGGGCGCGCGATAATGACCGGCATGACGACCCGCCAGGCCGAGCTGTCGGAGTTCCTGAAGTCACGGCGAGCGCGCCTTGCGCCCGCCGACGTCGGCCTCCCGGTCGCGCGTAACGGGCGGCGCGTCGCGGGCCTGCGACGGGAGGAGTTGGCGATGCTCGCGGGCGTCAGCGCCGACTATTACGCGCGACTCGAGCAGGGGAGGGCCACCAACGTCTCCGACCAGGTGCTCGACGCCGTCGCCAGAGCGTTGCGGCTGGACGAGCTGGAGCGGCGCCACCTGGCCGACCTGGTCAAGCCGCCCAGAAACACCTCCGCCGACGGCCCGCCGCGCGTACGCGCCGCCCTGCGCGCGATGGTCGACTCGCTCGACCCGACACCAGCGGTCCTGCACGGGCCACGGCTGGAGGTGCTCGCCATCAACCGGGCGGCGACCTTGCTCATCCACGACTTCGACGCGCTGCCGCAGCGCGAACGCAACATGGTGCGGTGGGTCTTCCTGGACCCGAAGGCACGTCGGGTCTACCCGGATTGGCCGGAAATCGCCGCGCAGATGGTCTCGATACTTCGCGTAGCGGGTGGGCGCGACACGGCGGACGGCTGCCTGGCCGAGCTAGTCGACGAAC
>Ga0318562_10001670_pt1 | contig 10088 bp, 8 predicted proteins | sample GRESIP066b5f18_FD_203688 | JGI IMG/M metagenome (GOLD analysis project Ga0318562, IMG submission 203688) | Tropical soil microbial communities from Luquillo Experimental Forest, Puerto Rico - GRE.SIPMG.066b5f18 | ecosystem: Environmental > Terrestrial > Soil > Tropical forest > Bulk soil...
CTCGAGGCAAAAAACCGCTGGTTGCCCTCGTAGCACTCATGCGAAAAATAATCGTAATTGCCAACGCAAAAGCAAGAGATGCGCGGCAATTACAAATTTCCGCATTTGTGGAAAACCATAGTTGATCTAGTATTGTAGCAGAAAACATATGAAACAACCCCGCAGTTAAGCTACCCTTATCTTTCTGCTTACAGCGCAAGTGAAATACCCAAAGAAAGATATGGCTCGTCATAATATTTGTCGATATTATAGGCGATGTTTAATCTCAAAAAAATCTATGCAACGTTTGGTAAAAAAAACAGATAATTACGGTGAGGAAACTTACGATGAGAATCCTATTTACAACCGTCATTTTGTTTTTTGCAAGTACAAGCTTTTCCTACCGTGAAATTTGTTTTGTGGGAGCCACCCCCAATTTTTTTAAAGCCGGCTATAGCGCCATAAGAGATATAGCGTCGCGTTATCCCGAGGCGCATATACGCCTGGGCCTCATATCAGAAATTGGCGAAACTCCCCCTATCGTTAAAGACTTAGAAATAAGCGGCAAACTTTCTTTTCATACCTGGCCACGCGGTGATAAAAGAAAAGTAAAATCTACTTTTATGCCCACGCGCGAAATAAGCGCGGAAATGGATGCTTTAGTGCAATTTTTTCATGGTTGCACTGCTGCATTTTTGGTGCCTCCCATTGACCATAGAGTGGCCATTGGCCGTAGCTATGCCAAAGCAGTCGCTATTGCCCGGGTGCCCTATGCTGTTGTGCTGGGCGTGCAATATGCACCTCATATCTATAGAGAAAAATATGGTGAAGAGGCGCCACAAATTGCTCTTGACGCGGAGGAATTATATGCAGCCATGGAGCTCATTTTTGAAAAATATTCATCGCCAATAAAATATATTATTTTTCACACCCCTATGTTTTTGGAAAATATTCTTTATCAAACACAACGCTTGCAAAATTATCAAGCATTTTATTGGCCTCTTACGAGAAATGCCGAATTTGCTTATATTACTTGCAAAGACTTGGGTAAAATAGTCTCTCAAAGCCTTGTCGAATTCGAAGAATTTATATCTCGATATAATCATATTAATAAAAAAATACCTGAAAAACGCGCCGATATATCTTTAGTAGGCGGCACGACAAATGCGGCTCAGCTCGAAAAGTATTTTAAAGAAATAGTCAATAATAATATAATATTTAAAGAACAGACGAGAGAATCTTTTGTAAAAGAGCTCAGATTATACTTAGATAAAAGCGAAGAAGGCGCTGAAACCATCGCAGAACTCTATGACGAAATCAAAAAGGGTCGCGATTTACTCGATTTAGATACAACTATTATCGACCTCCTACACACTCCGCCCCAGAGCGCTCAGGAATGGATAAAAGAGCATCGGGCATGTTTTATCAAAGAAAGCTCAAGTACATTTCCCCTGCCGCCACCTGAACATCAAGCACCGATTCCTCCTGAATGGAACACGCTCTAATTAACATCGTGATAAAATAATCTCACAAGAGTTTATCGTCGACAAATTCAAAATTAAGGCTTGGCATAATGACTAAATTATTCCATATTTGCCCAAAAACCAATTAGGTACAATTTAGTTGTTCAATAGGATTATAATGTTAAAAATAGTTTGCCTATCTGCTTTTTTCTTTCTAGGACAACCAATTAACGCTGCAGATTTATCGAGAACCCAAGAGCTTAAATTATTGGGCAATATTTGCGCTAAACTGGCAGATATTTACACCGTACAAAAGCGAATTAATAGCAAAAATAATTCAGCAGTAAATATTCAAATTGCTTGGCTGCTAACGATGCGCGTTGTTGTTCCCCAAGTGGCCCATTTAGCCTTGGCAAAGACCTATGAATCCCAATGTTCTTTTGATCTAAGTATTTGTAAAATAATACGGTACTTACCCTATGTAATTAGAACAGAGGAAATGCTCCCCTATAAAGACTGGGATAGAAATGATTTCGATATGGACAACGACAGCAGATTATATGCCGCTTTAGAAGCAGCAGAAAAAACGGCTCATCGTATAATTCAAGGCCCAGAAGATTTAGCACCAATGCAAAGAGTCGATCACTTTATTGCTTTCAGTGAAACTCAGGAATTTTTTTCCCTTAATATTCGCAGCATAATCGAACCAACGTTTAATGCCGCCCTCGAACAATTACCAACTCAGCTACGATTTCATCCGTTTAAGAGTCCCGCAACGTTAATTGGATTTTATGAACGCTATCTCACGATACTGGAATTTGAGCGATTCAAATTTATTGCTCCCTACTTAGTTCCTCTCCTGCCAGTTGCTGTTATACCCAAAAATCATCGACCATTGTTTGTTAATCTATTAGTTCATAGTATCTGGCCACGGGCACAATATTTGAAGCTCAGCCAGCTTCCTGACGAATTAATTTATCTTATTATCAAAATATTTTTAGAAGAATAAATCTTCACAGCGCCGATACTGCTTAGGTGAAAGTTAGATTTTTTTACACATTGTTTGACCTTGTGCAAAAACACCTGAATTGCGCTTAAATATTTTTCGTAATAATACTATTTCACGACGATAAATTTTCGGATTCCCAATTTTATGGAATCCGAATTATTTTTTTCTGGTGAACGATAGTATTAGTTATTGGTTGTCATAATAATAATAATTTTAATAACAATAATTAATTATTATTATGGCCTAATTTTAAAAATAGGATCCGCCGTGTTAAAAAAATCTGTTTCGATATTCCTAGTATTTTTGTTTACGCTATCTCCTTTCCAGCCACTTTTCGCGATGGATCGTTTTGAGAAATTACGCGATGAAAGTATTAATAGCGATGGTTCTCCTCGATATATCGGTTATAAGAGCCCGCGAAATGATCCTAGAGACCATACAGATGACGTTATTGAACTTGCTGATATCGATGGTTCTATTAAAGAAAAACCAACCTTATATGTCAAAACCAGTGATGGTCGATTCATTCCTTATGAGCCTGAATCTAACGATAACTCTAGTGAAGAAGATTTCATAAGATATATTCATGATGGTGAATTCATTTCCTGTGAGTCTTTTCTTAATTCTGGCGATCCCTATACCAGGAAGGCTTTATTTGCTGCCGCCATCGTTTTTGAGATGGTTCATCGTGGATTGCAAGTAGGTGTGCATGGCTTAAACGCTGCACTATGGGTCGTTGGCTTTCCCATGAAGGCTCAGGAAATCTATATAGGATTAAAGTTAGTTGGCGGCTTGCTGCTCATTCCTGCGGCTTTTCTCATACCTTTTACCGATATGATGAAGAATTTTAAAATGGACTTTGGCTTTGATAATGCTACGACTTCTGCTTTTTTATTTGGATACCAAAATTCTAGTGTCGATATTAATTTCGGCGGCACCGTTGGCACCGGATCATTGCCCGAGGTGCCGCTGCCTTCAATTCCATTACCTGCTCCAGTATCTGTGCCCTTGCCTTTCTTCCCAGTGCCAGCATCAGCACCAGTCTCGTCTCCCGTAGCAGCTCCTCAAGTTACTCCAGACTTGGAACAAGATTTTAATATTAATCTACCTATAGAGCTCAATATCCCCATTGATATTCAAATAGCCCCGTTTAATAAAACTTCTTATGGTATAAATATTGACCCCGGTTTCGCTTCGGTATTTGAAATCATTGGATCAGGAGTTAAGATTTATATAGCCAGCTTTGTGAGCTTCTGGTTTGTCGAAAAAGCTTTTAATAAATTGGTTATATCTAAAGAACGCCCACGGTTTTTTGAAGAGATGCTCAGAGGGGGGTTCGAGAAAAAAATTAGTGAACTTAAGAAAAAAATATTTCATGAAGTTGACGAAAAAGAAGATGAACAGCGCAGGACAATGGGGAGCATTCTAAGAAGCCCATTTTTCTGGGCGACTTTCCCTACCGCACAGCTTGCTGGATCTGTCATGATTTCTATCGGAGTTTTTGCTTCCTGGCTTAATAACTGGCACGGATTTTCTGAAACGCTTGATTTCAGCACAGAATCAGCCACAACGAATTTAAGTTCGGTGTCTTTTAACAATGCGACCAGCTTTAGCATGCCATTTGCTAAGTTTTATACCAATGCTTCTGGCAATCAAGAATCCGGTGTCGATGCGAATTTCAAGTTCTCCATTCTTCTTTACTTGATGCTCGATGGACTCGCTCATCTCGATTACGCTCAAACAATGGTCATAGCTGGCGCTTTTGTATTCATGTATGGCCTTACCGGACAGATTGTTGCAGCGGTAGTGCGTTAACCAGTAGACCCTGACTATCGTTATCGCGAAGGTATGGCTTTGCGCGACGATCGGGTGTTTTTGTCATGTGACGCAATAGCGGGCCATCAACAAATGGTCCGCCAATTTTCCTCTTCTAGTCGAGGCATATTTCATAGTGCCTTCGACAACAAAATTAAATTTTTCATAGAGCTTAATCGCTGAAAAGTTATCAGGAAATACTGTTAGATCTATGCGTTTAAGAAGCAGCCAATTATCAGCCAAATCAATAATAGTTTGCATGAGTTTGGTACCTACACCCTGACCATGAAATTCAGGGTGAATCATGATACCTAAAACTGCAGTATGACGCTCTCGGGCAAGTTTTCTTACATGAAGACCGGCGAGCCCAATTACGCGCGGTTGTTTATCAAAAATAGTCTGTGCACAAAACACATGATCATCATCGGTCAGATCCGCAATAAATTTTTCGTTCTGAATAAGAGACTCGCTCGGTAGGGCTATAAGATTCTCAGCTATCTGCGGAATTCTTCTCATCGTGTTGATGTCCCTTGCATCAGCATGCTCGAGAGGACGAATAATTAAAGAAAGCTGAGTCATAATTTCTCCAGATAGTTTGTCGCGAAATATTCCCAAAAAGTTTAATAAATTTTTAAAATTATTCAAAAATTCTTTGTTTCACGACGACACCCCATTCAATTTTATTAAAAAATATTTCATGTTTCAATGCAAGAATATCAGAAAAAGGAAATATATGTACAAAAAACTAATATACACTTTAGCGTGTTCTTTTACATTAATGTCGCTAACAACTCATGCCGGCGATTATAGAAAGATAAACCAAAACAATCGATCAAAAGAATCGAGCGGAGTTCTCGATTGTATTATAGACGCCTGGAGAGGTGTTTTAGATGGTGTTTCGTCAACAATAGAATCAGCTTTAGGCAGTGCAGAAAAAGCCTTTACGCCATTGGCTGAAAAACCAGCTACCAATAGCTATGGTCGAACACCAGTAAATACTGTGGGTTATCAAAGACCCGAAGTGATTAGCGAAGAATATCTTCAGCCACAGACCCAACCAAGAGTTCCTCAATTATTTACGGCTTCTTCATCCTCGAATAAGCTTGGAGTCGGACATGTTCACGATCTAGCTGCATTAGATAAAGACGAGCTAAAACGCGTAGTCGATGCAGTTAAGGCAGATAGCCGCTATTGGCCAGCCAATGGCAACGCTCTCTTTGAGCGGGTTTCGGTTGCGAACGTATCACTCTACAACGTAGGACCAGATACTCCCCCAAGGACTCGTGCCGCCACCGTAGCGCTCTATCTTCCCGATACCGATACGTTCTGGGAACTCAATGTTACGCTATTGAGAACAAGCGTGGGAATCGTTGGAAGAAAAATTCCTGGAGCAAGGCCCTCGTGGAGCAATACCGACAATAATATAGCAATAGAAGCAGTTTTGGCGAACGCAGATGTGAGAAGAGCTTTAAAAAGAAGAGGCATAACCGATGATCAAATCGACAATGGCCAGGTTCAATTTTATACGTTAAATGACGGCCGTATCAATGATAACGGCAATCCAGAAGTAAAGAGAGGCATGCCCGATTTAGATCCAGCGAATGGACCACGACCACGATCGATGTGGGGCTATTTTTATTTGCTACCATCAGTTCCAACAGATACGACACGCCTAGGCAATTTATTCGTCTTTCCTATACCGGGAGTTTTTGCCTGGCTCGATCTTAACAAACAAGGAAATCCTGAAGATAAAGTATTGCTCGTGCATGACACAGGTGTCTTAACCCCGATGCCATCAAAAGACGAGTTGGCCGAATTTATGACCACACCAAATCCGTATTTTAAAAGAGAGACAGATAATCTTAAACCTATCAAACAAGAGATGCCTAAGGGCGTATCGTGGGAACTCAAAGACGGGTGGCTTACATGGGATAGATGGAGAATGTTTGTAACTATCGATCCAGTCACCGGTCCTAGACTTCACTATATTCAAATAGATAAAAGAGCAGATCGATCGGTAGGTAGTCCAGACTGGTATAACTTGATCGACCAACTAAACGTACAAGAAGCAATCACAGCATATTCGGGCGCTGAGTACGGCAAAGTTAATCAAAATTACTTTGATTTTTATGAGTATAACTACGCACGATTCGGAAGCCCATTGAAACCAAAAATTGATGGTGTCACCTACGAGGCGCTTTATGATGCGAATTTCGTCGATGAAACCGGTGCACCGCTCACTATCAAGAACGGTATCTCTATTAGTGAAGAACCGATGAATACTTCAGCTATGAGACATTATGATTGGAATACCGCTGAAGTGCAGGGTGCGGCTGGAAAAATGCTTAAGGTCTCATTTGCAACGACCGTGGGCAATTATGATTATGTCGTGAACTTCGGCTTTGATAACAACGGTCAAATTCACTTGTTAGCCAATGCGAGCGGCATGGATGAAATGAGCGCTGGTGCAACACCCGATCGTTTCAGCAGAATGCTTCACCCCAATATTAAAAGCGCCTTTCATAGACACGTATTTAGTTTCAACATCGTATTTGCTTTAGGTGGACGAGGAAATCGCTTTTACAAGAAAGAAAAAGTGAAAGTTCCAAGCATCTATGGCAACACGTGGGAAATGAAAAAAACCCAGCTCAGTACCCCGCAGGATTGCCTCGAGCATCTTGAACCTAAAATTTCACGTCATTGGGAAGTATGCGATCATCATGGTGATAAGCTCATCGACCTCCCTATGTCGGTTTCCATAGAAATGGGCCATAGCACCGAAAGCGGTAACGAAGATTGGACCCGAATCGCGCAAAAAACCAAAGAGTTCTTCAAATATCCCGTTATTGCTACCAAATACAGGCCTGATGCCAATAGTTATGCGGGCAAATATCCTGTAGAGAAAGCAGTAGCCGACGGTATTGATATCAACGGCGTGGATGGAGCTAATTTTGATATGCAAAAATTATCACTATGGCTTAATCCGGGCTTTGATCATGAACCAACCATCGAGAATTTTCCGGTTTTACCACAAGAGACTTTTGAGATTCACATAAAACCTGAAAATATGTTCCGCCAAACACCAAGCTTGGGAGAAAGACCTAACTAAAGTTAGTTCCCACGCCAAAAGCCCCTCACAAAGTCAGGGGCTTTTGCCTTTTTTTGCGCGACTTAACTATCTGAAAATCTTTTGCTTTTTCTTTTGTGATTTACGCTGAGATTTTTTTGGTCCGGAAAATGCTTTTTCATAAGTTCGCTTATGAGGCGATTTGTCTATATTTTTTTTCGCATATATTTTATTCACACCTTTGATAGCTTTATCTTCAAGTATTTTTAATATATTATTATCACCCGGATTAATTTCATCTATCGTCGTCAAGATTTTTGTATAGCACCACAATGCATATTCTGTATCTTTAGTATTAGAAGCAACCCCAATAAGTGCTTTGCATTGCAAAAATATATTTCCAGCCTCAAGAGCAAAAAAATATGCTTGAGTGAAACAACTTAGATTATTTTTACTATATACAGCAGCATGACCTATCAAAGATTCAGATTTAAGCTCTGGGTCATTCAAGTATTCAGCAATATCATAGGCTTTATTATAACAATCTCGCGCCGCAATATTTTTACGTTCTTTCACCATCTTTCTTCCTTCATAAAGATGGTTAGTGCATTGCTTATTGAGATCTTTTATACAATATAAATCATCCATTCCAATTAGAAAATTAGAAAAACCAAGAGAAAAACACAAAAAGGCCATTAAATTTTTATACATATATAACTCTCATAAATATTTAAAAAACAAAAAAATCAGCAGCAACATAGTAATCACTGCTAATCAGGCGAGTATCAAGAAGCCGCGTAATAGTCTTCATAAGGGGTAAAGCCCTTTGCGCTCATTGCTTCTAGAAAATCTTCAATATCTATCACTTCTTTCGGTGTTTCATCATAGACCGTACCGACATCCGTATTGGCAACAAATTCTAGTACTCGTTCTTGATCTACAGGATTAGAACCTTTTCGCGAAATCCAAATTAACTTGTTATCATCAAAGAATATGATGCCTTTTGGTTGTTCTTGATTTTCATATGAATTTATTTTTTCTTCTATATGTGCACGTGAATGAAAGCCCGCAAAAAACGGCGACAATAGCAAAAGAAATAAATTGTCCTCCCACTGATTTGGGAAGGCCTTAAGCAAGAGTTCAACAATTTGTTCGTTAATTTTATCTTCATTAAGCCCTATATCTGTGCTTAATCTCATATCGCTTAAAAGTGCACGCCAGCGCTTTTGAAATTCGGGGGGCTCTAGATGAAAATAATCATCGATGCTTGCATTCGCTTGCAAGGTCAGCTGTATATGATGACCATGAGGCATTGCTTGCTTCATTTCTAAAAATTTAGGTAAGCTTGAAGCAAGAATATCATGATATTTAGGTGATAAATATTTCGCTTCCTCCTCAAAGGGAGATGGGCGCGGGGCTTCTAAAACTTCGGCAGTTTTTAGCCTTTTGTTATCCTGATCTTCTTGATTTTCAGGATCATGAGTTCTTTTCATCGCATAAGCATTATCAAAAACAACAAGTAAAATGCATAAGCATTTGAATAATTTCATATTTTTTCTCATATTCAACTCTCTTGGCTTATCTATAAAAATCGAGCACTTATATGTTAAGTCAATTAATTTTATAATCAACAGTGTCGAGCAATAAAATTAATATTTTTCGAAAATGCCCCAATGCTGCAATGAGAGCAATTGGGGCATCTTTTACGCTATATATCTTTTATTAATTTTTCTTTTGTAAATTTAATTATCGCATTACGTTGATTATTATTTAACACTATTTTTCTTTTTTTCAAAATTTCATTTTGTGTGTCAGTAACCAAATTATCAATATCAATATTTTCATCTTCTATTTTTTCTAATTTCTTTTTAATTAAAAAAGCAACAACACATGCGGCACTCCTGCCTCGGCCAGCTTTGCAATGCACATAAGTATCTTTTTTGCAGCTCAAACTTTTCTCAATAAATTCTATGCCTTCTTGAAAATGCTCTGCTGATAACGCTGAAAAATCACACGCTGGCACTTGCAAATATTCACAATTTCCCTCTTTCCATTGCGATGCTTGAACGGGATCGGCGAAAAGGCTTGGGCAAAGCTCAAAATCTTCTACGAGACTCAATACAGCTTTAATCCCGGCTTTTCGTAAAAGCTCATAATGGTCAAAATTATTTAGGGGAATCATTCCAAGATATAATTTGACGCCTTCTTCTTCGTAAATCATATTCCAGCGATCTGCGCTTGTGGCTTTCTCTTTTACTTCATGCTCAGTGAACAGTACCTGAAGCAAAGAGAGCTCAAAAGCCAAGGGCTTTCTTTCTTTGGCTATCTGCATCAAAAGGGCTCCCGCTAAGAAAATAGCAGCCCTCGGTTCTTCGCTTAGAGCCGAAGAGAGCGTCGCCACTCCTAATAGGCTTGTCGTAACTAATTGGCTATTACTTGAGCGTTGCCCTAATGTCGCTGGAATAAATTTTTCCTGCTCTATCGCGCGCTTGTGTGGCTGCATAAACCACGTAATATTTTGCGCTACCAGGGCCATGACCCCCGTCGCGCAAAACAAAGCGGGAAGCGTTACATGTTCTTTACCCAAATCACGCAGCCATTGAATCTCCATCGCTTGAGTATTGAGCGATAAAGCACAAAAGCATAAAAATAAGAACTTAAGTGTAGGAGCTTTGATTCGTGACATGAATATCTCCGAAAACGCGTTTATGAAAAAATTTCTAGATTTTTTTTTGGTTTATAAAATAGGGAAAGG
>Ga0318562_10001671_pt1 | contig 10086 bp, 8 predicted proteins | sample GRESIP066b5f18_FD_203688 | JGI IMG/M metagenome (GOLD analysis project Ga0318562, IMG submission 203688) | Tropical soil microbial communities from Luquillo Experimental Forest, Puerto Rico - GRE.SIPMG.066b5f18 | ecosystem: Environmental > Terrestrial > Soil > Tropical forest > Bulk soil...
CGCGGCGACCGCGCTGTCCGGCAGCGGCCCTGCCTACGTGTATTTCCTCGTCGAAGCGATGGTGGACGCGGGAATTCTGCTCGGCATCCCCAGGTCCACCGCGCTGGAGATGGTAAAGCAGGCCGTCTACGGAGCGGCCCGCATGCTGGTGGACAAGGGCGAGCATCCGGTGATCCTGCGTGAGGACGTCACCTCGCCCGGCGGGACAACGATCTCCGCGATCCGGGAACTCGAGCGGCACGGCGTCCGCGCGGCCTTTCTCGCCGCGATCGAGGCCGCCCGGGACCGGGGTGCCGAACTCGGCGGCGGCTGACCGCAGCGCCCCTCCCGGCCGGATTCCGGGCCGCAGGCGTGGGTCCTGGGTGACAGTAGGAACCCCGATTGGAGGGTTGCCCTTTTTCATGCAGGACTTACGCTGGAGACGGAGGTGACTGATGCGCCGTTTACGGCCAGGCGTAGCCAGCACTGTGTGGAAGAGGGCCACAGATGTCTGCTAATGAGACTCCCCTGAGTGACGTAAGGTTCCTGACCGTGGCGGAAGTTGCCTCGATCATGCGCGTGTCCAAGATGACGGTCTACCGGCTGGTTCACTCCGGGGAACTGGAGGCGATACGGGTCGGGCGCTCCTTCCGCGTCCCCGAGCAAGCGGTGAATCAGTACCTCAGGGATTCTTTCGTCGCGGCGAGCTAGCTCGCGTCGCCGAGCGTGCCTCCTCCGCCGCTGCCGCTACCTCCGGCTGAGGACGCCCGCCCGGGACGGTAATCTATGCCGTTGGCGTGTAAAAGCGTTGGCGTGTGCCCCAACCGGCGGGTGTCGGGCGTGCGCAGGCATGCCCGCTGGTCCGGAGAACGTCGAGAGGGTGGTGTTGTGGGCTCCGTCATCAAGAAGCGCCGCAAGAGAATGGCCAAGAAGAAGCACCGCAAGCTGCTGAGGAAGACGCGCGTACAGCGGCGGAACAAGAAGTGACCCGTCCGGCGCCTTCGGACAGCCGCCCCTCGGGGCGATCGGCTGCGGGCGCCGGGCCAGGTGCGGGCCGGGGTTTCCTGCGTGGACGACGCGGCAGGCGGCCCAGGAACACAAGGGAACAGGGGGAACGGTGCGCCATTTGACGGCCGTGGCCAGCATCCTCCAGGCCGCCGCCGCGGACGGGCCCGGCCATGGCCGGCCCGGCCGGCGCACACGCCCCTGGCTGGCCAACGACCACGTGGTGAGCGGCGATCAGGTGGCTGCCGTCCCCCTCGCCAGCCGGATGGCGGGCGCCGGGCCGACCGACCCGCCGCGTGCCACGGCCGGGGCACGGGGCCTGCGGCACCTGGCCGGCTCGGTGCTGCGCCTCGCCGAGGCCCAGCTGGCCGACGAGGGGCCGGTCGACGAATTCGGGTTCGACCCGGCCTTCAACTCCCGCTACCTGCTGCCGATCGCGCGGTTTTTCTACCGGCGCTGGTTCCGCGTGCAGATCCGCGGACTGCAGCACGTGCCGGCCGACGGCGCCGCGCTGGTGGTCGCCAACCACTCCGGAACGCTGCCGATGGACGCGGTCATGCTCCAGGCCGGGCTGTACGACGAGCATCCCGCGCAGCGGAACCTGCGGCTGCTGAGCGCGGACCTGGTGTACGAGGTCCCGCTGCTGGCCACGCTGGCCCGCAAGAGCGGGCATATCCGGGCCGCCCCGGCGAACGCGGACGCGCTGCTGCGGGCCGGTGAGCTGGTCGGCGTCTTCCCCGAGGGCTTCAAGGGCATCGGCAAGCCGTTCGCGGACCGATACCAGCTGCGGCGGTTCGGCCGCGGCGGGTTCGCCGCCACGGCGATCAGGGACGGGGTCCCGCTGATCCCCTGCGCGATCGTCGGCGCCGAGGAGATCTACCCGATGATCGGCAACGCCAGGCAGCTCGCTGGCCTGCTGCGGCTGCCGTACTTCCCGATCACGCCGCTGTTCCCGTGGCTGGGCCCGGTCGGGATGGTGCCGCTGCCGTCCCGGTGGATCATCGAGTTCTGCCCGCCGGTGCCGACCAACGGTTACCAGCCCGGCGACGAGTTGGATCCGGCCGCGGTCGCCGACCTGAGCGGCCGGGTGCGCGGCACGATCCAGCGGAAACTGGACGACCTCCTGGACGAGCGCGGCCCGGCCTTCAGGGTCAGCCTGGACCCGGGACAACCCTGATTCACTTCCGGCTTCCGCCCGTGCCCGGCCCGGCGGACCTGCCCGGCCCTGGTGGCGTTTAGAGCCGGTAACGCCTGCGCCGCAGGGCGATGCCGGCCGCGATGCCGCCGGCGATCGCGCCCGCCCCGGCAGCCGCGGGCAGCGCGATCAGCGTCGCCCGCCGCCCGGACCGGAAGTCGTGGACCGGCCAGCCCTCTGCGCGCGCCCGCGAGCGCAGCTCCGAGTCGGGGTTGACGGCCGCCGGATGGCCGACGAGCCGGAGCATGGGCATGTCGTTGTACGAGTCGCTGTAGGCGGCGCAGCGGGACAGGTCCAGGCCTTCCCGCGCGGCGAGCGCCTGGATCGCCGCCGCCTTCGCCGGGCCGTGCAGCAGCCCGCCGACCAGCCGGCCGGTGTACTCGCCGTCCACCGACTCGGCGACCGTGCCCAGGGCCCCGGTGAAGCCGAGCCGCCGGGCGATGATGCTGGCCAGCTCCACCGGGGTGGCGGTGACCAGCCAGACCCGCTGGCCCGCCTCCAGGTGGCGCTGGGCCAGCTCCCTGGTGCCCTCCCAGATCCGGTTGGCCATGTCCTCGTCGTAGATCTCCTCGCACAGCGCGACGATGTCGCTGACCTTGTGCCCGGCGACGAACGCGAGCGCGGCTTCCCTGGCCGCGTCGATGTGCCCGGGGTTCTCCGCGCCGCGGACCCGGAAGTAAACCTGCTTCCAGGCCATCTCCGCGAGGTCCCGCGGGCCGAACATCTTGCGGGCGGCCAGCCCGCGCGCGAAGTGGTAGATCGACGCGCCGCGCATGAGCGTGTTGTCCACGTCGAAGAACGCCCCGGCCGACGGGTCGGGGACCGGCGGCGGTTGCTCGACGTCCGCGGCGGCCGCGGACGCCGCGCCCGCCACCGCGGCCCCGCTGCGGCCCGGCCAGCGCGCTGCGGCCCAGAGCCTGCGCGGCGCCGGCGTCTCTTCGCGGATGCCAGTCACCAGCCGACCGGCGCGCGTCATCAACGCGGCCCCGCCCGGCAGGACAGAGCGGTCTCCCAGCACCCCCATACCGGCTCCCATGCTACCGGCCTGCCCCGGCAGGGCCGGTCAGCTGGGATGTGCCGCGCCGCTGGTCAGCCATCCCGGGTCCGAACCGGGGCGGAGGCCGTACGATACGGGGGGATGTCTATTTCACTTGGCGTAGCGGCGGTCGGCGCGCTCGCGGCCCTGGTGTTTGCCGGGCTGCTGGCGCGCCAGTGTATTCGCGCGCCCAGATTGGCCACGGTCGCGCTGCTCTTCGCGACCGCCGGGCTGGCGGTGGCGCTTGGCGCCCAGGCGGCCGGTTACTACCACGGGTTCGGCGAGACCACCTTCCGAGCCGTGCAGCTCGGCGCGCAGCTGATCGCGCCGCTGGCCTTGACCTGGGCAATGGCCGAGCTCACCGGCAAGAGCATGGGTGCCCGGTTCGCCTCGCGCCTCGCGCTCGGCGCGCTGACCGTCGTCGGCGCGGTGGTGCTGGCCACCGACCCGCTGAGCAGCGCGAGCTTCACTAAGTCCTGGCCCGCCGCCTCGGTGCACTACCAGATCATCCCGAACGGGGTGCTGAAGTTCACCGCCGTCGTGACCGCGCTCGCCGCCGTGATCGCGGTGATCGTGACCGGCGTCCGGGCCCGGCAAAGCGACGGGTGGCGGGCGCTGTTCCTCGCCGTCGCGGCGATCGCGGGCGCCTCGGTGCTGACCGACCTGATGCGGCTGAAGCTGCCGGCGAACTCCGCCTACCCCGCGATTTGCCTGGCCGCCGCGGCGCTGGCCTGGTACGCGGACCGGCGGGCCGGCGCGGTGCGGCTGGAATCGCTGCGCTCCGGCGGGTACGCCTGGGATGAGGACACCGGCTCCTTCATGCGGTACCGGGGCGAGGACACCGGGGACTTCGGCTACCCCGAGGACACCGGCGGTTACGGCCGCTACCGCGGCGAGACCGACGGCCGCGGCTGGAACGCGGAGGACACCGGCGGGTTCCGCCGGGATGCCACCGACACCGACCTGCGGGGCTGGTTCCGGCCGGGCGGGGAGGGGGCGGGCACCGGCCGCCGGGACGACGCCGACAGCGGCTACGGCGGTTACGGCGTCACCACCGGCCCGGCGACCGGCGACGTGGCGCTCGACGCGCCGCACGGCCAGCCCCCGTACGGAGAGACCGCCGAGCCGACGCCCGCGCGCGGCCAGAACGGGGCGGGCAACGGCGGCGGGTTCGAGACCGGCGACGTGCTGCCGGCGCTGGCCGACTACCACCCGTTGCCGGAGTCGGCGTCCGCCGACGAGACCTCACGGCTTTACGGGCAGATCGCCATCTATACCCTGCTCGACGAGGCGGCCGCGGACTTCGAGCGGCTCGCGTCCGAGGTGGTAGAGCAGGTGAAGGCCAGGGAGCCGGACACCCTGGTCTATGTCATCCACGGGGTTCCCGCGGCGCCGATGCAGCGGATCCTCTACGCGATCTACCGCGACGAGGCCGCCTTCGACCGGCACGAGCGCCAGCCCTACATCCGGCAGTTCGAAGTGGAACGGGAACCGTACGTGCTGGCGACCAACGTGATCGAGCTGGGCGTGCAGCACGCCAAGTTCATGCCACCGCCCACGGCGCCGCCACCCAAGGCGCCGGCGCCGCGCCAGCCGCGGCAGCGGAAGGCCCGGCCGCGCGGCGGCAGCGCCGCCCGATGACGGCGGCGGCGCGCCCGGTAATCCGGTGCCACCCGTGATCACCCTGCTCAGCCGCCCCGGCTGCCATCTCTGCGACGACGCACGCGAGGTCATCGCCAGGGTCGCCGCCGACCTCGGCGTGCCCTGGGAGGAACGCGACATCACCCGGTCAGACGAGGACCTGCGGGCCTACGGGGAGATGATCCCGGTGACCCTGATCGACGGCGTCCAGCATGACTTCTGGCGCGTCAGCGAGCAGCGGCTGCGGAAGGCGCTGGCCGCGGCCGGGCCGGGCGCCCCGGAGTGAGGTTCCCGCCAGGAACCGCCGCCGGGCTTAGGCCCCGCCCGGCCGCGCCGCGCGAGGCTGAGGCCCCCGCCCGGCCGGCGGGCCGGCGCCGCGACTTTGTGCATACGTTCACAAGGGCGTACCGTGAAGTCAAGTAGGTCCTGCGGCGGGCTCTGGCTGGCAGGGCTCCGGCTTGGTTGGCGTGCCCGCGGCCCCGAATCTTCAGGAGCGCCCGGGAATGTCGCGCCGCCCCAACGCAGTCCCTGGCAGCCAGGGGATTCCCGAGGCGACCATCGCGCGCCTGCCGGTCTACCTGCGGGTGCTGTACACCTGCGCCGAGCAGGGCATCGCCACCGTGTCCAGCGAGGAGCTGGCGGCCGCGGCGGGCGTCAACTCGGCGAAACTCCGCAAGGACCTCTCTCACCTGGGCTCCTACGGCACCAGGGGAGTGGGTTATGACGTGGACTATCTCGTCTACCAGGTCTCCCGCGAGCTGGGCCTGACCCAGGACTGGCCGGTCGTCATCGTCGGCGCCGGCAACCTAGGCCGGGCGCTGGCCAACTACGGCGGCTTCGCCTCCCGCGGCTTCCGCATCGCCGCGGTGCTGGATGCCGACCCCGCCGTGGTCGGCACCGAGATCGCCGAGGGCCAGGTCGTCGGGAGCAGTGAGGCGATCGAGGAGATCGTGGCGGAGCGCGGCGTGTCGATCGGGGTGATCGCCACTCCCGCGGCCGCCGCGCAGGGGGTGTGCGACCGGCTGGTGGCCGCGGGCGTGACTAGCATCCTCAACTTCGCGCCGGTCGTGCTCAGCGTCCCCGGGGGCGTCGACGTGCGTAAGGTCGACCTGTCCATCGAGTTGCAGATTCTCGCCTTCCACGCGCAGCGGAGGTCAGACGTGCGCGTAGCCCCCGCCGGGAAGCGCCACTACGAGGGCGGGGTCGGGCTGGCGGCCCTGGCGGGCAGCCCCGGGGAGTCGGTGAGCGCCCCATGAGCGTGCTGGTGGTGGGGCTCAGCCACCGCAGCGCCCCGGTCGCCGTGCTGGAACGGGCCGCGGTGAGCGGTGACGCGCTGGTCAAGCTGCTGCGCGACGTGGCCCACGCCGACAACGTCGCGGGCACCTTCGCCGTCTCCACGTGCAACCGGGTCGAGGTCTACGCCGAGGTGGACAAGTTCCACGCGGGCGTGTCGTCGATCTGCGAGATGCTCGCCAGGCACGGCGGCATCGCGCTGCCCGAGCTCACACCGCACCTGTACGTGCACTACGAGGACGCGGCGGTGCAGCACCTGCTGTCGATGACCTGCGGCCTGGAGTCGATGGTGGTCGGCGAGAGCCAGATCCTCGGCCAGGTGCGCCGGGCCCTCGCCCTGGCGCGCAAGCACCAGACGCTCGGCCGCACCCTCGACGACCTCGGCGCGCTCGCGCTGCGCACGGCCAAGCGGGCACACGCCGAGACCGGCATCGACCGCGCCGGCGCGAACCTGGTGACGGTGGGCCTGGGCCTGGCGGCGGCCCGGCTGCGCACGGCCCCCGATCCCGCCGGGCCGCTGCGCGGGCTCCGCGTGCTCGTCGTCGGCGCGGGCTCGATGAGCGCGCTCGCGGTCGCCACCGCGGCCCGGCTCGGCGCGGACAGCATCGTCGTGGCGAACCGCACAAAAGATCATGCAGAACGCCTAGCGGTCGCGGCCCGTGGCACCACGGCGGATCTCCGTGACCTCGGCGCGGCCCTCGCCGCGGCGGACCTGGTCATCTCGTGCACCGGGGCGGCGGGGCTGGTGATCCCCGCGGACCTGGTCGCCGGGGCGCTGCGCGCCCGCGAGGACCCGGACGGCGCCGGCCGCGCGCTCGTCTTCCTGGACCTCGCGCTGCCGCGCGACGTGGACTCCGGCGCCGCCGGCCTGCCCGGTGTGAGCGTGATCAGCCTGGAGTCACTCCAGGACGCCGGGGCCGCCCTCACCGCCGCCCACGCCGAGGACGTGGCCGCGGTGCGGGCCATCGTGACCGAGGAACTGGCCGCGCGGGTCTCCGCCCGGCACGCGGCCCGGGTCGCGCCCACCGTGGCCGCGCTGCGGGCCAAGGCGGGCGAGGTGGTCGAGGCGGAACTGGCCCGCCTGGCCGGCAAGCTCGGCGAGATCGACGACCGGGCCCGCGCCGAGATTGCGCAGGCCATGCACCGCGTCATGGATAAGCTGCTACATGCGCCAACAGTGCGCGTCAAGGAGCTCGCCGGTTCCCCCGGCGGCGACTCCTATGAGGCAGCCCTGCGGGTGCTCTTCGATCTCGACCCCGGGGCGGTCGAGGCGGTGACCAGAGCCGATGCCGGACCGGTGGCAGGCGGCCCGCCGCCTGCCGCACTGCCCGAGCAGGAGGCCAGGTGAGCAGGTCGGTGCTGCGGCTGGGCACCCGCAAGAGCCCCATGGCGATGGCCCAGTCTGGCCAGGTGGCGAGGCTCATCACCGAGCGCACCGGCGCCCGGGTGGAGCTCGTCGGGCTCACGTCGTTCGGCGACGTCACCCAGGTCCACCTGCCCGAGATCGGCGGGACCGGCGTCTTCGTAAGCGCGCTGCGGGAGAGCCTCCGGCACGGTGACGTGGACCTCGCCGTGCACTCGCTCAAGGACCTGCCCACGGCGCCGCTGCCCGGCATCCTGCTCGCCGCCGTGCCCGTCCGGGAGGACCCCAGGGACGCGCTGGTGGGCCGGGACGGCGCCAAGCTGGCCGACCTGCCCTCCGGTGCGACGATCGGCACCGGCTCGCCGCGCCGGGCCGCCCAGCTGCGGCTGATGCGCCCGGACGTCCGCCCGGTGCCGGTCCGCGGCAACGCCGGGACCCGGCTGGCGAAGGTGACCTCCGGGGAACTGGACGCGGTGCTGCTCGCCTGCGCCGGGCTGGCCCGGATCGGCGCCCTGGACCTGGTGAGCGAGGTCTTCGAGCCGGACGCCATGGTCCCCGCGCCGGGGCAGGGCGCCCTGGCGGTGGAATGCCTGGCCGGCGCGGGAGGCCTGGCGGGCCTTCTCGCCCAGGTGGACGATCCGGGTACCCGGGCCGCGGTGACGGCGGAGCGCACCGTGCTCGCCGAGCTCGAGGCCGGGTGCAGCGCGCCGCTCGGCGCCTACGCCGCCGGGGCCGGCATGCTGCGGCTGACGGCCGCCGTCGTGGCGGGCGACGGGATGCAGGCCGTCCGGGCGTCGCTGACCGGCCCGGCCGCGCAGGCGGCGAAGCTCGGCCGCGATATGGCCGCTGAGCTGCTGCGCCAGGGAGCAGGAACGATCGTGGCGGCCCCGGCCGCCGTGAGGGCGCCCGGCAAGAGGGCGCCGCACCCGGCGACGACGCCGGGTGCCCTAGGTGACGGGGACGATGCGCAGTGAACCTCACACCCGCGATGCGGAAGACCGAGGAGCCGGCCGCCGGCCCGCGGCCGGGCAAGGGCCCGGTGACCGATGCCGCGGCAACGCCGCGGCCGGGCCTGGTGGCCTTCGCCGGGACCGGCCCCGGTGACGCCGGCCTGCTCACCCTGCGGGCCGCCGAACTGCTTGGCCAGGCCGGCCTGGTGGTCGGCAGCGCGGAACTGACCCGCCGGGTGGCCCACCTGGTGCCCGCGGCCGCGACGGTCGCCGAGCTCGGCCAGGCCGGTGCCGATACCGCGGCCCTGATCAGCGCGGCGCGGGCGGGCCAGATCGCGGTCCGGCTGTGCCCCGGCGACCCGCTGCTGTCCGGCGAGGCGACCGCCGAGGCGGACGCCTGCGCGAAGGCCGCGGTGCCGCTGGAGATCGTGCCGGGGGTGCCGGCCGCCACCGCCGTCGCCGCCTACGCGGGCCTGCCGCTGACCAGCGACGCCGCGCCCGATCTGCGAATCGTGCACGCGTCCGAGCTGAGCCGGGTCTCGGCGGAGTCCCAGGCGATGGGCAGTGTGGTCATCGTGGGCGCCGAGGCCGGGCCGGTCGACATGGCGAAAATGCTGCTGGCCGCCGGCTGGGCCGACGCCACTCCCATGGCCATCACCTGGAACGGCACCACCACCGACCAGCACACGGTGCTGACCAAGCTGTCGTCGGTGGCGGCGGACCTCAAGGCCGCCGGGGTGAGCGTGCTGACCGAGGACGGCCCCGCGATCGCGGTGGTCGGCGAGGCCGCCGCGCACCGGGGACTGTCCTGGTTCGAGAACAAGCCGCTGTTCGGCTGGCGGGTGCTCGTCCCGCGCACCAAGGAGCAGGCCGCGTCGGTGTCCGAGCGGCTGCGCTCGTACGGCGCGGTGCCGCAGGTGGTCCCCACCATTGCGGTCGAGCCGCCGCGCGCTCCGCAGCAGATGGAGCGGGCCATCAAGGGCCTGGTCACGGGCCGGTACCAGTGGATCGCCTTCACCTCGGCTAACGCGGTGCGCGCGGTGCGCGAGAAGCTCGAGGAGTACGGCCTGGACGCGCGGGCCTTCGCCGGGATCAAGGTGGCCGCGGTGGGGGAGCAGACGGCCGCGTCGCTCGGCGACTTCGGCATCAAGCCCGACCTGGTGCCCGAGGCCGAGCAGTCCAGCGAGGGCCTGGCGGCCGCCTGGCCGCCCTACGACGACGTGCTCGACCCGATCAACCGGGTGCTCCTGCCCAGGGCCGATATCGCCACGGAAACCCTGGTGGCGCGGCTGACCGACCTGGGCTGGGAGACCGAGGACGTGACCGCGTACCGGACCGTGCGCGCCTCGCCCCCGCCGGCCCCGATCCGGGAGGCGATCAAGGGCGGCGGCTTCGACGCCGTGTTGTTCACCTCGTCCTCCACGGTGCGCAACCTCATCGGCATCGCCGGCAAGCCCCACGCGGTGACCGTGGTGGCGGTGATCGGCCCGCAGACCGCGCAGACCGCGGCCGAATACGGGCTGCGGGTCGATGTCACGGCCCTGCGCCCGTCGGCCACCGCGCTGGTGGACGCGCTGGCCGAGCACGGCGCGCGGCTGCGCGACGCCGCCCTCGCCGCGGGGGA
>Ga0318562_10001672_pt1 | contig 10085 bp, 11 predicted proteins | sample GRESIP066b5f18_FD_203688 | JGI IMG/M metagenome (GOLD analysis project Ga0318562, IMG submission 203688) | Tropical soil microbial communities from Luquillo Experimental Forest, Puerto Rico - GRE.SIPMG.066b5f18 | ecosystem: Environmental > Terrestrial > Soil > Tropical forest > Bulk soil...
GAGTTAAATAGAGATATTTTTCTAATTCCCAAAATTTTACTTGATCTAATCTAATAAGACGCTCGTTCTTTTCTCCCTCTCCCCTTGCGGGAGAGGGTTGGGGAGAGGGGGCAATGCCTTACCAAAATCTAATGGGAGATTATTCAGCTGGCCTTTGCTCAATTTCTGCTCTGGTAACGTTATTTTCGAGGGATAATCCTGTTTTGGTTTGATTAGCTCCAATTAATTTACCTAGGCCCCAAAAAACTCCTGTCTGAGGGTAAAGAGGCGCCTTGGGCTGTTCATCAGGATTCCAGGTTAAGTACTTAGTTTTGTTATTGGCTGAGTTTCTAATATATACCCTTTGCATTTTTCGGGCTTTATCACGAAAATAGCTAATTTCGAGTTTAAGTCCGTCGCCTATTTGTACGTCGTTTGCTACTTTGGTATCATGGCCCGGAATAGTAAAATGTGAAGTATCTACTTTTGTTGTGTCTCCCTTTAAGAAGCGCTCAACTTTAACCGATATATCTTGCGCACTTTTATTTGCAATTTCCAAGGTGGGGACTGCGGTTGCGCTCAAAGACATAATGCTTAAAACATAAAGTGCATATTTTATCATGAAAAACTCCTGTTTTATTTATGATAATTAAGTTGATTATTATATATATTAATTCCTGATTTTATGCGCATGCGAATATTTTTAAAATATTAACTTAGATCTTGCGTTGAATAATATATATTATTACGTATTTTAAGTATTGATAATTAGTACGCTAAAATAGGAGGCAATTATGTCCAAATACTTTGCTCTTTGCTTTATGGCCTTTATTTCTTTCGCCCAATTCGTGTCAGCCGCAGGCTCGGAAATCGTTCTTGAAATCATGAATAAGAGCGCGCAAGCAATATCTGTCAAAGTCGATCGCATTAAAGATAATAATAAAATAGCAAGCTCGAATTTTACCATTCCCGCGAATTCGACCGGAAAAGATGAATGGGTGAAGTTTAACGAAAATCTTGAAATATCAATTTCGTACCCAGCTAAAAACGCGGCAGGTAATATTATTAAAAGAACCCTTAATGTCTACACCAAAGATTCAGCAAAGATGAAAACCAAATATTTGACGTGGAATCCTGATAAAGACCCAAAAATACCTCTTTATCCTCAGACAGGAGTTTTTATGGGCTTGGGCGCACTATTTGGAGCCAATAAGACAGCATCAGGCTTGTCTTTGCAAAATAATATTACGCAAAGCGAACTTACCCAGCATTTGCCCAACTAAAGATCTGGGCTCATGCTTGAACATGCTTGGGGAAGCATGACTTCCCCTGCGCACGCTTCAAATTTATTTATTATAATCCATTCGTCTAATCCTGGAGCGTAGATATTTTGCAGGCCGAAATGCAAGATTTTGTAAAATTTGCATGAATCTTCTCGATCAACATAAATATCCCCCAATGCAATCGGTAGGCGAGGATAAAATCCCGGGGGAAAAGTAGGCTCAACGATACTTATCCTAAAATGATTGACCAAGCGATCTCTTCTGCCTTCGAGAATTTCAGGCCCAACAAAATATGCGGTTGTTAAGAAAGTATTAAATTCTTGTAAAGTGATTTTTCGCAAAGGCTGGCAAGGCTCGAGTGGTGGGAGGAGTTCAGGTTGTAAGTGAGGCCATTTATAGGTATAAGTATAAAGATGGCCGTTGTAGATAAGATTGGTAAAAAATACGGGATCCTCCATGCTGCCAGCAATCATCTGAACGTTACCGTTATCGCCATGCCAGCTAAAAGGGACGTTAATTCCTACCTCACCTGTTCTTGGATCGACAAGATTAGGAATAATATAGCGTCCAGACCAGCGAAAATTTTGTGGAAGTTTAGGTGGAGGAGGATTCTGATAAAAGCCATCTCTATGGGCTGGGCCCGTTTCTAGGCTTTGCAATGAAAATGCAAAAAAGCTGCACCATACTAAAAATTGGAAATTTTTCATAATTTATCCCGCGAAAGCCCAAAAACTAACGAGACTAGAAGGTTATTCCCAATTTTTATCTCTCGCGAAGACAAGAAATGGGCTAGGGCTGATACCACGTTGAAGTGGGTCCCTGAAATGAAATATTGTGGGTATTTTCGTCGTAAGTATTTTCTGGTGAAGCATAATCATAGCTGCTCTTTTCTTTTAGCTGGGCAATATATCGATTAATCCCTCCCATAGCCACAAGCAGATTTATTCTTTTGGCGCTGTCACCTTCGAGCATCCCCTCTAGAGTGCTACGCATATTCATATCGGTCAGATCGAAGTTTGAATGCTTGAAGAAAGATTGGCAGATTCGACCAAGGGAGAAAATATCTGCCTTGGTGTCCATTTTTGTACCCATTATTCTTTCAGGTGCCTTAAAATTTATAGCAACAGGCATAGTTCTTACACTACCAAGTGTGCTACTTGCTCCGAAATCAATAAGGCGAAAATCAAAAGTATGAGTATTTATAAGAATCTGCCCGGGATGTAAATCTTCATGGGAAAATCCCACTTGATGAATAGCGTTAATTATCTCTATGAGTTCTACAAATATTTTAAGAAAGTCAACGAGGCTTAGCGAATTAGTATTTATCAAATCGGTGAGTGTTTCACCATGAAATTTCTCCATTTCGATTTCGTTTTTAAAAATATTATAACCAAATATTTTTGGTATAGAGCGATAATATTTTTCACCAAAATGATCTTTTAGTTTTTTTCTTATTATATCTTGAGTATTTGCTTCAAGACCAAAATTAGAATAGAGAGACTTGCCTTTTTTGACGACCGTATCGACAAGTGGTGCTGGAGCTATTTTTTGTTTTTTAGGCTGAGGCATTTCTTCATCGAAGGACCTTCTTCGTTTGTTGCCGCTATAAAATTCTGGCTCAGGAGAATCAGCTTGAATTGCTGGTGATGTGGGGGCGGATCCCAATTTTTGTCCGGAATCAAAAACAAAACTAGAATTTCCTTCAGCGCCTATCAGGGGTGAATCGTCGACAAAAGTATAGGTATCATTAGATTCTAAAAAATTCGTGCAGAAAATATTTAAAGAAAAAATAAAAACTGGAAATAAGTATTGGTATTTATTCATTGATTCCTCCGGATAATCGAGCAAGGTTTTTATATATAATTTGCGTTATAGTCAACAGCTAAATAAGGCTCAGAGCGGCTAAAAGGCAGCAGAAATAAATAGTAGGGCTCAAGCTTTGTAGGGGTGGAGGTTTTATGAAGAGGTTTTTTAATTTGCTGGTATTTCTTCTCATATGCTCTTGTTTGAGAAGCAACGCGGCTGCTTTTGAAGCCGGTGACGAGGTCTATAAGATATATCTAAAAACCTGTGTTCACTATGAACAGCGAGGTTTTGTGAAAATTAGTCATAAGCAAGCGCACGAGAAAGATCATGTGAGCTTGAGCGTAGATTTTCATAATCCAAGCGTAGAAATAATGCCGAATTGTTGGAGTGGCTCTTCGCAAAGCAGTATCACGAGAGATATTCCCATCGAAGAATTCGAAAATTTTCTGAAGGCTCTCGAATCAATGGATTCGATGAGAGCCAAAGAAATTAAAATTTATATTCTTATGCATGATCTGGCCAAATCAGGCTAAATCAGGTGTGGCGCGAAAATAGAAAGATGAGGCCTTGAGCGAGTTCGTGCTGCCAATTGACATAATCATGCCCCCCCGCATATTCGTTGTAGCAAAAGCGATAGCCCTTAAGCTCAAGTACGTCGCGCATCGCGCTATTGGCATCGATAAAGCTTGGCTTTTTATCAAAAGTCGGTGGGCCTGATTCGAGAGAGCCTACACTGAGATAGATTTCGAGGGGCAAAGGCTCGTTCGTGGCGAATTCGTTAATAAGCCATTCGTCTTTTCTTTGCAACTCGCCGCCAAAACCCAAGTGCCCCGAAAGAGAAATAATCTTCGAAAAGCAAGCAGGCATAAGAAACCCTGCATACAAAGCACCTAAACCGCCAAAGCTTGAGCCGGCTATTACTAAATTAGTAGGATCATAAGTAATATTATGACTATCTAAAATTACTGGCAGGAGCTCCTCTTGGATAAATCTGGGCATCAAGGGGTTGCATCCGAGTTCATAATCACGCGTGGGGTCATCGGGATTGTCAAAAAATATGGCAATGCAGGGAGGTATTTTCTTAGCATCGATCAAATTATCCAGAATAGTTGGCGTAGGTACAACGCTGGTATAGGCATCTCCGTCAAAAAGAATTAGTAAAGCGCGTTTTTTTTCGTCTTCTTTGGGCATAGGCGGCGGCATATAAAGCCATACAGTGCGTTCATTGCCAAGTATTTTGCTCTTAAAACGAAACTGGGTCAGCGTACCCTTTTTTACGTCATCATGCGTAGGCACCCAAGGCTGTGTAGGCGCAGCGGGTAGCTCAAGCAATGAAAGAGGAATCTTTTTAGGATTAAGCCATATACCCGGGGGAATCTCGTAGCTTTTGTTATTAAAATCATCGGGCTTTAGATTATTTTGTAAAGCCGTGAAAAACTGGCCAAGCAAGGCAAAATCAGGAGCGTCAATAAAATCTTCAGGCAGAAGCGGTGCATCAAGAAGTAGACCATAGACCGTGCGTAAATCAGGAGGCAAAGCCAAAGTCAGGTACCAAAGATCGGTATTGGGAAGATTAATAAAATTATGATTAAGTGCATCAAGATTAGCAGGTGTTCCTAAAAGCAAGCTATGATTTCCCTGCTGTGTTGTGCGCAAAACAAAAGTAACTGCCAGATTATCCTGTTCTAAAATGGGCTCAAGAAGGGGCGTTCCCATGCTTTTCACATCGCGCCAAAATTCTTCAAGCGCTTTAGTATTTCCCTGACTCAGCTTGTTGGCAAGTTCAGTAATTCGCGCATTTTTTAATAACATAGTGTGATTCCTATAATCCTAGTATTCTTTATGAATGGGCGGGCGTAAATATTCAATACATGAGTAATTATTTGTAAGAGAATTCTAATATAAATAATATTATCGCAAATAAATTTCACACAATTTATGTTCATGCCGACTAATAACAAGAATGGCCTTGCATATGGGGATATTATGAAGCGAAGAAGGCTTAATTCGTTTAATTTACTCTTGTTTGGCTCAGTTGGTTCGTTGCTGGCAGATGCGCATGTATTTTTTGAGCCCTATAAAGAAATTATCGCCAGTATAGGTATTGCTATAGGGGTAATTTTTTCTTTTTTGGGTGCCTATTTATACTATGTTAAAGAAAACTAGATTTTTTTATCAGAAATATCTATGAGATAGGGTGTTTGTAACGTGAATTTGAGCTCTTTGAGAGGGTTGCTATTATCGGGAGGATTTTTATATTCTGTCATAGCTTCTTTTCTCAACGACTCGGGGAAAAAGCTCGTGGCAACGGACAAAGAAATTTCCGGTTTGGGATCTGCTTTATTAAAAAACGCTATGAGTTCTAGATCTTCAGAAGCGTTATTAACAAAAGTATGTAAAATTCCTGTTGGAACAAAAATATAATCAAACTGTTTAATAACAAAGAGCCTTGGTTCTTTATCAGCAAAAACATGTTGGAATTGCCCTGTTCCATGAGCGACGATATATAAAGTTCCCGCATCAGGGTACCAAATAGCATCACGAGCAGTTTTGGGTTTAAGCTGGGCCCTTAAGAGCGATATATTTTGCAGTATATTCCAATTATCTTTGATTCCCCACGTGATTGAACCAAGCTTGGGATCCTGAAAAAGAGGCGTTACTTGAGCCAAATCAAATTTATAAGGGCTGCCGGTGCTTTGATGAGGGGGCGAAAATACAGAGAACTTGCTGACCAAAGGATTAGCACAAGGTCCTCGCCATTTTTTTAAGTCGCTATGCGGGGAAGTATAGGCATCACGCAAAAAAGCAGGAACGCCATTAAACGCCACGGGTAGATCTATATCTTGTGGTTTGTGTGAGCTAAATCCCACTAAGAGCTCGGCTTTGTGAGCGCCAATATTATTTAAAGAATGCAGTGCACCCTGGGGAATAAACCAGCACATTCCTGCTTCAACGTTAAACACTGCACTTTCACCAGGTGAGCGCCAGATAATAATTTGGACAGAACCTGAAATAACATAACCAAGCTCTGAAGCATTAGGATGCCAATGCGGAACGCGCATTGATTCATCCCATAACTCGAGTGTGTAGCACGTGATATCTTCTAAGACGGGGAAATTATCTTGAGAGACAAGCCATGCTCGTGCTCTATCTTTTTGCGAAAAGGCGCCAATTTTTGAGCGCGTTTCTAAATGATATTCGTCAGATTTCATTCTGGGTTATTCCTCTTAATATTCTCGCTAATTTTAATATATTTATGATTAGAATTTCAAGTTTTCTTGATTGCGACTAAGTAGTAACTAATACTATAAAAAGATCAAACAGGAGATATAATCAGTGGATTATGATATTATTATTCGCCAAGCGTGTTATTTTGATGGCCTGAGTAATCCTTCGCGTATATGTAATCTTGGTATTAGTAATAATATAATAAAAATTATATCAGAAAGAGAGCTTAAACCAGGTAGTAATACTAAGATAATTAACGCCGAAAACAAATGGGTAATGCCCGGTTTTGTTGATATCCATACGCACTATGATGTCGAATTACTTGTAGAGCCTGCTTTAAGAGAATCAGTCCGTCATGGTGTTACGAGTGTTATTACAGGAAATTGTTCTTTAAGCACGGTTTTTTCAAGCCCTCTAGACTGCGCTGATATGTTCTCGCGTGTGGAAGCTTTGCCAAGAGAGCCTGTGCTCTGTATTCTTGAGCAGAAAAAAAACTGGGATACTCCTCGCGGATGGATTGAAAATATCAAGTCGCTCGCACTCGGACCTCATGTATCGTGTTTGCTCGGACATTCAGATTTGCGAGCACATGTCTTGGGTCTTGCAAAAGCCGTCGATAAAAATTATCGGCCTGTGCCAAGCGAGATACAACGTATGCAACAACTTCTTGCTCATGCTCTTGATGAAGGCTTCTTAGGCTTATCAACGATGACCAACCCTTGGGATAAACTTGATGGGGATCGTTTTTTATCAAGCTCTCTTCCTTCTACTTACGCGTCGTGGAAAGAATATAGATTGCTTAATAATCTCGTGAGAAATGCTCATCGCGTCTTACAAAGTGTGCCTAATATTAATACTAAAATTAATGTCCTTGGTTTTTTTTTGGCAAGCATGCCTTTGCCTTGGCGTAAGAGCTTAAAAGTATCTTTGTTATCTGCTACTGATCTTAAAGCCTCACCATGGCTCGCGTCTATTATTGGACCAGGAACAAAACTTCTCAATACACTTCTTGGTTCAAAAATAGTATGGCAAGCTTTGCCGCTTCCTTTTGAAATTTATGCCGATGGCATGGAGCTCGTTATTTTTGAAGAATTTGGTGCCGGTCGTGAAGCTTTGCACATACGAGAAGAGCTCAATCGCAATGAATTACTAAAAAATCAAGAATATCGGCGCCGTTTTCGTAAAGACTACGATAAATTATTCTCTCCTCGTATTTGGCATAGAGATCTTCATGATGCTCAAATTATTTCATGCCCTGATTCAAGCTTAATAGGCCGAAGCTTTGGCCTCGTCGCCGACGAAAAGAAACTTCATCCAGCTGATCTCTTTTTGGATTTAATTACTGCCTATGGTGCTAAAATTCGCTGGAAAACTGTATTGGCAAACCATCGGGCTCATGTGGCCCAAAAACTTTTGTCCGATCCTAATATTCACGTTGGATTTGCTGATTCAGGTGCACATATAAGAAATATGGGCTTTTATAATTTCCCGCTTCATTTTTTGAAGAAAGTTTATGATGCCCAAAAAGCGGGAAGAGAATTTATGCCACTTGAGCATGCTGTCTATAAATTAACGTGGCAACTTGCCGATTGGTTTGGCATCAAAGCCGGAAGATTATTAGAAGGCGATCGTGCTGATCTTGTTATAGTAGATCCTGCTGGTCTTGATGATTCTTTGTCGGCTTATCACGAAGATGATTTTCTAGCGCGGGGCGATATAAAGCGCATAGTCCGCCGCAATGACCGTGCTGTAATGGCCACTATTATTAATGGCCATGTGGTATTTTCTCAGGGGCAGTTTTCCCCAGAGCTCGGTAAGAAAGCATTTGGGTGTTTTCTCCCAGCAACGAGAGTTACCAATTTATTAGACTGATGCTTGTTACCGCTGAAATAATTTGTTTAATAACTTCAGGAGTAGGAGGGGTTTGTAATATTTGTCCACCAAAGAATTTGTTCAATTACTTCAGGAGTAAGGGTCTGTAATTTTTGTCCTTCAACTTCACTATAAACATGTAAAAAATTTCCATTCCTATCTTTTCCGACAATCGAAAATATCTTCGTACGCTTGCGTCTTAATTTTTTCTCGCAAGCAGAATTAATACGAAATATCGTTTCAGGGCTCACACGGACTTCATATTGTGTTTTTCGTGATATTAAAGCATCGGAATTATATAATTTATAAGATTTTTTTTCCTTGATTTCACCTTGGTATTCACGCAACTTTACTTCTTTAGCAGTAGTAGTTCTATACCACGACTTCTTAAGAATTCTGCAAATGGGTGTAAAGGGCTCTAGTGCCAAGGAATTTTGAGCCAAAAATACAGTTACTGCAAAAAAAATGCCTAATATTTTTTTCATATTTATATCCTTTTTGATTTTGAAATTTTGTATTGCATTCTTCTATTAGTCAACTGGGAGATCCTTAGGGGGAACCACTTTTGTCGTCGCGAAGAAGCTTTTCTTGATGAGCCTGATAAAGACAAGTCTGCCGCCTGGGCAAACCTATATATACTAAGCTAATAAGGGCGGATTTAAAAAAATCGGCCCCAAGTTGTCTTTTGGCTCGTGAGCGAGTTTATATACCGTAGCATATGGAGCATTTAATTTTTGAAGCCTCGCAAATACCCTTCGCAAGACCCCTTATTATACTAACAAAAGATGGTGCCTGAAAGTTTTGCGTATTGAGTGTGTCGGCATTTTTGAGTATTGTATTAAACAAGCCGTAGGTCGTAACCTCTAAAATTTTTCCGAACTGATCTTTATAATCAGCGAGCTTGGCATTTTCACACCTCATATCAGCTCTCGCATTAAACTTATATACATCGCCATTGCCACAAATTTTAGCGAATGCAGCCAGACGATAAATTGCTGGCGCTGCCATTTGTTGTAAATCTTTGTTATCACTAAAAGCAAAGGCATAAATAAAAGTTTGTTTAGCTTGGGGCGAAAAGCGGGTTTCTAAGTTTTTCTCTTCTGTTTGTAATATTACTTTAGACAAGTTATCGAGACCCAAATTGAGATTCTTTGCGATATTGAGGCCAGTAAGAAAATCGTCTTTTCCAACCGCAAGATATATGTCTCTTGCATTGAGAGCCTCTTTGGCTTCTTCTAAGCTCATATTGTTTATAAATTGCTTGAACCGATTTTCTAAATTGGGCGATCCAACGGTGCCTAACTGAACCCCTAATGCAAAAGATGAACGAGTAAATACTAAGATCAAGAAGATCAGAAATATATGAAAAATATAAGATTTATTCATGAGTACACCTTGTTTATATGTTTATATGTATTTTTAATAAAAAATATAAATAAATGCATGAAAAATCTTATTTTAATTAGTTTGTTGTTTTTGTGTGTTATAAAGATAATCGTGTGTTTTGTTATAAAAAATTTCTCGATCTTGAATGCCGTATTTATTTAATATTTGCTCTAATTTTTGTGCTGAAGCAGCATAAAACTCAAGAGGACCCTGAGTAAAGCTAAACTCTTTGAGTGGATGAAGCCATGCGAGTGCTTGGCCATTAATTATAATTTGATTAAGTGTTGAAACTATCTTTGCTTGTAAGCGTCGGCTTAGATCACGCGTGCTCTTATCAACGGGCCAACTAATCGAATAGGCAATAAATACTTCGTTATTGTTTGCAGGCGCATACGCTGGAGACATAAGTACTTTTGTCGAAGGGAGGGGAAGTAGGTCTTGCAGTTCGAAAACTATATTTTCGAATTCCGGCGTCTCTTTGATTTTTTGGATTTCTTTTATTACTAAGGGGAGATTTTCAAGCCTCAGCAT
>Ga0318562_10001673_pt1 | contig 10085 bp, 8 predicted proteins | sample GRESIP066b5f18_FD_203688 | JGI IMG/M metagenome (GOLD analysis project Ga0318562, IMG submission 203688) | Tropical soil microbial communities from Luquillo Experimental Forest, Puerto Rico - GRE.SIPMG.066b5f18 | ecosystem: Environmental > Terrestrial > Soil > Tropical forest > Bulk soil...
ACGGCAGATCCTGCTCGGCATGTTCGAAGCTGAAATCAAGCACCGCCGTCTTCCAGGGCTTCAGTTCGAGTTGGTTGGCGTCGGCGGTTTTCGTGTCATTGACGTACACGCGCAGGCGCTGGTCCTGGAACCATATCGACAGATTGATGGGCTTGTCCCAGGGAACATCGACCTTGGTCTTGGCCAGGTATTCGCCGCCGTTCAACACGACCACTTCGCACTTGCCCGGATCGACATCGAAGTCCCAGTTGACGGACCAGACGTTTTCGCCGGCGGCGTTGGCGAATCTCCATTTGAAGCCGGCATAGGGCACGGCGGCCAGATGGCGCACTTCGGTCTCGATGGTGAAGTTCTTCGGCATCGCCATGATGTTGGGCGTCAGGCTGCCTCCGCCCTTCAGGAGCACGCAGCTCCCGTCCGGGCAAAGTTTTGCGCTGCCGCCACGCACCTTCCAGTGCGGCATCGCGGAGCCTCTGGCCATATCGCTGTAGTCGTCGATGAAGATGGCCTTCTCGCCGGGCACGAAATCGCGCTCATCGTCCTGGGCCATAACCGTACGCGCGCTGCCCGCCAACATGGCCAATGCGGAAAGCGAAATGAATGGAAGCAAGCCGGAAAGCAAGAATCGGGACCGCCAGGAACCTTTCATAAACACCTCGGGTGATTGGGTCGTGATTGACGAAAAGAGATCCGGGAAATCAGAAGCGAGCCGCGGCTATGAAGCGTGCACACGCCGGCTCGGAAAACAGAAAGATGGAGAGTGAATGGCGATTGGAACGGCGAGAAAACGTGCATACCCGGGCATCCCCTGCGGTCCGGACACAGATACTTTCGTTCCGGGACACCGGGCCCACAGTCCGGAATCGGGGGAAGAAACCCTGATAATGCGAGAGAAACCATTTTCGCGCGAACGACCGGGATGTCAAGATTACCCCCCGGTCTTGTTCCCTCGTTCCGTTGCTCCCCTGGTCCCTGCTTTCAATCGAACACGACTGTCTTGTTCCCGTAGCAGAGAATGCGGCGGTCCAGGTGCCAGCGGACGGCGCGGGAGAGCACAATGCGCTCGAGATCGCGGCCGCGCGCGACGAGGTCTTCGACCTGGTCGCGGTGGGAAATGCGCGAGACGTCCTGCTCGATGATGGGACCGTCGTCAAGGACCTCGGTGACGTAGTGGCTGGTGGCGCCGATGAGCTTGACGCCGCCCACGCGCGCCGACGAAGGCGGGCAGAAACGAATGATGCACGTTGATGATGGCCGACGGGTACCGGGCCACGAACGCCGGCGAAAGAATCTGCATGTAGCGGGCCAGGACCACCAGGTCGACGCCGCGCGCGGCCAGGATTTCGAGTTGGCGCGCTTCGGCTTCGGCGCGGGTGGCCGCAGTGACGGGCACATGCTCGAAGGAAACGCTATAGAAGGCGGCGAGCTTCTCCACGGCGCGGTGGTTGGACACAATGACCGGGATCTCGCACTTGAGCTCGCCCGTATGCCAGCGCTCCAGCAGGTCTGCCATGCAGTGCAGGTATTGCGAGCAGAACAAGGCCATGCGCGGGCGGCGGGCCGTGGAGGAAAGCGTCCAGCGCATCTGGAGTTCCTCGGCGATGCGGGCGAAATCGTGCTCGAAGCGAGCCAGATCAAACCCCAGTCCGCTCACATCGTTCGTGGATGGGAGGACTACCTCGGTCCCTTGTTCCCTTGGTCCCTTGTTCCCTGTCTCTAATGCCAGCGCCCACTCGACGCGCATAAAGAACAGGCCGAGCTCATGATCCTGATGCTGGTCGGCGTGAAGGATATTTGCGCCGTGCTTATAGAGCAGCGACGCGACGCGCGCCACCAGGCCCGGGCGGTCGGGGCAGTCGATCAGCAGGACGGCGGTGGAGTCCATTACTGAACAGGGTAAGGCATGGGGCAGTGGTCAGTGATCACTGGCTTCTCACCGCCGTTGCGTTGAGCTGGCGGCGCAGGTCGCCGGCCAGGTTCGCGACCACCCTTAATCTCTCCGCGACCGGAGAGGCGGCATCGCTGGTGGACAGCGCAAGTTGCGACTGCAGCAGGAGGCCCGCGACTGTGCTCTTCAATTCCGACTCGACCGCGGCGGCGGCGGCGCGGCGGGCGAGTTCCTGCTCGCGCTCGCGGCGGTGGAGCGCGGCGCGGATCTCCCGGACCAGGCGCGCTGCCCCCGACAACGCGAAATTGATCTGCATGGGAATGGCCAGTCCGGAGCGCTCCCAGATAGCCTCGGCGGCGGCGGGGTCGCAATCGGCCAGAGTCTCGTCCACCACCACGGTGGCGAACTCGCGCTGCCGGAGCAAAGCCAGGGCGGCCTTGCGGCCCTCGGCCACGGCAACATCCATGTCCAGATGCCTGGCGATCACATCGGCGCAGTTGCGCGCTCCTTCAATTCCGGAAACCAGCAGAATGCTCATTACAGACTCCTTGGGAGCTTTTAGCTATTGGCCTTTAGCCATTAGCTAAGAATTGGTGTGGTGTGGGATTGCGCATCCGCGGCGGATCAGCGCCGGTACTTCGTTTAAGCACCGGTGGACGTTGCCCGCGGCATAGACATATCCAGCCAAGAGCTAAAAGCTATAGCTGTCTTTGTCAGCCTTCCCGCATGGGGTCGGCGATGCCGTATTCCTTCAGTTTTCGGTACAGGGTGGTTTTCCCGATGCCCAGCAGCTTGGCGGCCTGCAGCTTATCGCCGCGCAACCGCCGGATGGCATCGAGAATGGCCTGGCGCTCGAGATCGGCGAGGGTCGTCACGCCGGCAAGCCCGGGATCGGGCTCATGCCCGTTGGCAGCGGGACGGCGCGATTCCAGCCCTTGCTGCTGCAGCTGGGTGGGAAAGTCGCCGAGGTGGAGAATCGGCCCGGACGACATGGTGCAGGCCCGCTCAACCGCATGTTCCAGCTCGCGGACATTGCCCGGCCAGGCGTAATCCATCATCACCCGCAGAGCTTCGTCGCTGAGGGTGAACTTGGCGCGGCGTTCCCGGCTGACGCGGTCCAGGAAGTGCGCGGTCAGCAGGGGGATGTCCTCTCGGCGGTCGCGCAGCGAGGGCAGGCGCAGGTTCACCACGTTGAGGCGGTAGAACAGGTCCTTGCGGAACGCGCCCTTTTCGACCATCGCGGCCAGGTCGCGGTTGGTGGCGGCCAGGATGCGCGCTTTGATGGGCACGCGGTGGGTCGCGCCAACCGGGCGCACTTCCCTCTCCTGGAGCGCGCGCAGCAGCTTGGCCTGCAGGTCGAGCGATAGCTCGCCGATCTCGTCCAGGAACACCGTGCCTCCCTCCGCGGCCACAAGCAGGCCGTCCTTGCAGCGGATGGCGCCCGTGAACGCGCCCTTCACATAGCCGAAGAGCTCGCTCTCCATCAGCGACGGCACCAGAGAACCGCAGTCCACCGGGAGGAATGGCTTCTGGGCATTCTGCCCGTAGGCGTGAATGGTGCGGGCGACCAGTTCCTTGCCCGTGCCGCTCTCGCCCAGGATCAGGACCGGGTGGGCGCTCTGGGAGACTTTGGAAAGGATGCGGTAGAGCTTTTCCATTTCCGGCGAGCGGCCGATCATGGCCCCCAGGCCCTCGGAGAGGCGAAGCCGTTCGCGGATCTGCCTCGTGCCGGTCTCGGTGACGAGGGTGGAGGCGGCGCGGTCCAGGACGCTGGAAAGCTCGTCCATGGCAAAGGGCTTGGTCAGGTAGTCCGAAGCCCCGCAGCGCATGGCCTCGACCGCCGCGCTCACCGAGCCCGAAGCCGTCATGGCGACCACCACGGTGTCGGGATAGAGCGTCTTGACCTCGGTAATGAGTTCCAGGCCCTGGCTGCCCGCGCGCGGCAGGTTGATGAGAACGATGTCGGCTGCACGGCCGCGAAGCAGTGTTCGCGCCTGGACCAGGTCGTCCGTGCTCTCAACCGCATAGCCCAGAGAGGACGCAATTTCGGCGCACGCCGACCGGACTGCCGGATCTGCATCGATAACCAGCACGTGCAAACGCACAGCGGAATCCGCCGCTTGAGAGATGAACGCCATCGTAGTTGTGTTAAAGACTGTTGCCAGCATTGTAGCCGCCTCGCGCCTGCTTGGGTAGTGCACGCAGGTTTCAGGTGTCAGGTTTCGGTTGTCAGTTCACAGATGCCCCGGGGGATGCTTGTCAGAAACTACGGACCGGCAGTTCGATCACGATGCGGGTTCCGTGCGGGGCGCGGTTTTCAGCCTGGATGCGGCCGCCCGCGGCTTCGACGATGGAGCGGGTGATGGAGAGTCCCATCCCGCGATGGCCGGCCACCCAGCCGGTATCCGCGGGCGAGTCCGCGCGGGTGCTGAAACCCGGCTCGAAAACTCTCTCCAGCAGGTCGCCGGGAATGCCGGGGCCCGTGTCTTCGAGCGAAAGAACCAGAGACGGCGGGCCGCTTGCCTCTTCTCGCCGCTCGCCGAGGCGTAATGCGATAGAACCTGCACCCCGGATGGACTCGGCCGAGTTCTTGACCAGGTTCACCAGGGCGCGGATCAAGTTTTCTCCGCTCATCCGCACGGGCCAGGCGCCGCCTTCCGCTTCCACGGTGACGCTCATGGCCGGCCCGGGAATGGCGGTCAGCAGACCGCGGCTGGCCAGGAGTTCTTGCCGAAAATCGTCGATCAGCGCGCCGGAGATGGGCCCGGCGCCAAGCGCGCCTCCGTCATGGCGTTCCGCCGACCCGGCAAACAGGCGCCCCTGGAAGGGAGAAGCCGCACGCATCGTGGCTGAATCCTCCGGTTCGCCGGATTCCAGCAACGAGAGCTTCTCGACCAGGCACCGGCTGGCCTCGGCCAGCAGCCTGAGTTCGCTGACGTAGTGCTGATGCGCCGGGGCGAGGACGCCAGGCTCATCGAGCAGATCGCAATAAAGACCCAGCGCCGTGACCATGTTGCGGGTGTCATGCGCCAGCTCGCCGAGGCTTTCGCCGTGGTGGTGAATGGCGGCAAGGGTCTCGACGACCGCTTCCACCCGCTTGCGCTCCGCTGCGGCGGTTCCCATTGTGCCCATCGGTCCCATGTGAAGTTCCTCTCTTGCCGGCCACCGGAGTTCCCGGCTCCTAATCCCGCCCAGTCCCATTTCTGAATCGTGGCGGGCGGCTGTTCTCTTCTAATACACGCGGTGTGCCAAACCTGCACAACGACTCTAAATCATTGTTTATCTGCATCTTAGGTCGATAACCGGGTCGGCGTGATGGGGCTGTCCGCTCCGGATGCGGTTCCGAATCGGGAACCCTGACCGGGGTCGTGGGACGCTATATTATTGCGGCACAATAGCTTGGTCGATGTTTCCCGGTTTGAACGGCGCAATTCCCGTTCCGGAACCGCGACCGAGCCGCCCGGACGCGGCAAGTACAATTCCCGTATGCCAGACGCTTTTTTCCGTCCCGGGGGGCGGCTTCCGCATGAGCTGAGGCCGCTCGCATTCGCCCCCAACTTTGTCCAGACCGCCGAAGGGTCGGTGCTGGTTTCGCTCGGCAACACACGGGTGCTGACCAATGCCACAATCGAGCCCGGAGTGCCGGGGTGGCTGCGCAACTCCGGACGCGGGTGGGTAACGGCCGAATACGCCATGCTGCCCCGCTCCACGGTGACCCGCACACCCCGGGAGAGCGAGCGCGGCAAGATCGGCGGGCGCACCCACGAGATTCAGCGGCTCATCGGCCGCAGCCTTCGGTCGGTCGTGGATATGGCGGCCTTGGGCGAGCGGACCGTCATCCTGGACTGCGATGTGATCCAGGCAGACGGCGGGACGCGGACCGCGGCCATTACGGGAGCGGCAGTGGCGCTGGCGATTGCCCTCAATGCGCTGGTTTCGGCGGGCACGCTGAAGGCCTCGCCCATGAAACATCTGGTGGCTGCGACTTCGGTGGGCCTGGTTGGCGGCGCGGCGCTCCTCGATCTCTGCTACGAAGAAGATTCGCAGGCGGAGGTGGATATGAACGTGGTGATGACCGAGGACGGCGGGCTGGTGGAGACGCAGGCCACAGCCGAGCGCGGCTCCTATTCCCGCGCGGAGCTCAATGCGCTGATCGACCTTGCCGAAGGCGGGTTGGAGGCGATCTTCGCGGCGCAGAGGGCGGTGCTTGGTTGAGCTTGCTAATTAGCTCTTAGCTATTAGTTCTTTTTACGCCGCCACCGGCGCGCTCACCTCGCACAACCGCCGTATTTCGTCCTGGTCGAGTTCCAGCGTGATGGCCCCGGCCAGGTCTTCGAACTGGCGGTCGTTCGTGGCACTGGCTATGGGCGCGGTGATGCCGGGCTGTTCCAGAAGCCAGGCGAGAGCCACACGGGCCGGCGTGGACCGGTGTTTCTTCGCAATATCGGCAAGAGCATCGACTACCGCGAAGCCGCGGTCGTTGAAGTACTTCTTCACCATGCCTCCGCGAGCCGACTGCGAGGGGTCCGAATCTCGCGTGTATTTGCCGGTGAGGAAGCCGGCCGCCAGCGAGAAGTAGGGAACGACGCCAAGACCGTACTTTGCGATCACGGGCAGGAGGTCGGATTCGAACGGCTGGCGCTCGACGAGGTTGTAGTGCGGCTGCAACGAGACGTACGAGGCAAGGCCGTTCTTGCGACTCGTCTCCATGGCCGCGGCGAGGCGCGCGCCGGTGTAGTTGGACGCGCCGATGAAGCGGACTTTCCCCTGTTTCACAAGCGCATCGAACGCGCCGAGGGTTTCCTCGAGCGGCGTTTCGGGGTCGTCGCGGTGGGCCTGGTAGAGGTCGATGCAGTCAGTCTGAAGGCGCTTTAGCGAGGCGTCGACCGCATCGGTGATATAGCGGGCGCTCAGGCCCTTTTTGCCCTCGCCCATCTCCATACCCACTTTTGTGGCGAGGATCACTTCTTTCCGCCGGCCGGATTTCGCGAACCACCTGCCCAGAATGCTTTCCGATTCGCCGCCCTGGTGGCCCGGCGCCCACCGCGAGTACACGTCGGCAGTGTCGATGAAGTTGAGGCCAACGTCGAGGGCGTGGTCGAGCTGGTGGAAGGTGTCGGCTTCGGAAAGAGTCCAGCCGTAGACGTTGCCGCCCAGGCAGATCGAGGGGACGTCCAGATCGGACGGGCCGAGCTTTCTTTGTTCCATCGGAAAGATTCTCCTTGTGTCGGTTGGGATGCGAGAACAGGGTGCCAGGTTAAGACCCAGGCCGACAATCCCCAGGTCTCAAAATCGAGACCTGGGGCACCCGGATGCATCTACTCGGCGGCAACCACGGGTAACTCGATTGCGCTCGCCTGCCCGGGGGCGTGATAGACGCGCTGGGTAGCCTTTTTGTAGTCCTCGGGTTTGGCCCAGAAGATGTTTTCGACGTAGGTCTGGGGATTGCGGTCGTAGAGCGGGAACCAGCTCGACTGCACCTGCACCATGATGCGGTGGCCGGGCAGGAAGACGTGGTTGGCTGCCGGGAGCGGGAAGCGGTAGGTCAGCGGCTTGTCGGGCTCGATGGGCTTGGGCGCGGAGAAGCTCTCGCGGTAACGGCCGCGGATGATGTCCATGGCCACGGCGAGCTGGTAGCCGCCGAGGGTGGGCTGGCCCGCAACCTCGTCAGGGTAGACGTCGATGAGCTTCACGACCCAGTCCGAATCGGTGCCGCTGGTGGAGGCCACCAGGTTGACGATGGGCTGGCCGAGAATGTGGACGGGGAGGGTCAACACATCGGAGGTGTAGGAAAGAACGTCCGTGCGGCCGGAGGGCTCGCGCTGGTCATCGACGAGCCACTGCGTCCAGGTGAATGGTGGCTCATAGCCGACAGGCTGGCTGGGGCGTGCACGGAAGGGCACGGGCTTGGCGGGATCGGAGATGTATTCGTCGAAGGTGGTGAGGTTGGTGGCACTCTCCTCCCATCCGAGCTTGAAACCCGCCTGCAGATACAGAGGCTTCATCCGGGGCGACACAGGCCACGCGTCCAGCTTCTGCCAGCGATTCGCGCCGGTCTCAAAAGATGTGACCTGGGCGATCTGCGGAGCGGCTGGAGCGTCGTCTTTGAGGTAGCGATCGAGGAACGGCCGCAGCACGTTCTGGCGGAACCAGGTTCCCGTGTCCGCCCCGAAGCGGATCGCTCCCAGTGAGGCCGCGTCTTCGATCTCCTGACCGTGATGCCAGGGGCCGAGAACCATGAACACCTTGTCGTTGTCCTTGTCGAGCGGCTTGATGGCGCGGTAGACCGCAGGCGCGCCGTAGATGTCTTCCTGGTCCCAGAGGCTATGCACCAGCAGAATAGGGACCTTCATGCCTTCCTCTTTGAAGTCGGCAGCCAGGGCCTTGTCGAGCGCCTGGTCGCTCCAGAACGCGTCGTAGGCCGGGTGCGCGGTGAGCTTGCGGAAGAAGCCGAACTGGTCCATGCCGTGGCGGCGGCCTTCCTCGCCGGCCGAGACGGAGCTCATCCACTCGTCGTAGTCGTCGAAGTGCGAAACCCACCACTTCGCTTTCGGGTCGTTTTCGCGCGTGCCTTCCTGCTCGTAGATGTAGGGCAGGTTCTGCTGGCGGAAGGCGCCGTTGTGGAACCAGTCGTCGCCCATCCAGCCGTCAACCATGGGATTCATGGGCACCGACACCTTGAGCGCGGGATGCGGATGAACCAGGGCCATCAGCGGCAGAAAGCCGTCGTAGGAGATGCCCAGGATGCCCACTTTGCCGTTCGACTCGGGCACGTTCTTCACCAGCCAGTCGATGGTGTCGTACGTGTCGGTCGATTCATCCACAGGCGTGGGGTTCTGGGGCCCGTGCAGGGGACGGTTCATTACGAAGTCGCCTTCGGAGCCGTATTTGCCGCGGATGTCCTGGGTGACGCGGATGTATCCGCCTTCGACGATGACGTCGGTGGCGTTGTCGTATCCGTAGAGGTTGGGACCGAGGTGACTGCTGGGAACGTGAGTCGTCATCGCGCTGGCGTCGTAGGGTGTGCGCGTCAGGAGCATGGGCGCGTGCGCGGCCCCTTTTGGGACAAGGATTACGGTGTGCAGTTTCACGCCGTCGCGCATTGGGATCATGACTTCGCGCCGGGTGAAGTCGAAGGTGCGGGTTGCGGGCTCGAGGTGCGCGGGCGTTTCGCTGGGGTAGTTGGGATACTGGGGCTTCTGGGCGGAAGCGGAGAGGAAAACAGCGGTGACGGCTGTGATGGAGAGTGAGCGAACGCAGAGCATCATTGGCCTTTCGATAACGTCTAGCTCCTGGCTTCTAGCCTGCATGGCGGCACAGGATGACCTGGAGCGTTGGGTTGGGTTCTGTTCCTGAGAAGACTATCTCAGAAGAACAGCGAGGAGAAGGGTAACCAGCAATCCGGAGATCGACAAGACCGTTTCGAGGACGGACCAAGTGGCGAGGGTCTCCCGGGCTGAGATGCCAAACAGCGACTGCACCAGCCAGAAGCCCGAATCGTTGACGTGGGAGAGGATCAGAGACCCGGACCCGGTGGCCAGAACCAGCAACTCAGGCCGGATACCTGAGGTCCCGGCCAGGGGGGCGAGCACGCCGGATGCAACCGCCGTGGCGACAGTCGCCGACCCCATCGAAATGCGCACCACGGCTGCCAGCAGCCACGCCAGCACGAGCGGCGGCATGTGCGCTCCCAGGGCAAGCCCCACCGTCGCCTGCGCCGCACCCGACTCCCGCAGGATGCCGCTCAAGCCGCCCGCAGCCGAAAGGATCACGATGGAATTGGCGATTGGCGCGAAGGACTCGGCGGTCAGTTTGCGAAGAAGCTCGCGTCCGTGGTGACGGCCTGTCTGGATCCGAGGGCCAAGGGTGAAGAGTGCCGCCAGCACGGCAAGCAGGAGGGCGATGTCGGGATAACCGGCAAAATGGAGAACGCGGTTGAGAGCACTGCCGGGAGGGCACAGTGCATCGGACCAGCTGCCCAGGAAAATCAACGCGATGGGAAGGAGAATGGCGATCGCGGCGCGTGCCGGGCCCGCCGGCGGCGGAACGGCGGCTCCATCTGCGTCCATGGAATCTCCCCGGGCCGGCGCAGCAGTGAACAAGGTCCGCCCCTGGCCCACCCCGGCTGCTGTTTCAGGCCCCGACTCCCGATCCCTGCTCCCGGTTCCCTGTTCCCTGTTTTTCCATCGTTGTGTGT
>Ga0318562_10001674_pt1 | contig 10084 bp, 12 predicted proteins | sample GRESIP066b5f18_FD_203688 | JGI IMG/M metagenome (GOLD analysis project Ga0318562, IMG submission 203688) | Tropical soil microbial communities from Luquillo Experimental Forest, Puerto Rico - GRE.SIPMG.066b5f18 | ecosystem: Environmental > Terrestrial > Soil > Tropical forest > Bulk soil...
GCACGGGCGCGGTCGGTCGGCGACAGGTGGGCATTGCGGCTCGAGAGAGCCAGTCCGTCGGCCTCGCGCACGGTTGGGCATACCTCGACCCTGACCGGCATGTCGAGGTCGCGGACCAGCCTGCGGATGACGAGCGCCTGCTGGGCATCCTTCTGGCCGAAGTACGCCACGTCGGGTCCCACGATGTTGAACAGCTTGGTCACCACGGTGGCCACACCGTCGAAATGGGCGCGGCCGCGGTGGGCGCCCTCGAGCGTCTCGGTGATCCCCGCCACCGACACCGTGGTCGCGAACCCGGGGGGATAGACCTCGTTCACGGCCGGCGCGAACAGGTGGTCGACGCCGATCTCGGCCGCAAGTGCCTCGTCGCGCGGACGGTCTCGCGGGTAGCGCTCCAGATCGGCCGGATCGTTGAACTGGGCGGGGTTCACAAACAGCGACACCACCACGACGTCGCAGTCGCGCCGCGCGCGACGCATCAGCGAGAGGTGGCCCTCGTGGAAGGCGCCCATGGTGGGGACCAGGCCGATGGTCCAGCCGGAGCGGCGGGGCTCGCGCAGGGCGGCGCGCAGCTCGGCGACGCTGTGGATCACGTTCATGCCGTCTGGACCTCGTGTTCGCGTTCGCGCTCGGCGGCGAGGGCGCGCGTGGCAATGACCAGCGCGTCGAACAGGTCGATCAGCCCCGGCGCCGCCTCGGCTACGGCATCGCGCTGGCGTGCGACCGTCGTCTCGTCGCCCCGGGCCACCGGTCCGGTGAGCGCCCGCTCGGGCCCGAGCCGCGCCCAGTTCTCGACCGTGGCCCGCACGAGCGGTACGAGCTGATCGCGCCCGAGCCCAACGGTGGCGGCGATGCGCTCGGCCGCCGCCTCGATCGTGATCACGAAGTTCGACGCGATCGACGCCGCGGCGTGATAGGCGGGGCGGTCTGTCTCGGCGATCTCGACCGGGACCATTTTCAGGGCGTGGGCGAGGTCGGTGGCCAGCTGCAAGGCGCGCCGGGTGCTGCCCGCGATGGCCGCGCCGGCGCCGGCGAAGTCGGCCCCCTCGGCCGTGACGGTCATCAGCGGATGGAGCGAGAACGCCTCGTGCGGCGCGAGCGCCTGGAGCCCGGTGGCGCCGGAGCAGTGCCCGACCAGACGGCCGGGGGCGATGTGCGCCGCGGCCTCGGCGATCTCGCCGTCCGGTACGCAGAGCAAAACGGCGCCCGCTTCGACGGCGTCCGCCCCGCGTCCGAGCGGCCCATCGACCTCATAGCCCGCCCGTTCCAGCGCGCCGGCCAGCGCGTGACCGACCCGGCCACGGCCGACGATGGCCAGCCGCATGCATGCAGCGCTATCTGAGGGGGAATCCCGTTCCAGTTCTCGCATCGTGAGATACCGGTCGGCGTGTGGACGAAGTTGAGTTGGCGTCGAGGTCCATCCGCGTCGGTCGCGTGACGGCCTCAGGAACCAGGATGCCCCGGTTCCGGTTCGCCGTTACGGCGCTCGACCACGGCCTCGCTTCGGGTTTCTACCCGGTTTGCCGATCGCAAATACCGGGGATCCGGTCCAACCCTGTCCGTGGCCCGGGTTACCATCGGCGCCAGTGAGGACTGCCGCGGAGCGTCGCGAGCTGTTGAAGGCCGTCTATGAGGAGGCGCGCGGATGCACCCGCTGTCCCCTGCACCAGACGCGCACGACCGTCGTGTTCGGCGCCGGCAACGCCGATGCCGACCTGATGTTCATCGGGGAAGCCCCCGGCGCCAACGAGGACCGCATGGGTCTGCCGTTCGTCGGGCAGGCCGGGAAGCTGCTCGACAAGCTGCTCGTTGAGATCGGGCTCGAGCGCAACGATGTGTTCATCTGCAACACGCTCAAATGCCGGCCTCCTGACAACCGAGATCCGCATCCGAACGAGATCGAGGCGTGCAACGACTACCTGCGCCGCCAGGTCGACCTGATCGAGCCAACCGTGATCTGCACGCTCGGCAATTTCTCGACCAAGCTGCTGCGGGCCGACAGCACCGGGATCTCGCGCGTTCACGGCCGCGAGGAGGTGCGGATCATCGGCCCGCGCGCGGTGCGCCTATACCCGCTGTATCACCCGGCGGCGGCGCTCTACACGCCTTCGATGCTCGAGGCACTGCGGGCGGACTTCCATCGCATCCCCAAGCTGCTCGCGCTCGGGCCGCCTGCGCAGCCGGAGACATTCGAACCGGTCCCCGAGCTCGAGGACGCCCTGCCCGAACCGGAAGGGTCGCCGTCCGACGGCGACCTCGAGCCGGCGGCCCAGCTCGGGCTGTTCTAACGGCGCCGGGGAATTCGGCTCCGATGCGCGCCGGGGAACCTTACTCGCTGACGCGCTCGATCAGGAACGAGACGCGGACGAGCGCGCGCCACTCGTCGAGGTTGTCGCCCCGCAGGCCGACCGACACGACGTCGAGTGCCTTGATGTTGCGCAACGTCGCCTGAGCCTCGGCGAGGGCGGCCTTGACCGCGTCGTCCGAGCTGGTCTTCGAACTGCCGACCAACTCGATGATCTTGGTGACCGCCATCTACGACAGTCCCGATGCGCCCACGAGCTCGGGCTCCGCCACGTCCTCGACGGGCTCGCCGCCGACCTTCGTTGGCTTCGTGGGGCGCAGAGCCATACCGAAGGCGACCAGCGCCCCGGCGACCTGAACGCCGAGGACGACGACGGCGAATTGCTTGGGCTGGTGTGAGGCGTTGAGCAGGAGGATCGGCTCGGCGACGGCCACGGCGCCGAGCGGCAGCAGGAACCAGCTGCGCTTGAGCGCGAGCATGTACTGCACGGCGAGATATGTGGCCGCGAGCAGAGTAAAGGCCACACCGAGGATGAACAGCGCATCGACTGCTAGCAGGCGGTTCGATTTGAATGCCGCCCTGATCAGCGGGGTGGACGCGAAGCCGTAGATCAAGAGACACGGGATCGCGGCGACAGCGACTATGGCGAGGGCCTTGGCCAGCACGGGGCGGGTGTCCTCGCCGGCGGAGTGCCTGCGCGAGACCTCGGGCACCAGGTAGAAGCCGGCCCCCATAGCCACCCAGATCAGGACCTTGGCCGCGACTGCGGTGGCGCTGTAGGAGCTGGCCAGGTCGGTCGAGAACTGGTGCTTGGCGGCGATGATGTCTATGTTCTGGAGGACGGCAATGATCCCCAGTGCGGCGATCGCCGCCCAGGCACTTGCCACGTGGGCCCACAGTCCGATGCGGGCGCGGCGGTGCGGCTCGGGCGGTCCAAGGTGGCGCCGCAGCAGCACCGCGCAGTAGAAGATCATCGCGACGAACGACAGCGGGGTACCGATGTAGGCGCCCGTGACGCCGAGCCCGACCCCCGCGAGCACTCCCCCGATGGCCAGTCTCGTGGCCTGCTCGCCGATCAGGCTGATGCCTACCGCCTTGTAGTCGCCGACCCCCTGGAGGAAGCCACGCATGATGCACAACAGCACGTACAGGCAGCCGGCCGGGATGCCCAGGGCCGCCGCCCAGTCCTGCTTGACCCCGACGGCCGAGGCTATCGGGTGGCGCACCAGAACCGAGATGACGGTCATCCCCGCTGTGAAGACCAAGATTGACCTGGTCCAGCTCCGGATCGTGGTCGCCATCGCGCGCCCCGTCCCGAGATGACCGAGGACGGCCTCGCGGGCGGTCGCCAGCTGCATCGCGTAGCCGACCACGGCGAGGATCAGGAAGTAGCTGACCAGGGCAGCGAGCGAGCCGTAGTCCGTGAGCTCGCGCGAGAATACGATCACCGACCCGAGAGCGATGACGTTGTTGGCCACCATCGCACCGGCCAACCCGGCAGCCTTGGCGGTATCCGAGCCGCGCAGAGTCGACAGCTGGGGCTCGAAGCGTCTCAGCATCTGGGCTGTGACGGTACCGGACTGGTCGGAGAGGTGGCGCGGGCGACCTGCACTACATTCGTCTTGAGGCAATGTCCAGCCGCCACGAGACCAATAGCCCGGACCAGACCGAGGCCATTGCCGCCGAGCTGGCGGCGAGGCTGGCGGCCGGCGACGTGGTGCTTGTGGAAGGCGAGCTGGGCACCGGCAAGACGACGTTCGTGCGCGGTGCGTGCCGGGCGCTCGGGGTTGAGGGCGTGGTCACGAGTCCCACGTTCACAATCGGCCAGCGGTATCCGGCGATCGTGCCCGTCTCGCACCTGGATCTCTACCGGGTGGCCGACCTGGGCGAGGAGGATCCAGACCTCCTCGACGACTATCTCGGTCCGGACCGGATCGCGTTCGTCGAGTGGCCGCACAGCGCCGTGACGGCGATCGCCGGTCTCTCGCACGTGGCGGCGCGGGTCATGATCGAGCACGGGGGAGGCGACCGGCGGGTGTTGACGATCGAGGCGGCGTGAGGATTCTCGCCTTCGACACCGCCACGCCCGCCACCACGGTGGCGCTGTCCGGCGTGGACAACTTGATCTTCACTGCACGGCACGACCCGCTGCCCGGCGAGCGGCCGGGACACGCGACACAGCTGCTGCCGCTGGTGGCGAGGGTGCTCGAGCGCGCCGGCGTCAGCTGGGCGGAGGTCGACCGGATCGCCGTAGGCATCGGGCCGGGTACGTTCACCGGTCTACGCATCGGAATCGCGACCGCCCGCGCCGTCGCCAGAGCACGGGGCATCCCGCTGGTCGGGGTGTCCACTTTGCAGTCCCTGGCCATGGCTCGGCCCGGTCCCGACGCGGCGCCGGCCGCCCTGGACACCGTGCTGGCGGTGCTCGACGCGCGGCGGGGGGAAGTGTTCGCGGCGAGCTGGCGGATGGACGAGGCGGGGGAGTTCGAGAGCGCCCTGCTTCGTCCTCGTGCGTTCGCGCCCGAGGCCCTGGCCGAGCTCGTAGAACCGCTCGGCCCGGCCACGCTGGCGTTTGGAGACGGGGCGATAGCATTCAGGGAAGTTCTCGAGCGCTCGGGATCCTTCATTCCGGAGGACGATTCCCCGCTCCACAAGGTCACGGCCACCAACCACTGTCGGCTCGCTGACCACCTGGAAGGGGGTGTCCCCGACGAGGTTCGGCCGGACTACCTCCGCGCTCCCGACGCCGAGATCGCCCACCGCCCGCAATGAGCTCGCCGCCCATCACGATCCGCTCCCTCGGCTACTCGGACCTTCCGCAGGTCATCTCAATCGAGCGCCGCGCCTTTCCCACGCCCTGGTCGCTGGCCATGTTCGTCCTCGAGCTGTCCAAACCGTCGGGCGTCTGCCTGGCCGCCATCGAGGAGCGAAGGATCGTCGGCTATCTGATCTGCTCGCGCTATGCCGACGTGTGGCACCTGATGAACATTGCGATCGATCCGCCCGCCCGGCGGCAGGGAATCGCGACCGCGCTGCTCGAGGAGATGATCGCCCGGGCCGGCGCCGAGGCCTCTTACACGCTCGAGGTTCGGCCATCGAACGGCTCGGCGATCGCGCTCTACGAGCGCTTCGGCTTCCGATCGGCCGGCACGCGCCGGCGCTACTACCAGGACACCGGGGAGGACGCCGTCATCATGTGGCGCACGGCCGAGACGGCGTCGACGCCGAGCGCCTCCGGGTGATCCTCGCGCTCGAGACGAGCTGTGACGACACCTGTGCGGCGCTCGTCACGGCCGAGGGGGAGGTCCGCTCGAACGTGATCTCCTCGCAGGGCGTGCACGACCGCTACGGGGGCGTCGTCCCGGAGATCGCCTCGCGCCACCATCTTGAACTGATCGGCGATGTGGTCGACGACGCCCTGTTCCGCGCGGGGGTCGCGCTCCCCGATGTGGACCTGGTCGCCGTCACCAGCGGCCCCGGGCTGGTCGCGGCCCTACTGGTCGGTGTGGCCACCGCCAAGGGACTGGCCGCGGCGTACGAGCTTCCGCTGGCCGGCGTCGACCACCTCCACGGACACGTGGCCGCGGCGTTTCTCGAGCCGGCCGGGTTCGAGCCTCCGTTCCTGACGCTGATCGCGAGCGGAGGGCACACGCTGCTCGCGCGGGTCACCGACCACGGCCCCGGCTACGAAGTCCTCGGGCAGACGCTCGACGACGCGGCCGGCGAGGCCTTTGACAAGGGCGCGCGGATGCTCGGGCTCGGCTACCCGGGAGGCCCGGCTCTCGAGCGGCTCGCCTCCGACGGGGATCCTTCCGCCTTCAGGTTTCCCACCGCCGAGCGCCTGGCCGGGCTCGACTTCTCGTTTGCCGGTTTGAAGACCGCCCTTCTTTACAAGGTGCGCGATCTCGGTGAGGCGGAGGCCTCGCGGCGGCGGGCGGATCTGGCCGCCTCCTACCAGCGGGCAATCGCCGAATCGCTCGCCATCCGCGCCCAGCGGGCGCTGCTCCAGACAGGACTCGACCGGCTCTCGGTCGGCGGCGGCGTGGCGGCCAACGGGGCGGTGCGCGCGCGTATCGCCGCGCTCGGGGTCGAGCTGCACGTGCCGGCGCGGGAGCTGTGCACCGACAATGCGGCGATGATCGCGAGCGCGGCCCGGTTCGTCGACCCACGCCCCTATCCCGAATATCTCGATCTGGACGTGTACGCGACCGGCGAGCGGCTATTAGTGGCGCGATGACGCGGGTGGTTCTCTACGGCCGCGATGGCTGCTGCCTGTGCGATGACGCGCGCGCGGTGCTCGAGCGGGTCCGCCTCCGTCGCGCTTTCGATCTCGAGGAACGCGACATCGATCGCGACGAGGACCTGCTCCGGGCGTATCTGGAGCGGATCCCGGTCGTTACGATCGACGGTGCTGAGGCGTTCGAGCTGTTTGTCGACGAATCCGAGCTTGAGCGCCGGCTCGATATGGTGCACACCGGATGAGCTACACGGTCGGCAGCGGGGCCGAGACGGCTCAGCCCGGAATAGAGAAGCCGGGCGAGAAACTCGCGCTGGGAGTTGCCGCGCGGCTGTCGCGGTACCTCCAGGTCCTGATCCAGGCCCGCAAGATAGGCAAGGAGACGATCTCCTCGCAGGAGCTGGCCGACTATACCCACGTCAACTCCACCCAGATCCGCCGCGATCTGTCGGGTTTCGGCAAGTTCGGCAAGCGCGGCGTGGGCTACAACGTCGAGTCGCTCGTCAACCAGATCCGGAAGATCCTGCACACCTCCGGTCAGCACAACATCGCGCTGTTCGGCGCAGGCCACCTCGGGACGGCGATCGCCACCTCGGACATCTTTGCCGACCATGGGTTCCGGGTGGTGGCGGTCTTCGACGTCAACCAGGCCAAGGTGGGCGAGCGGATCGGCCCACTCGAGGTTCGCCACAACTCCGACCTGCGCGACGTGATCGACGAAGAGGACATCGTTGTGGCCGTGCTGGCCGTGCCGTCCGCAGCTGCCCAGAAGCTGGCCGAGGAGCTCGTCGACGCCGGCGTGAAGATCATCTTCAACTACTCCGACGCCCTGCTCCAGGTGCCGCCCGAGGTCACCGTCCACACTTCGAGCCCGGCCGTCGACCTTCTCTACGCGCTGTACTTCTACCTCACCTGATCCGCGCCCGATCCCGCCTAAGGTGATCCCAGGATGAGCAGTCTCGACACCAAATCTGCCTACGCTGCCTTCGAGGCCTCGACGGACTTCACCATCGGCCTGGAGGAGGAATTCGCGCTGCTGCAGCCGTCCTCGCTGGCGCTGGTGGCGCGGTTCGAGGAGCTGCGGGACGCCGCGTTGGCGGATCCTGTGCTGGCCGAGTCGATCGCCGGCGAGCTGATCTCCTCCGAGATCGAGATCCGCTCCGGGCGCTGCGCCGATCTGGCGGCCGCCTTTGCCGCGCAGCGGGAGCGGCGGCGGAGGCTGTTCGCGCTGGCCGCCAACCTCGGCATCGCATTGGGCGCCACCGGCACCCATCCGTGGTCGGACTATCGCGAGCAGAAGATCATCGACACCGAGCACTATCGGCGGGTCGAGCAGGGGCTGAAGTACGTGGCCTGGCGCAACAACACGTTCTCCATGCACCTGCACGTGGGGGTGCGCGGGGCGGATCGGGCGGTGCTCGTGTGCGACCGGTTGCGACCGGTGCTGCCCCTGCTGCTGGCCATCTCGGCCAACTCGCCGTTCCTGGACGGGCGGGACTCGGGCCTGCACAGCTCGCGCAGCCAGATCTTCACCAAGAGCTTCCCGCGCTGCGGCGTGCCCGACGCCTTCGGCAGCTGGCAGGCATACGCGGAATACATCGACTTCCTCTCAAGGACGCGTTCGATCGTCGAGTACACGCAGGTGTGGTGGTCGGTCCGGCCGCATTTCTCGTTCGGCACGGTCGAGGTGCGGATCTGCGACGTGCAGATGACCGCGCAGGAGTCCGAGGGGCTGGCCGGCCTGATCTTCGCGTGCGTGGCCCAGGCCGCGCGCGACGTGGACGAGGGCGTCCCGTTCACCGATTTTCCCCGCCGCCTGATCGAGGAGAACTTCTGGCGGGCGATCCGTCACGGCCTAGACGGGGAGCTGCTCGATCTGGATCGGGCCGAGGCATATCCCGCTGCGGAAGCCACGGATCGGCTGCTGAGCTGGAGCGCGCCGGTGCGCGCCGAGCTCGGCATCGAGGTCGCCCTACCGTCGTTGAACGGTGCCCAGCGCCAGCGGCGGATGACCGACACCGGCGTCAGCCTGCGCGAGGCCTATGCCGTGGTCGTGGCCGAGACGCGCGACACTTATGCGACCAGCGCCGCGGAGGTGACTCGATGAGCAGCGAACCCACACAGCCCTCGGAGGAAGAGCTCCGTGCCTACGAGGCCGAGCTGAAGCGGCTTCGCGTCGAGCACGTCTTGCTCGACAACGTGGTGGCGCTCGTCAACCTGGGCATGCGACGGACCGGTCTCGTCCCCGGTACCGAGGACGAGCGCGACCCGGCCCAGGTCCGCACGGCCATCGAGGCCATCCGCGCCCTGCTTCCGGTGCTCGAGCAGTCGGCTCCCGGGCAGGTCGGCGCGATCCGCGATGCCCTGTCGCAGTTGCAAATGGCCTACGTGCGGATCGGCGGCCAGCCGGCGGGTCCCGCCGGCGAGGGAGCCGATGCAGCCTCCGGCCCGGGCGCGGGCGGCCCTTCGGGTGCCAGTCCGACTGCGGGCGCGGGCACTCCGGGTGCTGGTGCCGGCCCCGGTGCGAGTTCCCCGCCCGGGCCCGAGCCGGTCAAGCCCGGCGAGCCGGGGCCCGCCCAGCGCAGCGGCCGCCTCTGGGTGCCCGACCGCTAGCCGGGCGCCGTCGGGCCGCCTCGCACGCTACACTCGCCTCCTTCCGGGCCTCCGCTCGACCAGCACGGGTGGTGGCCTTTTCCAGTTTGTGTTGGCTGCGCTTGTTCGCGCGCCCTCTCTCTAACTAAGACCTTCTCGGAGGACCTCCTTGTCCAGCTTTCTGACGCAACACGGCGTGCTAATCGCGCTCGTTTGCGCCGGCGCCGCCGTCGTTTACGGCATCCTGACCTCTCGCGCACTGCTCGCGCTCTCGCCCGGCAACGAGACGATGCGGGCCATCTCCGCTGCGGTGCAGGAGGGCGCCCGCGCGTACCTGAACCGCCAGTACACGACGATCGCCGGGGTCGGGGTGGTCCTGTTCATCGTGCTGATCCCGATCCAGAACATCCGGGTCGCGATCGGCTTCGCCATCGGCGGCGTGCTGTCGGCGTCTGCCGGCTATATCGGCATGAACGTGTCGGTGCGCGCCAACGCGCGCGTTGCCGAATCGGCGCGGAGCGGCGTGTCCAGGGCGCTCGACGTTGCGTTTCGCGGTGGGGCGGTGACCGGGCTGCTCGTCGTCGGGCTTGCCCTGTTCGGCGTCGCCGGTTATTACGGCGTGCTCACCTGGATCGCCCACGAGAGCACCACGAGCGCTGTCAACGCGCTGATTGGGCTCGGATTCGGCGGATCGCTGATCTCAGTGTTCGCCCGCCTCGGCGGCGGCATCTTCACCAAGGCCGCCGACGTCGGCGCGGACCTGGTCGGCAAGATCGAGGCCGGCATCCCTGAGGACGACCCTCGTAACCCGGCCGTGATCGCCGACAACGTCGGCGACAACGTTGGCGACTGCGCCGGCATGGCCGCCGACCTGTTCGAGACCTATGCGGTCACCGCGGTTGCCGTGATGCTGCTGGGCGTCCTGCTGTTCCACCAGGAGTCCGCGGTGG
>Ga0318562_10001676_pt1 | contig 10080 bp, 9 predicted proteins | sample GRESIP066b5f18_FD_203688 | JGI IMG/M metagenome (GOLD analysis project Ga0318562, IMG submission 203688) | Tropical soil microbial communities from Luquillo Experimental Forest, Puerto Rico - GRE.SIPMG.066b5f18 | ecosystem: Environmental > Terrestrial > Soil > Tropical forest > Bulk soil...
GCTCCGCTTCTCGCCCGACGGCGCGCAGCTGGCCTCGGGCGACGCCGCCGGGACCTGGAAGATCTGGGACGTGGCCAGCCGCACCGAGCGCCTCTCCATGCCGCTGGGTTCAGGCGCGGTGGTGGACCTGCGCTTCACCCCGCAGGGTGACGTGCTCCTCACCCAGCACGAGGACGACAGCGTCCGCTCCTGGCGTGTGGCCGACGGCCGGGCCGGGCAGCTCCTCGTTCCCCCGCCCTCGCCCGACCCCGTCCAGTCCGCCCCGGCCTGCGCCGCCGACCGGGCGAAGGTGGCGGAGCTGATGCGGCCGCAGCCCGAGGGACCGCTCGGCGTCCGCGACCCCACCGCCTGGGCCGGTCTCCAGCCGCTGCCCGAGCTGGTGGTCTCCTCCGACGGAGAGAACGTGCTGGCCCCGGTGGCCGAGGAGTCGTGCGTCAGCCTCCTCCGCTCCGGCTGCTCCATCGGCTGCAGCCGTCGCTACCACCTGGAGCGGGTCGCGGTACGCACCGGACGCCGCCTCCAAACCCTGGCGGTGGACGGTGAGCTCCTGGGCGGCTGCGTGCCCCCGGGTGGCGCCTTCGTCACCCGCGGCGAGCGGGGCGGTATCCAGGTACGGGACTCCGAGGGTGAGCCGCTGGCGCGCGCCGGGGCGAAGCTGGGGCGGATCGCTGCCTGCGACGCGACCCCGGACGGCAAGCGAATGCTGCTCGCCTCCAGCCGGCTCCTCGCCTTCTGGGAAGCGGGACGCCCGTCGCTCCGGGACGCGGTCTCGCGCCGGGCACGGGCACCGGGCCCGGTGGCGCTCTCTCCCCGCGGAGAGGTGAGCGTCGATGCCGACGGACCGGAGCTGCGGCTCCGGAGCTGGCCTTCCGGGGCGATCGCCGGACGCCTCACGCTCGGACTTCAGGACGACGCGCCGACCGCGACCGTGTTCTCTCCCGACGGGCGTCTCCTCGCGGTGGGGACGGCACGCGGCGTGGTGCACCTGATCCGGATCGGCGGACCGGCGGCCACTGCGCGCCGGCCCTGAACGGGCGCACCCCACTGAACGTCACGTTCCATCGAGTGGCGGGAAGGCCGAGGCGTTCGCTGGAGTCGCCCGAGGCGTTCACCGGAGTCGCTGGGGCGTTCACCGGAGCCGGACGGCTCGGCCGCTACTCGACGGTGACGCTCTTCGCGAGGTTTCGCGGCTGGTCCACGTCGTTCCCTCGCAGATCCGCCACGTGGTAGGCGAGGAGCTGGAGCGGAACCGCGGCGACGATGGGCGCGAGCAGCGCCGGGCTCGCCGGAAGGCGGACCACGTCGTCGGCCAGTCCCTCGGCCACGGTGTCCTCCTCGTCGATGAGGGCGATGACCTTGCCCCCGCGGGCCCGGACCTCCTCGATGTTCCCCAACATCTTCTCGTAGGGGGTGTGCGGCTCGCGGGGAGCGATGACCACCACCGGGAGCTTCTCGTCGATCAAGGCGATCGGCCCGTGCTTCATCTCTCCGCCGGCGTAGCCCTCGGCGTGGATGTAACTGATCTCCTTTAGCTTGAGCGCGCCCTCCAGCGCGACCGGGTGCATCGGGCCGCGGCCCAGGAAGAGGAAGTCCTGCGCTCCCTGGTAGGTGCGGGCGATGCGCTTCACCGCCGGCTCGGATTGCAGCGCCTCCTCCAGCCGCTTGGGCACCTCGGTGAGCTGGGTGAGGAGCTCCTGGGCCCGGGCAACGTCGAGCGTGCCGCGGAGGCGACCGAGCTTCACCGCCAGGAGGTAGAGCGTGGCCAGCTGGGTGGTGAAGGCTTTGGTGGAGGCGACGCCGATCTCCGGGCCGGCGTGGGTGAGGATGGTCAGCTCCGCCTCGCGGGTCAGCGCGCTCCCCACCACGTTGCAGACGGTCATCGTCCGCGCCCCGCGGGCCCGGGCCTCGCGCAGGGCGCAGAGGGTGTCCAGCGTCTCACCCGACTGGCTGACGGCCACCGCCAGCTGGCCCGGCGCCAGCAGCGGGTCGCGGTAGCGAAACTCGGAGGCCAGCTCGACCTCCACCGGGATGCGGGCCAGCGACTCGATCATCGCCCGTCCGGCCAGCGCCGCATGCCACGAGGTCCCGCAGGCCAGCAGGGTGATCCGCGGCAGCCGCTGCACCTCCTCGGCGCCGAGGGACCAGCCCTCGAAGAAGACGTCGCCCTCGGAGAGGAGCACCCGGCCCCGCAGGGTGTCGGCCAGCGCCCGCGGCTGCTCCCAGATCTCCTTGTGCATGAAGTGCTTGTAGCCGCCCTTCTCCGCCATCATCGGCGTCCATTCGATGCGGCGGGTGGGGCGCTGCACCGCGCGTCCTCCCCGGTCGTAGAGGTCGACGCGCGTCCGGCTCAGCACTGCGAGGTCTCCCTCCTCGAGGAAGACCATGTCCCGGGTGTGCTCCAGGAGTGCGGGCACGTCGCTGGCCACGAAGTTCTGGCCCTCGGAGAGACCCACCACCATCGGCGAGCTGTCCTTGGTGGCCACCAGCCGCGTCGGATCCTCCGCCCAGACCACCGCCAGCCCGTAGGTGCCACGCACCTGGGCCACCGCGGCGCGCACCGCCTCGGGGAGCTCTTTCCCCTGCCGCAGCTCGGCGGCGATCAGATGGGCGAAGACCTCGGTGTCGGTCTCCGAGGCAAAGACGTGACCCTGGGCGCGGAGCATCGCCTTCAGCTCGAGGTGGTTTTCGATGATCCCGTTGTGAACCACCGCCACCCCGTCGTAGCTGTGGGGGTGGGCGTTCTCGTCGGTGGGGCGGCCGTGCGTCGCCCACCGGGTGTGCCCGATGCCGAGCGTGCCGCGCGGTGGCTCGGAGCCGATGCGGGCCTCGAGGTTCACCAGCTTCCCGCTGGCCCGCACCACCCCCAGCTTTCCGCCGTTGACCACCGCCAGGCCCGCGGAGTCGTAGCCGCGGTACTCCAGCTTCTTGAGCCCCGAGACGAGGATCGGCGCCGACTGCTGTTCTCCGACGTAACCGACGATGCCGCACATGTGGAGGAGGTCCCTTCCGCCGAGAGACTAGCCGCTAGCCGCGGGACTTGCCGCGCCGCCGACTCGGCCATCCGGGCTTGTCGACGCGCGGGGCCCGAGCGAACACCAGGGTGTCGGAAGGGACATCGTCGGTGACCGTGGTCCCCGCGCCGATGTAGCTGCCCTCGCCGACAGTGACCGGCGCCACCAGCTGACTGTCGGAGCCGATGAACACCCCGTCGCCGATCTCGGTGCGGTGCTTCTGGAAGCCATCGTAGTTGCAGGTGATGGTTCCCGCGCCGACGTTCACCCGCGCCCCGATGGTGGCATCGCCGAGGTAGCAATGGTGGTGCGCCTTGGTGCCGTCGCCAATCTGCACCTTCTTCGTCTCCGCGAAGTTCCCCACCTCCACACCCTCGCCCAGCTCGCTCCCCGGACGGAGCCGGGCGAAGGGGCCGATCACGCAGTGCCGGCCCACCTTCGCCTCGGTCATCACCGAGTAGGGAAGAATCCTGGTGCCGTCGCCGACCTCGCTGTCCATCAGCACCGCCCCCTGACCGACGGTCACGCCCGTCCCGACCCGGGTGCAACCGCGGAGCGAGGCTCCCGGCTCGACGAGGGCGTCGGCCCCGATGGCCACCTCGGCCTCGATGTACGTCGTCTCCGGGTCGAGCAGCGTCACCCCGGCCAGCATGTGCGCGGCGTTGACCCGGTCCCGGAGCACACGGGCGCAGGCGGCGAGGTCGGCGCGGTCGTTGACTCCCCGGGTATCCTCGAAGTGGGCACGCACCGAGGCCACCTCGCCCTCGCGCGCGGCCAGGGCCACGAGGTCGGTGAGGTACAGCTCGCCCTGGGCATTAGAGGGAGTGAGCGCGGCCAGTCCCTTGCGGAGGAAGGCAGCGTCGAAGACGTAAACACCGGCATTGACCTCGTGGATGTTGCGCTGATCGGCGGTGCAGTCGCGCTCCTCCACCACGCCAGTGAGCCGCCCGGAGACGCGGAGGATGCGGCCGTAACCGGTTGGGTCGCCGACCTCGGTGGTGAGCAGGCCCAGCGATCCCCGTGCGGCGCGGAAGGCGGCAACCAGCGATTCGAGGGTGCGCGTCTGGAGCAGGGGCGTGTCGCCGTAGAGGACCAGCAGCGGACCGGAGACGTCGGCCAGCGCGGTCAGTCCGGTCCGCACGGCATCGGCGGTTCCGTCCTGGCGCGCCTGGGTGGCGAAGCGCAGCGGTGCGCCGGGGAAGCGTCGCTCGAGCGCCGCCTGGACCTCGGGGCCCTGGTAGCCCACCACCGCCACCACCGGAGCACATCCCAGCTCCAGCGCGCGGGCGACCGGCCACGCCGCCAGCGGCTGTCCGAGCACGGGGTGGAGGACCTTGGCGGTCTCGGACTTCATCCGGGTGCCCTTCCCGGCGCAGAGGACGATTGCTGCAAGGGTGTCACTCATCGTGAGTGGCACATTGCAAGCCCGCTGCCGGGCAGGTCAAACATCCGGCCTGCCATGTCAGGAGGTGCGTTCGCTGCGAGGCGCACTCCGGTGAAGCGCCCGGTCACCTGGTCGATGCGGGCCAGCGCCTCCTCGCGCTTTCCCCCGCGGCGCAGCTGGAGCACCGCGGCCAGCACCTCCGCCAGCTGGCGGATGAGGCGCATGATCAGGTCGCGCTCGGTCAGCATCGCCCCACCGGGAGCCCTCGCCGTGTCAGCTCGACTTGACAGCTGCGCGTCGAGGCGACGACTGTGCTCCCCGTGCCGTCCACCCGTCCCGGACTCATCCGCGAAAGACGCCTCCTGCAGGGCTGGACCCAGGCCGAGCTCGCACGCCGGCTGGGAGTGAGCCGACAGGCATTCAACGCCATCGAGGCCGGGCGCGCCCAGCCCTCGGTGGAGACGGCGCTGGCGCTCGCCCGGTTGCTGGGCTGCACGGTGGAGCGGCTGCTCACCTCGGAGCCCCGGGCGATGAACCTCCCGCCGCTCAAGGCCGAGGTCCCCGGAACCCGGTTCTGGCTGGCCGAGGTCGACGGGTGGGTGCACCCCCACCGACTCGATGCGTCGAGCGGCGAGGCCGCGGACGCGGTGGTCGACGGGCATCGCCGCCTGGAGCTGCTCGACGCCGAGAGCTGGCGCGGCCTGCTCCTGATCGCCGGCTGTGACCCGGCGCTCCGCACCCTCGCCGTGCGCGCCGGACGCGCGCGGTGGATGGCGACCGGGACCGGGAACGCGGTGTCTCTCTTCCTCGAGCGACGGATCCATGTCGCCGGCGTGCACTCGCTGACCGACCGCGACCGGCGGCGGGTCCGGGGGGCGGTGGCGCTGCACCTCGCCACCTGGCCGCTGGGCTTCGCCGTCCGCCATGGAAACCCACTGGGCATCGAGGGCGCCGACGACCTCGGCCGCCGCGAGGTGCGGATGGTGAACCGCGAGCGCGGGGCCTCGGCACGGATGCTGCTCGACCGGATGCTGCGCGAGGTGGGACTGGTCCCCGAGGCCGTCCGCGGCTACCGGGACGAGGTCCTCGGCCACGCCGCGGTAGCGCAGGCGGTGGCGCTGGGAGCCGCCGACGTCGGTGTCACGACCCAGGCAGCGGCCCAGGCGCACGGGCTCGACTTCCGACAGCTCTCCGAGGAGAGCTTCAACCTCCTGGTCCATCCCGACGACGTCGAGCGGCCAGAGGTCCGCGGCCTGCTGGCGACCGCGCGGAGCATGGCTTTCCGGCGCGACGTGGGCGCGCTGCCGGGGTACAGCACCTCCCGCTCCGGTGAGTGGGTGAACCGCACGTGAGCCGCCCCCCCGCGCTGGCGCGGGCCCTGGCCATCCTCCCTGCGCTGGCCGCGCTGGGGATGTTGCTCCTCCTGGTCCTGCCGCTGGTGGCCCTGGTGCTCTCCACCAGCGGCGCGGATTTCATCGACGGGCTCCGCCATCCGCTGGCCGTCGCCGCGCTGAAGCTCAGCCTCCTCACCACCACCATCACCCTGGTCCTCACCCTGCTCCTCGGAACCCCCCTGGCATGGTGGCTGGCCCGGCACGACGGATGGCCGGAGCGGGTGCTCTCCACGCTGGTGCAGCTGCCGATCGTCATCCCGCCGGCGGTCTCGGGCTTGGCGCTGCTCCTCGCCTTTGGGCGACGGGGACTCCTCGGCCCGTGGCTGGAGCGGATGGGTTGGAGCCTGCCCTTCACCACCGCGGCGGTGGTAGTCGCCGAGCTGTTCGTCTCCTCTCCCTTCTTCATCCAGTCGGCGGTCGCTGCCTTTCGCCGCCTCGACGACGAGCTGCTCACCGTGGCGAGCACGCTGGGAGCCGGACCGGCGCGGCGCTTCTTCCGGGTCGCCCTTCCCCTCACCGCGCCGGGACTGGGAACCGGGGCGGCACTGTCCTGGGCGCGCGCCCTGGGCGAATTCGGGGCCACCCTGATGTTCGCCGGCAACCTCTCCGGTCGGACGCAGACCCTCCCCCTCGCCATCTACACCGCGCTGGAGACCGACCTCCGTCCGGCGAAGGCCCTGAGCCTGCTCCTGGTCCTGGTGGCGCTGGCAGTGCTCCTTCCCCTGGGCCACACCTTTTTCGTCGGAGACCTCCGTGCTCGCCCTGCGTCTTGAGGTCCAGCGCGCGGGCTTTCGGCTGGAGGCAGCGCTGGAGTGCGTGGCCGGGCCGACGTTGGTCCTCGGCCCGAACGGCGCGGGGAAGACCACGCTGCTCCGCGCCATCCTCGGCGCGCTGCCGGTCCAGCAGGGCGAGCTCCGGCTCGGCGGCCGCGTCCTCTTCGACACCCGGACTCGGATCGATGTGCCGACCGAGGACCGTCGCATCGGCTGGGTTCCCCAGGAGTACGCGCTCTTCCCCCATCTCTCGGTCGCGGACAACGTGGCCTTCGGCGCCCGAGGAGAGGGCACCGAGCGAGTCCGTCGGGTGCAGGCCTTGCTCGATCGCCTTGCTCTCGGAGCGCTCGCCGGGCGGCGTCCCGCCGAGCTCTCCGGCGGGGAGCGGCAGAAAGTGGCCCTGGCCCGGGCCCTGGCAGCCGACCCCGAGGCGCTGCTCCTCGACGAGCCGCTGGCCGCCCTCGACGCCCGGACGCGAGAGGCGACACGGGAGTTCCTGGCCCGGATGCTCCGGGAGCTCGCCATTCCGTCGCTGGTCGTTACCCATGACGTGGGAGACGCCGAGGCGCTCGACGCGCCGGTGGTGCTCCTCGAGCACGGACGGGTCGTCGCCAGCGCGCCGTTCAAGACCCTTCGCGCCGAGCCCCCTACGGGATTCGCCCGGGACTTCGTTCAGAACCGTGTCAAGCCGACTTGACACGGAGTAGGTGTTCCGGCTCTGGTCCCGGCCCGTGAGGACAGGGGTGTCCAGAGGGCTGGCCTGGCTCGGCTCGGCGACGGTGGCGACCGCCGTGCTGCTGGCTGCCACCACCGCGCGAGGCGTCTCTGACGGCGGGAAGGGCAAGGGGCGGGAGCTCACGGTGTTCGCTGCCGCCTCGCTCCGCGATGCATTCGGAAGGCTGGGCGAGGCCTTCGAGCGCGCGAACCCTGGCGTGCGAGTGCGGTTCAACTTTGCCGGGAGCCAGGAGCTCCGGACGCAGATGGAGAACGGAGCCCCGGTGGACGTCTTCGCCTCGGCCGACCTCCGGCAGTTCGACGCTGCGCGAGGGGGCGGTCTCGTTGGTGCGCCGAAGATCTTCGCGACCAACGAGCCGGTCATCGTCGTGCCCAGAGCGAACCCCGCGAGGGTGGCGGGTCTCGCCGACCTCCCGAACGTCAGTCGCCTCGTCATGGGAGCGGCCGGGGTACCCATCGGTGCCTACACTCTGCAGATCCTGGACAAGGCCCAGGCGCGATATGGCGCCGACTTCCGAGCCCGGGTGGAGATGAAGGTCGTCAGCCGCGAGCTGAACGTCCGGCAGGTCCTGAACAAGGTCTCGCTGGGTGAGGCCGATGCCGCAATCGTCTACCGGACCGATGCCCTCTCGGCGAAGGATGCCGTGCAGGTCATCGACATCCCCGCCGAGCTCAACATCGTTGCCGACTACCCGATGGCGACCACGCTCCGGGCCCCGGCACCGGATCTGGCGAAAGCGTGGGTGGAGCTGGTCACCGGCCCGACCGGCCAGGCGACCCTGAGCGAATATGGTTTCGGCAAGGGCAAGATCCAGGTCGCGTTCTAGCCAGGGAGACGCACGATGGAGCTGAGCGCCCGGAACCAGATCCAGGGGAAGGTGAAGTCGGTCGAGAGCCAGGGGCTGACCGCAGAGGTGACCGTCGACATCGGCGGCGGGAACGCGCTGGTCTCCTCGATCACCAAGTCCTCGGCCGACCGGCTGAAGCTGAAGACGGGCGATTCGGTGACGGTGGTGATCAAGGCCAGTGAAGTGCTGATCGCCAAGTAGGCGGAAACCGCGTTGCCGATCATCCAGCGCGCAACAGTCCCCCCGACCGCCCCCGGATTGCCCAGCGGGCCAGGCGACCGCCTCGCAGGGCAGAGCTAAGACGCCCGGTGCGCCCCGGGCCCGTGCCCCGGGCCGTCGCAGGAGGTGGGGACTGTCATGGCCGAGCACAAGAAGGACCATGCCGCGGATGCCAAGCGGGTGGCGATGAGCCAGAAGCACGAGGTGACGTACTGGACCAAGAAGTGGGGCATCACCGAGGAGCAGCTCCAGAGCGCCCACAACGCGGTTGGCCCGATGGCGGAGAAGATCGAGGCCCACCTCAAGAAGACCGGCGTCATCAAGTAGCGCCGCAGTTCCGCTCCGGTCGTCTGCGCGGCTGTGCTTGCGTGGACCCCCCGCGACTGGACAAGAAGGGGGCAGCCGAATGCGCCGACCCTCTTCCACCGTCCTCCTCGCGGTCCTCCTCTGCTCCGCGGCACACGCCGCGCGTCCGTACCGCGGCGGCGTGGTGGCCACCGCTTACCCGCAGGCCTCCGCCGCGGCGCTGGAGATGCTCGACAAGGGTGGCAACGCGGTCGACGCCGCAGTTGCCGCAGCTTTCGCCGCAGGCGTGGTCGGCCCGTACCACAACGGGGTCGGGGGGGGAGGCCTGGCCCTGGTGGCCTTGCCGGAGACGGGGGAGGTGCTGGCGCTCGACTTCCGGGAGGTCGCTCCTGCCGCTGCCTCGCGCGACATGTACATCCGCGACGGGCAAGCCCAGCCGAAGCTGGCTACTGATGGGGGGCTGGCGGTGGCCGTCCCCAACGCCGCCCAGGGCTACCTCGCCCTGCTCGACCGGGCCGGAACGCTGAAGCGGTCGGTGGTGCTCGCCCCCGCCATCCGCCTCGCCAAGGAAGGCTTCGCCGTCACCCCCAAGTACCAGCAGCTGGCCGGCCCCCGGGTGGAGTGCCTGCGGGCCAACGCCGACGCGGCCCGCCTTTTCCTCCGGCCCGGAGATGGCGGCGCCCCCGACGTCCCGCCGCTGGGCACGATCATCCGTCAGCCCGAGCTGGCCCGCACCCTGGAGCAGCTGGTGGCCAAGGGTCCCTCGATCTTCCACACCGGCCCGGTGGCGAAGGCGATCGTCAGCAGCGCCCGCGAGGCCGGGGGCGTGCTCACCGAGGACGACCTGGCCCGCATCCGCGTGCGCTGGCGCACACCGCTGTCCGGCCAGTACCGCAGCCACCGCATCGCCGCCTTCCCGCCCCCGAGCGCCGGCGGGGTGGTGATCCTCGAGACGCTGGGCGTGCTGGAGAAGCTCCGGCCCGATGGCTACGTCCGCCGGGCGCCGGAGGACCTCCACCTCCTCATCGAGACCCTCCGCCGCGCCTACTCCGATCGGGCGCGGTACCTCGGCGACCCGGACCAGGTCGACGTGCCCACCGCACGGTTGATCAGCGCCGAGCACGTGGCCGAGCTGGCGGCGAGCATCGACCCCAGGCGGGCAACGCCCTCCGCGGCACTGGGAGGCGCGGCGGCACGACAGGACGCCGGGACACCCTCCCGTACCGCGGTGGGCGGCACCGAGTCGAAGCACACCACGCACATCTCGGTGATGGACCGCTGGGGCGGAGCGGTGAGCCTGACCACCACCCTCAACACCGGTTTCGGCAGCTGCGTGGTGGCGAAGGGGACCGGCGTGCTGCTCAACAACCAGATGGACGATTTCTCGCTGCAGCCCGGCGTGCCCAACAG
>Ga0318562_10001677_pt1 | contig 10079 bp, 11 predicted proteins | sample GRESIP066b5f18_FD_203688 | JGI IMG/M metagenome (GOLD analysis project Ga0318562, IMG submission 203688) | Tropical soil microbial communities from Luquillo Experimental Forest, Puerto Rico - GRE.SIPMG.066b5f18 | ecosystem: Environmental > Terrestrial > Soil > Tropical forest > Bulk soil...
GCAGAAGATGGGCGACCACATGCACGGCGCCGATGCCCTGCTGGCGAAGAAGAATTGCTCGCCGCAGGAGTTGCTGGAGCGCATCAAGGTGATGAGCGCGCGCAAGCGCGGCCCCCGCAAGGGAACGACGCGAGTGATGCCGGCGCCGCAGCTGGCGGTGGCGTCGTAAAGGCAGGGACCGAGGGACCAAGGGACCAAGGGAACAAGCAAGACAGGGACCCCAGACGGCAGCCAGAATTCGAACAGCTTGGGATGACCGCGTTGAAAGATGGCCGCGAGATTACTCTTCCGAGACAGGTTTTCTCGGTCCCTTGTTCCCTTGGTCCCTCGTACCCTGTCTCTTTGCTTTTCTCACTTGACGAGCGAACGCGGCCCTCTGCATACTCCCGAACTATGGCCCAGGTGGTGCGGTATTCGGTCTACGCCCACGGCACAGGGTTTTTATGGATCTTGTCCTCGTTCGTGTTCTGTTTGTTGCTTTACTGACTGTTGTTTGTTATTTCCTTCATCCCTTTGGTCTTCCCGGTTGGATGGGCGCGTGCGGCGGGGCTCTGGCTTCCACCGCGGTGATCGTGTTTGAGGTCCGGGTGCGGGCGTTGAACTTGCGGCGCCTGATTGGCGCGGTGGCGGGAAGCCTCTTGGGCATCCTGGGCGCGGCGCTGTTCTGCCTGGTGCTGCGATCCGCCCCGCTGAGCGCACACACCTCCGCGGCCCTGCAGATTTTCGTGCTCCTGTTGATGACCTATGTGGGCCTGCTGGTGGGCGCAAGTAAAGGCGACCTGCTCAACCCCTCGGCGCTGGGCACCGTGTTCTCCGGAGAGCGGCCCTCGCGCAAGAGCGCCAAGGTCCTCGACACCAGCGTGATCATCGACGGGCGCATCGCCGACATCGCCGAAGCCGGCTTCATCGACGGCATGATGGTGGTCCCCGAGTTCGTGCTCCGGGAACTGCAGGTGGTGGCCGATTCGACCGACGGCTCCAAGCGCCAGCGTGGCCGGCGCGGCCTGGACATGCTGCAGCGCATGCAATCCAATCCCAAGGTCCAGGTGCAGATCGTGCCCGATGATTTTCCCTCGATTCGCGAAGTGGACCTGAAGCTGCTGGAACTGGCGAAGAAGTGGGAAGCCAAGGTGGTGACCAACGACTTCAACCTGAACAAGGTGGCGCATCTCCATCGCGTCGAAGTGCTGAACATCAACGACCTGGCCAATGCGCTGAAACCGGTAGTGCTGCCTGGCGAGCGCATGAACGTGCTGATTCTGAAGGAAGGCAAGGAGTACAACCAGGGCGTCGGCTATCTCGATGACGGCACCATGGTGGTAGTGGATCACGCCCGCAAGATGATCGGCCGCGCCGTCGATATCTCCGTCACCAGCGTGCTCCAGACCGCGAGCGGCAAAATGATCTTCGGCAAGATGGACGAGAACGGCAAAACCATGGAAGGCCCGCGACCCGCGCCGGTGGAGATCGCGCACTAACTAGTCGCTCTGGACGGCCACGACACTTCGAAATGATCAATGAATCCCTGCGCCGCGAACTCGTATCGATGCGCGAAGAAGATTTGCGCGTGCGCGATGAGCTGGTCGCCGCCAACGAACTGGGCGGCCCTTACGTGCCGCGCATGCAGGCCGTGCATGTGCGCAATGCCGCGCGGCTGCGCGAACTAATCGCGGAGTACGGCTGGCCTGCGGAGGACACTGCGGGCGAGGACGGGGCCAAGGCCGCGTGGTTCATTACCCAGCACGCGGTGGGCGAGCCGGAATTCCAGAAGCACGTTTTGAGCCTGCTGCGGGAGAACGCCGCTGCGGGGCGCGTGCCCGCCTGGCAGGCCGCCTATCTCGAAGACCGCGTCGCGTTGCTCGAAGGCCGCCCGCAGCGGTTCGGCACGCAATGGGTGGATTCTCCCGGCGACGGGCGCATTCGTCCATGGAAGCTGGCCGATTCTGAGCATGTAAATGATCTGCGGGCTTCGGTGGGACTCGGGCCGCTGCAGCCGATCCCCGGGCCCGGCCCGGCGCTCGAGCCGGAAAAGCGGCGAGAGCTCGAAGAGACGCAGGCCTGGTGGGAGCGGTTCTACGCGAGCAAGGGATGGCGCAGAGAAGATTAAGCGCTCACCCGAAGCGCAGATCGCTGAACTGGATCATGGGTTCGATGTCGGTGTATTTCGGGATGTCGCCCTGGAGTTCGCCGGCAACCGGCATGAAGGCGCGGACGAAATCCTCCACCGTTTCCGCCGTGAACGTCGCGATGGCGGCAAAGGGCGCGGGCTCGCCGCCGGGTCCGGGGCGGCCGATCTCCGCGGTGGCCTTGATCGCCGAGCCCAGCAGCCGCGCGGACATGGGCATGTGCGTGTTCAGGTAGTAGTCGGCGTCGAAGCGGCTGCCCGGCTTGTTGGGGTAGAGAATGCTGACCTTGACCATGTTTCTCCGCGGATTTGTGCCATCCCGCCCTCGCGGCGCAAATAAATCGCGAGAACGGTGCACGGAGGTTCAGTGGTTGTTCAGTACTTCTGCACCTTGGGATCGATTTCGTCGCTCCAGGCCAGGATGCCGCCGGCTACGTTGGCCACGCGAGGATAGCCCTGCTGCAGAAGGAACTCGGCGATCCGCTGGCTCCGGCCGCCCGACTTGCAATGCACCACCACTTCGCGGTCGCGATCGATCTCGGCCAGGCGCTGCGGAACGTCATTCTGCGGGATGAGCTTGGCGCCGATGTTGGCGATCTGGTACTCGTACGGCTCGCGCACGTCAATGAGCTGCACGTCCTCGCCCGCGTCCAGGCGTTGCTTGAGTTCCTTGACTGAAATCTGCGGAATGCCGTTCTTCACGTTCTTCTCCTGGGGTGTTGTCTCCGGCCCGATGCCGCAGAACTGTTGGTAGTCGATCAACTGTTTCACGGTGGGATTCTGGCCGCACACCGGGCACTCGGGGTTCTTGCGCAGCTTGAGCTCGCGGAAGCGCATGCTGAGCGCGTCCACCAGCAGCAGCCGGCCTATGAGCGGCTCGCCGTTGCCGAGGATGAGCTTGATGGCCTCCGTAGCCTGGATGACGCCGACCAGCCCGGGCAGGATGCCGAGCACTCCGCCTTCCGCGCAGCTGGGCACCAGGCCCGGCGGAGGCGGCTCGGGATAGAGGCAGCGGTAGCAGGGCCCCTGCTCGGCGGCGAAGACGCTGGCCTGTCCTTCGAAGCGGAAGATCGACCCGTAGACATTCGGCTTGCCCAGCAGCACGCAGGCGTCGTTCACCAGGTAGCGGGTGGGAAAGTTGTCGGTGCCGTCGGCGACGATGTCGTAGTCCCTGAGGATGTCCAGCGCGTTGGCGCTCGAAAGCATAGTCTCGTGCTTTACCACGTTCAGTGCCGGGTTCAGCGCGAGCAGCTTTTCGGCGGCGGAGTCGAGCTTCTTGCGGCCGATGTCTTTGGTTGAATGAATGATCTGGCGCTGCAGGTTGCTGGCGTCCACCACGTCGAAATCCACCAGGCCCAGCGTGCCGATGCCCGCCGCGGCCAGGTAGAACGCCAGGGGCGATCCCAGGCCGCCGGTGCCCACGCACAAAACTTTGGCGGCTTTTAGCTTGCGCTGGCCCTCCATGCCCACTTCGGGCAGGATCAGGTGGCGCGAGTAGCGCGCCAGGTCGTCGGTGGTCAGTTCGGGAAGGGCGGTCGGTGTGGTGATGGTGGCCATGATCTCCGGTGCCGGGACGCGCCTCCGCAATGCGGAAAAGCCCGGCAATCCTTTGATGATAGGAGAAGGGGGATCGAATCAGGAAGCCCGGTCCCGGCAGATGAGACCGGAAGCTTGGATGGGATTGCGCAGGCTTGGGCTCGGTCCCACCCTCGCGACAGTACAAAGCCGTGAGGATGGAACACGGGAGATTGGGTTCAGCTCCAGGCTTAATTGCCGCCCGGCTTGGCGGCGGCAGTTTCCGGCTTTGGTTTCCAGAAATCGGGATCGGACTTGATCCAGGATTCTTCGGGGTAGCTCTGTTTGGAGTTGATGGAGAACAACTCCGAGTGCGAGGAATCAACGCCGGCGCCGCAGACCTCGTCGAGCTTCTGCATGCCTTCCTCGCCGCCAGCGCCTTCAGCGAACTTCTTGCTCTCGGCGAAATCCTTGTCGATTTCGGTCATGGAATCGCGGTGCGTCAGCACCAGAACGGTTCCGCCCTCGCCGCCATAAGCAAGTTCGTATGCGCCCCAGTGGGCCGAAGTCCCGCCTTTTTCATTCGCATTCTTGACCATCTTGACGCACTCATTGAAGTCCTTGCGGTGGCCGGGACGGATGTGCAACTCGCTGATATCGTAGTAGCGCGCGTGGGAGAGGTCCGGGTGGGGATGATAACTCCAGTCTTCGCTATAGGTGAAGACGGCCATGTCGACGCCATCCATGAACTCCCCTTCCGCCGTTATGGCTCGATCCATCTCGGCGGCGAGCGCGGCATTCTTCCACACCAGGTTGTTGTCCTTCTCCCAGGCTTCGAAAGACGGATAACGGGCGATGTACAGGGAACGGGCCTTTCCCGACATGGAATCGAGGGCTATGTAGTGGCCCTGCTGCTTGGCGCGGGCGGAGATTGAGGCAAAAATGGCACCCGACCGGTCGTGGGCCGCAGGGCTCTTGCCCATCTTGAGCCACTCACGGGTGATCTGGATGACCTTGGGCGGGGTGGGAGCGGCATCTTGCGCGGCGGCGATGGCACCGCTGGCCATGGCAAGAGAAAGCCCCAGCACGACGGGCTTGATTCTGCTCATCGGGAACCTCCTTGGGAACTCAGAGATGACGAGCGGAGAAGAGGTAACCGCGGAAAGAAGGGGCGATAGCTCGTGTCTGCTGAGTCAGCGGAATGGTAAGCGCAGTCCAGGGAGGTGTAAAGCCAATTTGTGACCGGGCCGGCCGTTATCTTTCCCCGGCTACCGAGATCGTCTCGTTTTCGAAGCGCTTGTCTTCCTCGGTGGTCCCCGCGAGCAGGAAGGAGTTGGTGACCTGCGCCTTGCCCTGGGCGACTTCGGTAATGACATAGCTGCAGCCCAGCCAGTGGGCTTCGGCGAAATCCGTTGGCGACCACTGCGCGGGGTGGTCGGGGTGGGAGTGATAGAAGCCGGCAATGTCGAGGCCGTCGGCGGCGGCCTGCCGCTGGATCCTTACCAGCTCGATCGGCGCGATGTGGTAGCGGTTGTGCGCCGAGTCGGTGCGGGTGTTGCCGGCGCGCACGGCGGACTGCACCTGCCATCCCTCCGGCGAGGAATGACCGAGAAGCACGCCGCAGCACTCGTGGGGATAGGTTTCCTCGCCGTGGGCGCGGATGGTGTCATAGACAGCTTTCGGCAATTGCAACGCGCTCATCGAATCGCACTCCGCCCTGCAAGCTGGCAAAACTATGAAGAAATTGACCGACCCATTGATCACTGATCACCGATCGCTGACCACTGCTAAATGTCGTACGCCCAGCCATCGTCTTCCCAGAAGCGCTCGCTCATGTACTTCTCTGCGGAATCGGGAAGAACGGTCACGATGACGGCCTGCCTGCCCGCGGCGCTTTCTTCGCGCGCGATCTGCACGCAGGCCACTACGGCCGCCGCGGCGGAGATGCCCACCAGCACGCCCTCGTCGCGCGCCAGCCGCCTGGCCATGGCGTAGGCGGCCTCGGTTTCAATGCCCAGGTCGCGGTCGGCGAGGTGGGGGTTGTAGATGGCCGGAACGATGGCCGTCCCCATGTGCTTCATCCCCTCCAGGCCGTGAAAGGGCGAATCGGGCTGGAAGCTGATCACCTTGATGGCCGGGTTCTGTTCCTTCAGAAAACGGCTGGTGCCCATAAACGTGCCGCTGGTGCCCAGCCCGGCGACGAAATGCGTGACGTGGCCTTCTGTCTGGCGCCAGATCTCAGGGCCGGTGGTCTGGTAATGCGCCAGCCAGTTGGCGTCGTTGGAGTACTGGTCGGCGTAGTAGAACTTCGCCGGATCGTTGCCGGCGAGCTCCCTGGCCCTGCGGATGGCGCCGTCGGAGCCCTGGTCGGGGTCGGTCCAGTCCACCATGGCGCCGTAGGCTTTCAGAATCCGCTTGCGCTCGCCGGAAACGCTGGTGGGCATTGCCAGGTGCACAGGGAAACTGAGCGCCGCGCCCAGCATGGCGAACGCAATGCCGGTGTTTCCGCTGGTGGCGTCCAGCAGTGTTTTTCCGGGCGTCAGGAGGCGCCGTGCGATGGCGTCGCGGACGATGTTTGCGGCGGCGCGGTCTTTCACGCTGCCGCCGGGGTTGGCCCACTCGGCTTTGGCCAAAAGCGATATGCCGTCAAGGGCCCGGACGGGCTGCTCGAGGCGGATGAGCGGCGTGTTCCCGATGCGCTCGGGAAGCGAGGAACCTAAGCGGGTTCGCGTGGTTGCGGTCGACATGGGAAGAATTGCGGCGTATTCGCCGAGTATGCGAGATTGGGAATGCGAGGCCCCTCTCCATCCTCGCAGATTGGATTGAACCATGGCCCGAAAATCCCGCACCCCCGGCTTCGAGGAAATTGTGGAAGGATTGCGCACTCGCTCGTTCGATGTCACCCCCGCTAAGGGGATCGCGGACGGGAAGCTGGTGGCGAAGGGCGGAGTGGCGGCGGTGCTGGTGCCGGGCCAGACCAATCCCAAGTGGGAGAGCGGCGGCGCGCGCCTGGCAGTGACCCCCGGGGTGCTGGTGCGCGGCGAAATCGCGCGCCTGGTGGACCGCGGGTATCAGAAGTTCATCAAGACCGCGCAATACGAACTGCCCGCTACCTCCGAGCAGTTGCACGCCATCCACGACTTCACCGAGGAGCTGAACCTGGTGACCGGAGCGATGGGGCTCTACAACGAGTCGCTGGGGACCACGAGCGACCTTTACGAGTACGACCGCGTGCGCGGCCGCGAAGAGGGCGACTCCCCGGCGCCGCGGCCGTGGGAGCTTACCGGCGGGCACTAAATCCGCTGTTTGAATGGGGACTCATTCCGGGGCGCCTCCTGTTCTGTAACCGGGCGCAGTATCAACTTTGGGAAACGCATGAATTCCCGGCCGCTCCGGATCGCTCATCGTCTTCGAGCGCTGTGGTTCCGCTAAAGAAAAGAAAGATATTTCCGAAGATGTCGAATGAGGGAGAACTCCGAAGAGAGAGGAGAACTCCGCGGGAGAAACTGCCGTTTGCAGCGAACGGTCCAGCGGAAATGCCGCTGCAGGCGAGCAGTCGGGAATGTTGGATCGGGCCCAGGTCACAGGCAGGGAGCCCCGGAAAACTCACCGTGACACAAGATATGAGCGACGACGAGCAGGAGTTGCGCGGCAGTGAGCGTCACCCCATTCATGAGAAGGCATCGGTGATGGTGATCGAAACCGGCGCCACGGCCGTCTGTACGGTGCTCGATATCAGCATGGGCGGGTGCCGGCTCCAGGCTCCGGGAGAATTCCGGGTGCGTACCCGCCGCCGCGTCGAAGTCGCTTTCCAGCTTTGCGGGCTTCCGATGCGCTTCTGCGGGGTCATTCAATGGACGAATTTCGAAGGGGCCCTGGGAATCCAATTCGTCGATCTGAGTCCCCGCAAGATCGCCGCGCTCGAGGAAGTCGTTGAAGAAATCCACTACCTGAAAGGCAGGATCGTGCCGATACGCTGAGCGCACGGGAACCGGCTCAGGATTTGGTCTTCGGCCTTGGGGCGCGCGCCCGGAGGCGCTGCAATTCGCGATAGAGTTCGCTTTTGGATTGTCCCAGCTCGCGGGCGAGGCGCTTGAGGGCTTCTTTTTCCTCGATGCCTTCGGCCGCGAGTTGCGCCACGCGGACGTCGATGGTGGCGGTCGCCGGGGACGCCCCTGTCCGCTCGTGACGCTCGGCGGGCGCCTGGACCAGTAATGTTATCTCGCCGCGAATACGGTCGCGGCCTGCGAGTTCGCGGCGCACATCGGCCACCGCGCCGCGCAGGAACTCCTCGTGCACCTTCGTTAGTTCGCGGGCGACCACCACCCGCAGGTCCGGTCCGAACACCGCTTCCAGGTCGGCCAGCGTGTCGAGAATGCGGTGCGGCGCTTCGTAGAACACCAGCGTGCCGGCCTGGTCGCCGGCGGCGGCGAGGGTCTCGATACGGGTGCGGCGTGCGCCGGCCTTTTCGGGCAAAAAGCCGTGAAAGTGGAACTCGCTGGTGGGCAGGCCTGATGCAACCAGGGCGCTGAGAGCCGCATTGGCCCCGGGGATAGGGAAAACGGGGATGCCCGCTTCGATTGCCGCCGCCGCCAGAAGGCAGCCCGGATCGCTGATGCCGGGCATGCCTGCATCGGTGACCACGGCGATACGCGCGCCAGTCCTCAGCGCCTCGATGAGCCCCGCGGCACGCTCATGCTCATTGTGCTCGTGCAGGCTTTCGGTGGGCTTGGATATTCCGAAGTGGTTGAGCAGCTTTTGTGTCTGGCGCGTGTCTTCGCAGGCCAGGCGATCCACCCGGCGCAGCACGTCCAGCGCCCGCAGCGTGATGTCGCCCAGGTTGCCGATGGGAGTGGCGACCAGGTAAAGACCCGGGGCGAGAGGGGCGGTAAGCGGTTCGGAGGCGTCGGAGGATTCTTGATTCATGCGCTCGTCAAAAGCTAAAAGCTGCTCTTTACTCCGCGGCTGCTTCGCGCTCCAGCCGCCGCTGCTCGGCCAGAAGAGTCATGGAGCTCATGAGGTTCTGCACGCTGACAATGCCCACCACGCGGCCGCTCTCCGTAACGGGAATCAGGGCGAGCCCGCGGCCGGCGGTGAGGCGGCGGATGGTGGCGCCCAGGGTGTCTTCAGGCCGCGCCACCTGGAACGCCCGCGACATCACCGACTGCACGTAGCCGTTGCCCTCGCTGCGCAAGGCGTCCACGATCCGCTGGCGCGAGACAATGCCGACCAGTTGGGGGCCGCGCACTACGGGAAAATCCTCCTGCAGCGAGTGCACGCAGCGCGAAAGCGCATCGGCCAGCGTGTCGGAGGGCGAGAGGGTGGCGAAGTCGGTCAGCATCACCTCGCGCATGCATACCGTGTCCACCACCGACTGGAAGAACACGCCCTGGTCCTCGATCTGCGCGCCGATCATGATGAAAAATCCTGCGATGACCAGCCACGGGCTGTGCAGCAGCCATCCGCCGATCATGGCGGTGACCGCCAGTAGTTGGCCTACCCCGGTGGCGGCGCGGCCGGCCGGTGCAACCCCGTGGGTGCGGATAAAGCTGCTGCGAAGCAGGCGCCCAAAGTCCAGAGGGTAAGCGGGCAGCAGGTGCAGGGCGCCCAGGCCGGCCTGCATCCACACCATGCTGCGCAGCAGGTGGCCGGTGGAAATCCAGGGCTGGCTGATGAGGTTCACGTTGCCGGCAGAGCCCAGGAAGGTGGCTGCCAGCAAGAGGGCCGCGGCTCCGTTTGCCAGCGGGCCGGCGAGTGTCAGCGCGAACTGGCCGATGCCCTGGGTAGCTGTCTGCTGGCTTTCGGGGTTGGCGTAAGCGAAAAGGCCGCCAATGGGCAGCAGAACGATGGCCCGCAGCCGCAGGCCCAGCCACGCTGCGACCAGCAGGCGTGCGATTTCGCGCACCAGCACCGCCAGGACGACGACCAGGAATAGGCCGATGCCGCGTCCAATGCCGTCGGTAGCCCCGAGGCCCAGGCAGACGACAGCCAGCAGGAGGAAAAACGTGTGGACGCGTAATTCCACACCCATCCATCGGCCCAGGGGGATTGACCATCCGCGCATACGGATAATTGTAGAGGCTCCAATGGCAAGCGCGTGAAACTATGTTGCTTAGGCTGAGATGGGGACACCCAGGTAATGCGAGTCATCGGCGGAACGTTTCGATCCCGGACACTGCAGGCGCCCGCCGGCGCCGCCACCCGGCCCACCAGCGACCGGCTGCGGGAAACGCTTTTCAACGTGCTCGCTCCGCGCATCGAGCGGGCGAGATTCCTGGACCTGTATGCAGGATCGGGGGCGGTGGGGATCGAGGCGTTGAGCCGCGGCGCAGCGGAAGCGGTGTTTGTCGAGCGCGCCGCGCCGGCGCTCAAGGCGCTGCGGGCAAATCTGGCCCGGCTGGACATTCGCGAAGGCGCGAGCGTTGTGGCGTCGAGCGTG
>Ga0318562_10001678_pt1 | contig 10077 bp, 7 predicted proteins | sample GRESIP066b5f18_FD_203688 | JGI IMG/M metagenome (GOLD analysis project Ga0318562, IMG submission 203688) | Tropical soil microbial communities from Luquillo Experimental Forest, Puerto Rico - GRE.SIPMG.066b5f18 | ecosystem: Environmental > Terrestrial > Soil > Tropical forest > Bulk soil...
GACCTCGACGGTGAGCGGCGTATAGGGCGCAAAGCTCACAGCGACGAGCGCGTCTCGCGGCGTGGCGTCGGCCGCCTGCTCGGGGCCGAGGCTGCCGACATTGTCGACGAGCACCGAGCGGATGCCGAGCTTGGGCAAGGCGTAAGCGAGATAGGCCGCGACCGGGAAGGCGCGGCGTTGGCCCAGCACATAGATGGTCTCCGCCGCGGCGAGCTGCTCGATCGCCGCGCCGAGCCGGTCCGCCGCCACCGTCTCGCGCAGCCGCGTCAACGACTGCGCGGCGGATTCGGTGAAGCCGAGGAGGAGGCGCATCGGATCGGTGGCAATGGTGCCGCCCGCATGGATCGAGGCGATGCGATCCGCATAGTCGGGCCGGCCGCGCCTGAGGCGTGAGCGGAACACCTCCTGGAGATCGGAGAAGCCCGCATAGCCGATCGCCTGCGCGAAGCGCACCAGCGTCGAAGGCTGCACCTGCGCCCGTTCGGCGATGTTGGCCGCGGAGCCGAAGGCGATCTCGTCCGGATGGTCGACGACGAAAGCCGCGACCTGCCGCAGTCGCTTCGGCAGATCGTCATGTGCATCGAGCAGCATGGCCTTCAGCGCTTCGAAATCGCGTGGCGGTGCTTCGCCCATTGGGTGCCCAGATTGCGGATGCCTTCGGTTGCGGCTTGACAAGCCAACGACACAATGGAATGAATATTCTAATAAAGCAATCGATGGTCTGTTCATTCTGTCCGGATCAGTTGAGCTCCGATTTGACGGGGTCCGGATGGGAGCTGTCGGGGGCGCTGGCAACGCCGCGCGTCGGGAATGACGACGTTCTCCTGCGTCCGCAGCCCACGGCTGGCCGTCAAATGAGGGAGGCACGTCAATGACTGCACGCATCATCCGAAGGGCATTTCTGGCAGCGGCTCTCGCTCTGCCGATGGCAGGCATCGCGGGGCTCGCGCATGCCGCTGGCGAACGGTTCGTCTTCGTCAGCCATGCGCCCGATTCCGATTCCTGGTGGAACACCATCAAGAACGCGCTGAAGAATGCCGAGCACGATCTCGGCGTCAAGGTCGAGTATCGCAACCCCTCGACCGGCGACATCGCCGATATGGCCCGCATCATCGAGCAGGCCGCGGCCTCGAACCCGACTGGCATCATCACCACGATCGCCGATTACAATGTGCTCGAAGGCTCGATCAAGGGCGCCATCGCCAAGGGCATCCCGGTCATCACCGTCAATTCGGGGACAGCCGAGCAGTCGAAGAAGCTCGGTGCACTCTTGCATATCGGTCAGCCGGAATATGACGCCGGCAAGGGTGCCGGCGAGCGTGCTAAGGCCGCGGGTGTCACCAAATTCCTGTGCGTCAACCACTTCATCACCAACACCGTCTCGGTCGAGCGGTGCCGCGGCTATGCGGACGGGCTCGGCGTGCCGCTCGGCGACCAGATGCTTGATTCCGGCATTGACCCGACCGAGGTCTACAACAAGGTGAAGGCCTATCTCACGACGCATGCCGACACGAACGGCATCCTGACACTCGGACCGAACTCCGCCGACCCGACCATCAAGCTCCTGCGCGACACGGGCTCCGCCGGCAAGTTCAAGAGCTTCATCAGCTTCGATCTCGACAGCGACATCTCGAAGGCCATCAAGGAGGGCACGATGGAGGCGGCGATCGATCAGCAGCCCTATCTGCAAGGCTATCTGCCGGTGGTCTTCCTGACCGAATACGCGCGCTACGGCGTCATCCCGGCGAACAACGTGAATACGGGCCCCGGCTTCGTCAGCAAGAAGAATATCGCCCTCGTCGAGAAGCTCGCCGGCGAATACCGCTAGGCTTTTGCGCGCGCGTGACCTCTCCCCTGGCGGGAGAGGTCGGCTCGCGCAGCGAGCCGGGTGAGCAGCACCGGCTTTGGACGTTGAGGCAAGAGGCTCCCACGCGGAGCGTCTCCGATGCAGGCGACAGCGTTCTGCCCAGCGCTGGCGTTGCCCCCTCACCCCGGCTTCACGCTGCGCGCGAAGCCGACCTCTCCCGCCAGGGGGGAGGTCGAGAGCCCGAGATCGATACGATGGCAAAGAGCTCCGGCGCCGAGACCGTCATGACCATTGCAGCTTCGCCGCGCGATGAGCGGCTGAGACGGCAGTCCGGCCTGCGCCGGCTGCTGGCGCGGCCGGAGCTCGGCGCCTTCGCGGGCACGGTGTTGGTCTTCGCGTTCTTCGCGGTCGCGGCGCGCGGCACCGGCATGTTCGCGGCGGACGGCATCCTGAATTGGTCGACCGTGAGCTGCTACCTGATGATCATCGCGGTCGGCGCCGCTCTCCTCATGATCGGCGGCGAATTCGATCTGTCGGTCGGCTCGATGATCGGCTTTGCCGGGATGATGATCGCGCTGCCGACCATCGTCTTCCATTGGCCCATCACCTGGAGCGTCATCTTCGCCTTCGCGGGCGCGCTCGCCATCGGCTTTCTCAACGGGCTGATCGTGGTGCGCACGGGCCTGCCCTCCTTTATCGTGACGCTCGCCTCGCTCTATATCCTGCGCGGGCTGACGCTCGCCCTCTCGATCCTGTTCACCAATCGCACCATCGTGGTCGGCGTGAAGGAGGCGGCGCAAGGAAGCGTCGTCGCCTTCCTGTTCTCGGGGACGGTTGGTGATCCGCTCTTCACCTGGCTCGCCGGTAACGACATCATCGGGCGGCTGCCGAACGGCGATCCGAGCGTCAAGGGCATCCCGATGGTCATCATCTGGGCGCTCGTCATCGCGGTCATCGGCCACATCGTGCTCGCCAAGACCAAGGCCGGCAATTGGATCTTCGCCTCGGGCGGCGATGCCAATGCGGCGCGCAATGTCGGCGTGCCCGTCGGCGTGGTGAAGATCTCGCTCTTCATGCTCACCGCCTTCTGCGCCACGGTGGTCGCGGCCTGCCAGGTGTTCGAGTTCGGCTCGGCTGCGTCGGATCGCGGCCTCTTGAAGGAGTTCGAGGCGATCATCGCGGCCGTCATCGGCGGCTGCCTCCTGACCGGCGGCTATGGCTCGGTGATCGGCGCCTGTCTCGGCGCCGTGATCTTCGGCGTGGTGCAGATGGGAATCCTGTTCACCGGGGCCCCGAATGACTGGTTCCGCGTCTTCCTCGGCGCCATGCTCCTGATCGCGGTTCTGTTCAACAATCTGATCCGCAAGCGAGTGGTGAGCGGGCGATGAGCACAGTGCAAACGCTTCCCGGCACGGTCGGCGCCGCCTCTCCCCGCGTCGAGGGCGGCGCGCCGCTCATCGAAGTGCGCAACATCGTCAAGCATTTCGGGCCGGTGGTCGCGCTCGCCGGCGTGTCGCTTGCCGTCAATGCCGGCGAGGTGCATTGCCTCCTCGGCGACAACGGCGCCGGCAAGTCGACCCTGATCAAGACGCTCGCCGGCGTCTACCGGCCGACGAGCGGCGATTTCCTCGTCGAAGGCGAGCCCGTCACCTTCGCGAGCCCGCGCGATTCGCTCGATCGCGGCATCGCCACGGTCTATCAGGATCTCGCGATGATCCCGCTGCTCTCGATCACCCGCAACTTCTTCATGGGCCGCGAGCCGGTGAAGCGGCGGCTCGGCCCATTCTCCTTCATGGATATGGAGCATGCCGATGCCGTGGCGCGCGAAGAGATGCGGCGCATCGGCATCGATGTGCGCGATCCGCAGCAGGCGGTCGGCACGCTGTCGGGCGGCGAGCGGCAATGCGTTGCGATCGCGCGCGCGGTGCATTTCGGCGCCAAGGTGCTGATCCTCGACGAGCCGACCTCGGCGCTCGGCGTCGCGCAGACGTCGATGGTGCTGAAATTCGTTCGCCAGCTTCGCCAGAAGGGGCTCGGTGTGATCCTGATCACCCATAATGTTCGCCACGCCTATGCGGTCGGCGATCGCTTCACGGTGCTGAATCGCGGCCAGACACTCGGCACTTTCGCAAAATCCGAGATCAAGCTTGACGCGCTGCAGACGATGATGGCCGGTGACAAGGAGCTGCAGGAGCTCTCCGACGAGCTCGGCGGCACGGTGTGAGGGAGGTTGAAGCGACAAGCATGGCTGACGCGACGCAGATGGGCTTGAACCAGAAGTCGGCCGAGAAGCCGCTCGACGTGATCACCATCGGGCGCTGCTCGGTCGATCTCTACGGGCAGCAGATCGGCTCACGGCTCGAGGATGTCACCTCCTTCGCCAAATCGGTGGGTGGTTGCCCGGCGAATATCGCCATCGGCACTGCGCGGCTCGGCCTGCGCTCGGGTCTCATCACGCGGGTCGGCGACGAGCAGTTCGGCCGCTTCGTGCGCGAGCAGATGCAGCGCGAGGGCGTGGCGCTCGACGGCATCCGCACCGATCCCGCAAGGCTCACCGCGCTCGCCATCCTGTCGGTCGAGAATGATGCGAGCTTCCCGCTTCTTTTCTATCGCGAGAACTGCGCCGATTTGGCGCTCGAAGAAGCCGATATCGACGAGGCCTTCATCGCCTCCACCCACGCCGTCGTGGTCACCGGCACGCATTTCGCGAAGCCCTCGACCGAGGCCGCGCAGCTCAAGGCCATGCGTCTCATGCGCCAACAGGGCGGCAAGGTCGTCTTCGACATCGACTATCGCCCCAATCTCTGGGGGCTCGCCGGCCATGCGGCGGGCGATGAGCGCTATGTCCGCTCGGCCGCGGTCTCGACGAAGCTCAGCACCATCCTGCCGCTCTGCGACCTCATCGTCGGCACCGAGGAGGAGATCCATATCGCTGCCGGCGAGGAGGACACGCTCGCGGCGCTGAAGCGCATCCGCTCGCTCTCGCAAGGCGTGATCGTGCTGAAGCGCGGGCCTATGGGCTGCGTCGTCTTCCCGGGGCCGATCCCAGCCGTGCTCGATGACGGCATCGTCGGCAAGGGCTTCCCGATCGAGGTCTACAACGTGCTCGGCGCGGGCGACGCCTTCATGTCCGGCTTCCTGCGCGGCTGGCTGAAGGGCGAGAGCTACGAGACGGCCGCGACCTTCGCCAATGCCTGCGGCGCCTTCGCGGTGTCGCGCCTTCTCTGCTCGCCGGAAAGCCCGACCTTCGCCGAGCTGCAGCTCTTCCTGACGTGGGGCAGCCCCGAGCGCGCCTTGCGCAAGGATGCGGTGCTCAACCACGTGCATTGGGCGACGACCAGGCGGCCGCAAGCCGCGAGCTTGATGGCGCTCGCCATCGACCATCGCCCCTTCTTCGAAAAGCTCGCCGATCGCCATGAGGGTGGCCGAGCCCGCATCGCCTCCTTCAAGCGCCTGGCGGTCGAGGCGGTCGCCGAGGTGGCGAAGGCTCGCCCCGCCCCGGATGGCTGGCAGGAAGGCTTCGGCCTCCTCATCGATTCGACCTATGGCACGCCCGCATTCTATGCAGCCGCGCGTCATCCGTTCTGGATCGGGCGTGCGGTCGAAATGCCGGGCTCGCGCCCGCTCGATTTCGACCATCTGCCCGATCTCGGCAGCCATCTCGTCGAATGGCCGGTGAACCACACGATCAAGTGCCTGTGCTTCTACCATCCCGATGACGCAGAGGAGCTCAAGGCGCCCCAGGAGCGCGAATTGCTCCGCCTCGCGGACGCTGCGCGCGTCACGGGGCGTGAGTTGCTGATCGAGATCATCGCGGGCCAGCATGGAGCGGTCGATGATGGCAGCGTCGCCGCCGTCCTGGCGCGGCTCTATGCGCTCGGCATCAAGCCCGATTGGTGGAAGCTCGAGCCGCAGACGAGCGAAGCCGCCTGGACTGCGATCGAGCGCGTCGTCGCCGAGCGCGATCCCTATTGCCGCGGCGTCGTCATGCTCGGCCTCGGCGCCAGCGAAGAGGCGCTCGACCGCGCCTTCCGCATCGGCGCCTCGAGCCCGCTCGTCAAAGGCTTCGCGGTCGGCCGCACCATTTTTGCCGAGGCCGCGCCGCAATGGTTCGCGGGCCGCATGGACGACGCGGCTGCGATCGCCGATATGGCGCAGCGTTTCGGCGTGCTCGTCGATTCCTGGCGCAGCGCCGCCTCTTCGCGCAGCACCGCCGCTGCGTGACAGGACCGAAGGCTCCGCTTCCGAGGGCAGACGATGAAGACCGTTCGACTCACCATGGCGCAGGCGCTGACGCGCTTCCTCGCCGCGCAGATGACCGTTATCGACGGGGTCGAGACGCCGATCTTCGCCGGTGTCTGGGCGATCTTCGGCCATGGCAATGTGGCGGGCATGGGCGAAGCGCTGCACCAGATGCGCGACGAGCTGCCGACCTTCCGGGCCCACAACGAGCAGGCCATGGCGCATGCGGCGATCGCCTTCGCCAAGGCGAGCGCGCGGCGCCGCATGATGGCCTGCACCACCTCGATCGGGCCTGGCGCCACCAATCTCGTCACGGCCGCCGCCGTCGCCCATGTCAACCGGCTGCCGCTCCTGCTGCTGCCGGGTGACATCTTCGCCAATCGGCGGCCCGATCCGGTGCTGCAGCAGGTCGAGGATTTCGGTGACGGCCTCGTCTCGGCGAATGATTGCCTGCGGCCCGTGTCGCGCTATTTCGACCGGCTGACGCGGCCCGAGCAGCTCATCGCAGCCGTGCAGCGCATGATGGTGGTGCTGACCGATCCCGCCGAATGCGGCCCGGTGACCCTGGCGCTCTGCCAGGACGTCCAGGCCGAGGCCTATGACTATCCGGAGAGCCTGTTCGCTCGCCGCGTCTGGAGCTGGCGCCGGCCGGCTCCTGATGCCGGCGAGCTGGCCGAGGCGCTTCGCCTCCTCGGCGCGGCGAGAAAGCCGCTCATCATCGCCGGCGGAGGCGTCCTCTATTCGCAGGCCTCGGATGTGCTCTCGAGCTTCGCCGAGCGACACGGCATCCCCGTCGCCGAGACGCAGGCCGGCAAGTCGGCGCTGCCCGACGATCATCCCTTGAACATGGGCTCGATCGGCGTCACTGGCACCTCGGCCGCCAATGGGCTCGCCGCCGAGGCCGATGTGATTCTCGCAGTCGGCACGCGGCTGCAGGATTTCACCACCGGATCCTGGGCGCTGTTCGGGTATCCGAAGCGGCGCATCCTCCAGCTCAACGTCCAGGGCTATGACGCCTTCAAGCATGGCGCCGTGCCCCTCCTTGCCGATGCCAAGGCCGGCCTCGAGGCGCTGGGCGCGGGGCTTGGCGCACATAAGGCGCCGCCCGGCTGGACCAAGGCTGCGCGCGCCGGCAAGGCCGCCTGGATGAAGGCCGCCGCCAAGGTGCTCGCCCCGCCGCGCGGCAACCGCCTGCCTTCTGATGCGCAGGTCCTCGGGGCGGCGCTGCGCGTCCTGGGGTCCGCCGTAACCCTCGTCTGCGCGGCGGGCGGCCTGCCGGGCGAACTGCACAAGCTCTGGAAGGCGGGTGCGCCTGGCAGCTATCACGTCGAATACGGCTATTCCTGCATGGGCTACGAGATCGCCGGCGGGCTCGGCGTCAAGCTCGCCAAGCCTGACACGGATGTGCTCGTCATGCTCGGCGACGGCTCCTATCTGATGATGAATTCGGAGATCGCCACCTCCGTGATGCTCGGCAAGAAGCTCATCCTCATCGTGCTCGACAATCGCGGCTTCGGCTGCATCAATCGCCTGCAGATGGCGACCGGCGGTGCGAGCTTCAACAACCTCCTCGCCGATGCCCGGCACGAGATCCTGCCGGACATCGATTTCCGCGCCCATGCGGAGAGCCTCGGCGCCGTAGCCGTGAAGGTCACTTCGATCGGCGAGCTCGAGGCGGCGCTCGCCGAGGCGAAGACGCATCCGCGCACGAGCCTTGTCGTCATCGACACCGATCCCTTGATCACGACGCAAGAAGGCGGCGCCTGGTGGGATGTCGCGGTGCCCGAGGTCTCGGCGCGGCGCGAGGTCGCTGCCGCGCGCAAGTCCTATGTGAAGGCAATGGAGCAGCAGCGGATCGGCGACTGAAGAGGCGCTTGCCTTTGTGTCGCTTCGGCGCACAGACAGAGATGACGCTCAATCGAGGAGAACCCGCATGATCCGCATCGGCGCCAATCCGATCGGCTGGTCGAATGACGACATGGTCGAGCTCGGCGGCCATATTCCGCTTGAGCAATGCCTGACCGAGGCGAAAGCTGCGGGTTTCGAGGGCATGGAGCTCGGCAACAAATTTCCGCGCGATGCCGCTAAGCTCAAGCCCATCCTCGACGCGCATCACCTCGTGCTCGTCTCGGGGTGGTATTCGACCTTCCTGATCGAGCGCGATGCGCAGGCCGAATTCGCGGCCGCGCAAGCGCATGCGAAGCTGCTCAAGGCGATGGGCTGCACGGTGTTCATTGCGGCCGAATGCACCCGCACGGTGCATGGCGACAAGACGAAGCCGCTCTCGGCGCGCCCGCAGATGAGCGAGGCCGAATGGAAGCGCTTCGGCGCCGGTCTCACCGCCTTCGCCGAGCTCATCCACGGCATGGGCCTCACTCTCGTCTATCACCACCATATGGGAACGGTGGTGCAGACGGGCGCCGAGATCGACCGGATGATGGCCAAGACCGGGCCTGCCGTGAAGCTTCTCCTCGACACCGGCCATGCGACCTGGGGTGGCGCCGACCCCGCAGCGCTCGCGAAACGCTATCGCGAGCGCATCGCGCATGTGCACACCAAGGATGTCCGCCGCGACGTGATGGCGCGCGCCGCTGCCGAAGACTGGTCCTTCCTGAAGTCCGTGGTCGAAGGCGTCTACACCGTGCCGGGCGACGGAATGGTCGATTTCGTCGCGGTCCTGCGCGAGCTCAAAGGCTATTCGGGCTGGGTGGTGGTCGAGGCCGAGCAGGATCCGGAGAAGGCGAACCCTGCGACATATGCGAAGCTCGGCTGTGACAACCTTAAGCGCTATCTGAAGGCCGCAGGCCTGAGCTAAGCTGCCGGCGAAAGCGGCTTTCGCCCGCGGGATCTTCCGTCCATGCGATGCTCGAGGAGAGAGTGAATGTCGAAGCTTCTCGTGAAACCGGCGGCGCCCGATGCCGATGGCCGCATCACCCATGTGACGCCGCAAAGCGCCGGCTGGACTTATGTCGGCTTCGACGTCTATCGGCTGAAGGACGGCCAGGCGGTTTCGGCCGAGACCGCCGATCGCGAGGTCTGCCTCGTGCTGATCTCGGGACGGGCCCGCATCGAGGCGGCGAATGAGGATTTCGACGTCATTGGCGAGCGCCGCTCGCCCTTCGAGGGGAAGCCGCATTCGGTCTATGTGCCGGCGGGCTCGCGCTGGCGGGCGGGCGCTGCCGGGGAGGCGGTGCTCGCGGTCTGCTCGGCGCCCGGCAGGGCCGGGGCCCGTAAAGCCCGCCTCATCTCGCCGGAGGGGCTCGGCCAGGAGGTGCGCGGCAAAGGCACGAACACCCGTTACGTCACCAACATCCTGCCCGAGACGGCGGAGGCCGATTCGCTTCTCGTCGTCGAGGTCATCACGCCCGGCGGTCACACCTCGTCCTATCCGCCCCACAAGCACGACACCGACAACCTGCCGCATGAATCCTTACTGGAAGAGACCTATTACCATCGGCTGTCGCCGGCCCAGGGCTTCGCCTTCCAGCGCGTCTACACCGATGACCGCTCGCTCGACGAGACCATGGCGCTCGAGGATGGCGATGTGACGCTCGTGCCCATGGGCTACCACCCCTGCGCCGCCACACATGGCTATGACCTCTATTATCTCAACGTCATGGCCGGCCCGAAGCGCACCTGGCGCTTCCACAACGCGGCCGAGCATGAGTGGCTGTTGAAGGCGTAGGAGCCGCGATCATCCGGCTTGGTCATCTCGTGCGCACCGCAGCACGAAGTGATGTGGTGCAGACACGGGACCCATCGCCTCACCGCTCGCACCCCGAGATGGGTCCCGGATCAGCGACGCACCACTCCGTGCTGCGTCGCGTCCGGGACGACCCCCACTGGAGTTGCGTGCATTGGCGCCGCCATCATCCATGCCATGAGGTGAGCAGGCCCCTCCTCAGTTCACCGGCTTGATGCTGTCGGTGATCTTGGTCAGCGTCTCGGCATTGGCCTTGGCGCCGTCCGGCGTGCCCCAGAAGGTGAGCATCACCAGCCGGTCCTTGGAGGCGCCGAGCAGCATCAGG
>Ga0318562_10001681_pt1 | contig 10070 bp, 2 predicted proteins | sample GRESIP066b5f18_FD_203688 | JGI IMG/M metagenome (GOLD analysis project Ga0318562, IMG submission 203688) | Tropical soil microbial communities from Luquillo Experimental Forest, Puerto Rico - GRE.SIPMG.066b5f18 | ecosystem: Environmental > Terrestrial > Soil > Tropical forest > Bulk soil...
CAACCGGCCGGGCGCCTCGGATCGGTCGCTCGAGACGGCTCAACTGCCTTTCGATAGCGACCCTCAAGTTCTGAACGACATGGAAGCGATCAGCGATCTGGCCGGCCTGCGGTGCTCCGCGTTTGGCGCCATCGGCATAGAGACCGTCCCGATCGCGGGCGATGAACTCTATCTGAGAATGATTTCGCAGCCATGCCTCAGTGCTTGCTGCCGAGCGGTCGGGTAAAACATCGACCACGTTCCGGCGTTCGAGATCGACGACAATCGTTCCGTATCTGTAGCCTTTGCGCCAAGCCCACTCGTCGATTCCAACCACTCGAAGCTGGGAGCCCCTGTCACTCCGGGAAACCGATCGCTTGAGATGTCGGAGAACGGTGTCCCTGCTGGCGACCAGGCCAAGCCGACCCGCCAATCGCTCCGTCGGTCGCCCACCAGCGGCGTGGCCGAGAAGGCGAACGATCTCAGCAAGGCGCTCCGACTTTCGTGCATGCACAGCCGCCACGCTCGGCAACCGCTCGACAAAGATCTTCTGCTCGCACCCAGCGTTGCGGCAACGCCATCGATTGACCTTCAGGTCGATGAGAACGGGCACACCCTGAATGGGCAGATCTCGCACGCGACGCCTGTAGGAGCTGTGCCGCGAATGTGAAAGCGTTCGACATTGGGGCACGCTGCGCGGCTTTGGCCTTCAGCACCGATCACCCAACCCGTTAAAGACCTGGAAACCGAAGCCAGCCGCAGGTCGCCCAACCCCAAACGTACTGACTTTTGTCCCATTCCGCGACTTCATACGGCATCGCGATGACCCGTCCACCACCTGCACCAACTTTGCGCCAGACCCTAATCAAGTGCTCAATCCGGGCGAAACTGCCGAATTCTTACAACTAACTGCCATGCGACAGTATCCTTGCGTAGTCCGGCAGAAACAAGCCGGCTGTCCTGAGGATGTCCGCCCTGCTTACCCGCGTGTCCCTGAATAGAGTGTACTCGAGGGCCTGGGTATCAATCCAGGTGGAGCTCCCAGCCAATGCGCGATTGGCGTGTCCGGCGGGAACTTCCATGGCGATCGTGGTGATGGCTTTGTGAGCGTCGAACTGAGGGCGCCCACGCTCTCGTCGATCCCGGCGTCTTGCCTGATCAGTGGGCGGGCGGTACGGGCGGCGCCTGGCGCGTCAGCTTGAACTGCCTGGCCACCGTGGCGCCGGGCCGCCCATAGGTCACGTTGACCGTCAGCACCGCATCCGCCGCCGGCACCTTGCTCAACGGTCCGATCGTCCACGTTTCGCCGCGCCCCGGACCATCGCTCTTGCGCGTGACCTTCGGCGCGGCCAGGCCCGCCGGCGGCGCGATGGTGATCGCCCGCGCCTGTTGCGGCAGCTTGATCGGTACCGTCAGGTCGAAGCTGGCGTTCCACGCCTGCGACGTGTCCGGCGGCGTGGGCAGCGGATCGGTCTTCAGCATGAAGTCGCGCACCACTACGAACACATCGCCGCCGGCGATGCCGTCCAGGTAGCTGCGCACACCCGACAGCGTGGGCACGTCGTCGAACTGCAGGTCGAAGGCCGGATCGTCCTTCGGCACGACGCGATAGATGCGCACCCGCGTGGGCGGCGGCGCGGGATCGGCGTTCGGCATGTTGATCTTCCAGCCGATCCGCTTGTCCCCTGGAGTCTGCGTCACCCGCGGCTCTGCGATGTCCAGCGTCATCCCGTCGATCGTGCGGTCCTCATAGTCGCCGGTTCCCAAATCCTTGCGATGTCGCACCTTCAGCACGGTCTCCTCGGTCTGGAAGCGGCTGATCGTGGTGGCGGGAGCGGCCGCGCCCACCCCCGAAGGCTCGGCCCAGGCGACCAGATCGTTGTCGAGCCGGACCTCGTCCTCCACCGTCAGCGTCACCACGTGCGTGTTCGCATCCTGCTTCGGGTCGCCGGCACCCGAGTAGTAGCCGGTGATCTTCACCTGCCCCGTGCCGGCCGGAATGAAGTAGATGCCGGCGGTGCGGTTCACCCGCGGCGGCATCGGCACCATCGCACGCAGTGTCGGAAGCGCCTTGCGCGCGCCGGGGGCGACCCGCACGAAATCCAGATGCGTGCGGGCCGGGCCAGGACCTTCCAACGTGAGCGTGTCGGCCGCAGCCGGCGGCGAGTCGAAGGTGAACAGCCGCTTGTCGAACAGTGTCGGCGTGGCGCCCATCACTTCCAGCGTGAACGGCAGGTTCACGTTGACGTCCTCGCGGTAGATCACCGGCGAATCGGGCCGATCCGACGCGTCCGCCCGCAGCGTGCGGTCGGTGCGATAGTGCGGGAACAGCAGCAGCCGGACGATGCGGCCGACACCGGGATGCAGTTCGGCGTCGGTATTGTTGTGTGAGCCGAACAGCCTTCCCTTGGCGAGCAGATTGAACCGGTCGTTGGCCGACAGGATCGTCGAATACAGGTCGCCCGATGCGCGACTCGCCCCCTGCTCGATGAAGTTCTGCGCCCCGTCCGGCAGCAGCAGCGGCACGAAGCCAAGGAACGGTGTCCACGAACGAAGGTCGAGCGCGCGCGACAAGAGTTGCCCGAGGAAATCCAGCCAGCGTGTACCCGCCGGGGCGTGCGGATCGATCTGCGGCAGGTTCTGCATGACCAGCCGGCTGAGCGGGCTGAACACGGTGTTGAAGTCGTTGAAGTCGAGATCGACGATCTTGGTCCGCAGTGCAGAGTCGGCGAGGAACGGACCGAGGATCACGTATTTCCAGGCCAGCTGCATCATGCCGCCAAGGCTGACCACCTGAAACGGGTTGAGCTCGGTGTTGTGGTCGATCCGTCCGTCCGCCGTCGCCGGCGGATTGCCATGCGCGTCGCGATCGACCTGCTGCATCCAGCCGGGGATCTGGTTGCCGGCCGCCGAGACGATGTCGGCCACCGACATGATCAGGCCGGGCAGCGGCAGCGCCGTCATCAACGGCCCCCACAGGTTGCACTGCACGGTGTGGTGCGTCTCGTGCTCGATCAGCGCCCGGCGGTGCGTGTCGTGGTCATACGGCTTTTCTGGCACCAGCAGCTCCGGCTGCTGCGCCAGCACGCGCAGATTGCCAGCGTCGGCGCGAACCGTGCGGGAAGCAGTGAACTCCCGCGCATTCAGCGCCAGGCCACCGGCCGGGATGGGCTGCAACGGAAGGTCGCGTTCGCCAGAATAGTCGTCCGGGTCGGCACGCCACCAGGTCTGCATGGTGCCGGAATGATCCTTGTGCTTCACCAGCGGCAGCGGCGTTTCCAGCACGACGTACTGGTCGGCATTGTCGGTCGCCATCGACCAGACGCGGTGGTAGTCCTTGTGAAAGCCGGCTGGCCGTCCGCCGCCGTTCCACCGCACGTAGAAGGCGGCATTCTGCTGGGCGAACGGATCATAGCCGCCGAACCCCTTGAACTCGATCGACAGCATCTTGTCCGGCCAGTTGCCCAGCGCAGCCGGCGCGGTGCCCGTCCCGTCCCATTTCAGGAACCGGCCTGGCAGCTCCAGATCGACGCTCTTCAGGCGCCGGTCGTCGATGGTCTTCGCCGGCGTCAGGGTGAACGGTCCGGTACCGACCATCGTGTCAGTGACGTCGATCTCCATCCGGCTGATGGCATCGATGCGCCGCAGCGCCGGCGCGCCGCCGGTGTCAATCCGCACCAGCGCGACGGCCTTGAACAGCGCGCCATGCGGGGCTTTCACCGTCACGTCGGCACCGGCAACGTTGGCCACCTCGGCCTTGTCGTCGCTGTCGGTGTCCTCCGTGCGTTGCAGGTTCACCGCGGTGCCGTCGCCGTTCAGCAACGCGCCCGACAGCGGCGGATCGATCGTCAGCACATCGGATGCCGGATCGGCGGTGGCGCGCACGAACACCGGGTCGGCGACGCCGGCGCGCGACACCATCAGCAGGTCGTCCTTGCTGATCGACGGGTAGCCCTTGACCAGCTTGATGCTGCCCGGCGCAGCGGCCTTTTCCACCGTGCCGGCGAACACCTCGCCCTTCGGCTGGCGCAGAAACACGTTCTTGCCGACCACCGCACCGCCGGCATCCGGTTTCAGCGTCAGCACGACGCGCAGCGCCTTAACGATGGCGAAGGTGGTGTTCTCGGGGGGGCCGACCGGAAGCGGTGGAAACGCCGGTGGCACCGTTCCGTTCGTGGCGACGATGCGCACCAGGCCGTCGGGGGCAAGGTCGGGCGGAAAGTCCGCCGGCGCCGGGGCCCCGGCGGCGATGGTGCGGGTCAGCGTGGTGAGCAACCCGGGACCGCCCGCGTCCGTCCAGGCGGCGCTCGATGCAGCACCGGCAATCGCTTCGACCTTGATGATGCGCAGCTTGGTGGACAGGCCGGCGGCACTGAAGCGCGCCGGCAGGTCGCGCGACAGGATCATCGCCGCATGGTCATCCGCCGGCAGGATGTCGCGCACGAAACGGAACGCCGGGTCCGGCTTCGGACTGGGGGCGGACGGCGCCGAGATCTGCACCCAGTCTGCCTTCGCGAAGCTGGTGTCAGAGGGAACGCTCAGTGCGAACCACACCGTTGTCGCCGCCACCAGGCCGGTCGGCACATCCGCGTTGCCGCGAACGAACTCGTGGACTTCCAGCTTTTCCTTGTCGTTGGCGCTGTGCGGCACCGGCATGGCGGCGGGCACCGGCTGGCGCAGCATCAGCGTGCCCGGCGCGCTGCCGCCACCGGCCGCCACGTCGGCGAAGCTCGCCACGCCGGCGCCGCCGGCCGCCGGCACGCGGTCGCGCACGGCGTTGCCGAAGCCGCGCGTCCACACCGAGGCGTGGATGCGCTGCTTGTTGTCACTGTCGGTGCCCAGCAACCCGGCCACCGAAAGCTTCGCGGGATCATCGTTGAACTTTGCGCCGGCCGGACCGCCGCCGATGTCGGCCGTTTCGATCACTTCCGCACGGCCCAGGAAATCCAGCTCGTCGCGATTGATCCAGATCACGTTGCCGACCGTCACCGCGCGGTCGCCGCTCAGCCCGCCGCCGGAGATCACCCGCGGCAGGAACCCGTTCAGCCCGAGCGCGAAGGTGAACTGCCGCAGGCTCGCCAGCAGCCCGGTCGCCTTGACGATGGTGTTGTATTTCCAGGGATGGCTCTTGTCGTCGCAGAACAGCGCCTTGAACACCCAGACGACCAGGCCGATCACCTCCATGTAGAGGTTCAGCGGCTCGAAGAAGAACACCGACACCGAGGTGAGCGGAAAACCCCAGGTCGGCAGCAGCATCCAGCGGAAGATGTGGAGGATGACCTCGCCGCCGGAGACATGGCCGTCGCGGTCGGCGCGGCCAAGCGGGTCGAACCGGCACAGCGCGTAGTCGTGGAAACCATCCGCCGGGAACTCGCGCATCCGCCGGAGCGTCACCGCGTCGGCACCCGCCCAGCGGCGCGGATCGTCGTCGCCGCCGTGCCAGGGATCGGGTGTCAGGAACAGTCCCAGCTCGGGATCCAGTTCGCGCGCGCTGCAATGGATCAGCCGGGTCACCGGGTCGGCGAAATGGCCGAACAACCCCGGCCGCGCCGCGTCGCCGGCATGGCCGAACGGGGATGCCTTGCAGCGTTCGCAGCGCCAGTCATCCTTCTCGGCGACCAGCGCGATCAGGGGCGTGCCGAACGGATCGGAGGCATATGCCTCCGCGACGGGCGCGCCCACCGGCCCATCCAGCCGCGCCGCGATCCGGTCACCGATCCAGATGTAGCTGTGCAACGCGCATCCCTGCCCGTCGGTCACCGACCAAAGCCGGCCGTATTCATCCCGATGCTCTTGGCGCACCGCGCCGCCCCGGTGCAGCGAGACGCGGCGGCCCGTGCCGTCGAACCGATATTCGGTGACACAGCCATCGGGTTGCACGACGGACGCGAGCGCGCCGAGCGGGTCATAGGCGTATCGCGTCACGCCATCATCGGCCATGCGTTCGCTGCGCCGGCCGCAGGCATCGTAGCGATACCGCACGACGCTGCCGTCGGTGCGCCGCAAGGCCGTCACGTGCCCGGCGGCGTCCAGCTCGCGCTGGCCGTGATCGTCTTCGACTAGGTCGGCGCCCGCATAACGCCAGGTCCCGGCGGCATCACCGCATCGCCAGGCGCTGAGCCGGCCGGACGCATCGCGCGTGAGGGTCTCGCGCACGCCGTCGCTCCAGCGGCGTTCGGCGATCGCCGACATGTTCTCCAGCTGCAGCGTGACCGACAGCGCCGATGCGCCCGAGGCCGCCCGCAGATGCACCTGGCCGAACGCGAGCACCTCCTCCAGGCAAGCATGGTCGGCAATCGACATGCGGCGCCGCGCACCGGCGGTTTCCAGCGCGAGGATCGTCACGCTGCCGCCGGTGCTCACCACGCATCCACCGTCGTCATCCCACACGTAGTGCAGCGGCATGACCGAGCCCGGCAGAGTGACTCGCACCGGCCGTTCCTGTTCGTCGAGCTCCAGCGTCAGCTCGTGCCCGTCGCGGCAGATCGTGCGCGCACGCCCGCCGTGACGGAACCACAGGTCGGTGGTGCCGTGTCGATCGCGCACCACCATCGTCGGTCCGCGCGCCGGCGCGTTGATCGCCACGAACCAGTCCCCGGCTTCGATCCGTCGCAGCGATCCGGTATCGTCGTGCGCGAATGCGAGCCGCGTCCCGTCCGCCTGTATCCAGGCGATCGGCCGCCCGCGCGCATCGCTGCACAGGTGGCGGGTGCCGCGGGCGGCGTCGTGCAGTGTCAGCCAGGTCTCCGGCTCAGGCCGAGACTGTGGCTTCTCCTCCGCCGCCGGCGGATTGCAGGTCATCAAGGAGTCCATCCAGTTCCGCCTCGATCTGTTGAATGATGGATTCGATCTGCGCCTTCAGGTTCGCGATGGCGTCGGTGGCGATTTTTGCGAGGTCGAGATCGAGCAGATGCGCGAGCGCGGCATCCACGGCCTGGGCCTGGGCGGCGAGCGGCGCGAGCACGACGGAGGGCTGCAGCGTCTTGAACTGATCGATGACGCCCTGCAGCGGATTGAGATCGCCGAGCAGTTTCGCCGGGTCAAGCGCGTTCAGCTTGGCCTTCAGCGCCTCGAACACGCTGCCGAGCGTCGAGGCGAAGGCCGCGGGCGAATAGGCTTCCAGCGCGCCCATCACCGCATCCAGCACACCGCCCAGCTCGGCGGCGAGCTGCGCCGGGTCGAGGACCGATAGCTGGTTGCGGATCGCCGTGAACACGGTGTTGATCACGTCCAGCATGCCTTGCGGCGTGATCGGCAGCAGGTTGTCGAAAACCGCGTTCCACAGCCGCACCAGCGCTTTGGCGATGTCTGCGGCAAAGCTCTGCAGCTTGCTGAGCAGTTTGTCGCCCAGCGCGTCGAGCTCGTCGGCAACCGGCTTCGGATCGACCGCGGCGAACACCGCGTCGAGCCGCGTGAGCACGGCAGCCTCGGTGTCCGGCAGCGCCAATGCTGACGGCACGAAACCCGACAGCGAATTGCCCAGCGCATGCAGGGCCCGACCGAGCGAGGGGGTCAGCAGACCCCCGATCAGGCCATCGGTCGCCTGTGCCAGCTTCTGGCGGCCGGGGAACGAGGCCGTCACGTGGGTGTCGAGCTGGATGGCAACCACCGCGGCGTTCAGCTCAGCGCTGCTGCGGCCGGCAGCGCTCATCAGCGCCTCGACCTGTGCCAGCCGTTCAAGCGCGGCGCGCAGGTCCGGCAGCGCGCCCGCTGCCGCAGTGGCATCCACGACGCCGCGCCGCTGCTCGATCACCGCGGCAAGCTCGGTCACGTGGCCGCCGGCGCTGCTGGCCGCGGTGGACAGCAGCGCGAGCGGCTTCGAGATCGCCGCGAGGCCATCGGCGATGACGTCCTCGGCGGCGCCGTGCACCGCGTTGCGCGCCTCGGCGATGAGCTGCGCCAGCGGCCGCAGGATGTCGCCGAACTTGAAGGAACCGGCGGCGCCGCCGAGCGCGGTGCCGGCGCCCAGCTTCTGGTTCATCGCTGACGTAGCGGCGCTGGTCATGGCACCGGGCAATTGCGATACCTGCTGCACCGCCTTGCCGATCAGATGCGACGGGTTGGCGGCATCGAGCAGCGACAGCAGCTCGTGATAGGCGGCCGACAGCGGCGCCAGCAGCGGCGCCGGGTCGGCGGCGTGGCGCAACGTGCCGAGCAGCTTGTCGAACTCGTCCTGCAGCGGCTGCACCAGCGTGCGCGGATTGAGGTGGTCGATCTGCGATGCGGCCTTCTGAAAGCCCTCCGACAGCTTGCCGACTAGCGCCGCCGGCGAAATCGTCTCCAGCGCCGCTACCATCTCGTTGAACGGCTTGTCCAGCGCCTTGGTCACCGCGGCCGGGCTGAGCTTCTGCAGCGCCGCCTTGGCTTCGTCGACGCCCTTCTGGACCGGTGCCAACGCCTTGGTGACATCGATCTTCGCCACCAGGTCGTCGAGCGGCTTGTCCACGCTGGCGGTGACGTCGATCTTGCGCACCTCTCCGGCCAGCGCGCCGATCGGCGCCTTCAGCGCGCCGGGAATCTCGCCGCTGCCCAGCGCGTCCTTCACATGCCCGCGCACGTCGTGCAGCAGCCCGACCGACTGCTGCGCCGCCTGGCTGAGGTCGATATGCGTGATCTCCTGCGCCAGCGCGTCGATCTGGCTCTTCACGTCATCGAGCAATGGCGGCAGGTCGGCCACCGCGGCGTTCGCTGCGCCAAGCAGGGTGCCGAGCTCGTTCTTGATGTCGTTGATCGGGAAGCTGTCGGCGACGTGCTGCAACTGGTCCTTCAGCGCGGTGATCTTGCCGGTGACCGCACTCAGGTCGAGATGATCGATCGCGTCGGCGATCTTCTGCACCTGCTGACCGATCTCCTGCACCGGCGAGAAATCGGCGAGGCCGCCGATCTTGCCTTCGATCTCCAGCAGCGCCTGGGTCAGCTTGTGGCGCAGCGTGGTGAGCGGCAGGTTGTTGAGGAACGCCACCATGCTCGACATCAAGTCGGTGATGCTGTCGCGCAGCACCCCCACATCGCTGTTGGCGAAGGTGTCGTGGATCTGCTGTTCGATTTCTAGGAAGAAGTCCGTGAGTACCGCGGTGGTCAGCGTATCGACGCCCTCGGCCAGCGCCTGTATCGGCGGCAGGAAGAAATCGGCCAGTCCCTTCGGCGGGATCGGCACGCGCTCGATCAGCGGCGCCAGCGCGGCGTCCAGCCGGTGCGCGGTGGCGGCGGAATCGATCGCCGCGAGATCGCCGGCGAGCCGATCCAGCGCCGCCGGCAGCGCGCTGCCGGTGAGTGCGTCCAATTCCTGCCGTGCGGTGTGCAGTCCGGTGACGATGGCATTCAGGTCGGGCGCTTCATCAACCAGTGCGTCGGCCGCGTGGTCCACCGTCTGGGTCAGCGCCACCAGCCGCGCCTCCAACGCGGCGAGATCGCCGCCGCACGCCGCGGCATTGCCGTGCAGCTCGTCCAGCACCGCGGCCGGCGCGCCCAGCACGTCGGGATCGAGGCCGAGGATGAAGCGGGCGAAGAAGCCGGCCACCGCCGCGGGCGTCTGCGGCACACCGCCGGCCAGATCGCGCACCGCGGCGAGCGGGATTTCCAGCGCCGGCGGAATCTCGCCCAGGAACCCGTCGGCGACCTGGCCGATCACGCCCTGCACGATGCCGTCGAGGCCGCCGGCGCCCTGCATCGCCTTGTTCATCATCGCCGACGGATCGAGGCCGGCGAGGTCCTGCAGCGGCTGCAGCTTGTCCTTGATGGCGTTGAACACGCTAATGATCTCGCCGATCAGGCCGGTGTCCGGCAGCGGCACGATCTGCGACAGCGAGCCGAACGCCTGGGTCAGCGTGCCCGGCAGGTTGGCCGGGTGCGACGCCAATTGCTCTATCCCCTGGATCAGCGAGCCGGCCTCGCCGAGCAGGTCCATCGGGTTGGTCGCCGCCAGTCCGGCGCTGGCGTTGTGCGCCGTGCCGGCGATGTTTAGCAGGCCCTCGAGCTTGCTGACGTCGATCGACAGCAGGTCGGCGAGGCCGCTCATGGCCCGCGCGCCGTGTTGGGGGCGTAGGCAATCACCGCATCGCTGACGACCAGGTCGAGGACGGTGTCGGAGT
>Ga0318562_10001682_pt1 | contig 10067 bp, 9 predicted proteins | sample GRESIP066b5f18_FD_203688 | JGI IMG/M metagenome (GOLD analysis project Ga0318562, IMG submission 203688) | Tropical soil microbial communities from Luquillo Experimental Forest, Puerto Rico - GRE.SIPMG.066b5f18 | ecosystem: Environmental > Terrestrial > Soil > Tropical forest > Bulk soil...
CTTCAGGGACCGCGACGCGCGACACCTCTACGTGGACGCGAACACGATCGACCAGACCCTGAAAACGCGGGCCAACATCCGCCTCTCGAGCATCGACCAGAACCAGCCGTTCTCGTTCCGGGCCCAGACCGCCGACGTCCAGGCGCGCAGCCTGAAGGAGGCCGAGCCCGAGCTCGAGAAGCTCCATCGCTCCGGCTACCACACCGTGGTGGCTTTCGCACGAAGAGGCGAAGGGGAACGGGCCGCGTACAACCTGGGCCGGCTGAAGGTTCACTGGCTCGACACGGACGACGGCACACCCGACGGCCGCATCACGTTCGCCCAGGCCCGCCTGCAAAACGGGTTCATCGCCCCCCAGTTCCACCTCGCGGTGATCCCCGATCACCGGTTGTTCCGCCGTCGGCGCGCCCCCGAGGAGCCACAGCGAACGCGGCGCCGTGGCGTGCTCCGGAGCTTCGCCGACCTGCGCACCGGCGACATCGTCGTGCACGAGGACCACGGGATCGCCCGGTTCGCCGGGTTCGACACCAAGACCGTGGCGAACGTCACGCGCGACTACCTGTACCTCGAGTACGCCGGCTCGGACCGCGTGTTCGTCCCGGTCGACCAGCTGGCCAAGATCAGCCGCTACGTCGGTGCCGGCGGCGCCCACCCGCCCCTCTCCAAGCTGGGCGGGACGCGCTGGGACACGATCAAGGCTCGGGCCAGGAGAGCCGCCCAGGAGCTGGCCGGCGAGCTGCTCAACCTGTACGCCGAGCGCAAGCGCCGCCAAGGCCACGAGTTCCCGCCGGACACCGACTGGCAGCGCGATTTCGAGGACGCCTTCCCATTCACCGAGACGCCCGACCAGCGCGACGCGATCGAGATGGTCAAGGCCGACATGGAGGCGCCGCGCCCGATGGACCGGCTGATCTGCGGCGACGTCGGCTACGGCAAGACCGAGGTGGCGCTGCGGGCCTCGTTCAAGTCGGTGCAGGACGGCAAGCAGGTGATGCTGCTCGTGCCGACCACGATCCTCGCCCAGCAGCACTACGGCACGTTCTCCGAGCGGCTCAAGGACTACCCGATCACGATCGAGCACGTCTCGCGCTTCCGCCCCGCGGCAGAACAGAAAGACGCGGTCAAGCGGTTCGCAGAGGGCAAGGTGGACATCCTGATCGGGACGCACCGGCTCCTCAGCCGTGACGTCCGGGCCAAGGACATCGGTCTTCTTATCGTCGACGAGGAGCAGCGCTTCGGGGTCAAGCAGAAGGAGCTGCTGCGCCAGCTCAAGCTCAAGGTCGACGTGATCTCGATGAGCGCCACCCCGATCCCGCGCACGCTGCAGATGTCGATGGCCGGCGTCCGCGACATCAGCGTGATCGAGACCCCGCCCGAGGGCCGCCGGCCGATCAAGACCTATGTCGGGGAGTACGACGAAGAGCTGGTGAAGACCGCCCTGATCCGCGAGCACGAACGGAAGGGGCAGGCGTTTTTCCTGCACAACCGGGTCGAGACGATCGACGAGACCGCCGAGCGGCTGCGCGGCCTGTGCCCGAACATGAAGTTCGAAGTAGCCCACGGCCAGATGGAAGAGCGGGAGCTCGAACACCGCATGCTCGCGTTCCTCCGGGGCGACGCCGACGTGCTGGTGTGCACGAGCATCATCGAGTCGGGCATCGACATCCCGCAGGCCAACACGCTGATCGTCGAGCGCGCGGACACGTTCGGTCTGGCCCAGCTGTACCAGATCCGCGGCCGGGTGGGGCGGAGCCGCGAACGGGCCTACGCCTACCTCCTGTATCCGAGCGCGGCCGCGCTGACCTCCGACGCCGCGCAGAGACTCAGCGCGCTGTCCGACTACACCGAGCTCGGCGCGGGCTTCAAGATCGCCATGCGCGACCTCGAGATCCGCGGCGCCGGCAACCTGCTCGGCGACGAGCAGTCCGGGCACGTGGCCGCGCTGGGGTTCGAGCTCTACATGCAGATGCTCGACGAGGCGGTGGCTGCCGCGGAGGACGGGGCGTTCGGCGAGGAGGAATGGGAGCCGGTCCGGCTCGACGTCAATGTCGACGCGTACGTGCCGGCTGACTACATCCCCTACGAGCAGGCCAAGGTCGACGTGCACCGCCGGATCGCCGGCGCCCGCGAGGTCGCGGACCTCGTGGAACTCAAGAACGAGCTCGAAGACCGCTTCGGGGACCTGCCCGAGCCGCTCAAGAACCTGATCGCGCTCCAGCAGGCGCGCATCAAGCTGGGTCAGGCCGGCGCTCGCGCGGTCACCTTCCGCAACGGCCGTCTGGCGGTCACCCCGATCGAGCTCGACAGCGTGCGTGCCAAGCGAATCCGCCAGGAGATCCCCGAGGCGCTCTACGAATCGGGCAAGTCCCAGCTGTCGGTCCGTGTGCCCGAGGACCCGATCAAGCGCTTCCCGGCGGTGGTCAAGGCGGCCGACGTGCTGCTCGCCGTCACCCGCGAGGCTGCCTGAATGTGTCGCCAATCCGCTCTTATCGCTTTCTTCATGCCACTCCGCGAGACCCCCGCTACCATCACCCACCGATGAAGGTTCGTAGGTCTCTTCTGGCGCTCTGCGCTTTTTTTGTGGCCGCCCTCGCGGTGGTCGGTTGCGGCAGCAGCCAGCCCGGCAACTCGGTGGCAACCGTGGCCGGCAACGAAATCACCACCCAGGCGTTCAACCACTGGATGTACGTGGCGGCCAAGAGCCAGGCCGCTCAGTCGCCGGGACAGCCGGTGATCGTGCCCAACGATCCGCCGAATTTCGACAACTGCGTCGCACAGGTTCGCAAGCAGATCCCGAGCCTGGCCAAGACCGCCACCAAGACCATCCGCAACGACTGCAAGCAGCTGTTCACCTCGCTCTCCAGCCAGGTAATGGACTTCCTGATCAAGGCGTACTGGTATCAGGCCGACGCCAACAAGTTGGGCATCAAGGTGACCGACGCCGAGGTCCAGAAGGCGTTCAACACGGCCAAGAACCAGCAGTTCCCGAACGGTTCCGGGTTCAACAACTTCCTCAGCCAGACCGGCCAGACCATGGACGACATCCTGTACCGGTTCCGGATCAACGAGATCGTGCAGAAGCTGGTGGCGAAGCACAACTCGACCGTCACGCCGGCGCAGATCCAGAGCTACTACAACGCGCACTCGTCGCAGTTCGGCACTCAGGACTCGCGCAATATCCGGGTCGTGCTGGCCAAGAACGCGGCTGACGCGGCGGCGGCCAAGAAGGCGCTCGACTCGGGCCAGAGCTGGGCGAAGGTGGCCAAGAAGTATTCGACCGATCCGACCACCAAGAACACCGGCGGCCTGCTCACCGGCGTGACCAAGTCCCAGGCCGACCCGGCCCTGGCGTCGGTGGCCTTCACGGCGCCGCTGAACCAGATAACGGGGCCGGTCAAGGGCCAGTTTGGCTACTACGTGTTCGACGTGATCAAGGACACCCCGGCAACGCATCAGTCGCTCGCCCAGGCCACCCCGCTGATCAAGCAGCAGCTGACCAGCACGCAACAGCAGAGCGCGCAGACCGCGGTCGACAGCCACGCCAAGAAGGACTGGCTGAGCCAGACCAGCTGTCGCAGCGGGTACGCGATGGCGGACTGCAGCGGCTACACGGCGCCCAAGACGGCCACCACTGGCTCGTCCACCGGTACAACCACCGGGTGAACTCCGAAGAGTCGTCGCGGACGGCTGAGGCGCTGGCACGCCTCGATGCGATCACCCGGCGGCTGCGGATCGAGTGTCCGTGGGACCGGGAGCAAGACGAGCGCTCGATCGTCCCGCATACGGTCGAGGAATCCTACGAGCTCGCCGACGCCGCCCAGCGGCGCGACGACGCGAAGATGGTCGACGAGCTGGGGGACGTGCTCTTCCAGGTCCACTTCCTGTCGCTGTTGCTCGAGGAGCGGGGCGCCGGCGACCTGGCGCGGGTGGCGGGCGACGTCACCGACAAGCTGATCCGCCGCCATCCGCACGTGTTCGGCGACGTGCAGGCCGACACGTCGGTCGAGGTCCGCCGCAACTGGGACCAGATCAAGCGCGCCGAACCGGGCCGGGAGGGCGGCCTGTTCGGGGAGGTCCCCGAGAACCTTCCGGGACCCCTGTACGCGCGCAAGGTCCAGCGCCGGGCCGCGTCGAGCGGGTTCGACTTCCCCGGCGTCGAGGGCCCGTTGCAGTCGGCGCGCGACGAGCTCGACGAGCTCGAGGCGGCGGACGGGCGCGAACAGCAGTTCCACGAGCTCGGCGACGTGCTGTTCGCGGTGGTCAACGTGGCGCGCAAGCTGGCGGTCGATCCCGAGCTCGCGCTGCGCGCGGCCGCCGAGCGGTTCAAGTCCCGGGTCTCGGCCGGCGAGCGGCTCGCCGCATCCGAAGGCCATAGCTGGAACGATCTCGCTCCCGATGAGCAGCTCGCCTATTACGCCCGAGCGCGCCTGAGCCTGAGCGAAGGAGCCGAATGAGCCAGATCGAGCACGTACATGCCCGCCAGATCCTCGACAGCCGAGGCAACCCGACGATCGAGGTCGAGCTGAGCGTGCGCTCGGGCGCGTGGGGTCGCGCCGCGGTGCCGTCCGGGGCGTCCACCGGCGAGTTCGAGGCGACCGAGCTGCGCGACGGCGGTCCCGACTGGATGGGCAAGGGCGTGATGCAGGCGGTGGAGAACGTCAACGGTGAGATCGCCACCGCGGTGCGTGGCCAGGATGCCTCTTCGCAGGCAGCGCTCGATCGGATGCTGATCACGCTTGACGGAACGCCGAACAAGTCGCGGCTGGGGGCCAACGCGATCCTGGCCGTGTCGCTCGCCGCCGCCCATGCGGCCGCGGCCGAGGAACGCCTGCCGCTGTGGCGCTACCTTGGCGGCGAGAGCGCCCACGTGCTCCCGGTCCCGATGATGAACGTGGTCAACGGCGGCGTGCACGCCGACAACAAGGTCGACTTCCAGGAGTTCATGATCGTCCCGGTCGGTGCCCCGAGCTTCCGCGAGGCGCTCCGCATGGGTGTAGAGACGTTCCACCAGTTGAAGAAGACGCTGCACGAGCGGGGGATGTCGACCTCGGTTGGCGACGAGGGCGGGTTCGCGCCCAACCTTCAATCCAACGAGGAAGCGCTCGCGGTGCTCGTCGAGGCGATTAGCGCCGCCGGCTACATACCGGGCGACCAGGTCGCGATCGCGCTTGACCCCGCGGTGTCCGAGCTCTACCGGGACGGGGCCTACATGCTCGAATACGAGGGTCGTCGGCTGACGGCCGGGGAGCTCACCGACTACTGGACCGGCATCGTCGATCGGTATCCGATCATCTCGCTCGAGGACGGCATGGGCGAGGAGGACTGGGACGGATGGAAGACGCTTACCGAGCGGCTCGGCGACCGGCTCCAGCTCGTGGGCGACGACGTGTTCGTCACCAACACCGAGCGCCTCCAGAGGGGGATCGACGCCGGCGTGGCCAACTCGATCCTGATCAAGGTCAATCAGATCGGCACCCTGACCGAGACACTGGCCGCGATCCGGCTTGCCCGCGAGAATGGCTACACCGCGGTGATGTCGCACCGGTCGGGGGAGACCGAGGACGTGACGATCTCCGACCTCGCGGTGGCCACCGGCTGCGGGCAGATCAAGACCGGTGCGCCGTCACGCTCGGATCGGGTGGCCAAATACAACCAGCTGCTGCGGATCGAGGAGGCGCTCGGTGCCGACGCCCGCTATCCGGGACGCAGTGCCTTCCGGTCTTAGGTGGTCTTGCAAGCGCTGATTCGGGAGGAAGGAGTCCGCGCGCGTCGAACGAAGGGCGTAGCGGATGCCGTCAGCCCGTTCCGCACCTGCGTCGCCGCGCAGGCAAAGCCGCACCGCGCCTCCCAGACCACGGCGGTCGGCTCCGTCTCCCCGAGCGCGCAGGCTGGTCACGCGGGGACTCCGCTCCCGGGTCCGCTGGGACCGCATCGGGCGCCTCGGCCTGCTGATCGTCCTGTGCGTGGTCGCCGGCCTGTACGTGCAGCGGGGCCTGGCCTACCTCGCTGTGCGCAGACAGGCCAACCAGCAGAAGGCGATCGTTCAGCAGCTGACCCGGGCCAACGCGTCGCTGGAGGCCCAGCAGCGTTCGCTGAACAACCCGGCCACGATCCTGCGGGACGCCCGCGTGCTTGGAATGGTGAGAGTTGGCGAGCATCCGTACGAGGTGACGGGGCTGCCAAGCCACTGATCCCCGGACCGGGGCGATCGGGGTAGACGAGCCGTGGCGGTGCTCCGGTTCGACGATGTATTCGGCCTGTGGCGCGAGGGCCAGCGCCGGCTGGCCGAGACCGACCCGAGCCTTAGGCCGGCGCTCGAGCGGGTCACCGACGCGATCGTGGACGAGTTGCGGCGCCGGCTGGGCGGTCCGTTCACCACCGATGAGCTCGCGCGGTACTACCTCGAGCACGGGATCGACTGGTGCTTCGACGTCGCGGTCCGCGCCGCGCCCGGCACCCCCGAGGCGTGGGACCTGACCACCGTGGGCAACGCGGCCTTCGCCCGCTACGTCCGGGCGGCCAGCGACTGGGCAGGCGGCCGGCGCATCGTCCGGGAGGACTGAGGCGCCCGGCGGCTGCGGACGCCGACGTGACCGCGCGGGCCCGCCGGACGGCCGGTGCAAACGCCCGAAAGTCCCATCACCCCACGCGCTATCGGGAGATGAGCACCCCTCAGGTGCTCATCTCCCGGAAGCGCCGGCGCCGAGTCGACTTTCGGGCGCATTGCACACGATGTCGGAGGGCCAGGCCCGGGCGTGTCCTCAGGCGGGCTGACCTGAGAGAACGCGCGACGTCCGTCCGGCGGCACTCGCCCTCGATCCGTTCTGCAGCGCGGCAACCTCCCTGAAAGCGCCGTGCCGCTGCACGGACGGGCAGCCGAAGCGCCTACTCCCCGTCGTCGGATTCGGCGTCGTCGTCCCCGACGCGCCGGATGACGATCTGATCCTCCTCGATCGAGACCTCGACCGGACGGTGCCCGGCCCAGTACTCGGCGTAGATCGGATCGTCCTGGACAGAGGCGTCGAGCCACAGGCCGTAGCCCTCGTCGCCGTGGTCGAAGGTTGCCTCGAGCGGGGCGGACTTGCGCCGGGTGCTCCGCCGGCCGCCGCGCCGCCCGCGCCGGCGCCGCGCGGTCCGCCGCGCGCCGCCGTCCTCGTCCTCATCTTCGTCCTCGTCGGAATCGCCTTCGTCGTCTTCCTCCTCGGCGCGCTGCGCCTCGGCCGCCTCGAGCTCGGCGGCGATGAGCGCGTCGTCCTCGGCGCGCAGATCGATTTCGTCGTCGAAGTCGAGGCCGATGCCGGCATCGGATTCGCCGTTGGCCTCGAGGCCCTGCTCGCGCTTGAAGGCTTGGATCTGCTGAACCGTGACCTCGAGCTGGTGCGCGATCCACGCGTCCGTGCGGCCCTGGCGTACCCAGGCCCGGATCCGGTTCAGCTCGGGGCGTAGCGATCGTCGCGTCATCTCGGCGCGGAGACTAGTACAGCGAACGGTTGGAGAGCGCTTGGAGCGCACTTCGAGCACGCTGGGAGCGACGCGCGCGACCGCAAACGTTCGCTGTCCGGTGGACGCTGGATCCTGCGGCAACGGAGGTTGTCTGCACAATTGCCACCCGCTATGCTGGCGCACGGCGGACCGGAGGCTCGTGGAGACGAGGCCAGTCCGGCGCCTCGTTCACACCAGGCGAAGCAGGGAGGCACATCCCCAAAATGTTGGTACTCACCCGCAAGTCCAACCAAAGCATCATGATCGGCGATGACATTGAGGTCTCCGTCCTGGCGATCATGGGCGAGAAGGTGCGAATCGGGATTCAGGCACCCCGTGATATCCCGGTATTCCGCAAGGAGGTTTATCTGGAGATCCAGCAGGAGCGTATGGGCTCCGCCAAGGGCGCCCGCGAGGAGGTCGACGCGGCGCTGCGAGGTCTGGGAGAGGGTAGCTAGTAAGAGTCGACGGCTCGGGGCAGGCCACGGCTCGGGGGACGCACGGGGGGACGGACATCCCGCGGCATCCCGCGGACAGCCTGAATCAGCCGAGAAGGTAGTAGAGCGTCTCGAACATCGCGATCGTCACGGCGACGGCAGTGGCGATCAGCGAGATGACGAGCAACCAGAAGCGCATCGAGCTGCGCTTGCGCCGACGCTCGCGCGTACGTTTGCGCGTACGCGAGTTCGCGCGCTTCCACAGCAGCTCGCTGCGGCCGCTCTCGAGCTGCATCTCGTGCCGGAATTCCTGCTCGAGCTCGGCGAGGCTCTGGCGCATCTTCATCGCCATTCCGGCGCGAGCCTAGCAATACCGACCCGTCGTTGTTATGTAGCGGAGATGAACCGGGGCTCCGCCGCGTCGTCCGCGCCGATCAGTGAACAGCCTGCTGCTCGTAAACACCCACGAAGTGCAGGTAGTTCTCGCAGATCTGGTTGGCCGCGGCCTCGCGGTCGAGGTCCTTCGACAGGTACCCCTTGAGGGCGTCCCACCAGATCGAGCGTCCGATCGCGAATCCGACGAAGCCCTCGACCGGCGCGGCCTCGCGGAGCCAATGCTCCACTTTCTCGGTCGAGGCGCCCCGCCCGAGCAGCACGCAGGTGACGCCCTCGCGGCCGGGTCCTGACCGGGCCTGCTCGGCCAGCATCGCGGCGTCCGACTGTGCGTCGACGCCCTCGATCTTCCATATATCGACCTCGACGCCCGCCTTCTGGGCGTCCTCGATCGCGCGGCGCATCAGCTCGGGCCGCAGCTCGGCGTCATAGCGGTCGGCGTCACCGTCCACGCTCGCCAGCTGCGCCTCGGTGGCCGGCACGAGCAGCTCGAACAGGAACTTGCGGTCGTGGTCGTGCAGCCAGTCGGCGAGGCGCTTTAGCCGCGCGAGCTGGCGCTTGTTCATCTCAGTGTCCGGGTCGTCGGAGTTGTAACGGACGAGCACCTTGGAGAAGTCGGTGGGGTACTTCTCGATGTGGGCGGCGAAGTCCTCGCCGTACTCGAAGTCGAACTCGTTCACACCCGACTTCTCGACCGGCATCGAGAGCTTCAGGTCGTGCTCGCGAGCCCGCTCCGGGATATTCGAGCCGAACTGCTCGTCAACCAGCACGCCGGTCGCGCCGGGCTCGGCGCCCCGGCGGACGGCCTCGAGCATCCCCTCGAAGATCAGCCGCTTGGAGTCGGCGATCATCTCGGTCTCCTCCGGCGTCGGGTCGCCCTTGATCCCGAACATGTTCTTCTGGAACGACCCGCGATGGTCGAACGCAAGGATGTAGAGCTTTCCGTCGTATCCGAGTGCCATCTGACCCCTCCGGTAATTCCGCTGATCGGCCTTGGGTGGGGCGAAACGCTTCGGTTCGACCCACAGGCGTCCCAGTCTACGTCTACCCTGGCGCGCGATGGAGCACAATTTCACGGGTCCGGCGTATACGCTCGGAATCGAGGAGGAGCTGATGATCCTCGACGCCGAGTCGCTCGAGCTCGTCAATGCGATCGAGAGCCTGCTCGAAGCGGCTCCGGCGGGCGAGATCAAGCCCGAGCTGATGGAGTCCGTGCTCGAGGTCTCGACCGATCCGTGCCGCACCGCCGCCGAGGCGGGCGAGCAGCTGCGGGCGCTCCGGCGACAGGTGCGCGACACGGCCATGAGCAAGAACATGACGATCGGCGCCGCCGGAACCCACCCGTTCGCGATGTGGGAGGACCAGCGGATCGTCGCCCGGCCCCGCTACCGCGATCTGGTTTCGGCCCTGCGCTTCGTCGCCCGTCAGGAGCTGATCTTCGGTGTCCACGTCCACGTGGGGTTGGACGACCCCGACAAGGCGATCCACGTGGCCAACGGGATGCGCGTGCACATGCCGATCCTGCTCGGGCTGTCGGCCAACTCGCCGTTCTGGCGGGCCGACGTGACCGGGCTGGCCTCGACCCGCACGCCAATCTTCCGGGCCTTCCCGCGGGTGGGCATCCCGCCGACCTACCGGGACTGGGAGGACTACGAGAAGCGGATCGACTTCATGATCCGATCACGGGTGATCGAGGACTACACGTATCTCTGGCACGACGTGCGCCCGCACCCGAACTTCGGCACGGTTGAGGTC
>Ga0318562_10001684_pt1 | contig 10057 bp, 10 predicted proteins | sample GRESIP066b5f18_FD_203688 | JGI IMG/M metagenome (GOLD analysis project Ga0318562, IMG submission 203688) | Tropical soil microbial communities from Luquillo Experimental Forest, Puerto Rico - GRE.SIPMG.066b5f18 | ecosystem: Environmental > Terrestrial > Soil > Tropical forest > Bulk soil...
ATATCGGCCGAGGCACCGCTTTGCCCTTCGGCGGCTGGCACGCCGTCGAAGAGCCCCATCAGTCCCTCGCAGATGACGATGTCGGCGCCCTCGGCAGTGCTCTCGGCGAGGCCGCGCAGCAGCGGCGCGGGCATCGCCCAGCTGTCGAGGTTGACGCTCATCCGTCCGCAGGCGACGGCGTGGAAGGCGGGATCGATATAGTCGGGACCGCATTTTGCTGCGCCGACCGCGACGCCGTGGCGTGCGAGGGCCCGCATCAGCCCGAGCGTCAGCGTGGTCTTGCCCGCGCCCGAGCGCGGCGCGGCGATGACGAGGCCTTTAGCGCCCGAGATGCCTTCGCTTCCCAGGCGGCCTTCGCTTCCCAAGCGGCCTGCGGCGCTCAAGCGCCTTCCTCGAGCTGCACCGCGAGTGGCGCGAGCGCTGCGCGCAGCGTCACGATGGCGCCGATCGCGACGATCGCCGGCGCCGCGAAGCCCTGTTGCCTTGCCTCTCCCGCCGCGTCGACGAGCGTGGTCACCAGCACGCGCTGGCGCGGCGTCGTCGCGTCGCTGACGATGGCGAGCGGCGTCTCGGGCGCCATGCCGCCCGCCGTCAGCGCCGCTGCGATCGCCTCGAGATTGCTCATCGCCATATAGAGGATGATGGGCGCGCCGGTCGCGGCGAGCGCCGCGAAATCGGCTTGCCCCTGCGCACCCTCGGCGAGATGGCCGGTCGCCAGGATCAGCGCATGATTGGTCTCGCGCGCCGTCGCCGGAATGCTGGCGGCAGCGAGGCCACCAATGCCCGCAGTGATGCCCGGCACCACCCGGAAGGGCACGCCCGCCTTCGCCAGAGCCTGGGCCTCCTCGGCGCCCCGGCCGAAGACGAAGGGATCGCCGCCTTTGAGGCGAAGCACGCGCTTGCCGAGCCGCGCGAGCTCGATCAGCCGCAGCGAGATGTCGCGCTGATCAGGTGAGGGCTTGCCGCCGCGCTTGCCGGCAAATTCGAGCGCCATTTGTGGGCTTGCGAGCGCCAGCACCTGGCGCGATACCAGCGCGTCATAGACGCAGATATCCGCTTCGCGCAGCGCCTGCAGCGCCGCGAGCGTCAGCAAGCCGGGGTCGCCGGGTCCCGCGCCGACCAGCCAGACGCTGCCCGGCGCGAAGGGCGGAAGGCCCGGGATCAAGGGGGCGGCGGTGGCATCGCCTCGGGTCATGATCGCCTTTCGGTATTGGCGCCTTCGCGATATGGCTCGCTGCCATGACAGAGGACAAGCCCTCGCCGCAACTGCGCCGTGGCTGGACCACGGGGGCCTGCGCGACGGCCGCGACGCGCGCAGCTTTCGAGGCGTTGCTCGGCTACGGCTTCCCCGACCCCGTCAGCATCGAGCTGCCGGGCGGGGCGCGCCCGGCCTTCTCGTTGGCCCTCGAGGAGAGGGGCGAAGATTGGGCTCGCGCCGGCGTCATCAAGGATGCGGGGGATGATCCCGACGTCACGCATGGGGCCCTCGTGGTCGCGAGCCTGCGTCGCGGGCCGCCCGGCAGCGGCGTCACCTTTCGGGCCGGACCCGGCGTCGGCACCGTGACCCGCCCTGGCCTGCCCGTCGATCCGGGAGAGCCCGCCATCAATCCGGCGCCGCGCCGCATGATCAGCGCTGCCATCGCCGAAGCGGCAGCGCTGCACGGCGTAGCAGGCGACGTGATCGTCGAGATCTCGATCCCCGGCGGCGAGAAGCTCGCGGAGCGCACCATGAATGGCAGGCTCGGCATTCTCGGCGGTCTGTCGATCCTCGGCACCACCGGCATCGTCGTGCCCTATTCCTGCTCGGCCTGGATCCATTCGATCCATAGCGGCATCGATGTGGCGCGCGCTTGCGGCTTCACCCATGTGGCTGGCGCGACCGGTTCCACCTCCGAGGCGGCGATCCAGGCCCTGCACGGACTCGATGAGGTCGCGCTCATCGATATGGGGGATTTTGTCGGCGGCATGCTGAAATATCTGCGCCGTCACCCGGTCGCCAAGGTCACGGTGGCGGGTGGCTTCGCCAAGATGGTGAAACTCGGCCAGGGCCTGCTCGACCTGCATTCGCGGCGCGGCGCCGTCGATCTCGACTGGCTCGCCGAGCGGGCCGTCGACGCGGGCGCAGATCATGGCCTCGCCGAGGGGGTCCGCCGCGCCAACACCGCGATGGAAGCGCTCGATCTCTGTCGCGTCATGGGCGTCGATATCGGCACCACGATCGCCGAGCTCGCCTGGGAGACCGCCGCCAAGGCGCTGCGCGGCGCGCCGCTCGCCCTCGAGATCGCGATCTTCGACCGCAAGGGCGGCCTCGTGGCGCGCACGCCGTTCCGCGCTGCTCACTCCTGACCTCCCGGCTGCCCGCGATAGCGGCGCCGATAGCCCGGATCGTAGAGGGCGCTCTCGCGGAATTCGCTCGCGCCCAGCACCGGCCCGACCAGGATCAGCGCCGTGCGTTCGACTGGAAGCTCGGCCATCAGCCTCTCTATGGTTGCGAGCGTGCCCTTGACGATGCGCTCATCGGGCCAGCTCGCGCGATGCACCACCGCGACCGGGCAGTCCGCGCCGTAATGCGGCGTCAGTTCGGCGACGACGCGGCTGAGCGCATGGATCGCGAGATGAATGGCGAGCGTCGCGCCGCTCGGCGCGAAATTGCCAAGCGTCTCGCGCGGCGGCATCGAGGAGGCCCGCCCCGAGATGCGCGTCAGGACCACGGACTGCCCGATCTCCGGCAAGGTCAGCTCGCGGCCGAGCGCCGCCGCCGCCGCCGCGAAGGACGGCACGCCTGGCGTGATCGTATAGGGGATGCCGAGCGCCTCGAGACGGCGCAGCTGCTCGCCCATGGCGCTCCAGACTGAGAGATCGCCCGAATGCAGCCGCGCCACATCCTCGGCCGCCGCATGGGCGCGCACGAATTCCGCCGCGATCTCGTCGAGCGTCATGGGCGCCGTGTCGATGATCCGGGCTCCGGGCGGGCAATGCGCCAGGAGCTCTCGCGGCACCAGCGAGCCCGCATAGAGGCAGACCGGGCAGCGCCCCATGAGGTCGCGGCCGCGCACCGTGATGAGATCCGGCGCGCCAGGTCCTGCGCCAATGAAATGCACCGTCATCACACCCACTCCGAAGCTAATGCGACGGCGCAGCTCGCGCCTCCTTCGCTGATCCGCTTGACGACGAGACGTGAGGCTGCGCCTGCGCCCGCGAGAGCCGCCGCCTCGGCAACCGAGGGCAAGCCGGTCAGCGCCTCGACGCGCGCTGAGCGCGTCTCGCAGCGCGGCGCCGCGGCGAGGAGCATGTCTTGCGGCAACAGGATCAGCGGCAGCCCGAGGATAGCCGCAGCCTCCATGAGACCCGGCTCGCTGCCCTTCCACTGTGTCGAGAACAGCCGCGCGCCTGCGTCACCCGCATCCCGCTCCAACCCCCCCAGGGCACGGCGCACCAGAGCCGAGATGGTCTCGCCCGTACAGCTCTTGCGGCAGCCGATGCCGATCGCGATCGCCGGGCGCGTCTCGGGGCTTGGCGTCGGCGTCATGGCTTCACGACCGACCAGCGCATCACCGGCATGGCAGGGCGCAATCCATGGAAGCCGCCGAGTGGCTGCGCCTGCGAGACCTGGATGGTGACGAGCTCGCCGCCAAGCCCGGCATGGCGAACGATGAGCTCGGCCTGGGTCTTGAGGGTCACGGCGTTGACGACGAGGCGTCCGCGCGCGGGCAGCATCGACCAGGCAGTATCGAGCACGCCCGCCTGGCTCGCACCGCCGCCGATGAAGATCGCGTCCGGCTGCGGCAGGCCGTCGAGGGCGTTCGGGGCTTCGCCCTCGACGACCACGAGATCAGGCACGCCGAGGCTTGCCGCATTGCGGGCGATGGCGGCCGCCCTGTCGGGCCGCGCTTCGATGGCGATCGCCCGATTGGCCGGATGGCACAGCATCCATTCGATGCCGATCGACCCCGAGCCCGCGCCGATGTCCCAGAGCCTCTCGCCGCGCCGAGGCGCCAGTGCCGAAAGCGTCGCGGCGCGAATGTCGTGCTTGGTGATCTGCCCCTCATGCTCGAACATCTCATCCGGCAGGCCGCGGCTCAGTGGCAAGATGACGGCCCCGTGCTCCGCCACGACCTCGATCGCGACGGTGTTCAATGGGTCGATCCGCTCGAGCGCGAAGCCGTCAGGCGTCGCCTCCGATATGCGCTCGCGCCGACCGCCCATCGCCTCGCAGATGACGAGGCGCGAATGCCGCATGCCACGCTCCCTGAGCAGCGCGGCGAGCTTGCCGGGCGTCGTCGCATCCCAGGACAAAGCGAGGATGCGCGCTCCCGGCTGCAGATGCGGGATGATGCGCTCCAGCGCATGGCCGTGCAGCGACAGCAAGGTGCAGTCCTGCTGCCCCCAGCCGAGCCGTGCCGCTGCGAGGCTGAAGGCCGAGGGGGCCGGCAGGCAGGTCATTTCGGCTGCCGGCAGATGCGACATCAGCGTCGAGCCGACGCCGTGGAAAAACGGATCGCCCGAGGCGAGGACGACCACCGGCCGACCGCGCCGCGCCAGGATCGCCGGGATCGCATCGGTGAGCGGCGACGGCCAGGCGAGGGTCTCGGCCTTCATCTCGCCTGCAAGCGTGAGATGGCGCTTGCCGCCGACGACGAGCTCGGCTTGGGCGAGTAGCAAACGGGCGGTGCCCGACAGCCCGTCGAGCCCGTCCTCCCCGATGCCGATCAGGGTCAGCCAGGGGGGCATGACGAGGCCTCGCTGGCGAGCGGCGGCGTCCACCTCTCGCGGGCGCTGGCGGTGCTCCTCTCCCCGCTTGCGGGGAGAGGCTGGGTGAGGGGCCGGGTGAGTAGGAACCGGCGCTGGCTCGCATTCATCAAGTTCTTGCTAATCACTTGGCCCCTCATCCCTCCTTCTCCCCGCTCGCGGGGAGAAGGAGTTCCGTTCGCCCGCGTCCAATGCAGACGCGTGAATACCGCAGCTCTCCGGGGGGGAGGTGGCGCCGACGCTTCCATCCGGCCTCGCGATCGGCGTATGCAGCCAGGATGCGTATTCTCATCCTGGGCGGTTCGAGCGAGGCCTCGGCGCTCTCGCACCTCATCGCCTTGCGTCCCGATATCGAGGCGACCGTGTCGCTTGCCGGCCGCACGGCCGCGCCTGCCGCCTTGCCGATCCCGTCGCGCAGCGGCGGCTTCGGCGGCGTCGACGGCCTCGTCGCCTATCTCATGGCCGAGCGGGTCGAGGCGGTGATCGATGCGACCCATCCTTTCGCGGCGCAGATGGCGCGCCATGCGCGCGAGGCCTGCGCCATCTTGCGCCTGCCGCTCCTGGTGCTGACGCGTGCTGCCTGGGCGCCCGTCGCCGGCGATCGCTGGATCGAGGTCGCGGATGTGGAGGCCGCAGTGGCGGCGCTCGGCAGCGTGCCGTTGCGCGTCTTCCTCACGGTCGGGCGCCTGTCGGTGCCGGCCTTCGCAGCCGCGCCGCAGCATCATTACCTGATCCGCTCGATCGATACGCCGCAAGGCCTCGACGTCCTGCCGCGACACGAGCTGCTGCTCGCCCGCCCGCCTTTCAGTCTCGCAGATGAGAAGCGCGCCATGAGCGAGGGCCGCATCGACATGCTGGTCAGCAAGAACAGCGGCGGGGAGCCGACCTATGCGAAGATCGCCGCGGCGCGCGAGCTCAATCTGCGGGTGGTGATGATCCGCCGGCCGAAGCCCGAAGCCTCCCAGGCGCTGCACGATCCCGCGGCGGCGCTCGCCTGGATCGAGGCTCATCGCAAGGCCCCATAGCTGCGCGGGGTGTAGACGAAGGGCCGCGCGCCACCTGGGCGCGGGACGAGGCGCGTCTCGCTCGAGCCGATGATCACGAGAGTCGCCATGTCGGCGATGCCGGGGTCGGCCTCGGCAAGGCTGGTGACGATGATCCGCTCGTCGGCGCGGCCGACGGCGCGCGCGAAGATCACCGGCGTCGCCCAGGCCTTGCTGGCCCTGAGGCAGGCGAAGGCATCTTGGATGCGCTCGGGCCTCGCCTTCGAGGCGGGGTTATAGAGCGCGATCACGAAATCGCCCTCGGCAGCGGCAATGAGGCGCTTTTCAACGATCTCCCAGGGCTTGAGGTTGTCCGAGAGCGAGATGGCGCAGAAATCGTGGCCGAGCGGCGCGCCGATTCTGGCTGCTGCCGCAAGCATGGCGCTGATGCCGGGGATGACCGTGACGTCGATCTCGCGCCAATGGGGCTCGCCGGTCTCGATCGCCTCGAACACGGCCGCCGCCATGGCGAAGACGCCAGGATCGCCGCCCGAGACCACCGCCACCTCGCCGCCCGAGGCCGCGAGGCGCAGAGCCTCGCGGGCGCGCGCTAGCTCCTCGCGGTTGTCGCTCGCATGGCGCCGCTGCCCGTCCCGTTGCGGCAGCCGCGCGAGATAGGGCGCATAGCCGAAGAGGTCCTTCGCGGCTGCAAGCGCCTGCGAGGCCTCGGGCGTCAGCCATTCAGCCGGGCCGGGCCCGAGGCCGATCACCATCAGGCGGCTGGACGTCACGGGCGCCTGCCTTCGCCGGGCACCAGGATCAGCGCGAAATAGGGTGCCTCGTCGTCGGTCTTGGCCGCGAGCGGCAAGATCACCTCCTCGGCCATGGTGCCGCGCTCGACATAGATGGCGCGGTCGGCGAGGCCAGCATCGGCGAGCGCGCCGCGCACCTTCGGCAGGTTGTGCCCGAGCTTCATCACCACGGCCGCATCCGTCGCGGCGAGGCGGCGCACGAGATCCTCGCGCCCCAAGGTGCCGGGCAGCACGGTGAGCACATCGTCGCCCCAGCTCATCGGCGCTTGCGCTGCTGCCCAGCAGCCCGACATGCCGGTGATGCCAGCGCAGATGCCGACCGGATGCCGGTCCTTCAGCCGCGTATGGATATGCATGAAGGAGCCGTAGAAGAGCGGATCGCCCTCGCAGAGCAGTGCCACATCCTGGCCATGCTCGAGATGGCTGGCGATCGCCCGCGCCGCCTCGTCGTAGAAGGGCCTGAGCGTCTGCGCATAGCCGGGCTCAGCGAAGGGGATCTCGGTGGTTACGGGATAGAGGAGCGGCAGCTCGGTGACGCCATCCTTGATCCAGCGCGCAGCGATCTGGCGCGCATTGGAGCTGCGCCCCCGCTTCGCGAAATAGGCGATCACCGGGGCCGCCTCGATCAGCCGCACAGCCTTGACGGTGACGAGCTCGGGGTCGCCCGGTCCGAGGCCGACCCCGTAGAGCCGGCCGCCTTCGCCGCCGTTGCGGCCCAACACGACGCTCATTCGCGCTCGCTCGCGACGGCATTGATGGCGGCTGCCGCCATGGCGCTGCCGCCGCGCCGCCCGCGCACCACGAGATAGGGCAGGCGCCCATCGGCGATCAGCGCTTCCTTCGACTCGGCCGCGCCGACGAATCCGACCGGCATGCCGATCACGGCAGCAGGCTTAGGCGCGCCCTCATCGAGCATCTCGAGCAGCCGAAAGAGCGCGGTCGGCGCATTGCCGATCGCAACGAGCGCGCCGCCGAGACGCTCGCGCCATAATTCCATCGCGGCCGCGGTGCGCGTATTGCCCAGGCGCTCGGCGAGGCCGGGCACGGCAGGGTCGTCGAGAGTGCAGATGACCTCGTTGCGGCGTGGCAGCCTGGCGCGTGTCACGCCATTCGCGACCATCTTCGAATCGCAGAGAATCGGCGCGCCGACAGCGAGCGCGGCGCGCGCAGCCACGACGGCGCCCGGCGAGTAGACGATGTCGGCTGCGGCCTCGACGAGGCCGCAAGCATGGATGAGCCTCACCGCGACTTTCTCCTCATCGGCCGTGAAGCGCTTGAGATCGGCCTCGGCCCTGATGATGGCGAAGGATCGCCGGTAGATCTCCGCGCCGTCGCGGATATAGGCGTAAGGCTCTCTCATCCCATCCTTCCATGCAGGCGCGGCCGAGCTTTGGCCGGCGCCATCTTCGTCGAGGCGAGCCGCGCAAGCGCCGCTCGCGCCTGACCGAGGCTCAACCCGGATTCGACCGGCGTGTCGTCGGCCCTCCCGTCGAGCACGAGATCGTAGCGCCCGCAGCGTCCCGTCAGGGTCACAGCGGTCGCGCCGGGGCGTGCGCATCCCTTGGCGCAGCCGGAGATGTGCAACGAGACGCGTCCTTGGGCAAGCCGCGCCGCAAGCGGCGCCAGCGCCAGGGCGTCGGCACGCGTCTCCACTGTGGCATTGGCGCAGTCGGGTGCGCCCGGGCAGGCGACGACGGCAAGGCGCGGATCATCCGGCTGCGTAACGAGGCCCAAATTGCCGACGGCCTGATCGAGCTCGGCACCGCGCCCCGCTTCCAAGCCGGTCACCAGGAGAGAGCGGCCGAAAGAGAGGCGTATATCGCCTCCATGCCGCTCGGCCGCATCCGCGAGCCCCTCGAATGCGTGAGCGAGACAGCGCCCGAACGGCAGCCCGATCCCGAGGAAACAGCTCTCGCCATCGAGGTGATGGAAGCCGAGCGGAGCATTGGCGATCGAGGATGCGCGCTTATCCGTCCCCTGCTTGCAGGTGAGGGTGGCCAGCGCGGAGCGCGGGACGGGTGGGGTGCGCATCCGGAGAGGTCCCCCACCCGTCCGCGTGGCTTCGCCGTGCGGCCACCCTCCCCCGCTACGCGGAGGAGCGATGGGCGCCTCGTGATCATCCGCTGCAAGCATCTCGAGCCCGGCACGGCGCCGCAGCTCGTCGACGCCGATCTCGGCCACGAGGTCGCGCATCCGGCGCGGCCTCTCGTGCATCGCTGTGCCGAGCTCGAGGAAGGCGCGCCCCAAGGCCATGGCGAGGTCAGGCACGTGTCGCGGAGTGCAGAGACCGAGCAGCGTCGCCCCATCGGCGTCGCCGCCGATCGCGACTGCGAATCGAGGGCTTCCGACGCCCTGCAGTGCCTCGAAGCGGATATCGGCCGCGATCTCGCGCAGATCGATCCGTCCACCATCATCGATCAGCCAGCAGAATTTGTCCGGCAAGGCGGTGAGCGCAGCGTCCTGGGCGAGGTCCAGCCGCAGCTCGGCAACGAGCGGTCGGATATCGCAGACGGACTGAGGGTCCATGCCGGCGAGCGGGCTTGCGATGATGTCGCGGTCGGCGGGCCCTTCGGCGGAGGCAAGGCCGAGCGCGATGAGGCTTTGCGTGAGGGCCGGCAAGCTGTCCTCGCTCACTCCGCGCAATTGCAGATTGCCGCGTTGGGTGAGGTCGATGAGGCCGTTGCCGAAGCGGCGGGCGCAATCCGCGATGCCGCGCGCCTTGTCGTAGGACAGGACATGACCGGAGAGGCCAAGCCGCACCAAGAGCCCGTCGCCGCTCGGCATCGGGCGCTGCAGGTTCGGGCACCAGCCGCGGCGCAATTCGACGCCGGCGCTCATGCGCCGGCCTCTAGCATCTCGGCTAAGAGCGTGGCCGAGGAATTGCGGCGCGACACCCAGAAACCCCGACGCGCCGCTTCCGCGAAGCGGGCGGCGATAGCGCGCGCGGCCTCGGGATTAGCCTCGCGCAGGAAGTCGCGCACCCGTTCATTGCCGCAGGTCGCGTCATAGACGAGATCGAAATGTCGGCTCGCCACGGTCTGCGTGGTCGCCGCGAAGGCAAAGAGATTGTCGACCGTCTCGGCGATCTCGGCCGCGCCCCGAAAGCCATGGCGCATCTGGCCTTCGATCCAGCGCGGATTGGCGGCCCGGCCGCGCACCACGCGCGCGATCTCCTCGGCAAGGTTGCGGACCATGCTGCGATCGGGCCGCGATGTGTCGGCGTGATAGAGGGCAGGCTCCGCGCCGAGCGAAGCGGCTGCGGCCGCGAACCCTCCCTCATGCTCCGCGAAGGCATCGGCATCGAGCAGGTCCTGCCCTTCCATGTCCTGCACATGCACGAAGGCATCGGCGCCGGCGACCCTTGCCCTGAAAGCCTGGGCGGCCGGGCGCCCTTCCGCCTTCGACCCATAGGCATGCGAGGTCGCCGCGAGATAGGCTTCGCCGAGCGTGTCGCGGGTGACGGACGGATCGGCAGCGAGGAGATTCGCAAGCCCGATTCCGTAGGCGCCGGGC
>Ga0318562_10001685_pt1 | contig 10051 bp, 6 predicted proteins | sample GRESIP066b5f18_FD_203688 | JGI IMG/M metagenome (GOLD analysis project Ga0318562, IMG submission 203688) | Tropical soil microbial communities from Luquillo Experimental Forest, Puerto Rico - GRE.SIPMG.066b5f18 | ecosystem: Environmental > Terrestrial > Soil > Tropical forest > Bulk soil...
GGTCGCCTATCGTCCTCTAGTTTACTTGACGGACAAGGAGGGAACATGCAGAATCAGCCCGTCCGAGCACGGGAAATGTACGTATGTGACCCCGGAATGGTGTTTGGTTATTTCGACCTATCCCAAGCGGAAGCTAGAGTGGTTGGGTGGAGGGCCGGAATTGAGAAGTGGAAAGAACAGTTTGAGCGTGCGCGTATTGATGGAATATATGATTGCCATCGGGCGCTTGCAGCGGATATGTTCAAAGTACCGTATGACGAGGTTCCTGCGTTCGATTTTGATGAGGATGGCAGACCTACTATCCGATACGTTGCTAAACGGTGCCGTCACGGACTTAATTACCGGATGGAACGATACAAACTCTCAGAAGTTACAGGATTAAGCTACTATGAAGCGTCCAGAAATTTTATCATCTACCACTCCACTACCCCCGAACTTGAAAAATGGTGGGAAGCTGAGGAGAAAAACTTCAGACGGAATAGAGAAGTTTACAACGCGCTCGGAAGACGACTCAAAGTCATCCAGAGGATCGACGACGAAGTCCTCAAGTCTATTGTTGCTTTTTATCCGCAATCCACGATCGGTGATAAAGTCACCCAAGTATGGTATCAGTCGGAGTCAGATGATAAATGGCCTGACGATGCTCGTATCGCTATCGATGTTCATGACAATCTGGTGTGTATTGCTAGCCAGCGCTCAATAAAGACAGCGCTTTCCATCATGGTGCATTATGCCGAGACGCCGATCCCCATAAAGAATGTGTTCACAAACCGGATCGATCAACTCATTATACCTGCGGAAGCTAAGGTCTCGTATCCAGTGAGCTTGCAGACCGATGAGAATGGAAAGATTGAATATCGTGAGGACCCGAAAGGCGTGCATCGATGGAGCCATCTGAAGAAGTTAAAACTCTAAAACCAGCAATGTGGCACCAGGAATGTAACAATATCCTGATTGCCGCTGCGCTGTACGGTCATCGCTTCGACGTATTGCTGAAGCACTTCAAGGATAGGGTGGACAAGGATGAGTTGCAAGCATATCTCGAACTCCTGCTCAAGGAGGATAAGGCACAGAAGTTTAAATACAAGGGACATTTCTACTGGCGAGCCACAGTGAACATCACTAAGTAAAAAGCACCCGTTCGTTTGACTTAAACGAACGGGTCAGTTTGGGAGGATCATTGAAGCGACTGGAGGTTAAGCCCTGGCTTGTAGGGGTCAGCCATCCACAACTTGAAGTGAACAGGCTGTCCAGTCGTTTGTTCGTATTTCTGTAATTCTTGTCTAACAGCCGGTATCCGATCTATCTGTTGCTCGGCGGCATTCACGTACAGCATGATTTCCTTAGCCACTCGATCTCGCTGGTACGTATAGTAGTTCTTCACATCGCGGAAGTCTGTTGTGTCCACGCCTTCCTTTTTGAGGCGTGCGATCTCATTTGGTTGCTTCTGGAACCGCTGCAACCAAGGTCCAGGGTTGCCTTCATTGACATTCCGCATGCTGTCAATCTGCCGCGAGTAATATCCATACACAGACCACATGGACTTGTACCCCTGACCTCCTTTCTGTGGCGCGTCCTTGATGAATGCCTGTTCGATGCCCTTCTGAGCGAGGAGGAACAGCGGATTGGTTGCAGGAGGCTGGGGCAAGCCTGCTGACGGCGAAGCCTTACCAATCGGTGGCACGAGATCAGGCATGTTCTGTCTTTGGAGGTTCATTCCGCCTGCTGTCTTTCCCTTCGTATTTATCATCCCAGGCTTTGCTGCCGACGCATAAGCTCGCGAAAGGAAATCGATAGTCTTGTCGTTACGATATATCTCATCAGTAATGCGTGTTGAAGCTGCGGTAGGTGGCTTAAAGTCGCCCAGTCCTGCAGCGGTTGCAATATCTCTCCACATTGGCGTGCGCTGTAGGACGCGATGGCCGACAGCTTCGGGTCCATGCACAAGCATCCCAGCGATGGTGCTATCATCATTGTGTACTGCGTTATAGTACTGCGTCCAATAGTCTGCGATGACTGGTGCGACATTGCGGAGTAGCCTTTCAAACATATTGTCAGGCTTGTTGAAGTCCTTGAAGCCCTGGTCCTTCGCCATGAACGTGCCACCCGTAAGCCCTTCAGGCGCAGTCACACCAGCGAGACCTAATACGGCAGTAACGGGACTTGGTAATGGAGGCTCCACCATGGTCTTCCAGATAGAATTGAGGTAGTCAACCATCTCGTCTCTCGGCGTGAATGCACTTCGCCCAACCATCTGATCGACGATCTTGAGAGCACTCTGCCGGAATGGAATTCCTTCTTGATAGTTCGGTATCTCGACCCCTTCCCACGGTGGCTTACCAGGGACAGGAACATACGTATAGTTATTCCTTGTATTCTCACTTCTGCCCTCCATCATGTAGTTCACGTATGCCGGGCCGAGCGTCCAAGCGTAGCCATATGAAGCCATCTCGGGAATGATTTGCGTCGCAGCTAACCAAGCTGCGGATCGGTATGGATTGTTAGCCATCGCGGTGAGTGTAGAGGTAGGCGAACGCACAAGCGTACCTGACCATGGTATGAGCTTGTGGTACACGTCCATAAAGCTGCCTACTCCTCGTGCGGCCTTGACTCCCGCTTGCTCAATGTCTGATGACGCTTGATAGGGGAGTCGTTGTGGCTTTCCTCCTGGGTAGTTTTCCCACCATCCGGCCCCTCGTTCGGCTGGATCGCCGGTGAGTCTACGGGACTCTGCCACCATCTTGTTAAGTGATACAGGCTGCCCAGTAACCGGGTCCGTCGTAGGCGTCCTAATGCGGCCTTGTGGTCCTCCACGTCTAAGTCCTTGTCCATAGTTCTTCCTTATCATTGCTGTGGCAGGGGCATCGGCTACGTCCCTACCTTTGTGTCCTACCCATTCAAATCCGTGTGCAATGGGCTGAACCGTTCTGCCGAGGTAGTTCAGCATGTTCTGAAACTGAGGGTCAGGGCTGACATTCTTCGCCCTGTTGATATAGTTCTGCCTGTCTAGCGGCGTCATCGCATCTAGCCAGTCTCTGTTCATACCTCCCGCTGTCTGTACCTGCCTGTTGAACTGCCGCGCAGTTTCCGCTGTTAGGATACGGGCTACGAGGTTGACATTTTGAGGGCCAACTATGTTCCCAAAGCCCGAATTGGCTAGTCGGTTCGCCGTAGCGTTGATAAAGTTCGAATATAACCCGGCTTGCGTGCCACTCCACGCCCGAGGGATTTCGTTTGTCGCAGACAAAATGCCCGGCCTCCGCAACCATGCCGGCGCAGACACAAGTTGCTGTTCGAATGCACGCGCGTTCGCCGTCCACGCAAAGTAATGCGCAAGAGGTCCGCTCGTTGTTCCCCATTGAAACGCTCCCTTGAGTGTCCTGAATACGCTATCAAGACCTGACGAGTACCCCGCAGGGTTCATCTTCATTAGGCCTACGATCATAGGATCGCCGACGAGCTTACGATCTACTCCATCAAGTCGCTGGGTAAATACAGCGTTGTCATCGATGGTACGTGCTCGTAGGAAGTCAGGCGTCGCTGGTAGCCATGCCTCGGGAGCAGCATCGATATATTGCCCATGGCTTTCAGAATGCATAGCATCAGCCATCGACTTTCCGAGTTCTCTTTCGAGGATGTGCAGCGGATCTCCACCTTTACGTACCTCGTTCCAGACATCCAGACGTGCCTTATTCGTAGAGAATATCGGTGTATGTCCGGCGTGCACGGTATAGTCTTGGAGTGCCTGCCAATTTTCGGGTGCATATTGTCCAGAGGAGACAAAGCGTTTTCCCTCGTTTAGGTAGTCCATGTACATATTGTAACCCTGACGCAAGTTAGGGTTAGCCTGTTCGAAGTTCTGTAGCACGCGATTGACATCGTTGAGCGATACGTTTACGCCACGTTCGTTCATAATGAACGGAGGATAGCGTCGGTTGAGTTGTGCAGAGGTAAGCCTTGAATTCGGATTGTTGAGTGACTGCTGCCTCATGAACTGGTAATGTTCGAGGTGATCACCAATGATGTTGTACCGCATGTAGTCGCGGAACGTATCGTTTGCCAAGGCGAACTGCTTGAGGTCGTTCATCGTATTCTGTGTGACAAACCTCAATGTAGGCGATTGCATCCTGCCATTGTTCATAGCAGCGCCAATGAAGTTCCTCACACCTGTGTCGGAATAGATATGTGTTGTGTCAATGACCCTTGCTGCGGCCTTGGGATCAGCACCTGGGGTCATGCGTACCCATCGTTCGAGCACGTCAGTCATGGGGGACTTCGTGCTTAGGGTCTGGGCTTTGAGGTAGTCGAGGACGGTGGACTTGATGAGCGGAACTTCGGGTACACCTCTGACGTACTTGCTAACCGCGTCGAACGGAGAGCCTTGAGCCATGTTGATACCACCTGGGACGTCTCTGAGGGCCATGCCTCCAAAGAGTTGCCCTTTGGTTCCTCCGAGGTCTGGTCCGATGCCAAAGCTTTTCGGCGCATTCTGTACCTCATTCAGCCATGCAGCGTTCCCAGGCGTTGGCGCACCCTTCATCCATGCTGCGCGGAGCAATCCGGGTGCGAACATGAACCCAAGGGTGGCCAAGCCCATCCAGCCCAGCGAGTTCGCTGTGCGTGGATCGATGACCGTGTCCCCCGCCGGAGTCTTGGCTATGATACGCGTACCATCGGGGTTAATGACGATGTTGTTCTTGCCCTGTTGATTGGACAAGTCCATGGCATCTGCGTTTGAGACAAACGAAAGGTTCGGGAGTTGCGGAGCGTTCCTGTTCATCCATTGCAGGACATCGTTCCCGTACATATACCCGGCGACGTTTGCACCCATGGACAGAGGGTTCGGGCTCGCAGTGAACCCGACCATGTGTCCGGCCTTAAACAGGTCAAGAGGCTCATCCGACCGTAGTTGTCCGGACGCCTCTTGAGAGAACCGTGCCACTGCGTCCGGCGCTGTATTCATCATCCAGTTGTGGAGATCACCTATAGATTGGTTACCTCCTGACAGGCTGTATCCCAAACCCGTTAACTGTGAGCCGAAGCCAAGCAAGCCCATAGGTATACGCTGTGTCATGCCCTGCACAGCGCCCTTGGTGAATGCTTGGTCAGCCTTGGACACATTCCGGAGAGCATCGCCACCAGCTTTGATGAGCTTCTGTCCGGTCTCAGGCGTCCATGTATCTGGCTTGCTCAGGTCTCCAATGTCATAATTTCTTTGTAGCCAGTCCTTCATCTGGTTCGACAGGTTCATGTAAAACTTAGCCGCAGCGACCCCTGGAGCCGTCATTAGGTCCAGCGCACCGTGGGCATCCGGTGTGATTGCTGTAGCCGCTGCGGCTGTACGCGCCACATCCATGGCCTCGTCCATCAGGCCTGGGGCAGGCGCTGGCGCGTAGCTCTCTGGTCTTTGGTTCAGCCAGTTGCCGACGGTACTCAGCACCGACGGGTTCTGGATCATGGCCTGGATGGGGTCGGGCTTACCTTCCGGCAACTGTGGCTGAGGTAACGTGTACGGCACAGGCATTTGTCCAGGGGCTTGAGGGAGTTGACCCTGGACTTGTACGCGAGTCTTTTGCGTAGGTGACAGATTAGGCTTCTGTTCCTCGCCAATGGGCACATATGCCGGTGTAACACGTCCTTGAGTTCTTGGTTGGTCAAGGCCCTGCGGAGCGAACAATCCCTGAACCATGGCGCGGGCTTGAGGCGTGTCAGGCAAACCTCCATGCATCTTAATTAGTTGTTCCGCTATCGGCGACGACGAGAGCATCTGCCCTCCCATCGTCGGGTCTTGTGGAACGGCATTCGCCATCTCTTGCTGAGTAGTCGCTACCCAAGACTGTTCATTGGCAACTCGCCGGGCACCATGTATCTGAGGATTGATGTCCTTTCTAAAGAAGCCTTCCTTATTGGCTCCCTGATATGTGGGCGTCTGGGTGAGGAGTGAATGAGCCGCAACACTTCCTGATGCGTTGTGTGTTGCAAGTTTCGACACATCCGACCCATTAAGAGCCTCATCCATATCTTGGTAGACCTCGGCTCTGTATTTTGGATCATTCATAATCCTCGCGAGGTGTGTGTAATAGGTCCGGTTCTGGTACGGCTGATAGTACGCCTTGTTGCCAATGATCTGGTCGAGGTTCTCTACGCCATTAGCCTTTGCCCGATTGAGTGCGCTCTCAGCAAGTGCTACGCGCGATGCTCGGTCCTTCGATCCTTCCTCCGCAGACATGAGAGCAGCGAACTTCATCTTAAGCATTGGGTTCGCTTCTACTTGGATTTTGTACGGAGCACGCTGCGCCGCCAGCACTGCGGATGGGGAAGGAGGCGGCACAGGCATCTCGGGTACCTGGCGCACAGGTAGGTTACGGACACGTTCGATATCTGGTAGGTGCTGTCTAAGCGTAGCATCTTCTTCTGTAGGCGGGGCGAAACGAGTTTGCGCAACTGGAAGCTCCGGCTGTGGAGGTGCCATCGGAGTAGGCGTAAGTAGGCTAGTAAGATCACGCCCAGTAGGTGTAGTAACAGGAGCCACAGGAGCAGGCGGAGTGGCAAGCTTAAGCAACTCCGCCTTCTTCTGCTCGATCTGAGGATCGGTGGCATCTGGTTCTGCTGGTACGTCACTCCAGCGATCCTCAAAGTCTTGTACAGTCTCGTCAGCCATTTTCGTTTGCCTCAAACGAATTATGCGTCGGATGCTTCTTCAGACTCGTCCGCACCTTGATCTGCTTGGTCTTCGGCATCACTTCCGCCACCTTCAGCCGCGATGTACTTCTCGGCCATGCCCTTGCCGAACTGTGCATCGAAGGATTTTATAGCGGCGGGCGTGGGGTTCGCCACAAGTCGAGCAATATCACCCTTAGTCGGAGCGTCCACGCCATCCCAAGTATTACCCGCCTGATCGATTTGCTGAGCCGCCATCTTCTCAGCCGGATCCTGCGGAGGAGCACCCGCAGGCGGAGCGCCTGCACCCGCAGGCGGAGCGCCTGCGCCAGGCATTGGACCACCTTTCGAAGGCGGCACGGGAATGCCAGCAGTCGGCGGAGCGCCTTGAAGAAAGTTCATCATGCCCTTGATTGCAGCGGGATTGGACATGAGTTGCTGGATCACCTGAGCAATCATGCCGCCTCCGGGTCCGCCTCCCCCGCCTCCCATTAGAGCTGCTAGTGGATTGCCTCCCGCAGGCGGTCCGCCTCCGGGTCCGCCTGGAGGCATCCCGCCTCCCATTGGGGGTCTGATTGGGGGTCCGCCTGCCATTATACATCCTCCGCGTTGGGGTCTTCAGGTATGTTGTAGTAAGTGTCGGGTACTAGCTCTTCTCCGTCAGGGCCTACCCTCATTCCCTGTGGAACTTCTAGCCCTGGTGGGCGAGACATCGGTTGACTGTCTGGTCCAAGTATTATTCCACCTGGGGGCGGAAGTAGAGGCTTGCCAAGCATACGTGGCATTGCCTGATCCAGTGCTGGATTGGGCATGGGCTTCCCTATGCTCTCGGTCTGGTTCGGGACCAAGTTCGGATAGTGGCTCTGCCATCCTTGCGGTGTCTTCTGGAACATCTTCTGCACATCGGTCATATTCATGGTATATGGCTCGGCACCCGAGAGCGGATACCGATTGCCTTGCATGTGCTCATACGGTGCAGGCATAGGATATGTATTCATGGGTTGACCGCGCAGCATACTCCCGATGATTTGGTCTACAGTCTGCATAAGCTTTGGCGTCTGTAGGAGCGCGCGCAGTTCTTCGCCCGGTGTGAGTACGTTGTCTGCCTTGAACGTACCCGTGTATGGGTGACCTTCTGCGAAAGGCTTGTATACGTCCTTGGTCATTCTTCTTCGTCCGCTGTGTCGCCTGTCTCGGATGGCTGTGTGGATGGCGCCTGATAGGACGGGTATTGCTTATAGAACTGTACAGGGTCTTGCTTCCCTGCGGTTATGTCTTGCTGTGTCGGCATCTGCCAGCCTTGCCATTGAGGTGCGCCTGCCTGATTGATAGCGTCCTGTACAGCCGTAGCCGCTGGATCGGCCGTTCCGGTCTTGGGACGTATAAACGTCGTTCCCCCCGCGGCCGGCAAATCAGGGAGATTGCTTGCGGCTTTTCCTTTCGATGCTTCTTGAAACCTTTGCTGGACGGCTCCGGGCTCCATGGAAGCACCTTGATCCGCAGCAAGAATTGCATCCTCGTCCCGCGTGAGCATCCACGGTGACTCTTCCTGCTTCTTCCTGAGTGCTTGAAGCGCACGGGCCGCTCCATACTTGTCGTTGCGCGCAACGCCCAAGACCTTGTAATAAAAATCACTTGGGCCATACGAATGCGTGGCGCCTTCGCGTCCGCCTGAAGCTGTCGTGTGCGTCTTCTCAGTGAGATAAGGGACGTTAAACTTGTCTCCCTTGCCTTTCTTCATTGCCTCATCGTATCTCTGCACGACTGCTGGGCTAATGGAAGCTCTGACCGGAGGCTGACCCTTATTCATTCTCACGTACCAGTCCTTCGGCACCGCTCGCGGAAAGTCTTTACCTGCTGTGTCTGCTGGCCTTTGCTGGAAATAATTGAAGGCCATCTTACCAGAAGGAGGTACCACATCCGGTGTAGGCGACGGCGTGGGAGTCGGAGTAGGTGTTGGGGCTTGCCCCCCTCCGGTGATCTGGTCGTATATCCTCCCAATGATGCCTCGCGTCGCAACTGCATCCGCAGGAGTCTGACCCGCTGCGGACTCGCCTGTTGTAGGATCGTAAGGCTGTCCAGCCTGGGGCATGCGTGTGGGAAACGTGGACTGGGTTAGGTTCCCTCTTCTTGCGATCGCATCCATGAGGGCTTGAGCAGTAAGGGGACCTTGGGGAATACTTGGCATAGGTCCCGATACAGGAGGCACTGCTGTAAGTGCTCGCACAGGGGGTGCATTAGACATCCCGCCGCCTCGCATTGCTGCTGCACGCTGTTCGAGTCCTTGGAGGAGTTGGTCTGCGTTGCTTGGGGGGTAGAACGTGTCATATGAACTCGCCGCTGCACGAGGACGGGGAAGGGGTATGCCACGAGTAGGTAGCGTAGTGTTTTGTGGGATCATTGGATTGTCAGGAGCCAGTCCCCGAGTCGCCGGGGAAGCGGGGGCTTGTGTCGGCGGCTCGGGGGTGACCGGCGGAACCGAAGGCGCTTGGCGTTGGGGCGCCGAGGGTCTCGGTTGCGTCGATCCAGGTCCGGGATATGTGGGTGGAGGGGGTGAGTATCCCGGAGGTGGCTTGACTCCTCCATTGGCCGCGCTCTGTGCTGCTCGGCTCTGTTGAGGCATTCCGTACTGGGCGACGTCGCTGGCAAGCGGCATCGATGTATATCTCAGGGGGTCGCCCTGCGTTCCGATTTGCGCTCCGCGTGAAGTTGGAGGTGCGTTTGGTCCAGACATTTTGTTTGCCTCAAACGAAATTAATCCCAGCCGCTGTCACCGCGGTTGTCGAGAGAGCCTTCACTCGGAGCGAAGCCGCCATATGACGACCAGCCCATATTGTTGATCTGCGTCGGGTCGTACGTCGTGTTGTCAGAACCTGTTGAGGTCCCGTCCTTGTTCTTGCCGATCTTGCCGAATGCGCTGGCGGCTGCCGAGAAGTCAGGTGACTTGCCGATAGACTGCGCGAGAGCCTGCATCGCAGACGAGACGTTCGACGTCCCCTGGTTAAACGCGTTGTTCATACCAGACATTTGCTGTCCGATTGAAGCACTAAGTTGTTGGTCAGTCGCAGACCGCGGCATGTTCGGGAGATCGCCTCCCTGCTGCATGATGTCGGCATAGAACTTCAGCGGTGTGCCCCACTGAGCTTCGTGCTGCTGTAGTCTCGCTCCGTACTCTTGCAACGCCTGCTGACGAGCTTGAAGCATACGATTTTGTATAGTCTGTGCATCGCCAAGCTGCTGGTCTGTAGCCTGGATAATATCTGGCGCTCGCGCCCCCTGACCCATGCGCAAAGATGCACGCATGATTAGTGCTTGATCCGCCTTCGAGCGAAGCATATCGTTATTAGCCATGAGACCCATAAGCTGAGAACGGATAGACTCCTCACTCGGG
>Ga0318562_10001686_pt1 | contig 10050 bp, 5 predicted proteins | sample GRESIP066b5f18_FD_203688 | JGI IMG/M metagenome (GOLD analysis project Ga0318562, IMG submission 203688) | Tropical soil microbial communities from Luquillo Experimental Forest, Puerto Rico - GRE.SIPMG.066b5f18 | ecosystem: Environmental > Terrestrial > Soil > Tropical forest > Bulk soil...
TTCGAGAACGGGGAGTTCCTCTGCACTTCCACCCGCAGGTGCCGCACACCGGAGTCGTTGATGGTGGCACGACGGCCATCGTCGATCGTCAGCTGGCTGGCGCCGAGAATCTCCAGCGTTTCTTCCAGCGTCTGGGGGCCCCGGGGTGCGGGTGCTCTCTGGGTGCGTCCGCGGGCTGGTTTCGCCTGCGAGGCGGCTGGCTGTGCCACGGTACGGCCGACGGCCACTTTCGGCGCTGGCGGCGCTGGCGGCGCTGCGGCGGTAGCGGCGGCGCGCGGTCGCGGCACGACGGGCCTGCCGGGGGGCACCGGTGGCTTCGGCGTCTCTTCCTCGATGAGTTTGAACTCGTCCATCGGATCGGAGCGCGCCGGCGCCGGCGTCGTGAGCGCCGCGGCCGCGTCCTGCTCGGTCGCACGCCCCTTCTCCTGCGGACTTACCGGGACCACGGCGACGGATGCGAACTCCGAGCGCACGTAGTACGCGACCTGCTTCGCCGAGATCGCATCGCTGAAGAAGCCGAGGCGCAGTCCATACCACCTGCGGCCGTCGCGGCTGCCCTCGACGGTATACAGGGTGTAGGCACTGAAGATCGCAAGCGGCGGCACCTTGTCGAGCTCGACCGGCTGTACCGACCACTGCAACTGCACGGCAAAGGCGACCGCGCTGTTGGTGACGATCGCCTCCTTGAGTGCCTGGCGTGTACCGGTGTCATCGGGCTTCAGCAGCGGAATGGCGCTGTCGTCCACCTGCGCCGGGCCCGGCGCGCTCTCCCCGGAGCGGCGGGTCTCGAGCATCTTGAGCACCTGCGTATCGCTGAGCGAGGGCGGACTCGCGGGAGCCGGCTCGCGCGGTGCAGGGGGCACGCGCATGAGCTGCGTCTCGCCCGTGGCACTGGCATCGCCGAGCGCCTTGAGCACTTCGCGTACGTTCGAGTCTTCGAATACCGGCTTGACGGCAGGCTTGCCGGCGCCCGGCGCGGCGGATACCGGCCGGCCGGCGGCGGTGGGTACCGGTCGCTGGACAGGAACAGCAGCCTTTGGCGGCGCTACGGCCGCGCGCGGCGCGCCTGGCGGCACCTTGCCGGCAGTTAGAGCCGGCGGTGCGGTGCGCATCGGAGATGGAGCGCCTGCTGCGGCGGAAGATGGCCCAGGAAGTGACCGCTGTGGTGCGGGCGCAGGCCGTGCGGCCGGGCGGGCCGGCGGCGGTGAGATGGCCGGCGATACGTTGCGCGCAACCGCGGGGGCCGCGTGCACCACCGGCACGCGTGTCGGTGCTGGTGGGGTTACCAGCGGTCGCGGCGGCGCAGGACGCGCTGCCGGAGCGGCTGCTGCAACCGGCGGGACCCGAGTCTGCGGGCCCGCAGCATGCTGTGCCTGCGCGGCCGCAGCGGCCGTCGCGCGCTCACGCAGCTTGCGGCCCGGGGTCTCTCCCGCCCAGGCACCAGGATAGATCTCACGCACGACGCCGAGCCATTCTTCGGCCTCGGCAAGCGTCGCGAAGTAACCCATGTGCAGACGAAAGCGCTCACGCCCTTCCTCGAAGCGGCGGCTCACGAAGAAATGAAAACGCCGCAGCTCGGGCAGGTCGGTCTGCGCGAGCGCCATCGGCGTCGTCGAGGAGCACAGGTTGAGCACAAACGGCCCCGCGCTGAGCGCAGGCACCGCCTGCTGCGCGGCTTCCGCGACTGCACCGGAAGCGAAGTTGGGCGTTGCTGTCATAACTTCCCCGGACCAAAACACTCAACGCCGCGGTCCCTGGGGACTGCGCGGATTCTTTCGACGGGGATGGAGGTGCTGTCGTTCGCGCGGTTGTGCGCGAGGATGGCAGCCCCGCCGTCATAGGAATCCACATCCTTTAGACCGGTGGCTTTGCGTCCCCGTCTTTCGACGGGTTTGCCTTTGTCACTGAGGCGCAAGTGTCAAATCGTCGCGGATCGCAGTCAAGTGCGAATTGTGTGTCGCGGCTCTCAAGTGGTGTCACATATCGGCGACAGCGCCGCAGGCGGCGGCTTATGTTCAGCGCACGGCCGTGGCCGGATCCCAGAAACGGCCGGCGGCGGCGAGATGCCGGGCATAGAAACCGCTCCCGATATCGCCGTACCGGACCGTGACGCCGGCGCGCGGTGCATGAATGACGCGGCCCTGCCCCGCATAGATGCCGACATGGTCGACGCTCCGTTTGTGGATGTGGAAGAACACCAGGTCACCGGGCGCGAGCTGTGCGATCGGCACCGGGCGCGCAGCCCGCTGCTGTTCCGCCGCGGTGCGCGGGATGGTGAGGCCCACGCGTTCGTGCGCGTAGAGCGCAAGACCGCTGCAGTCGAAGCCCGCACCGTCGGCACCGCCGAACTGGTATGGGGTGCCGATCAGCGCCACCGCCACGGCGGCGATCGCGCTCCCCTGGACGGGGCGCGGCGGGGGCGCACTGGCACAGCCGGCGAGCCCCATCGCGCCAGCGAGCACGGCCGCGGCGAGAGTGGACGCGGCACGCATAAATGAGCCGACCTCAGCGCGCCCTGGCAGGTGCCTTGGCAGGAGCGAGCGGCCGTGTACGGGGCGCGGTGAGGCGCGCGAGCGCCTGGATGCCCTCATAGGTGTAACGCTGCACACCGCGACGCCCGGAGCGGGTCGCGCCCAACATGGCCGCGGCCACGGTACGCGCGCCGATGGGGCGGTAGTGGAGGTACTTGCCGCGCAGCAGTGGCGCCACGAGTGGCATGAACGCGCTCGCCAGCAGCTCGAGCGGGCGCATCTCGGCACGCCAAGCGATGAGCATCGAGGGCTGAAGGATGTCGAGTGACTCGAAGCCAACGCCTTCCAGCTCCTCTTCCATGTCGCCCTTGGTGCGCAGATAAAAGTTGCGTGAGTTCGGGTCGGCACCGGCGCTCGACATGACGACGAAGCGGCGGGCGTTGGCCGCCTTGGCCGCGCGGGCGAAGGTGAGCACACAATCGATGTCGACCGCGCGGAACCGCTGCTGCGAGCCTGCCTTGCGCAGGGTGGTCCCGAGGCAGCACAGTGCGACCTCGCACACGGTGCCTTTGAGCTGTGACTCGAGGCGCTCGAACTGCACGATGCGATTGGCGAGTCGTGGGTGCTCGCGACCGAGCGGGCGGCGGGTCACGGCGATCACGCGTGTCACATCCGGCGCGCCGAGCAGCGCATCGAGCGTGAAGCCCCCGGTCAACCCGCTCGCGCCGGCCAGCAGCGCAATGTTGCCATCCCCTTCTGCCATCGGTGCACCGCCGTCTTGACGGATGTTCGCGCGCGCAGCTTAGAAGCGCGCGCGGCGCGCGGCAAGGGCGGGCGAGCGCGGTTACCGGGAGGCGCGCCCCCGGCGTTCATCGGCGCCGCACGCCCTGGCGCAGCGCACGCTCACTGAAGTAACGCGCCAGGGTATCGGGGTGCGCCGCGCGATCTGCGAGCGCTACGTAGGTGTCGGGGCGCAGCAGATAGAGCGCATCGCGCTCGAGACCCGCCGTTGCATGCGCCGGCCTCCACGGCAGCACCTGCAGCGGCAGACCCTGCGCCGCGCATGCCGCGCGCAGCCCATCGGGCGCGCTGCCATAGACGTGCACCTGCCACGCGATCGCGGCGAGCGAGGCGTGATTGTCGGTGGCACCGTCGGCTACCCACGGCAGGCGGTCGCCCCCGTGAACGGCGCCCGCCACACCCGCGCTCAGCGCCGAACCACGGTAATTGATCATGATCTGCGAGACGGTGCGGAACAGATATTCGCGCATCGACTCGAGCGCGAGGGCGCGCGCGAGCAGCGCCGGTGCCAGGCGTGTGCGCAGCACATCCGCGATCTTCCCCTGCGCTGTGGCGAAGGTGAATACCCGGTCGGTGGTCGCCACCAGCCGTTGTGCGAAACCGATGCGCTCGGCCTCATAGCTGGCAAGCAGCGCCTCGGGCGCATCCCCCGCGAGCACCGCCGCGAGCTTCCAGGCGAGATTGATGGCGTCCCCGATGCCGGTATTCATTCCCTGTCCGCCGACGGGACTGTGAATGTGCGCCGCGTCGCCGAGCAGGAAGACGCGGCCCCGGCCGAAGTGGCCGGCGACCCGATGATGCACGTGATAGGTGGAGAACCAGTTGACCTTCCCGACGGACAGCCCGAGATGTTGAATGGCGCGCTGGCTCACGTCCTCGAACCGCAGGCTCTCGGGGTGCTCGGCGCGCTCATCGCGCACCGTGCCGATCAACCGTGCGCGGCCCGCGCCGGCCAGGGGAAAGACGCCAAGGAAGTCCGCCTCGTCGAGATCGATGTGCAGCTCGCCATCGATGGGTGCGCCGCTGCCTTCGATATCGGCAACGTAGAAGACGTGCCGGTACGTTCCTCCGGGAAAGCCGCTACCGAGCGCCTCACGCACCAGCGAGCGCGCGCCATCGCAGCCGGCAAGATAAAGGGCCTCGCAGTCGTGCGAGCTCCCCTCAGCCGTGCGCAGCTGCGCGCGCACGCCCTCACCGCTGTCAGTGAATCCGGTCAGCTCGGTACGCCGCTCGACGGACACACCGAGGCACTGCAGGCGGGCGATGAGCAGCTGCTCGTGCTCGTCCTGCGGGTAGATCTCGAGGAAGGGATATGGCGTCAGCTCCCCGCCAATGCTCGCGAAGGCCACCCGCGCGGCCCGCTCACCACGCGACCACAGGTTGACCGCGGGCACCTTGTGGCCCCGCTCGATCACCGCGGCGGTGAGATCGAGCTGGCGGTACAGCTCGAGAGTGCGTGCCTGCACCGCGAGTGCGCGCGAGGTGGTGCCCGGCGCGGCGCTGCGGTCGATGATGCGCACGCCAACACCCAGCTTCGTGAGCCACAGGGCGAGCACCAGCCCGGTCGGGCCGGCGCCGGCGATGAGAACCTCGGTGCGTGTCACGCGGCAGTCCGCGGCTATGGGTCAGATGGGCTCTTGGCAGCTGACGTTGACCGTCAGGTATTCCTCTCCCGGGCTGACGGTGATGTCGCGGCGCACTTCACGGTATCCATCGCGCGTACCGATCAGCGTGTAGCGTCCGGGTTTGAGCTCGATGTCGCGTCGAGCGAAGGTGCCGAAGCTTCCGACACTCTGGATCGTCACCTGGGTGCGGTTATCCGAGACTAGCGAGAGCCGCACCGGCTTATCGAGCGCCGGCAGCAGGCCGGTAAGCCGCGCTATCTGAGTACGCAGCACAGGGCCTGAGTCCTGCTGCTGCTCCGCGGTCTGCAGCAGCGCGGCCGCCTGGTCGCGCAGGCGGGGGCTCGAGAGTCGTTCCGGATGATCGATGAGCGCCTGCAGCGACTCGCCGAGCTGCAGGCGAGCCCCCGCGCGGGCGCGGCCCTCCTGTGCCCACCCCAGCGAGGCGTCCTGCCGCAGCACGGCGTCGTACGCATCGAGTGCCTCCTGCCAGCGCTCTTCATCCTCGAGATCTTCCGCGTCCGCGCGCCGTACCGAGAGCGTATGTGCGGCGCGGGCCGCCTCCACGCGGCGCAGTCCGTCGAGAGCTTCCGGCCCATCGGGGCGCAACGTGCGCGCCTGCTCGAACGAGCGCCGCGCTCTCTCGAGCTGCCCGGCTCCGAGCGCCGCAAACCCCTCGCCAGCGGCCTTGGCATAGGCATCGCCAGCGAACGTACCGGTCGGCGCGGTCTTGTCCGCATGAGCAGCGACGGCGGCTGAAGCGCCGGCCGGCGCCGGTGTCGCGGGCGGCGCTGCGGCTGTGACGGGCGTCTGCGCCGCAGGGGCAGCTGCAGCCGCCGCGTCGGGCGCTGCGCGTTCGACTGAATCCAACACGCCGTGCGCTTCGGCAAGACGCTGCCGTGCAAGTGGAATGCTGCCGGCGTCGCGTGCGCCAACCGACTCGGCGGCAAGGGTCCGCGCCCTGGCGAGGCCCGCCGCGCCCCAGGTGGCTGCACCATGCGCCTCGAGCAGAGCAAACCGCTGGTCGAACTCCGTGCGCTCGGCAGCGAGCTTCGCACCGAGATCGGCAGTACTCGCTCCGGCGGTTGCGTGGCCTGGCATCAGCGCTGCGAGTGAGCTCACGCCGAAATAGCGCGGCAGCGTGAGCACGGCAACCGCGGCCACGGCAAGCGCCACGATGACCCAGAGCGCAAGTCGCGAGCCGCCGCGAACAGGCCCAAGCCGGGAGAGCTCGATCGGGGGCGGCTGCCGCAATTCGTCCCATGGCTCCGATCGCTCGAGCTCCTTCCTGGCGGCGAGCAGGGCTGGCGTCGGAGCTCCCGGCTCACTCGGCATCGCAGCGGCAACCGGAGGAGGGTCGAGCATCGGCCGAGTGGCATCGTCGGCCAGCGCCCCGGCAGGCCGCGCGGAGGCCGATCTGCCCCCGGCTGTGCCCGCGGCGGCGCTTGGTGCTCCGGGCGTCACCTCACGCCGAGTCGTCACTTCAGCCCGAGCCGTCACTTCAGGCCGAGGCGCAGCTGACGACCAGGCCGTCGTTCCGGACCGCGAATCAGACAACACGACCGTCGCGGTCCGCGCGGTAACACCCGACCGCGCGAGCTGCAGCCCTGATGGCGGCGTTGACGGCGCCGAGGGCAGCTCGGGCAGGTGCCGCGGGGGCGGAGGCGCCTCCTCCAGCTGGCGCGTGCGGTTGGAGGTGTCCTCCGGAAGCTCCTGATCCTCGAAGTCGAAGGTCAGTGTGTCATTGAGGCCAGCCTCCAGATCATCGATGACCTCGCGCATCGAGGCCGGGCGCTCCCTCGGGTCCTTGGCGAGCATGCGCGCGATCAGCATGTCGAGCTGGGGCGGTATCTGCTCGGCGGGCACCAGCGGTGGCACCGGTTCCTGCTGCACGCGCCGTGCATCGAAGTGCGGATAGTGTGGCGGCCGGCGCGAGAGCAGCTCGTAGGCGAGCGCGCCGAGACCGTAGATGTCATCCCCAGGCGATGGAGGCTCGCCGCGCAACTGCTCGGGGCTCGCCGTGAACGGCGAGAGACCGCGGATCATCGAATCGGTACCCGGGTCCAGCGCCAGGCCGGAGACGCCGAAGTCAGCCAGCTTCACGCACCCGCGCGCATCGAACAGCACATTTCCTGGCTTGAGGTCACGATGGATTACGCCGCGCTCGTGCGCGTGCTCGAGTGCCTGGGCAACCTCCATGAGAACCGGGACGATGGCAAGGTAGCTGGCACCACGCAGGCGTCGCAGGTCCCCGCCGGTCGCCAGTTCCATCGGCAGCAGGAACGTGGCGTCGTCGCGCTCGGGCTCGTAGACCTTGAGGATGAAGGGATGATCCAGGCGGCATGCGCTCTCATACTCGTGCCGGAGCGCATCCCAGGCCGCCGCGGCGCGCCCGGCAGGCGGACGCAGAATCTTCAGTCCGATGTCTTCGCCACGTTGCGGATCGTGGGCGCGCCAGACCTCCCCCTGGCCACCGACGCCCAGCCGCTCCTGCAGGACGTACCGCGCCTTGATCCGCGGCGCCGGACTTACCGTTGCCGCTTCGCTCATGAATACATACCTAGCGCGCGCCGGCCTTCACCAGCCCGCAACCTTCCCGCACAGCACCTGTTCAGCAGCCGTCTCCGTATGACCCCCAATGGCCAGCCAATTGTAATGGACGAACCACTGAACGCGCGCTGATGCCGCGCGGCCGGCCAGGCTACAGGCTCAGGTGAAGCTGCGACCCGGCGGGAGTGGGGGGGCGAAACAGGCCGGTCTTGAGGGGCTCGCGCCCCCCGGAGTTCAGGTTCAGGCGGCGGCAGGCCAGCCGGAAGCGGTTGCTGAGCAGCCCCGCGTACGGCCCGACGCCCCGCATGCGCGTGCCGAACCGTGGATCGTTATCGCGCCCACCCCGCATCTCGCGGATGAGCGACATGATGTGGGCGGCACGGTCCGGGTAGTGCTCGGCCAGCCACTCCCGGAACAGGTCCTTGATCTCGTACGGAAGGCGTAGCAGTACGTAGCCGGCCCAGCGGGTCCCGGCGTCGGCCGCGGCCTCCAGGATGCTCTCGAGCTCATGATCGGTGAGAGCCGGAATCACCGGCGCGACCATCACCGCGGTCGGAATTCCCGCAGCGTTCAGCGTCGCGAGCGTGCGCAGGCGCGCCTGCGGCGAGGCGGCGCGCGGCTCCATGACGCGCTTGAGTTCCACATCGAGCGTCGTAACGCTCACCGCGACGCTCACCAGTCCCTCACGCGCCATGTCGGTCAACAAGTCCAGATCGCGGAGGACCAGCGCATGCTTGGTGATGATCGCAACGGGATGGCGCGTGCGCGCCAGCACCTCGAGGATCGAGCGCGTGACTTTCATGCGTCGCTCGACTGGCTGGTAAGGGTCCGTGTTGGCGCCGAGCGTGATGGACTTGCACACGTAGCCGGGCCGCGCGAGCTGTCCTTCGAGCACGCTGCCTGCATCGGCCTTGTAGAAGAGCCGGGTCTCGAAGTCGAGGCCAGGTGAGAGCCCCATGTAGGCGTGGCTTGGGCGGGCGTAGCAATTGTGAGAAACCACGCCGTTGGAGATGTAATCGCCCGTTCCTGTCGTGATGTCGTAGAGGCGCATAGCCTTGCCGAGCGGCTCGATGTCAACGACTCGCAATCTGGCAGTGCTTTTGACGGCTTGCCGCGTGATGTCGCACTTGCGGGAGATCGCCGGACCCATCAAGTGAAAGAACCGCAGATGCTCGCGCATGCCCCCGACCACCCGCACGAAGTCGACACACTTGCCTGGTTCGTGCGGTCTATGCTCTACAGCAGAGGAGAACCCGAAGGTTCGCAGCGCATCACGAATGCGATTGATGATCTGATAGTCGGTATTGCAGATGCGCAGGATGCCACGGCTGTAGCTCCCTTCTGCATCGAAGATTCCGGCAAGGAACCCCGCCTGCCACTCCGGATCAGGCCGATCGGGCCAGGCAATAGTCTCGCGAACACGATCAACTTTCTCGCGCGAAGTTGTGCCGATCGCATACATCAAGCGCTGCGACTGCGCCCGAAAGCGATACGGCCGGGTCTCGACGTACTGGTGCGAAAGCCACTTGCGAGCGCGTTCGAGCGCTTCTGTGTCGGACAGCGCCAAGCGAAACTGGGACGACTCCCAACGATTCCCGTTCGCCCGTATTCCGCTATAGGAACCGATCGTGCCATCGCCGCGAATGAGGCCGCAGAGATAACCTGCGCGGTAACGCATATCCTGTTGTACCGGCTCACTGAATGCCCCGGTGCCCAGGAGTTCGTTATTACGGGTGAGATGCGGTCGTCGACTAGCGCCGTTTTCGGTGCCGGTAACGAATTTCCAACCACGTTCGGTAAGAAAACGGTGGTCACAACCCACGGTCAATTCAGTTCCGTCTTCGAGTCTTATCCGGTATGCAGGTTTTACGACGCACCAGCGCGCCAACACCATCGTACGCACGTAGCATCGGTAGCCCCCTTCTCGTACCGTGCCGTAGATCTGATCTCCCTGCTGGAGTTTGGCCAGCTCCTTGGTGCCTCCGTACGCCATCAGTACGGGTGTGTCACCCGCTCCGCAGTAGACACAGGCGGTTTCACATCCCCGGTACGGATTGACCGACTGCTCAAACGGAATGTCAGGTGAATCGTTGGTACTGATCACCTCGCGCGCCCGATCGGGCTCGAGCGTCGTAGCGACACTGTCGGGTAGCTCCTCCTGGTACCACCCGTCGTCCACCTGTGAGAGCTGCTGCTTGTCGAAGCGCCCGGGCGGGTTCGATAGAGCCCCTCTGCCGGTGAAGGACTGCCGGCCAATGATCGTACGGCGCATGCGGTGACTGTACACCTATACAGGTGTAAACAGAAACTGCATTAAATACAAAGTCTTGATGGCGAGCCGATGGCCGGCCCTTCTGCCTGGGCCTCTCGAACTCCCTTATTTCACCAGCCGCAGGGAGAAGGGGTAACGGTAGCTCTGACCCTCACTCGCCTTGATCGCCGCGATCAGCATCATGACGAGCCACGCGACGAACAGCGCTGTGCCGAGCAGAAAGCCGACGAACACCAGCATGAGCAGCATGCAGGCGAGTGCGCCGAGCAGCACGGAGATATTGAAGTTGAGCGCTTCCTTCGCGTGAGCGGCGACGAACTCCGACTCGTCGCGT
>Ga0318562_10001688_pt1 | contig 10049 bp, 8 predicted proteins | sample GRESIP066b5f18_FD_203688 | JGI IMG/M metagenome (GOLD analysis project Ga0318562, IMG submission 203688) | Tropical soil microbial communities from Luquillo Experimental Forest, Puerto Rico - GRE.SIPMG.066b5f18 | ecosystem: Environmental > Terrestrial > Soil > Tropical forest > Bulk soil...
CATCGATAATCGCATGACCTGGGCGTGCGAGACTAATCGGATGTGCAGTGACTCCCCGGCCGGGTTCGCCGAGACCGACGTCCTCGTCCGCGACTATTTCGACCGCGGCGGGCAGCCTGCGATCTGCTATGGCGTCGTCTCCGGGGGCGTCCTGGTGCACTCCGCCGGTTTCGGCGCGCGGTTTGTCGGCGGCCCGCCGCCGGACGCCGGCACGGTGTTCCGCATCGCGTCGATGTCGAAGAGCTTCACGGCGGCGGCGATCATGCTGCTGCGGGACGAGGGGCGGCTGGCGCTGGACGACCTGGCGGAGAAGTACGTGCCCGAGCTGGCGGGCTGGCCGCCGGTCAGCCCGGACGCCGACCGCGTCACGATCAGGCACCTGCTGACGATGACCGCGGGGTTCCCGACCGACGATCCGTGGGGGGACCGGCAGCAGGGGCTGCCCTTGGACGCGTTCGCGTCGCTGCTGGCCAGCGGCGTACGGTTCAACTGGGCGCCCGGCACCAGGTTCGAGTACTCCAACCTGGGCTACGCCATACTCGGGCGCGTGGTGGCCGCGGCGTCCGAGGTGCCGTACGACGTGTTCATCCGGGAGCGGCTGCTCGCCCCCCTGGGCATGACCAGGACCGGGTTCGACGCGTCGGAGTTTCCCGCTGACGGCCTTGCTGTGGGGCACCGCCGTGGCCCGGCGGGCTGGGCGGAACTGCCGTTCGATCCGTACGGGGCGTTCGCCCCGATGGGCGGGGTGTTCTCGTGCGTCCGGGACCTCGCGGTGTGGGTATCAGGCTTCGAGTCGGCGTTCCCGCCCACCGAGACCGGGGCCGGGGTCAGCCACCCGCTGCGGCCGGCGTCGCGTCGGGAGATGCAGCTGCCGCAGGCGGTGACCGGCTGGCGCGCGGCGCAGCGGCTCCCGGGCGGCGGGCCTACCGGGCCGGCTTACTACGGGTTCGGGCTGTTCGCCGACGAGGATCCCGCTCTCGGGCGGGTGGTGAGCCACAGCGGCGGCTACCCGGGATTCGGCAGCAACATGCGCTGGCACGCGGCGACGGGCCTTGGCGTGATCGCCCTGGGGAACGCCACGTACGCGGCGATGTCCACCCTGGCGGCCCTGGTCCTCGAGGCCTTGCTGCCGCGGTCCGCCGCCTATCACGTGGCGCTGTCGCCCGCGGAGCCGGAAGAACCCCAGTCCGCCGCCACGGCTCTCGGCGGCGTGCCGTGGCCGGAGACGCTCGCCGCGACGGCGGCGGCGAGCGAGCTGCTCCAGTCCTGGGACGACGCGGCCGCGGACGCCCTGTTCTGCGAGAACGTCGCGCTGGACAGCCCCTACCCGGAGCGCCGCCGCGTCATCGGCCTGATCAGGGACCGCATCGGCGACTTCGGCGTCGACACCGAACGAGCGCCCGAGTCGGACACGCCGGCGCACCGCCGGTGGTGGCTCACCGGCCCGGGCGGCACGACACAGGCGCAGCTCCAGCTCAACCCGGAGCACCCGCCGCGCGTCCAGTCGCTGACGCTCGCCATACCGCCCGCCATTGGCTCGGCCTTGGCCGGCGCGCTCGAGTCGCTGATCGGCTGGATGAACAGTGGCGCCAGCGAGTGGCCGTCGTCGCTGGCGGTGGCTCCCGGCGCTGACGCGGATCTCGTTGCCCGCCGTCTCCGGATGGCCGCCGTCTGGGCAGGCCCCGCCGTCGCAGGCGCGTACCGCGCCGGCGACGGCAACGCGTCAGCGAGCGTCGAGCTCGTCGGCGAGCACGCCACAGTGATCCTGTCGGTGCTGGTCAACCCCGCCACCGGCGAACTCCGCCAGGCTGACGTGTCCGTCTAGCGGCTGCGCGGTCGATCACGGGTAATTGCCCGGATCATCCCGGAATAGATTCCGATACGGACCAGTTCCGTATCGATAGCGGGCGTGGGTGCCCGCTCGCAATCTTCAAGTCCCGGGGAAGGACGCGCATTGGACGCACAGACGATTCAACGCAGGCGCTGGGTGATCCTCGGTGTGCTGGTCGTCGGGCTGCTCGCCATCGTCATCGACAACACGGTGCTCAACGTCGCGCTGAAGACGATCGCGGACCCCGCCGGCGGGCTCGGCGCCAGCCAGAGCCAGCTCGAGTGGGCGATCAACTCGTACACGCTGGTATTCGCCGGCCTGCTGTTCACGTTCGGCGTGCTCGGCGACCGCATCGGCCGCAAGCGGATGCTCATGATCGGCCTGGCGCTGTTCGGGCTCGGCTCGCTGTTCTCCGCTTACTCGCACTCACCGGACCAGCTCATCGCGGCCCGGGCGATGATGGGGCTCGGCGGCGCGGCCGTCATGCCGCAGACCCTCTCGATCATCTCCAACGTTTTCGAGCCCGGAGAGCGTGCCCGGGCCATCGGCATCTGGGCTTCCGCCGTCGGCATCGGCGTGGCCACCGGCCCGGTGCTCGGCGGCGTCCTGCTCGCGCACTTCTGGTGGGGCTCGGTCTTCCTCATCAACGTCCCCGTGACCGTGCTCGGCGCGGTGGCCGTGTTCCTCCTGGTCCCCGAGTCGCGCAACCCGCAGCCTGGCAAGATCGACTACATCGGCGTGCTCGCCTCGGTGGTCGGCCTCGTCCTCCTGGTATACGGCATCGTGCAGGGCGGCGACACGGGCTCCTGGATCCGCGCGGACGTGCTCGGCCCGGTCGCGGCCGGCCTTGTCGTGCTGGGGCTGTTCGCCTGGTACGAGACGCGCATCGCGCACCCGTCGCTGGACGTCCGGCTCTTCCGTGACCGGAGGCTGTCCGCCTCGGTCGGGGCGATCGCGCTGGTGTTCTTCGGCATGGGCGGGGTGTTCTTCTTCACCAGCTTCTACCTGCAGAACGTCCGCGGCTACAGCCCGCTGGACGCCGGCCTGCTCGCCATCCCGTTCGCGATCGGCCAGCTGATGATGGCCCCGCGCAGCGCGACGCTGGTCAACCGGTTCGGCGTCCGGGCCGTCACTGGCGCCGGCATCGCCCTCAACGCGCTGGCCATCGCCGGGTACGTCACGCTGGGGACGTCCTCGCCGATCTGGGTGCTGGCGGTCCTGTTCGGCATCCAGGGCGCCGGGATCGGCCTGGCCGTGCCGACCACGACCGCCGCCGTGATGGACGTGCTGCCGCGGGAGCGCGCCGGGGCGGGCTCGGCCCTGACCAACACCGCGCGCCAGGTCGCGGTCGCGCTGGGCGTGGCGGTGCTCGGATCCATTCTCGCCCAGTCCTACCGGTCCACGATGTCGCCCACGCTCGCGGCGCTGCCCGCCGCGGCGCGGGGCGCGGCCAGCCAGTCCATCTCCGCCACGCAGGCCGTCGCGCAGCACCTCGGCCCGGCCGGCCGGTTCCTGATCCAGCCCGCTAACTCCGCGTACGTGGACGCGATGCACGTCACCACGCTGGCCGCCGCGGCGGTCGCGCTCGTCGGCGGGCTCGCGATCGTGCGCTGGCTGCCCGGCCGGACACGGCCTAACATCGAGGAACTGGTCGCCGCCGAGGTGGCGGCGGCCGAACTCGAGCTGGCGCGGCAGCGCGAGCTATCGGACTCGGAGAGGTAAGTCAGGGAAATGCCCACGGAACCCGCCGTCCAGGACGCCGTCCGGCGTCCTGGACGGCCCCGCAGCGAGCGGGCCGAACAGGCCATACTCGACGCCACGCTGGAGGCGATCGGCGAGTACGGGGTCGACGGGGTGCGCTGTGAGGACGTCGCGGCCCGCGCCGGGGTGGGCAAGGCGACGCTCTACCGGCGCTGGCCCGGCAAGGAGGACCTGCTCATCGCGGCGTTCGCGTCGCTGAAGACCCCGCTGCCGCAGGGGCGCGGCGAGTCGGCGCGCGCGGACCTGACGGCGATGCTCGACGTGATGGCCAAGGACGCGGAGGACCCCCGGTACGCGCGGCAGTTCGCGCTGCTGCACGGCGAGGGGCAGCGCTACCCGCGGCTGGTGGCCCGCTACAAGGAGCAGGTCGTCGAGCCGCGCCGCGAGCTGATCAGGTCGGCGCTCCGCCGCGGCATCGCCAGCGGCGAGCTGCGCCCCGACACCGATGTCGAGATCGCCATGCTGACGCTGACCGGCGCGGTGATGGCCCGGGGCAAGCACGACGGCACGCCGGCGGAGCCGGGCTTCGCGGCGCGGGTCGTGGACGAGCTGATGCTGGGCATCGCCGCGCGGTAACTCGCCGCCGCGGGCCAGGAACCGCAGCTGCGCGGCCCGGGCGTTCCACGTGTAGACGACGGCGGTCCCCGCGATCACGTCATGCAGCGCCCTGCGCTGGCGCCCGGTCAGGATGCCGAGGAATCCCAGCCCGAACAGCAGGAAGCTGAGGGGAAACGCGAGCGTGCGTATTACCGCGAGCCGGACGCCCGCCGGCTCGCCGTCCGCCCGGACGACCCGGACGCCGAGCAGCGCCGCGCCGAACGTCTTGCCGGTGACCGCCCACGAGTAGGCGTAGTAAACGAACAGCCAGCCCACGAAGATGGCGGCGACGACCACGTTGGTCCTGTCCCAGTTGACCGAATGGCCGCTGACCACGCTGGCGGCGAACGAGGCGGCGGCCAGGGCGAGCGTGAACAACCCGGTGGTCACGCCGAGGTCCACCACGTACGCGACGAACCGCGAGACGAATCCCGCGTAATGGCCTCGCCGGTCAGGCGGAGCGCCGGGCCCGCCGGGCCCGCCGGGCCCGCTGGTCATGGCTCCGCCGGGAGGCTTATCAGCCGGGGCGGACCGACCGCGGGGGCCCGCTTGCGGCGCAGTATCCGGTTCACCCAGCGCGCCATGAAGTCATCGAGGCCCACCGCCTGGCTGCGCACCAGGTCGATTCCCTGCGTGATGACCGTGGTCGAGGACCTGGCGAGCACGGTCTTGAGTTCGGTCCTGTCGACCAGCGCGTTCACGTCGACGCGTTCGGTGAGCTCGTTCACGTCCACCCTGGCCAGGAGCCGCTCTACGTCGACCCGGTCGAGCAGCTGGTTGACGTCCACCTGGTTCAGGAGCTGGTTGACGTCCACCTGGTTCAGGAGCTTGTTGACGTCCACCCGGTCGAGCACGGCGTTGATGTCGAGCGAGTCGACGACCAGTTCCGTCGCGCGCTTCGCGACCGTCTGCGCCATCGAGTCCACCGGCTCGGCGAGCCTCTTGCCCGCCGAGCGCATCCGCTCGACCGGATCCATGTACGTCGACCTCCTCTGCGCCAAGACCGCCAATGCCCAGCCTGTCCGCCGGCGAGGCTGCCCGGATCACCCGGCCGGGATGATTTGCCCCGGTATCGCTAGTCCGCCCGGCGCGGGCGCCGCGGCCGCCCGCCAGATCATCCGGAGCGGGTGATGCGCGTGCCGGGGTCCCGCCGGGACGCTGCAGCTTGAACGCCGTCGCAAGCGCGGCGCCGCAACCGACGGGGGTGTCCGATGACCGGGTGGCCGCACCGGCCAGTCATCTACGAGGTGAATACCGCCGTCTGGCTCGCCGAGCTGTCGCAGGCCGCCGGCGCGCCGGTAACCCTCGCGACCGTGCCGGACTCCGGCTGGGACGCGGTCACGCCGAGCGGGGCCGACGCCGTCTGGCTGATGGGCGTCTGGGAGCGCAGCCCGGCCGGCCTGGAGCTGGCCAGGTCCAACCCCGGGCTGCTCGAGTCCTTCCGCGAGGCGCTGCCCGACGTGCGGGAGCAGGACATCATCGGGTCGCCCTACTGCGTGCACCGGTACGTGGCCGACCAGCGGTTCGGCGGCCCCTCGGGCCTGGCCGCGGCGCGTGCCGCGCTCGCCGCCCGCGGCGTGCGGCTGATCCTGGACTACGTGCCCAACCACGTCGCGCCCGATCACCCCTGGGTGACCGCCCATCCGGAGTACTTCATCCAGGGTGACGAGGACGACGTCAAGTCGGATCCGGCGGGCTGGCTGTCGGTCGGCGGGCATGTGCTTGCGCACGGCCGGGACCCGTACTTCCCGCCGTGGCCGGACGTCGTCCAGCTGAACGCGTTCGCGCCCGAGGTGCGTGCCGCGACCGCGCAGACGCTGTCGGACATCGCCGACCAGTGCGACGGGATGCGCTGCGACATGGCCATGCTGATGACCAACGACGTGTTCGCGCGCACCTGGGGCGACCGGGCCGGGCCGCGGCCGGACGAGGAGTTCTGGCCGGCCGTCATCGGCGAGCTGCGCGGGCGGCACCCGGAGACCGTGCTCATCGCGGAGGCCTACTGGGACATGGAGTGGGCGCTCCAGCAGCAGGGCTTCGACTTCTGCTACGACAAGCGACTCTATGACCGCATCCTGGCCGGCGACCCGCCCGCCACCCGCGGGCACCTGCTCGCCGACCTCGGCTATCAGTCCGGCCTGCTGCGCTTCCTCGAGAACCACGACGAGCCGCGGATCGCCGACCGGCTGCCCGCCGTCCTGGAACGGCCGGCGGCGGTCGCCATCGCGACGTTGCCGGGCGCGACCATGTGGCACGAGGGGCAGTTCGAGGGGCGCCGGGTCCGGCCTCCGGTGTTCCTGCAGCGCCGGCCCGCGGAGCCGCCGGACGAAGAGCTGGCCGCCTGGTATCGCCAGCTGGTGGCCACGGTCGCCGACCAGGGCGTGCGGACCGGGGGCTGGCAGCTGCTGGAAGCCGCCGGCTGGCCGGATAACCGGAGCTGCGCCAACCTGGTCGCCTGGTCCTGGACGCCTGGCGCCGGCGACGGCGGCGGTGACAGCCCCGGTGACGGCGGGGCCCGGCACGTGATCGTGGTCAACCTGTCCGCGGCGCCGGCCCAGGCGCTGATCCCGCTGCCCTGGCCGGACCTGCCCGGCCGCGGCTGGCGGCTGACCGACCTGCTCAGCGCTGAAGAGTTCGACCGCGACGGCGGCGAACTAACCGAACCGGGACTGTTCGTCGATATGGGGCCCGGGCAAAGTTACCTGCTCGCCATAACGGAGGCAACCCGATGAACGGCACTCTCTGGTTCACCACGCTCGGGATCATCTACCTAGTTCTGCTGTTCACCCTCGCGGTCCTCAGCTTCCGTAAGGGGCACTGGGTGCTTGGCCTCATCGGGTTCATCTTCCCGGTCCTGTGGGTGGTCGGCGCCGTCTTGCCGGACCGGCATCGCAGGCGGCACTAGCACAGCCGCCGGCTCGTCTGGCTCGCCCGGCTCGCCCTGCTTGTCCGCCCGCCGGGCGCGCCAGTGCGCCACCCCGGCCCGGACGAGCAGCCCCCCGGCGACAATCAGGATCACGCCGAGTATCGCCTTGGCGCCGGCCGCGCCGATGCGGCGCGCGATCTCCGCGCCGAGGAAGTAGGACAGCCCGACGTACATCCCTATCCAACCGATGCCCGCGACGAGCGCGCCCAGCAAGAACAGGCCGAACCGTACCTTGAAGATCCCGGACACGAACGCCGGCATCGTGACCGACGCGGCGAAGGTATGGCCGAAGAAAACCCGGTCACCCTTGGCGAGCAGCTTGCGGCGTGATTTCGCCAGCGGCCCGTCATGGTCGAGCAGCGACCGTCCGCCGTAGTGGCCGATTTCGAATCCGCCGACCGAGCCGAGCATCCACGCCGTCATGGAGACCGCCAGCACGATCCAGACGTTGAGCCTGCCCTCCCCGGCCAGCGTGCCCGCCGCGATCAATGCCGCGTCGCCAGGCCCGGGCAGGCCGGCGCCCAGGATGGCGACGAGCACGAACAGGACGGCGTACTCCGACTCGATCACGGTTGTCGCGCGGCCTTTTCCGGGAGCATGGCATAAACCCTGGCAGCAGCCATTCCCCGGCGCGTCACCCACCCCGGGTGACGACGATGGCGGCGGCTGGCCGCATTGTCGTGATAGGCCGCTAACCGTCGAAAGTCACGAACATAACCAGGAAAGAAGAAGGTGGCAGCAATGCAAGACGACGACCTTGCCGATCAGTCGGCCTCCGACGCGCTCCTGATGTCGAGCACCTGGAAGGTGACCCTGTTCACGGGCGTGGTGACGCTCATCCTCGGGATCATCGTGGCCTTCAAACCAGGCGGCTCGCTCAACGTGGTGGCCGTGCTCCTCGGCGTGCTCGCGCTCATCTCGGGGATCTTCCAGCTGGTCCGGGTGTTCGACCGGGCCGAGCCGCACCGCGTCTGGCTGGGCATCTCCGGGTTCGTCTTCGTCGTGGTCGGCGTGGTGCTCATCCGCCACCTGCACCTGACCGTCGCCCTCATCGGCCTGCTGGTCGGCATCACCTGGATCGTCCAGGGCGTCGCCGCGCTCATCGCGGCGTTCAGCGGCGCGCGTGAGGGCGCCGTCTGGTGGGGCATTTTCGGGGCGATCAGCCTGATCGCCGGCATCGTCGTCACCGCGAACCCCAGCACGTCCATCACCGTGCTGGCGGCCCTGCTCGGGATCTGGTTCATCGTCATGGGCGTGTTCGAGATCATCGGCGCCTTCCTCTTCCGGCGCGCTCTCTCGAAGGCGCAGGCGTCGGAGCAGGCGTCCGCCGGAGTGACGGCGCGATAGGTCACCCGCCAGGGGTGGCGCGCACACCGTGCGGTGTGGCTGGACTGGACCTGCCGGAGACAGGCAACGAGAGGAGAATCCATGTCTGACCTCATCGTCATCGGATACCCGGATGAGACCACAGCCGCGCTCGCCGCCGATGAGGCCCGGGCGCTCGCGAGGGACCTCATCATCCAGCCGGATGCGATCGCGTCTATCGTCCGGGACACGGAGGGCAAGTATCACGTACACACCAGCCACCACGCGGTAGGGGCCGGCGCGACCTGGGGCATGTTCTGGGGCCTGCTGTTCGGCTTGCTCTTCTTCGTCCCGGTTTTCGGCCTGGCGCTCGGCGCGGGTCTCGGCGCGCTCATGGGGAAGATCACCAAGGCGGGCATCGACCGGGAGTTCCAGGACCAGGTCCGCGACCTGATCAAGCCCGGCACCTCGGCCCTCTTCCTCATGGTGGAGAAAGTGACGCCGGACAAAGCGGTCGAGGCGATGAGCAAATATGGCGGCACGGTGCTGAAGACCTCGCTGTCGAAGCAGGGTGAGGCTGACCTGCAGGCCGCCCTGCACGGCTCGGAGACCGGGCAAGTCTGACGCATCTATCAGCGATTAATTGCCGTCGGCCACGCCGGACGCCGATAATGGCGGCCGCCGCCGACGGCAATCGCGCGTTGCCCTGGGCAATCGCGCGTTGCCGGATGATTACCTGCAGATCATAGTAAGTTCCTGCAAATAGGTTGATTCGGACAAAACGGACACAAGGATGAGGAGGAAGGTCCCGGGGAGATAGGACCGCTGTCCGTTTTGAGCGCATATGTCCGAAGTTATTGCGCCGTGAGCCGTCCCGTGCGGACCACAGGACCGTCAGGGCGGGTAGTACTCGTGGCCCGGCGGAAATCGTATGCTCATTTCGTTATCGGTGGGACCATGCTGGCTGGTGGTTCTTTCTGAGCATGTTCTGATGCGAATATCGGGAGGAATTAATGACCCCGCGAATTGCGGTTGGGAGTCAGCGATCGCCCGCCACCGATATTTCCGAGCCATTCCTCATGGCGAAGATCTCGCCGCCGCGGCTGGCGGATTGGGTCGTGTCCCGGCCGAGAATTGACAGGCTCATCGACAGGGGAGTCCAGCGGGGCGCGGTAACCCTGGTGGAGGGGCCGCCCGGGGCGGGCAAGACCACGGCACTCGCGCACTGGCTGACGGGCCGCCGGTGGCGCGGGCCGGTGGCCTGGCTGACGCTGGACGAGTATGACGACACGGCCGACCACTTCTGGCGGTCGGTGGCAGCAGCCCTCAGCCGGGCCGGCATCCCGCTGCCGGCGGCCGTTTTTGACGACACCGCGGACGCGCCGCTGCTGCTGGCGTCCGCGATCGCCGCGCAGCCGGCTCCGGCCGTTCTCGTGCTGGACAACCTGCACATGATCCGCTCACGCCAGCGGATCGCCGGACTCGGCTACCTGACGCAGCACACGAAGCCCCGGCTGCGCATCGTGGCGGGCACGCGCGCGAACGAGCCGCTTCCGCTGCACACGTACCGGCTGACGGGAGACTTGACCGAGGTCTGCGCCGAGCAGCTCGCCTTTACCGGCCCCGAGA
>Ga0318562_10001690_pt1 | contig 10048 bp, 11 predicted proteins | sample GRESIP066b5f18_FD_203688 | JGI IMG/M metagenome (GOLD analysis project Ga0318562, IMG submission 203688) | Tropical soil microbial communities from Luquillo Experimental Forest, Puerto Rico - GRE.SIPMG.066b5f18 | ecosystem: Environmental > Terrestrial > Soil > Tropical forest > Bulk soil...
CTCTGGATGCTCTTGGCAGAGTTCATCTTGGAACCTACCCTCCCATCCAATGTCCAAATCACCACCCGTTCCCTTACGGTGCTCCATAACCATCTTGACAAGGGCACCATAATCAAATATCATAGTGCCCTTTTCGATGGGAAATTCTATTCCGCTATGGGCTTCTTTGTGTCGCCAACCCATGTGCGGAGTCTCCCCCGTTGTGAGGAGTTCCATCATGGATTATCGCTGTCCCTGCTTCCATTGCATGAATGCCCGACCCACATCTTCACCCGCTTGAAGATTTTCTTCCTGACGGTTTTGTGGTGCGGATGCCGGGGTATGTCCTGCTCCTGCTGGGGCGTCTCCACCCACACGGGCTTTGAGTGCGGCCTTAGTCTTGCCGTGGTCAGCAATCTCCTTCTCATACATCTCCACAAGTTTTGGTAGAAGGTACGGAGCGTAGTCTTGTAGAAGCTTGACTTCAATGTCGGGCTCAGAAGATCGGTGGGCCTTAACCATCTCCCGAAGCTCTTGAGCGTATCCAGTATCCTTGAGGAGGTCTTTGATAACCCGGACTTCGTTGCTCAGCTTGTCGTAGAACTTCTTGTCTGCGGCATCGAACTCGCGCTTGGTAAGAACGTCGCGCTCCGCCCGTTCTGCCTTCATTCGTTCCTGAGTTGCTTCATTAACCCTATGGGCGTTATGGTAAGCCTGTTGCTTCTTGAAAGAAAGATCCATAATGGTTCCTACGGCTTTTTTAAAGTCCTCGGCATCAAACGCCGTCATTTCAGCATTATCCACAATCTCGGACAATGCCTTGTTACGTTCTGGGCCGGGCTTGGCTCGGAAGGCTGCATCAACCTTGGATGGGTCAATACTAAACGTGGTAACAATCTGGTCTAGAGATTGATACGCATTATTTAGCGGGGCTTCAATGTGGTTTTGGAAATCATCACTGACCTCCAATTCCCAAATGGCATTCTTTTCTTTAAAGCTTTTGTTCTCAGCTTCGAGCTTCTTAAAGCGATCAACGTCCACGGATGGGGTGTTGGACTTGGCATCCTCCACCTCCTTGCGGAGTGCCTCCAAGGCCCGCTTGTGTTCCAAGGCTTCCTTCTTGGTCTGCTTCATGGAGTCACGCATCTTATCCCAAGACTCCTTGGTCTTGCTGGACATACCATCATAAGCCTTGGGTAGAGACTGTTCAAACTCATCCACCTCCTTCGAGAAGTCATCTGTAACTTGTGGAGTTGGTTCCGGTTCAGACCGGATGGCCTCCAGTGGGTTACGGGAGTTGCTGCGAGGTTTGGGCTGTTCTTGGCCTGCGCGATCAGGCTGACGCTGGACTACGGGCGTATCTTGGGTCTTGGAATCGACCTTGCTAGATTGCCGGGAATGCTCCTGCATAGCCCGAAACACATCCAACCCGTCGTCCTGAGGCGGAGCCGGAGGGGTGGGCTGGTTTTGTGCCGGGTTTGGGGTTGGTATAGGTTCGCTCATTTTGTTTTACGGGTTTTCTTAAGGGTAACTTCTGTGGGCGGGGTGAGTTGGTCAACCGTCCTGAGGGGGGTTCCCATGTCCTTCATCATCTTCCGGACGTAGGGTTCTGCGTATTGTTCCAGAGTTTCGTTCTTGGTTCCGACTTCACGGGGTTCTGCCAGAGACAGCAACATACGGATACAGTCGTGCCATCCTGCGGCGCGTTCTGCCATAGCTGCGGCTGCCACCAAACGGTCCTGCCCGGTTACTTTAGATAAGTCCAAGGAGCGGGGTAGGCCACGTTCCTGTACGAATGCTATCGCTTCTTTGAGGGTGGGGTCTTGTAGCAACTTCTGCAACTCTTTAGGTCGCGCGTTCTGATAATACCATTGATCGAGTGTCATGAAAGGTCTGTGGCATATGACGCCGTTTTCTGGGCGTGTTCAATCGCCATCTTCTGCTCCGCTTCCCGGTCCTTGATCTCCATATCTTGGCGGGCGTTTTCTTCCTTGTGCGCCTTTTCCTGCTGATGCAGTTCTTCCTTGGATCGGAGTTTGAATTGGGCTTCCACAATCTGTCGTTCCAGATTAAAATCACCCTTGGCTGCCGCATCCTGACCCTCGCCACCCTGAGCCTGACGAGCCTGTTCGGCACGCTGCTCTTGGATGTGGATCATCTTCTTCTGGGCGTTTTCAATGAGTCCGCCCAATTGCTGAAGCTTTTGGCGATACTCTGCGGCCTTAGGAGCCTCACGCATCTTCTCGATATGCTCGGCTGTGTGACCGTGTTTCACGATCATAGATGGCACAACTTGGAGAATAGTGTTTTCGTCTCCCTGTTGCAGGGCAGACTCAAGCACATTAACATCATCCGCAAGGGACGAGGTGGGGGAGTTGGGGTTAGAGATACCCAAATGTACTGTGGCGTGGACAGTGTGGTTATCGTTGTCAAAGACAGGGGTGGGCTTGCCACCATCCATAGCCTTGTTCTCCAACACTGCGTTCTTTTCGTCTTGTGTAGGACGCTTGGTGTCACGCTTGCCAACATATCTGTCAGCCTTCTCCTTGTTCGTAAAGAGGCGGGTAGCGTCCTTTTTGAACGAAAACTCACCATCGGCGTCAAAGAATCCATGATCGAAGAACTCCATAAGGCGTTCCATAGTCATGATTTGCTGGGCGGCTGACCCTGCCCCGACAGCCTTTTCGGCTGTACACCGTTCTATATCAATCCTTTTCCAGAACTCATCGGACACACCCCGCTCCTTACACCGTTGGAAATAATCCAGGGCCTGTTTACCGCCCGGTTCAACATCCGTCCAGTCTGGACCACCGGGTCTGACAATGCGACGGAACTGTTCTCGGACGAGCTTTTCCCACGACTGGTTGAGGAGGTCAGTGTTACCTTCACCCAAGGAGGCAAGCTGTTGGACTTTGGCCATAACTTCTGCCTTTGTCCTGCGTTTGTAATCTGAAAAGGTAGCGTCAGATGCATAGTGGGACATCTTGCGGTTGAGGAATGAACTGAGGTAATCCAAGCTTGGAAGCAAGGATTGACCAAAGTTCACGGTGGGCACCTGCGGGATATCTACACCAGAAGGGATGACAAAGAACCCACTGTGCTCCAAGAACGTCATGTTCTGGAGGGCGTCTTCATTCTTGGGCTGGATACCCAGCTTGGATTGCAGACGCACTGCATCCATGAAGGCTGAGAAAATCCTGTTAATTTCCTGAACAATTGGTAGTGCCTCGAAACCCAGTCCTCTAATAGAATGATAGAAACCGTTGGTTGCGGTGTCGAAAGTGAAGAACTGATAGGCTTGGGACCGGGACTGGAACTTGGAGACACACTTGTAAAGAAACTCATTGGCTTGTCCATCCTCGGTGAAGATTAGGTGCGTCACGGTTCCATCCATCTCCGTGACCCACATGTCTACAGTGGTAACCTCGTCGCATTGGGAGGTCATCCAAAGGTCGTTCCCCTTCCACATGTCCTGCATCCTTTCCCAGTCATCCTGCTTCAGGGTGCGGGGCTTGGCGTTGCGAAGGGCTTCTTTGATTGCCTTACGGTTCCAATGTTCGTTGCCTCCATCCAAATACTTGGCGAGTTCGTGGGGCTGCCGCGAACGCACCATACATGCTACTTCTACCTGCTCTTCATTGGCGGGCGTCATGTGAGGAATGAGGAATTCCCCAATAGGCTCACTGCGCCATCTCCAATCGAATCCATCCGAGAAATACGGGACAGATATGCCATAGGCCACCATTTGGCGGACCAGTTCGATCTTGCGGTAGTTAAAATTCGGATCATTCTTGAGCATCGTATAATGCTCATCTTCTGCTACAGAAATCTCATCCTCCCAATCCCGCTCCTCATCCTTCTTCATAGTGAGGGCGATGTTGATATACTTCTCCTGAGTATTCAATTGGTCCAAGAGTGGCATACACGCTTCCTGCATGTATGTTTTCATGATGCCGGTATTGATATTGGCAATACCTTCCTGACCAGTTGCCCGAAGCATTTCGGGGTCGTACGGAGGGAACCCCTCCAGCACCAGTCGCATTCTGGCACGGTTGAGGGCAGACTGCCTATCCCCCAGCCTCATGGCATAGTAAACCGAATAAGCCTGCTGGGCGTTCGGGATACGTTCACCCGGTGCTACGGGATTACCCTTAACATCGGTTGTGGCTATGAGGTTGGCGAGTGGGGAAGAGGCGTCAGACATTATCCGATAAGATGACCTGTGGGTTTAGGTTGCTCGGCCTTCAGTCGGGCGCGGCGTTCCTTGTAAGTTTCTTCTTTGGGCACATCGTCAGCCACAACCTGAACACGGCGGACAGCATCTACGATTACCTTGACGTGGGCGTCACCAGCCCGCTTCTCTCCCTCATATGCCCCCGGAACGGAGATATCCCATTCTCGGATGGCCTGTTTGATGGTTTGGAAAAGGGGGTCGTGGGTAGACTCGGCCTCGGGCTCGGGAAGATCGTAAGTGGGTTTAAAGTCACCTTGGGTTACTTCCCCGACTTCAAGGAGGCATTTCGCAAGCGATCCATCTTTACAGCCGTGAACAATAAGGGCTTGTGGGGACACGAACACATCCTTACCATCTTGAAGACCCTTGATCTTTCCGTCTTCCACGGTAAATTTCTCAGACTTGGGTAGGTGTTGGAGGTGTTGGGTGTCATTACATTTCGGGGCGATATTCCACCTGAGCCAGATATCAAACGGCATGTCATTGCGGATGACGTTCCACATTCGGTTTGTGGAGGTGAAATTACCGGGATACATACCCACACCCACCATGTGCTTGCCGTCTTGAGGCGGGCTGGTCACTTCTGATGTCAGGCGAAGGTGACCCTTGTAGTCCTTTCCGGTGCGATTGTAATCTGTGTTCCAAAACTTGGGCCAGCCATACTTGCTGGGGAGGGCATCTGGTTCCAGCCACAGGACGGGTTCCTTGTTACCCATTGCGTCCAACTTCTGCCATACCGCAGAGAAGTGAATGTTGCAGGCACGGGGCCAACCACCGTCAGGTTCAATATCAATGGAGACTACCTCGAACCGTTTGCAAATATCAGAGAGTTGCTGGGTGGCTTCCACGGCATCCGAAAATACGGATGGGGATGGAAATACTATAACTACTTCATTTTCTAGACCTCCGAACTTATACAGAACGTCGGCCTGAGCCTTAAGGAGGTGGATGTCACTCTGGGATACGGGGATTGCGATCATGCTTACTGAGGGGTTATTCCTGCATTTTCAAATGCCTGCTGCCATGCTGTATGGTCTAGAGCTTCAGACTGAGGCATAAAGTAGTCTTTAACACGGGAAATATTGGCTTTAACAATATTCCTTCGTATTTGTAGTTTGTCAACTGATTTGTCACGTTTGTGCAACATCTCTACAAAATCGGATAGGGAAAGGCATCTCTCCCCTTGGTACTGCCACTGGCCTGGAGGACACTGATCTTCTCTAACATCTTCACACTTAACGACTTGATCTCCGTAGTGGTTACCTTCAAACTGAAATCCCCGGCACGTTACATACTTGACATTTGCCCTGTGGTAGACACAATCCGGAACCACTGGGGAGGTTTCTTGGATAATATCCACCCCCAAACCCATAGCTACTGCGTGGGGTGAGGATTGGTTACCCACGAAGATACCCGCGGTTTTAATCAATTCCGCGGCTTCTAGGAGGTCTTTGGGGTAGTAGAACTCTACTGGTCCAAACTCTTGGGAGAACGTGTGGTGCTCAGCCCTTGTGCCAATGAAGAGGATTCTGTCGAGGTTCCTATTGACAAACTCTGCCCAAGGGAAGTACGGGTTATGATACCGTGCCGATCTAGCCACGATAATACGGTCATACGAGTACGAGTGATCGCCACAAGACAGCCAAGGAGTAGTGCTCCTAGATAGTGTCCCACCAAGAATACGTTCAGCCTCAACCGTTTGTGCATGTAAAAGTGTCTTGGTTCGGTCTATGTGGTGGCGGAAGGCGCATAGGTCTATGTCTGCGGGGTGATTTCCAACCTTCAGGGATTTGACGTATGGCTGAGCCTCGATCAGAGGGGTAATGACGGGGGCTAGTTTCAGGAAGGGATACGGCATCAAGGGATGGATTTCGTTATCACAGAGAACCAAATCATGCTTGCCGCCCAAATTGCGGATCAAACATAGTGTATAAACAGCATCACCCAGATTCCCGGAGAACTTAATTATCATTTGATGGTCTCGACGTAGAGGCTTTCTGATTGGAAACGGTCGTAAGAGAACCCTGGAATCTCGGTATCATTGGGATAGCATTTACGGATTATGCCAGTAAATCCAGCGTCTTTTAGCATAGCAGACAATAATTGGTAGTCAAACAATATTGTATGCTGCCACTCCCTAGCCCAGTACATAAACCGCTCTGCGGGACAGTCCTTGTGGTAATAGCCCTTGAAATCATTCCCGTACAGCTTGCGGGCGTCGCCGTGTAGGTATTCATTTGCTGCCAGTTCCAAGTCTGGGACGGCCAGTCTTAGTATACCGTTAGGTTTTAGTGTATTGTAAAATGCCCGGAACGCCTTATTTACACCTTCGGGATATGGAATATGTTCTATAGAATGGCATGAAAATATCCAATCCACATTCTTGTAATACTTATCCACCTCCAGATAATCCATAACCACATCTGGGTTATGTGATGGTTCTATGTCTACATTAACCCATTGCCATGCCTCGGTGGAGGGTAGTCTTATGGGTCCACATCCAAGGTGTAATCCAATCATAGTGGTGTTGCTATTACGTCGTTAGGCCCGCACAGCCCCCAAACATCTGAGACAATACGCTTGACTTCTGGGTAGGGGAGGGAGTTGAGTTTGGCTAGGTTTCCTTTACAATATCTTGCCCAGTTGAAGATCAGGTAGTTTGCGTCCTCCCGTTTCGGGTACAATACCCCATCAAAACCACCACCGATAACACCCAGCAGATGTTCGAGGCAGGGGAAGTGATGTGGCCCTGACCAAGGATATCTATTGAATAACACACTAGGCTGGTCAAGAGCAAACCAAAGGTAATCAAAATCCAAGGTTTCACGTTTGCAGATAAAGAACCGGGTAGATGCCCACCACATCTTGTGTTCTTCTGGGGTTAGGTTGGTGGGTTGGCATATGAACTTCCTTCCCTCGTTTAGCCAACTAAGATAGTTATCTACGATATTGCAGGATGAATCACGATACAGGGCGCAGTCTTGGTCCAAGTGGACAACGTAATCCCCCTTGGCACGGTGTAGGGACGACAGGTAAATCCTGTCATTCCACCTGTTGGAGACATGATCCTTGGGTGCCATGTGATATTCCAACCAACCCTCGTCCACCATTCCGTCCAGTGGCATATGCACCCACGGTGGGAGTGATTGGTGTAGGTCAATATCTAAAATGACCTCATGCTCATGTCCTGCAAAAAACTTATGGACGGTTTTGGGTAGCTCGGTAAGATAGTCCCAACTCCTACACCCGTGCAGTGAACCCTGTCCACCATCATCCCCGACCGTGAAAACATCACGGTCCATAGGGGGGCGGGTGTCGGCGTTGATGACTATGCTAATCATTAGGGATGGAGTTCAAGTCGGTATGGTTCGTTATACCTTTTGTCTTCATGTTTGAAGATGACTCCACCAAATGGCATGAATTCTCCATCATGACCTCCATCGGAGACCCAAACTTCAACATCTCCCTTTTGCTCTTTAATGGATTCTAGTAATGTAATAACTTCTGATATTTTCATTTTCTGTAAATTAGGTCGTCTAGTTCTGCTGGGCGTTTGCCAGCCTTAATCCATTCCTCAGTCTGCATGGCACAGCTAAGGTTCCAAATGGCTTGGGCGAGGTGGTCTTCATCCTCAAACCCCTGTGCCCAACTTAAAATGTGACGGGTGGCGGAATTGTGGAACTTGGATAATGGTATGCCCTTTGTCCAATTGGCGCGCTCATATTTGCGGGCACCCTTCTCAAACACCACTGCCACCCTGTTAATCATGCAGGGAGGTATGTCGGCTTGGTGGCCCTTGTCAACACTTGAGTCACGCTGTGCCCCGGTGTCAAAGAATGTTCTGCCGCCTGTGTCTTTTAGTTCACTCATTTCTTTTCCAATACAAAAACTGCAATACCGTTGTGGTACAGTGGGTGTTCGTTCTGAGGAACATGCCATACCATTTCAAAATGCTGGGTGATCTTCCCCTTGGACTGCAAGAGGTCCAGCGAGTCTCGGGTTCCCCGCTGGACATCATCCCATGAGAAATCATCCACCAACCACACAAACTCCTTCTTCATGGTGTGAAGGAAGTGTTGAAGGGCTTGGAATTGGTTGTCGTAGGAATGATTACCATCATAAAATCCCACGTTAAACACATCGTTAGGTGCGTCCTGTGCCCAAGACCAACAGTCTTCCTCACACATCAGGGCGTTGCCACCTTCGCTATTGACCCGGTGGATATTATTAATTAGGTCTTCCTTAACACCCTCTTCCCCAAACGGTTGTGAGAAGTCTTCTATCCCGGTACAAAACACCCCGTCGTTTCCTGAGGCCGCGGCACAGAAGGTACCACCCCTGAACAGTCCAATCTCCAGATAAGCCTCCTGTCCACAACACAGGTTGTTGATAAGGTCCCGTTGGAACTTAGGGGAGAATCCCCCAATCCCGTACACCCAGTCAGCCACATGGCTCATGCCGTTGTGGGCTGCCTTGGAGTCCTCCTTGGTTTTCTGTATGAGGCTAGAGATACTTGCGGATGTGCTCATTTATATGATGCTCCACGTAATAGTTCTGATCCAGTTGCCGGGCGTTTTCCTGCGCCCCGGCATACTTGTCCCATACTAGCGACGGCGAGTCGTTGAAAGACTGGAGGATACGAAGGGCATCCGGGAGAAGGATACGCCCGTCGTTTGTGGGTAGGGAAATGGAGTTGGAGCTATTCCACGGTACGGCAAATTGTATGCCGCATTCTGATATGATGGGGACGGAACCCACGCATGATTCTGAATGTCGAAAGGTTTTGTGTCCGCAGCCTGGAAGGGCGACCGACATCCGAAAAGATTGCTGTGTGTCGATGACATATTGTAATGGGTATCTTGCTGTGTGATCTATTTTGTTTGACCAGCAGTTCTTGAAGTTGTTCAAAATCATTTCATGCAAAAGCACGCGGTCCTCATGAGAGTGCCCCCACCAGTGCATGATGTGGTTGGGACGGGCAAGGAATTCCTGCTTGGTTACAGGGGCGACGCTTGGGCGGTTCCTGCTTATGAGGTCAAGCGGTACGACCGGAAATCTTGGAGAGAACTCCTGCATCTCCTTGGTGAGTTCTCTGGTGAAATTAACGATGATCTTGCTGTTATTGTATACCAGCCAGTATTGCAGTTTTTTCCATTCCTCGCTGTCATACAAATCAGTTTTGGTGTAATTCCACCCTGCGAGGTTGAGGTTTTTGTGGGATATATTCCACCCGTACTCCCGAAGGTCAAGAACCACTATGGGTTTGTCTTGGAGGCGTTTGGCATTCTCCTCGTCAAACACATACCCCTCCGGGCAGTGGGCGAGGATAAGGGCGGTGTAATTCCCCTCCGTCAGCCTCTCCACGTACACATCTGCCCACCCGGCATAGCGGGATACTTTATTTAGGGAGGTGGCGATCATGCCTTGGCTATTACGAGTAACCACGAATACGGGCCATGATTAGGTTCTTCAAATACCGGAGTCCACGGGCCAGTCCGTGACAGTACCCGGGATTTGAAGTTGGAGAGGGAGAAATCTTGCTCTTTGTGGGCGAGGTTGACTCCCTGTCCGGTGGTGGCGCAATGGGAAAGAAACTTCTGCTGGTCAGGACAGTTAGTAACAAGGACCCCTCCGGTTCTGAGGCATCGTCTCCACTCGGTGATGATGTTGACGAGTTCATCGTAATGGAAATCCTCTAGGAGGTGGGACGAGTGAATGAAGTCCAAAGCCTCATTGCAGACGAACGGAAGGCGGCGGGCATCCCCCCGCAGAACTTGGCGATCTCCCCCCACGTTTGTGTAGGGCTGGGCCATGTCAAAAGTGAGGGCTGTGGGA
>Ga0318562_10001691_pt1 | contig 10039 bp, 8 predicted proteins | sample GRESIP066b5f18_FD_203688 | JGI IMG/M metagenome (GOLD analysis project Ga0318562, IMG submission 203688) | Tropical soil microbial communities from Luquillo Experimental Forest, Puerto Rico - GRE.SIPMG.066b5f18 | ecosystem: Environmental > Terrestrial > Soil > Tropical forest > Bulk soil...
CATCGGTGGCCAAGGTGTAGCCCAGCGGCGCCAATTCGGCCATCCTGTCGACGTCGAAGCGCAGGGTCCCGACGAGGCCGGCCATCGCGGGCAGCAGCAGCTCCAGCTGCGCCACCGAGTCGAACACCGGTTCCTTGTCCTCTTGCAGATCCCGGTTGTAGGCCAGCGGCTGCGCCTTCAACGTCGCCAACAGCCCTGTCAGGTTGCCGATCAGCCGGCCCGACTTTCCGCGTGCTAGCTCGGCGATGTCGGGGTTCTTCTTCTGCGGCATGATCGAGCTGCCGGTGGACCACGAGTCGTGCAGCGTCACGTAGCCGAATTCGGTTGTGCTCCAGAGAATGATGTCCTCGGCGAGCCGCGACAGGTCGACGCCCATCATGGTGAACACGAACGCCGCCTCTGCGGCGAAATCCCGGGCCGCGGTAGCATCGACGGAATTGTCTGCGGCAGTGGCGAATCCGAGTTCCTCGGCGATCGCATCGGGGTCGAGGTTGAGCGACGACCCCGCGAGCGCACCGGCACCATACGGGGACACCGCGGCCCGCTTGTCGAAGTCGATGAGCCGGTCGACGTCGCGCAGCAAGGGGTGTGCGTGGGCCAGCAGGTGGTGGGCGAGCAGAATCGGCTGCGCCGATTGCAGATGCGTCTTACCGGGCATGATCGCCGTCGGATGGGCTGCGGCCTGGGTGGCGAGCGCGGAGACGACGTCGAGCGCACCGTCGGCGACCCTGCGCACCGCATCGCGCAGCCACAACCGAAACAGCGTGGCCACCTGATCATTCCGCGACCGGCCCGCCCGAAGCCGACCTCCGAGGTCGTCGCCGACCCGGTCGATCAACCCCCGTTCGAGCGCGCCGTGCACGTCCTCGTCGGTGACTATCGGCAGGAAGCTGCCGTCGGCGACGTCTTCGCCGAGGCTGTCAAGGCCGGCAAGCAGTCCGTCGCGCTGCTCATCGGTCAGTAGCCCCGCCCGGTGCAGCACCCTGGCGTGCGCCTTGGACGCTCTGATGTCGTACGGCGCGAGCACCCAGTCGAAGTGGGTGGACTTGCTCAGCGCGGCAAGCGAGTCCGAGGGTCCTTCGGCGAACCGCCCGCCCCACAGCGAGCCCTCGTTGGTGCTCATCGGTACCCCCACCAGCGGTCGCCGAGATCGACGATATGGCGGGTTTTACTCGCACTTCTGCGCTCAAATGTCCGTTTGGGCGTCACTTGAGGTCCCGTCGAGCGGCGATCTTCGACGACAGGCCGTGCACGTGCACGAAGCCCTTCGAGGCGGACTGGTCGAAGGTGTCGCCCTCGTCGTAGGTGGCGAGGTTGAAGTCGTACAGCGATTCCTCGCTGCGGCGTCCGTTGACGGCGATGTGTCCGCCGTGCAACACCATCCGGATCTCGCCGGACACGTGTTCCTGTGTTTCGGCGATGAACGCCTCGAGCGCCCTCTTCAGCGGCGAGAACCACAGACCGTCGTAAACCAGTTCGCCCCAACGCTGGTCGGTCTGGCGCTTGAACCGCCCGACCTCGCGCTCCAGCGTCACGTGTTCCAGCTCGGTGTGCGCGGTGATCAATACCATCGCACCTGGCGCCTCGTAGATCTCGCGGCTCTTGATGCCCACGAGCCGGTCTTCGACGACGTCGAGCCTGCCGACACCCTGCTCGCCCGCCCGCCGGTTGAGCTCCTCGATCGCCTGCAGGACGGTGACCCGCCTGCCGTCGATCGACACCGGAACACCCTTTTCGAACCCGACGATCACTTCATCTGGTGTGCTCCAGTTGACGGTCGGATCCTCGGTGTAGTCGTACACATCCTTGGTCGGCGCGTTCCACAGGTGCTCGAGGAACCCGGTCTCCACCGCCCGGCCCCAGACGTTCTGGTCGATCGAGAATGGCGAGCGCTTGGTGACGTTGATCGGTATCGAGTTCTCTTCGGCGAACGCGATGGCCTTCTCCCGCGTCCACGCGTAGTCACGCACCGGCGCCAGCACCTCGAGATCCGGTGCCAGCGACCCGAAGCCGACCTCGAAACGGACCTGGTCGTTGCCCTTACCGGTGCAGCCGTGCGCGACGACCCCGCCACCGTACTGACGCGCCGCCGACACCAGATGCTTCACGATCAGCGGTCTGCTCAGCGCCGACACCAGCGGGTAGCGGTCCATGTACAGCGCATTGGATTTGATGCAGGGCAGGCAGTACTCATCGGCGAATTCGTCGCGGGCGTCGATCACGACGGCTTCTACGGCGCCGCAATCCAGCGCCCGCTGCCGCACGACCTCCATGTCCTCGCCGCCCTGGCCGAGGTCGATCGCTACGGCTACCACCTCGCGGCCGGTCTCCTTGCCGATCCAGCTGATCGCCACCGATGTGTCAAGACCGCCGGAATACGCCAAGATGACGCGTTCGGACATGTGACCAATCTCCTTGTCTAACTGCCTTATTGCAGGTTCTCGATGGTGGTGGCCAGTTCAGCGCCGGTCATCGGCTCGCGGGCCACGACGAAGATGGTGTCGTCGCCCGCGATGGTGCCGACGACATACGGGAGGGCAGCACGATCGATCGCGCTGGCCAGGTACTGCGCGGCGCCCGGCGGCGTGCGCAGCACAGCAAGGTTGCCGCTGGCGTCGGTCGACGTCAGCAGGTCACCCAGCAGCCGTGACATCCGTTCTGTTCCGCCGGAAACACCGCGCACCGGACTGCCGTCCTCGGGCACCACGTACACGCCGACGCCACCGTCGGCAGCGCGCAGCTTGACCGCGCCCAACTCCTCCAGGTCCCGCGACAGGGTTGCCTGGGTGACGTCGATGCCCTCGGCCGCCAGCATCGCCGCCAACTCGGTTTGGCTGCGCACGGAGTGCGACGACAGGATCGCGACGATGCGCGCCTGTCTGCCCGCCCTCGTTGCGCTGATCTCCGGCGCCTTGCCCGCCGTCACGACCGCTCCAGGAGCCAGACCAGCAGCGCCTTCTGGGCGTGCAGCCGGTTGTCGGCCTCGTCCCACACCGCGCTGTGCGGTCCGTCGATGACGTCATCGGTGATCTCGTGACCGCGGTGTGCTGGAAGACAATGCAGCACAACCGCATCCGAATCAGCACGGCTCAACAGCTTCGCGTTCACCTGGAACGGCTTGAACGGCGCCAGCCGGTCCAATCCGTCGTTTTCCTGGCCCATCGACGTCCAGGTGTCGGTGACCAGAACGTCGGCGCCCGCGGCGGCTTCAGCGGGATCCGCTGTCAGCCGCACGGCTGCGCCCGTCAGCGTACCCCGCTTCTCCGCGGCAGCCACGAATTCCGGATGCGGTTCGAAGCCGGCGGGCGCGGCGATCGTGACGTCGACGCCTGCCGTCACTCCGCCCAGCATCAGCGAGTGCGCCATGTTGTTGGCCCCGTCGCCGAAGTACGACAGCCGCAGCCCCTTCAGCTCCCCCTTGCGCTCGGCGAGCGTCTGCAGATCGGCCAGCACCTGGCAGGGATGGAACTCGTCGGAAAGTGCGTTGACGACCGGCACACTCGCACCTGCCGCCATCGAAGTGAGCCGGTCCTGGCCGAAGGTGCGCCAGACAATCGCTTCGACATAGCGGGACAACACCTTTCCGGTGTCCTCCAGCGTCTCGTCGCGCCCGAGCTGGGTGTTACGGCCGTCGACGACGACCGCGTGCCCACCGAGTTGCGCCACCCCGATCTCGAACGAAAACCTGGTGCGGGTCGAGTTCTTGTCGAAGATCACCGCTACCCCGCGGGGCCCGTCGAGCGGCCTGCGGGAGAACGGGTCCTTCTTCAGCTCGGCCGCCAGTGCCAGCACCTCGGCCTGCTCGTCGGGCGACAGGTCGTCGTCGCGCAGAAAATGCCGGACCATCACGTCGCCGCCGTATCCAGCACACCGGGCAACGCGGCGAGGAACTCGGCGATCTGCCCTTCGGTGATGACCAGTGGCGGGGCCAGCCGGACCACATCGGGCGCAGCGGCATTCACCAGGAAGCCGGCGTCGCGGGCGGCGGCCTCGACGGCCTTGCCCTGCGGCGCGTTCAGCGCGATGCCTTGCAGCAGCCCACGGCCGCGGACATGGTCGACGAGCGGGTGGCGCAGTGCTTCGATGCCATGGTGCAACGACTTTCCGAGCACGTCGGCACGCGAGACGAGATCGTCGTCGGCGAGCACCCGCAACACCGCCAACGCCGCGGCTGCGCAGATCGGGTTGCCACCGAAGGTGCTGCCGTGCAAACCGCTGGTGAGCAATTCGCCCGCCTGCCCGACGGCGATGCATGCGCCTATCGGCAGCCCGCCGCCCAATCCCTTGGCGAGTGTCACGATGTCGGGCGTGATGCCGTCGTGCTGGTGTGCGAAGAACGTTCCGGTGCGGCCCATTCCGGTCTGCACCTCGTCGAGCACCAGCAGAGCGTTACGCGTCGTCGTCAGTTCCCTGGCGGCGACGAGATAACCGTCGGGCGGGACGACGACGCCGCCCTCCCCCATGATCGGCTCGAGGAAGACCGCAGCCGTCGCGTCATCGATGGCCTCGGCCAGCGCTGCCACATCGCCATAGGGCACGTGCACCACCTCGCCGGGCAGCGGCGCGAACGGCGCCTGCTTGGCAGGCTGGCCGGTCAACGCCAGCGACCCCATCGTCCGGCCGTGGAAAGCGCCCTGCGCGGCAACGATTTTGGTGCGACCGGTGAGCCGTGTGATCTTGAAGGCGACCTCGTTGGCCTCGGTTCCCGAGTTGCAGAAGAACACCCGCCCGTCGACGCCGAGTAGCTCGACCAGCGCTTCGGCCAACGCGACACCGGGTTCGGTCATGTAGAGGTTCGACGTGTGCCCGAGTGTGTTCATCTGCGCCGTGACGGCCTCGATGACGGCCGGGTGGCGGTGGCCGAGGACGTTCACCGCGATACCGCCGAGCAGGTCGATGTACGATTTGCCGTCGATGTCGGTGACCACCGCACCGTCGCCGCTGGCCAGCGCCAACGGCGGGGTGCCGTAGTTGTGCATCATCACGCTGTTCCAGCGCTCCTGCAGCGTCATTCGCCGACCTCGCAGGCTCGGCCGCCGTATTCGGTCCCGATGATTCGCTCGCAAGCTTCGCTCATGAAGCCACCACTTTCGTTCCCGTCCCCTCGTCGGTGAACAACTCGACCAGCACGCAGTGCTCGACACGGCCGTCGATGACATGCGCACTCGGCACCCCGGCCGCGACGGCACGAAGGCAGGCCTCGATTTTCGGCACCATCCCGGCCTCGAGCGTGGGCAGGAGTTGAGTCAATGCGCCCGCGTCGATCTCGCTGACCAGCGACTCGCGGTCAGGCCAGCTGGTGTACAGCCCCTCCACGTCGGTCAGCATCAACAGCTTCTCGGCCGACAGCGCCTCCGCCAGCGCTGCGGCGGCGGTGTCGGCGTTGATGTTGTGGACTATTCCGTCCGTGTCGGGCGCGATGGTCGACACCACCGGAATGCGTCCGGCGGCGATGAGATCGTGCACCGCGTCGGTGTTCACCTTTTCCACGTCGCCGACCAGTCCGATGTCGGTGGCGACCCCGTCCACCGTGACACTGCGGCGCACCGCCGTGAACAGATGAGCATCCTCGCCGGTGATACCCACCGCATACGGACCGTGTGCGTTGATGAGGTTCACGAGTTCACGCCCGACCTGGCCGAAGAGCACCATCCGCGCCACGTCGAGCACCTCAGGGGTGGTGACGCGGAAACCGCCCTTGAAATCGCCCGCGATGCCGAGCCGTTTCAGCATCGCGCTGATCTGCGGGCCGCCGCCGTGCACGACCACGGGATGGATGCCGCAGTTGCGCAGGAACACCATGTCCGCGGCGAACGCCTCCCGCAAGGTGTCGTCGGTCATTGCGTTCCCGCCGTATTTGACAACGACGATCTTGTCGTGCAGCTGCTTGAGCCACGGCAGCGCCGCGGCGAGCACCTGCGCCTTGACCGGGGTGGCAAGCGTCATGAGCTGTATGCCGAGTTCTCTTCGACGTAGTCGTGCGACAGATCGGTGGTCCGGATCGCGGCACGGTCGTTGCCGACTCCGAGGTCGATCGTCACGTCGATGTCGGTATCCGACAGGTCGACCTCACGCGCGCCAGGCGCCCCGACACCGTCAACACAGACCGGAGACCCGTTGAACGACACACTGATCCGCTCCGGGTCAAGCCGCACCGGCGCCATGCCCACCGCGGCCAGTACACGGCCCCAGTTGGGGTCGGAGCCGAACAACGCGGTCTTGACGAGGCTGTCCCGCGCAACGACGCGGGCGGCGGCGAGCGCATCGGCCTCACTCGCCGCGCCTGTGACGGCGACGGTCACCCGCTTGGTGACGCCTTCGGCGTCGGCCAGCAGCTGTGCGCACAGGTCATCGCACACCCGCAGCACCGCGTCGTCGAGGTCGGCCTGGCTTGGCGTGATTGCGCTTGCGCCGGAAGCCAACAGCAGAACGGTGTCGTTGGTCGAACAGCTGCCATCGACGTCGAGCCGGTCGAAGGTCTGCGCCGCGGCCGAGCGCAGCGCGTGTTCCAGCGCGGCGGCGTCGGCGACGGCATCGGTGGTGATCACGCTGAGCATGGTGGCAAGCGATGGGGCCAGCATGCCCGCACCCTTGGCCATCCCGCCGACGGTCCAGTTGTCGCGATGGTGCAGCGCAACCTGTTTCGGCACTTTGTCGGTGGTCATGATGGCTCTCGCCGCCTCTTCGCCACCGGTCAAGCCGCCCGCCATCTCGTGCACAATGTCGGTGACGCCTGCGAGCACCTTGCCCATCGGTAGCCGGTCACCGATCAATCCCGTTGAGCAGACTGCGATTTCGATGGCGCCGGTATCACTGCCCCAATCAGAGAGGGCCGCGGCGACGGCCTCAGCGGTGGCGTGGGTGTCTTGGAAGCCGCCGGGCCCGGTGCAGGCGTTCGCACCGCCCGAGTTCAGGATGACGGCGCGCAACCGCCCGGTGGTCAACACCTGCTGTGTCCACAGCACCGGTGCGGCCTTGACCTGGTTGCGGGTGAAAACGCCTGCCGCACCGTAGTCTGGCCCCTCGTTGAACACCAGCGCCAGATCGAGCGCACCGGAAGCCTTGATGCCCGCGGCAATCCCGGTGGCACGGAATCCCGCAGGCGCAGTGACCCCTTGGGTCCGGACCAGGTGCGTGGTGTCAGCCGATGTGTCCGTCATGGCGCCACCCCCACAATCGAGAGTCCTTCGGTTTCCGGCCAGCCCAGCGCCAGGTTCATCGACTGCACAGCGGCGCCGCCGGTGCCCTTCACCAGGTTGTCGATCGCGGCGATGGCAATGAACATGCCTGCGTCATCGTCGACAGCGACCGCCAGCTGCGCGGCGTTGCTGCCGATCACGGCACCGGTCTTCGGTAGCTGTCCTTCCGGCAGAAAATGCACGAAAGGCTCCGCATCGTAAGCCTTCTCGTAGGCCGCCCGCAGTTGCGATAGCGGTGCCTCGGTGCGCGCCGTACACGTGGCGAGGATCCCACGCGACGTGGGTATCAGCACCGGGGTGAACGAAACCGTCACGTCCTTGTCCGTAACGGCCCGCAGCCCTTGGGCGATCTCCGGGGTGTGCCGGTGTTTACCGCCGATGTTGTAGGCACGGGCCGACCCGATGACCTCCGAGCCAAGAAGGTCGGGCTTCGCCGCGCGTCCGGCACCCGAGGTGCCGCTGACGGCGACGACGGTCACCGCAGGCTCCACCAGATCCTCGGCGATCGCGGGCAGCAGCGCCAAAAGCGCGGCGGTCGGATAGCAGCCGGGCACGGCAATCCGGGTAGCGCCGCGCAGCCGGTCCCTTGCGCCGGGCAGCTCGGGCAGTCCGTACGGCCAGCTGCCCGCGTGCGCCGATCCGTAGTACCGCTCCCACGCCGCCGAGTCGGTGAGCCGGAAATCGGCGCCACAGTCGACGAGCACGGTGTCGACCCCGAGCTGTTCGGCGAGCGCCGCGGAGTGGCCGTGCGGCAGCGCCAGGAACACCACGTCGTGGCCGGCAAGAACATCGGCGTCGGTGGCCTCGAGCACGCGCCCGCCCAGCGGCAGCAGGTGCGGGTGATGCTCGGACACTGTCGTGCCCGCGCTCGCGGCCGCCGTCAGCGCACCGATGGTCAGCCGACCATCGGTATAGGCGGGATGACCGAGCAGCAACCGTAGGATCTCGCCTCCGGCATATCCGCTGGCACCGGCCACGGCCACAGAAGTCATGCACTAGATTCTGCATGCTTATGCATGCAGTTGCAAATATTTAACCGGCTGCCTCGCCAGGGTCGGCGAATTGCGCGTCGGGGCGCCGACAACAATGGTTCAGTGCCCACCCGCCGCGTCGCCGTCATCGGTGGCGGCATCCTCGGTGTGGCCGTCGCACGCGAGCTCCTCGAGTGCAGCCCGGACGCCGACGTGACACTGTTCGAGAAGGAGGACAGGCTCGCGGCGCATCAGACGGGGCGTAACAGCGGCGTGGTACACGCAGGCCTCTATTACGAGCCCGGTTCCAACAAGGCGGTGCTGTGCCGTCGCGGGGTGTCGCTTCTCGAGGACTTCTGCGCGGAACGCGGCATCCGCCGAATCGCCTGCGGCAAGGTCCTGGTAGCGCTCGATGAGGATGAACGCGCGCGGCTGGACAACATCGAGCAGCGCGCGCTCGCCAACGGCGTCCCTGGTGTCCGGATCATCGGTGCAGGCGAGCTGCGTGAGCTGGAGCCGCACGTACGCGGCATCGGCGCGCTGCACTCGCCGTCGACATCGATCGTTGACTTCGCAGAGGTGACGCGTGCGCTCGCCGCGGATGCGGTCGCCGCCGGGGCGAAGATCCTGCTCGGCCACGAGGTCGTCGGCCTGCGGACCTCGGCCTCGGAAGTGGTGGTAACCACCCGCAGCGCAGGCGATTCCGCGTCGTTCGTGTTCGACCGGATCGTCGTCTGCGGCGGCCTGCAGAGCGACCGCCTCGCCGAGTTCGCCGGCGACGGCCCCGAGCCGGTGATCATGCCGTTCCGCGGCGAGTACTACGCGCTCAAACCCGAACGGCGAAGCCTCGTCAACGGACTGGTCTACCCGGTGCCCGATCCGCGCTATCCGTTCCTCGGCGTACATGTCACCCCGCGCGTGGACGGTGAGGTGCTCATCGGCCCCAACGCCGTGCTGGCGCTGGCCCGCGAGGGTTATACCTGGGGAACGGTCTCGGTCCGCGATCTGGCCGAAGTCGCTCGCACGCCTGCCTTTTGGCGGTTCGCCCGCCGCCACTGGCGCACGGGTGTCCGCGAGATGTCGGGCTCGTTGAGCAAGCGGCGCTTCGTCGCGGGCGCTCGCGCCTATGTGCCGGAGCTCACCGACGATGACGTCGTCCCCGGCACAGCAGGGGTTCGTGCGCAGGCGCTCGATGCCGACGGCGGACTGGTGGATGACTTCCGGATCAGCATCCGCGAGCGTGTCGTGCTCATCCGCAATGCTCCTTCCCCAGCGGCGACGTCTTCGCTCGCCATCGCCGAGCACATCGTGAAGACAATCGAAGATGAAAGGTGATTCGGTGACTCAGCCTCTGTCCCAGGGCCTTTGGGGTGTGTTGGCGACTCCCTTCGATGACAGCCTCAACGTCGACCTCGACTCGTTGAGGAACGAGGTTGCCTCGTTCGCGGCTGACGGTTGCGGCGGCCTGGTTGCCCTCGGGGTGTTCGGTGAGGCAGCCTCGCTGGACTCCGATGAGGCGATCACCGTGGCGATCACGGTGGCGTCGTCGACCGACCTACCGTACGTGCTCGGCCTGTCCGAACGCGAACCCGACGAAGTCGTCCAACAGGCACGTCGGCTGCTCGACGCTGTACCGCGTCCGCCTGCCGCCTTGATGGCGCAAATCGGCGACCAAGACGCGGCGGCCGCAGCAGGCTCGTTTCGTCGCCTGCACGATGCCACGGGGATCGGCATCCTCATCCAGGACTATCCGGTCGTTTCCGGCGTCAACGTCAGCGATGAACAGGTCGTCGAGATCGTCTTGGCCTGCCCCTTCGCCGTCGGCGTGAAGTCGGAAACGCCGCCGACGGCGAAGGGGCAGGCCAAGAC
>Ga0318562_10001696_pt1 | contig 10008 bp, 9 predicted proteins | sample GRESIP066b5f18_FD_203688 | JGI IMG/M metagenome (GOLD analysis project Ga0318562, IMG submission 203688) | Tropical soil microbial communities from Luquillo Experimental Forest, Puerto Rico - GRE.SIPMG.066b5f18 | ecosystem: Environmental > Terrestrial > Soil > Tropical forest > Bulk soil...
GGAAGTCAGAACAGAAAGAAAGCGAATCTCCGGGTAGCCAGGTTACACGAAAGAATTAATCATCAACGTAAGGATTACATACACAAGATCACCACAGGACTCATCCGTGAAAGCCAGGCGGAGAGTTTTGTGCTGGAAGACCTGCATGTGGCAGGAATGATCAAAAACAGAAAACTGTCCCAGGCCATCCAGGACGCTTCTTTTGGGGAGTTTATCCGCCAGATGAAGTACAAGTGTGACTGGTATGGAAAAAACCTGATCGTGATCGGCCGCTTCGAACCCTCGAGCAAGACCTGCAGCCATTGTGGGAAAATCAGGGAAGAACTCACTCTTTCAGAAAGGGAATGGACCTGCGAGGCATGTGCTGTTCATCATGACCGGGACCTGAATGCGGCGATCAACATCCGGGTGATGGGACTGAAACAATATACACGGACGGGGAGTCCGGGTGAGCCTGTGGAGTCGCGGCGGTTAGGCCGGGCAAGGAAACAGGAATTTGTGTCTTGAATACATAAATCCCATTACAACAGTAATATTCTATCCTTTTTTTATTCTCCTTTGAACTTCGGCTGCCTTTTTTCCAGAAAAGCCTGTACACCTTCCTTAAAGTCCTGTGTAGCAGCAGCTTTTTGCTGCAGGTCATTTTCCAGTAGCAGTTGAGATTCCCAGGAGTTGGCAAAGGAATAGTTCAGCGCATGTTTGGTCAGGGCAAGACCCCTGGTTGGCATCTGCGCCAGGCCTTCTGCAAGCGAGATAGAGGCGGAGGCGAACTCTTCATTGTTGAATACTTTGTACAGCATACCTAACCCGAGGGCTTCTGCCGCACCAATTTTTTCTCCCAGCATCATAAGGGCTGAGGCTTTCTGCCAACCGACGAGTCTTGGAAGGGTGTAGGTTCCGCCACTGTCCGGAATAAGACCGATTTTAGAGAAAGCCTGAACAAAGGATGCGGACTCAGCGGCAACCACCACATCACAACAAAGGGCAATATTGGCACCTGCTCCCGCCGCCACTCCGTTGACTGCTGCCACCACCGGTTTGGGTAGATTCCTGATCCTCACCACAATCGGATTGTAATGGTCGGCCACCATGTTGACCATGCCGGGTCCGCCCGGATCAGTGACTTCAGAGAGATCCTGGCCGGCACAGAATCCTTTGCCGGCACCGGTGATGTAAACACAACGCACTTCATGGAGCGAGTGGCATTCATCCAGTTTAGCCTGCAGCAGGAGAGCCATCTCACGGTTGAATGCATTCAATTTTTCTGGCCGGTTGAGGGTAATGATGCCGATGTTTTTTTGAATATGAAATAAAACAGGCGCCATGGGATGAATGGGGTTTGAAGAGCTGATTTTAGGATAAAGTTAATGTATTGTCCGGGTGAGGGAAGCCCAGTGCAGAACTGGCCTGAAAAGCCTTCGTGTCCAGTCGCCAGTGTCAGTGGCATTTAAAATAATCAAAAGGCTCCTGGCATTCATTGCACTGGTATAGCGCTTTACAGGGTGTTGACCCAAACTGGCTGATCAGGCGCGTGTTGTAGGAATGGCAAAGGGGGCACTGGATCGCCTCCTGTTCATGAAAATGCCTTATGTCACAAACCATCTGGACGGGATTGGGCGGGGCAATTCCATAGGATTTAAGTTTCTTTCTCCCCTCCTCGGTCATCCAGTCGGTTGTCCATGCAGGTGACAGCAGGGTGCTGATCTTCACGTTCTTAAATCCATGCTCCTTCAGGGCCTTTTGAATCTGGAACCGGATCACATCCATCGCCGGGCAGCCGCTGTACGTGGGCGTAACCATGACTTCAATTTCCTGTCCGTTGATTTGTATATCCCTTACAATACCCAGATCTATTACGCTCAGGACGGGTACCTCAGGGTCATTGACCTGAGCCAGGATGGATACTATATCTTCTTTGATTTTATCCAAAGGATGCCAGAATTTTTGTCTGTCAAAATATGAATATTGAATCCTACCATTCGTTTCCGGGGTATGCCCTCTGCAGGGACTGCATTTCCGCCAGGAGGTATCCGAGCTGTTCGGTATGTCTTCCCTGCTTGCCACCGGACTGCATCCAGACATTCCTTGGAACCGCCAGCATCGCTTCAGCAAAAATCTCTTCAACCTTTCTCTCCCACCGGGATTTTATCAGGGCTCCGTCCGCTGCCAGTCCATTGCTCAGTGCATACTGCTCATAATCTGCCAGCTGAAAGAGTTCCCCTGTAAACGGCCAGAGAATATCCAGGGCCTGTTGCATACGTATATGGCTTTCATTTGTCCCGTCACCCAGTCTCACCACCCATTCACTGCTCCATTGCAAATGATAGGCGGCCTCCTTGAATGCCTTTTCACTGATGGCTGCAATCTGGTGATCCCTGCTGCTCTGCAGATCTGTGTACAGGTAATATTGATAGGTTGAAAAGAAGAATTGCCTCAGGATTGTCATGGCCCAGTCACCGCGGGGCTGTTCAGCGAGCAGGCAGTTCTTGAAATCCCAGCTGTCCCGAAAATAGGCCAGATTGTCCTCTGTGATCAGGGTTCCTGGCAGGGACCCGAGGTTGTCGCCCCAGGGCCCGATGAATTGAGGCACCTGGTTGATCAGCCTGGCGGCGTACTGGTAAAAATTGCGGGCCTGCCCAATCAGGTCCAGGGCAATATTGGAAATGGCAATATCCTGTTCCAGGATCGGGCCGTGCCCGGTCCACTCACTATTCCGGTGACCGGTTACCAGGGCATTGTCTGCCAGGTGGAGGGTGTAGGCAATCAGGGCCGCTTCCCGGTTAAGGTCTGCTGGGCCGGAATCAGAAATATCCCGGCGAGATTTGTCTGACTCAGGATGATTTTGTCTTACCATAATGGGTTCTTTCCATTTTAGAGTTAATTGATCCGGGTGATTGAGGAAAACTCCTCCGCGGTCAGACCTACATATTCTTCAATTCTTCGGGTAATTTATAAAAGGTCGGATGCCTGTACACTTTGTCATTGGCCGGATCATAGAAGCTCGAGGCTTCATCGGGATTGGAGGCATGAACGTATTTACTTTCCACCACCCAGATGCTTACCCCTTCCATCCTCCGGGTATACACATCCCTGGCATTTTCAATAGCCATGCGTGCATCGGCGGCATGCAGGCTGCCGGCATGTTTGTGATCGAGTCCCTGTTTGCTCCGGATAAATACCTCCCAGAGGGGCCAGTCTTTTTCATTCATATGGATATATTGAATTGGTCTAAAACGGGTAACAGGAAGTTTTGAAAGGAGGGCCGCACAGGGCCATCAGGCTACATTTTTCTCCTGCTTTTTCTTTTTCTTATCCGCATAGGCCATAGCTGCCTCCCTCACCCAGGCTCCGTCCTCATGGGCCTGTACTCTGGCGGTCATCCTCTCCCTGTTGCAGGGTCCGTTGCCGGCAATGACCTGCTTGAATTCCTCCCAGTTGATAGGCCCGAAATCATAATGTTTCCTTTCTTCATTCCACCGGAGCAGGGGGTCGGGCAGGACCATACCCAGGATCTTTACCTGTTCAGCACAGACATCAATAAATTTCTGGCGCAATTCGTCATTGCTGAAGCGCTTTATCTTCCAGTGCATGGTCTGCTGTGAATTGGGTGAGTGGTCATCGCTGGGTCCGAACATCATGACCGACGGCCACCACCAGCGGTTGATGGCGTCCTGGCATATGCGCTTCTGGATTTCACTTCCCCTGCTCAGGGTCAGCAATATCTCAAAACCCTGCCTTTGGTGAAAACTTTCCTCCTTGCAGATCCGGACCATGGCCCTGGCATAAGGTCCATAGGAAGCCCGGCAGAGGGGTACCTGGTTCATGATGGCGGCACCATCCACCAGCCAGCCGATGGCTCCTATGTCCGCCCAGGTGAGGGTCGGGTAATTGAAAATGGAGGAATATTTTGCCTTGCCTGAATGGAGCTGGGAGATCATTTCGTCACGAGTAATGCCGAGAGTCTCCGCTGCAGAATATAAATAAAGGCCATGACCTGCTTCATCCTGGACTTTTGCGATGAGGGTGGCTTTTCTTCGCAGGGTCGGGGCCCGGGTGATCCAGTTGCCCTCGGGCAGCATACCCACGATTTCACTGTGTGCGTGCTGGGAAATCTGGCGAATCAGGGTCTTGCGGTATGCCTCAGGCATCCAGTCCCTGGGTTCGATACGGATTTCCCGGGATATTTTGTCATCGAATATTTTCTGGAATTCCAGTTCGGTCATAGGTCCGCCTTTGAACCAAAGATAACTGATTTTGAATAATAAACTAACAGTTGTTAGTTGGGTGAAGCGGCATTGAAACCCATATCTAACCCAACAGGTTTTTATCAAATGTTAAAACAACCCAATTTAGAATTATTGCTTAGGTTCCCTGACGCCCTTTATCAAAAGCCATAACATAATGGAAAGTTCTCCCACCCCGTAAGTTATCCCGATGTATCGGAGAACAGCCGGATGGTAGCCGGGAAAAAGCAGATAGGCCAAGCCCTCAGTCATATAACCAATCCCGCCTATGATAAGCAACACTCCAAATATCCTTGGAATAAATCCTGACCTGTAAACCAACAGACCAAATGGCAAAAACCAAATCCCCAGTATCTCGAATATAGCCATACCATATCTGTGAATTTCCAGACAAAGCATGGCCATATCAAGCCTCTGTCCGGGATCAGTCGCCTTCATGACTTCACCTTTTAAAATCAGCAGGGAAGAAATGTTGAATAATTCAATCACAAATCCGATAGAAACAGTCCCAATCATCAAGGCAACCAGCAATCTTGCCTGATGCTCATTAACCTGTTTGAACAATCGATACAGGGCCATTACCAAATAGATCCAGAGGATGTTGCAGATCATAAAACTGACGATACCCGTACGAAATAAAAATTCATGGGCGAGGATGTTATGGGCAGTTACTACAGGCTCTCCCGCTACGATTATTCTTGAAGGAACATATTTAATACTATAGAAGCCCGGGATATCCAGAATAAGATACAGCAAGCCTGCAAGTCTTGCAGTTTTTTTAAGGGAAGTCATTATTTCTGAAATTTATTTCTTTTCTTGGTTGCTCTTCCCAGTCACCTTAAACACATCTGAAATAGAGCCTTTTTGAGCCAGCTTTTCTTCTTACTTGCCAGCTCCTTTTCCAGGGTTAGCCGGTTCTGACTGCTTTTTCAAGGCAAAAAAGTTTTTCAACCAGGGTAGTATTCCGGAGCAGAAATCCCGTTTTCCCTAGATTAGTTCCTGACATCAAAATCAATCCTGACCGTCCGGGATCTTGGGTGTGACTGGCAGGTAAGGATAAAACCCGCTTCCAGTTCCTCCGGTTCCAGGGCATAGTTGTTGTCCATTTCCACTTTTCCTTCCAGCAGCTTTGCGCGACAGGTGGCACACACGCCGCCTTTGCAGGCAAATGGAAGATCTGCTCCCTGGCTGAGTGCTGCTTCGAGGATGGGTTCACCATCAAAATCGAGGTCAAAGTCAAATGAAATACCATCCTGCCTGATCGTGACATGGCTTGATTTTTCCTCGGTTTTCTTATCACTGACCGGTTTGGCTGTACTGAGCTCGTTATTCTGACCTGGAACGGTGAACAATTCAAAATGGATCCTGCTTTTTTGAACACCATGCAGTTCCAGCCAATTCTTTACGGTCACGATCATCTGTTCCGGGCCGCAGATAAAGAATTGATCTGAGTGGCGGAGACTGGGCAATTTCTGGAAAAGTTCCGAGCATTTTTTTTCATCAATCCTCCCTTCATGGGCAGGGGCATCCGATTTTTCGCGGCTGAGGATATGGTGAATGCTGAACCTGTCCATATACCGGTTTTTGATCCCTTCCAGCTGTTCCCTGAAAATAATGGAGCTGCGTGTGCGGTTTCCATAAATGAGGGTGAAACTGCTCCGGGGTTCGGAGGCCAGGGTTGTTTTTATGATGGAAATGATAGGTGTGATACCGCTACCGGCCGCCATCGCCAAGTAGTTATTCTTTTGGACAGGATCCAGGTTGGTATAAAATCTCCCGGTCGGGGGAAGCACATCCAGTACCGTTTTCTTCTTCAGCTTACTGTTGGCAAATGTTGAAAACTTTCCATAATCCTGTCTTTTAATGGCGATCCGTAACTCCTGCTCAGAGGGGCTGCTGCAAATGGAATACGACCTGCGTATTTCTTCTCCGTCCAGGGTAGTCCTGACCGTTACATTCTGGCCCTGTGTATACCGGAATTCCTCCTGCCATGCCTCCGGTATCTCGAAGGAAACCGAAACACAATCGGCCGTCTCCCTGCGAATATCCTTTACCCTAAGTGGTCTGAAATGTGTTGCCAAAATGATCTAGTTTGTCCCTTGAAATCTGTTTTACTTTTCGGGAAAGCAAAAAATGATGGTTCGTCCCCCGGATTCATTTTTTGAGGCCCTCGATCAGGTACCTGACCATATTATTTTCCAGAACCTCCGCACTGACCGATTTGCGTGAGCGCTGCCAGGATTCGATGCCGCTGATGGCGGACAAAAAGGTCAGCACGGCCACATACGGTTCAATCTGTTTGATTTCCCCCCTGCTGATACCCTGTTCAATCAGATCGGCCAGACTCTTCCGGTAGTTCCTTCGCTGGTTGAGAAAATTGGAGAGATAGGGTTCCGGCAGGTGACGCCATTCATGGTCTGAGATATATACATATTCATACTGGTCCATCATCATCCGGATATGAAAGCGGATGATCATCTCCATCTTTTTCAGAATGCATTCGCTGCTGGACTGAACTGCATCCAGGTGCGAGATGAATTCATTGGCTACCCGGAAACAGATGGCCTGCAGGATTTCCGACTTGGACTGGATGTGATTGTAGAGACTGGCGGCCTCTACGCCCACATGTTCCGCCAGGTCCCGCATGGATGCGGCCCCAAATCCTTTCTCCCGGAACAGCTTGGAAGCTTTTTCAATGATGACTTCCTTCTTTGTGCTGTTTTTTCTTCCCCTGATTTTTGCCATATAACACACAAATATAAAAAAATACTAACGACCGTTAGCTTCTTTCCAGGCTGATTTTTACGAAAAATTACTAACGCACCCATCACTCTTCCGGGTTCCTCCCTGCAATTTTTCCGGAGTGCAAAATTCCAGTAGGTTTGCATGCCCAATCCCCATCCGGCACCCTCCTGGTTCCGGATGCAAACAACAGATAACCGGGGATAGGTCAACCCATCAGATATTTATGTCATTAATTGTTGTAGGTAGCATGGCTTATGATGCCATTGAAACCCCTTTTGGCAAAACAAACAGAATTGTGGGTGGTGCAGCAACCTATGTGGCTTATGCGGCATCGAATTTTGTGACACCTGTTAAACAGATCTCCATTGTAGGGTATGATTTTGAAAAAGAAGAAATGGATGCCCTTGAAAAAAGAGGCGTTATTATGGATGGGGTGGAAAAGGTGGCCGACAAGAAATCCTTTTTCTGGAGCGGCCGCTATCATATGGACATGAACACCCGGGACACCCTGGTTACCGATCTCAACGTTTTGGCAGATTTCAAACCCGTGGTTCCTGATAGTTATCAGGACAGCGAATTTCTGATGCTGGGCAATATGGTCCCCCAGATACAAATCGATGTTATCCTGCAAATGAAAAAAAGGCCCAGGCTGATCGTCATGGATACGATGAATTTCTGGATGGAGACAGCCATGGATGACCTGGAAAAAGTGTTGAGAATGGTTGATGTGCTGATGGTCAACGACAGCGAGGCCAGACAATTGAGCGGCCGGTTCTCTCTGGTAAAAGCCGCCAGGGAAATCATGAAGATGGGTCCTTCCTACCTGATCATCAAGAAGGGAGAACACGGGGCCCTATTGTTTCACGGAGATCTCGTATTCTTCGCACCGGCCCTGCCTCTGGAAGAAGTGTTCGATCCCACCGGCGCCGGTGATACCTTCGCCGGCGGTTTTATCGGACATATCGCCAAGACCAAAGACATTTCCTTTGAGAATATGAAAACCGCAATCATTGTCGGTTCAGCCATGGCTTCTTTTTGCGTGGAAAAGTTTGGACCCGAAAGGCTTAAGGAAATCACCATGGCGGATATTGACGAAAGACTGAAACAATTTGTCGAGCTGGTCAACTTTGACATAGCCCTCGTATAACCCAGCCCGGGATTTACGGGGAGAAGCCTGGCCTTGTCGTCCAAAGCCGGGCTTTTTCGGTTCATCACGCAATAGGCCCTCTTATCGCAATCGTTTTTACCGGTGGCCTTTTATGGTTACATTCATTTCCTGATAAAAATCAATCAGACATGAAAAATACCTTGATTGCATGCCTTTCTCTGGTTTCCCTGGCGGGATGGTACTCCTGCCGGGACAATGGCGCGTCTAAACCTGTAACACATTTTATCCTGACCGAAAATATGGATTCCAGTGTCCGGCCGGGTGACAATTTTTACCTGTTTGTGAATGGCAGGTGGCTCAAGAAAGCCACGATACCGCCCACAGAGTCATCCGTAGGAGCTTTTCTGGATGTATACAACCACACCAAGGAAAACATAAAATCCATCCTGGAGGAAACATCCAGGGGAAACGAGGCGGCGGGGTCGATTGAGCAAAAGGTCGGCGACCTGTATGCCTCTGGTATGGACTCGGAAACCGTGGAAAAATTGGGATATGAACCGCTCAAACCTTACCTGTCACAGATCGCTGCCTGCAAAGATGTCCAGTCTCTCCTGGACTTTGAATCCGCCATGCAAAAGGAATCCCATTCCTATCTCATCCAGCTGGCGGTTTTTGCGGACCTTAAAAACAGCAAGGTAAATATTGCCAATCTCTTTCAGACCGGGCTGGGTCTTCCCGACCGTGATTATTATTTCAGGACCGATCCGGCTACGGCGGCCATTCAGCAGGCATACAGGACCTATATACGAAAGATGTTCATGCTGATCGGGGATGATTCGGCGAAGGCCGCAAACAAAGCCCAGCTTATCCTTTCTCTGGAAACTGAAATGGCGGGGATTCACCGGACCAATGTCGAACTCAGGGATCCTCAAAGCAATTACCACAAAGTATCCGTCTCCGATCTTGATCACAGAATGCCGGTTATCGGCTGGAAGAAGTTCCTGCATGCCATTGCTGTAGACCAGGATTCCATCGACCTGAGTCAGCCGGCCTATTATGAAAAGTTGAATGCCATGCTCAAGTCCAGGCCTGTCGAATTCTGGCAGATCTATTACAGCTTTCATGTATTGGATGATTATGCGTATAACCTGAGCAGCCCTTTTGTGAATGCCAAGTTTGAATATGCTGGTAAGGCACTGAGCGGACAGGAAAAGATCAAACCCCGGTGGGAGAGAATTTACCGGGTTGTCGATGGCAATCTGGGCGAGGCCCTCGGGCAGCTCTATGTAAAAAAATATTTTACCGAAGAGTCTAAAAAAAGAATGCTTGAGCTTGTCAATAACCTGCAAACCGCCTTTGCTGCCAGGATCGACAAACTGGACTGGATGAGCGACAGTACCAAAAAAGTAGCCAAAGAAAAGCTGTATGCCTTTCTGAAAAAAATCGGTTACCCGGATAAATGGAGGGATTACAGCAAGGTTACCATCAGCAAGGACACCTATTTCAGGAACCTGGTATCCTGTTATAAAAATGAATACCAGTACCAGATCAGTAAAGTAGGCAAACCGGTGGACCGGACTGAATGGGGAATGACACCTCCCACTGTCAATGCCTATTACAATCCCACCTTCAACGAGATCGTGTTTCCGGCAGGCATTCTGCAGTTTCCTTATTTTGACCTGGATGCCGATGATGCGATTAATTACGGCGCGATCGGCATGTTCATCGGCCACGAAATGACCCATGGTTTTGACGACCAGGGAGCACAGTTTGACAAGGATGGTAACCTCAAGAACTGGTGGGCCAAAGCCGACAGCCTGAAATTTGTGGCCAAATCCAGGATGGTGATCTCCTTATACAATAGTTTTACCGTGCTGGATACCATGCATGTAAACGGGGCCCTCACCAACG
>Ga0318562_10001699_pt1 | contig 9999 bp, 8 predicted proteins | sample GRESIP066b5f18_FD_203688 | JGI IMG/M metagenome (GOLD analysis project Ga0318562, IMG submission 203688) | Tropical soil microbial communities from Luquillo Experimental Forest, Puerto Rico - GRE.SIPMG.066b5f18 | ecosystem: Environmental > Terrestrial > Soil > Tropical forest > Bulk soil | place...
CCCTGGTGGACGTGGCCCAGGCGGTGATGGCTGGACAGATCGAGCTGGGGCTCGCCGGGGGCGTGGAGTCGATGACCCGCATCCCGATGGGCTCGGACTTCAACGGTGGCGACGGGCCGACCTCCCCGCGGATGGCGGCGCGCTTCCCGGACCTCGTGCCGCAGGGACTCTCCGCCGAGCTCATCGCCCGGCAGTGGAAGCTGACCCGGGGGCAGCTCGACGAGTTCAGCGCCGGCTCGCAGGCCAAGGCCGCCCGGGCGCGCGAGGCCGGCTGGTTCCGTGGGGAGATCGCCCCGGTGCCGGTCACCACGCCCGATGGGCAGCAGCGGCGGGTGTCCGACGACGAGCACATTCGCCCCGGGACCACGGTGGAGGCGCTGGCGGCGCTGAAGCCCAGCTTCCGCGAGGACGGGGTCATCCACGCCGGCAATTCGTCGGGCATCGTCGACGGAGCGGCGGCGGTCACCGTCACCTCTCCCGAGGTGGCGCGGCGGCTCGGGCTGCGCCCCCGGGCGCGGGTGGTGGCCACCGCGGTGGTCGGCTCGGATCCGGTGCTGATGCTGACCGGACCCATTCCCTCCAGCCGCCTGGCCCTCCAGCGCGCCGGGTGGCGGGTGGAGGACGTGGACCTCTGGGAGATCAACGAGGCCTTCGCCCCGGTTCCCATCGTCGTCGGGCAGGAGCTGGGGATTCCCCTGGACCGGATCAACGTCCAGGGCGGAGCGATTGCCCTCGGCCATCCCCTGGGAGCCACGGGTGCGATGCTGGTCGCCACCCTGCTCGGGGCCCTGGAGCGGCTGGACCTGCGCCGGGGGGCAGTCACCCTCTGCATCGGCTACGGGATGGGCATCACCGTCCTCCTGGAACGTCCTGCCCGGTGACGCGGGGGCCAGGCAGGCAAGGGTGACCCCCCTGACGGTGGGGAAACCGCGCATGGCGGAGGTCGGTCCAAGGCACTAGCCTTGTGGCATGGACGCCCGGAGGACCCCCTCGGAAGAGGTGTTCCGCCCGCGGCCGGTGCTGACCTTCGCCATGGGCACCGCCGCGCTGCTGTGGGTCTTCGTCCTCGTCTACCTGATGCAGTTCAAGGGAGTGGAAGCGAAGACCTTCGTCTCCGCGCTGTTCTTCGTCGTCTTCTTCGGGGTGTCGCTGACGTACTACGCGCGCACCGCCATCACCGTCGACGGCCGCGGCGTCACCTACCGCGGAATGATGCGCACCGACTTCTTCCCCTTCGGCGACATCCTCAACATCCACATCCTCCCTGGACCGGTGACGGTGTACGCCGTCCGCGGGAAGGGGAGGGGGATGCACTTCACCAGCTTCTTCACCCAGCACCGCCGGCTGATGGAGCTGCTGGTGGAGCGGGCGGGGCTGTCGCCACAGCGCTGAGCGCCGCCTCGTAGACGAGCAGCGTCCGGCCGACGCCGAGCACGTCCCCTTCCTCGAACAGTCGCGACCTGCGCAGCCGCCGTCCGTTGCAGCGCACCGGATTGCGGCCGGGGAGCGGCTCGAGGCGATGCCCGGCCGCGTCTCTCACCACCCGGAGCTGCTGCCGCGAGACGGAGGGATCTCGCAGACGGATCGTCGCTCCTTCCGCTCGCCCGACCCGCTCCTCGCTGGCCGCGAGAGGGAACGTCTCCCCGGCATCGGGGCCGGCCACTGCCACCAGCGTCGCTGCCGCCGAGCGGGGCCACGGCCAGCTGCCCGCCGCGCTCGCCCGCAGCAAGCCGGCGGTCGTCACCGGCTCCACCCCCGGCAGGAGCAGGCGGCCGGCGGGGGGCAACTCGACCGACTCGCCCGGGAGCAGGAGTCGCCAGCACTCCGCGTCCAGCGGAGCCCGTCCCACCCGGAGTGGACGACGCCCGCGCAGCCACACCGCGCCGGGCTCGACCGCGAGCTGGAGCAGCGCCGGGTCCAGGCTGTCGATGCGGACGCCGTCGGCCGGGCCACCGCCCACCGTCCACACTGCGGGGACGAGGTCCAGCTCCGAGACGCCGGAGCCCGCCTGGAAGTGGAAACGCATCGCCTCTCCGGTGGTGAGCCGCAAGCGTCGTGCCGGCTGGGCTAGGGTGCCGCCCCGACCTCATGCCCCGTTCGCTCCTGGTCCTCCTGCTCGCGATGGCGCTCCTCTCCTCCTGCCGCGACGAGCAGGCCGGGCCCCGCCAACGGCCCCGGCCGGCGCCCTCCGCGACGGGTGGCGCCGCGCCAGAGGGAACGGTGCAGGGAACCTGGGCCGGAGGAGCGATCCGCTATCTCGGCACCCGGGTGGAGCGGGGGACCGGTGCGGTCCGGCTCACCCACCGCTTCCAGGCCACCCAGCAGCTTCCCGCCGGTTGGCAGATCTTCGTCCACCTGGTGGATCCGCGCACCGGGCAGATGCTGGCCAACGCCGACCATGCCCTCGCCACGCCGATGGAGCGCTGGCCGGTGGGCGAGGTGGTCCAGGACGTTCACGTTGTGGAGGTCCCTGCCGGAGCCGGAGACCTCCGGGTGCTGCTCGGCTTCTGGCACGACGACCAGCGGCTGCCGATCGACACCGCTGCAGCGCAGGATGGCACGCAGCGGATGCTGGGGCCGATCATCCGCGCGCCGTCCGCGGTCCCCGAAGTGCACGTCCGGAAGACGGCCACGCCTCCGCGGATCGACGGGGCGCTGGACGACGCCGCCTGGTCCGCCGCCGCCCCGCTCACGCTGGTGGACAGCCTCGACGGGAGCAAGCCTGCGCTGAGGACCACCGCTCGCCTGCTGTGGGACGACGCCGCGCTCTACGTGGCGTTCGACTGCGAGGACCCCGACGTGTGGGGCACCTTCCGCAACCGCGACGACCCGCTCTACACCCAGGACGTGGTGGAGATCTTCATCGACGCCGACGCCGACGGAAAGACCTACAACGAGATCGAGGTCAGCCCGCACAACGTGGTCTTCGACGCCTACTTCCCGGCGCGCCGGCAGGGGATGGACCTCTCCTGGGACTCGGGGCTCACCAGCGCGGTGAAGGTGCAGGGGACGATCGACGACTCCAGTGACAAGGACCAGGGGTGGACGGTGGAGATGCGCATTCCCTTCGACCACCTGGCGTCGGTGCCGCACCTGCCGCCACGCCCCGGCGATCGCTGGCGGTTCAACCTCTACCGGCTCGATCTGCCGGACCGGAAGAACGCGCAGGGACAGGCCCTGTCCCCGCTGTTCATCGGCGACTTCCACGCGCTGGATCGCTTCGCGTGGCTGATCTTCGACGGGCCCTGAGCGCGACGCCTAGGGCTGGCGGAACTCCCAGCGGCTCTCTGCCTCGCTCGGACGGCTGGGATCGCCGAGGAAGTGCAGGTAGCCCTGGGCCTCGAGGGTGTCGACCACCGCCTCGGCCTCGAGCTGGCTGAAGCCGTGGGTGTCGACCAGCACGTCGCGCATCGTCGCCTTGCCGCGGAGGTAGCCCACCGGCTCGCCCGGACCGAGCCGCGCGTGCAGCTCCTGCGACAGATTCGCCAGATCGAGTTCCTCGGGGTTCACCGGGGTGGACGGTGCGCCCGCCACCGGGTGCATGGCAAGGGGTCCGGGGACCGCCAGCACGCCGCGGCCACCGCGGAAGGTCTCCCAGCGCACCTCTCCCGGACGCAGGGTGAGACGGATGGCCCCGTGCACGTCGGTACGGAGCACGGTCGCCCCGGCTGCCTGCCAGCGCTCCACCACCTCCGGCGCCGGGAGGCCGAAGCGGTTGTGCCGGCCCACCGAGAGGATCGCCAGACGGGCGTGACTGCTCCGGACCAGCTGCTCGCTGCTCGAGGTCCGGGACCCGTGGTGCGGGACCTTCACCACGGTTGACTCGAGAGTGGCGAACCCGCGCTCTGCCGCTGCCCCGGCGTCACCGGGGAGCAGCAGGGACCCACCGCCTGCCGACAGGTGCAGCACCAGGCTGCGATCGTTCACCGTGCGCAGCTCCGACGCTTGCGCCGGCGGGGAGAGGACGCGCACCGTCGCCACGCCAAGGCGCCTCACCGATCCGGCCGCGAGCTGCTCGACGCGTGCCGCACCCGCGGCGTTCACCACTGCATCGACCAGCGCGCCGCCGGGCATGGCCGCTGGTAGCCAGAGTGCGTCGGTGGGGACCTCGCGGAGGACCGCCACGAGCCCTAGCGCATGGTCCGGGTGCGGATGGCTCAGCGCCACGGCGTCGAGGCGGTGAATCCCTCGCTGGCGCAGATAGGGGAGGACGATCCGCGCGCCCGGGTCCACCCCGCCCGGGACTCCCCCGCCGTCGACCAGCAAGTGGTGCCCGCGCGACGACACCAGGACCGCATCGCCGTGCCCGACCGGGAGCACCGTCACCTCCAGCGTGCCCCTCGGCGCGAGGACCGGGCCGAGCAGCACCGCCGCCACCGCCAGCGGAGCGAGCCACGCCATCCGCCGTCGCCCAAGCGCCAGGGCGACCACGCCGATGGCGAAGGCGAGCGCGGTGAGCGGTCCGAAGCCAGGCATCGGCAGCACTCCACCCGGAACGTCGGAGGCGAAGCGGACCAGGCGCAGCAAGGCCCGCGCCGCCAGGCCTCCGAGCCACAGCGGTGGTGAAGCCAGTGCCGGGGCGATGCAGAACGCTCCACCCGCCGAGGCCGCGAGGAGGGTGAGCACCGAGCAGAGGGGGAGGGCGACGACGTTCACCACCACCCCGGCCAGGGAGATCCGGTGGAAGGCCGACGCCACCAGTGGAAGCGAGGCAAGGGTCACTGCCGCGCTGGCGAGGGCGGTGGAGAGCACGGTCTCACCGGCGCGGGCGAGTAGGAGGCGCCATCCGGAGGAGTGGAGCGGATCCGGCTGAGCGATCGGCACCGCCCGCCGAAGGCGTGGGGCGAGGAGGATGAGGGCGGCGACGGCGGTGAAGCTGAGCTGGAGCGACAGCTCGTGCACCGAGGCGGGATCGGCCACCAGCAGCACACCGGCGGCGAGGGCCAGCCCTTGGAGGGCATCGGTGTGCCGCTGGAGCGCCCGGCCGAGGAGCAGGACGCTGAGCATCACTCCGGAGCGAATGGCGGGAGCCTGCTCCCCGGTGAAGAGGACGTATCCCCAGACCAGCGGCAGCGCAGCGAGGGCCGCCGGCCGGCGCGGATCCAGCCGGCGGGCGCATCCGGGAACGAGGCGAAGGAGGAGTCCCAGGAGCAGGGCCGCGGCGAGGGCCAGCGCCGCGACGTGCAGGCCGCTCACACTCAGCACGTGGGCCACGCCGGCGCGGGCGAACCGCTCCTCCCAGGCCGGTCCGAGCTCCGAGCGCAGACCTGCACCCAGCGCGGCGAGCAACGTCGCTGCATCCGGGTCGGCCACGGTGGCTCGGGCCCGTTCGCCGAACCCCTCGCGACGCTCGGCGAGCCAGCGCTGCCATCCCGGCGCCGGACGGAGCGGAACCTCGGTGCCGGGAAGCACGCGTCCCGCGGTGCTTAGGCCACGCGCCCGCGCGGCGCGCCCCCGGTCGAACTCGCCCCACGATTCGGGGCCCACGTCCTCCCGGAGCTCAGCCGAGAGCCGGAGCTCCTCCCCGGCCCAGGGACGCCGCGGCGGCGCGTTCCACCACAGGCGCGTGCGTGCCCGGACCGGAAGCCCGCTGACCCGGGTCACCGCGAGCATGCCGCGGGCCCCGCGCCCGTCCACGTCGACGGACAGCAGACGGCCCTCCAGCACCACGGGTCTGTCGGTTGGGAGTCGATCGGCCGACGCCGCGCCGGCACCGAGCGAGGCGCCGGTCAGGAGCGCAGCGCCGAGGAGGGCGACGGGCGCAAGGCAGTGCCGGCGCCAGTGGATGGCGCCGATTCCCGCGACAGCGGCGAGGACCGCCGGAACGATCGGCCCGCAGTCCATCGGGCCCGCTCCGGCGACGCCCAGGCCCAGGGCCAGCACCGGCGCCACGAGCGGGCGCATGCCCACGTCCTGCCAGCTCCAGGCCCGCAAATCCCCGCGCCCCCCGCAACCACCGCCGAAAAAAGGCCGCGAAGCCTAGCTCCGTCGGTTTTTCAGGGTCAAGGCGCAGCGTTGCAGGAACGCCATTTTTGTGGTATGTACACGGACTTTGCGGCCTTTTTTGGCCCGCGAGGAGGCAGCTCCCCAGTGCAGACCAGCTTCAAGACGGGCGACAAGGCGGTGTACCCCGGCCAGGGGGTGGGCGAGGTGATGGGCATCGAGCACACCGAGGTCGCCGGTCAGCGCCAGTCGTTCTACGTCCTTCGCATCCTGGAGAACGGGATGCGGATCATGATCCCGATCAACAAGGTCGGCTCGGTCGGCCTGCGGGAGATCATCAGCGAGGACGACGTCCGGCAGGTCTACGCCATCCTCCGGGAGAAGGACATCTCGGTCGACTCCACCACCTGGAACCGCCGGTACCGGGAGTACATGGAGAAGATCAAGACCGGCTCGGTCTTCGAGATCGCCGAGGTGCTGCGCGACCTCTATCTGCTCAAGGGCGACAAGGACCTGTCGTTCGGCGAGCGGAAGATGCTCGACACCGCCCGGGCGCTGCTGATCAAGGAGCTCAGTCTCGCCAAGGAGTGCACCGAGGACGAGATCGAGAGCGACCTGAAGAAGATCTTCAACATCAGCTAGTGCTTCGACCGGGGCGTACTGAGCACGGCGAGATGGCAGAGACCGAAGCGAGACGGCGCACGCGAGGAAGGAGCAGCGGAGGCGTGCCTCGTGGCACGTCGAGTAGCGGAGGGCCGCGCCTGCGCGTCGCAGCGAGAGGATCGGCCATCGCAGCGATCAGTTCGCCCCGGTCGAGGCACTAAGGCCTTGGCCGATCCCCCGCTTTCGCCCGAGGAGGCGCGCGCGCTCCGCATCGAGCAGCTGGAGCGCCGCACCTCCCGCCGGGTGACCGGGGTCCAGCTTCCCCTTGCCCTGGTTTGCCTCGCGGCGGCGATCTACTTCCTCGTCCGCCAGGCCCCGGCGGTGGCCTACTACTTCTCCAGCCCCGAGCCGGTGACGCTGGGGAGCGAGGGCAGCTACCGCTTCGATCGACTGCGCTCCAACACCTACGTCCAGGTGCACGGGGTGCCGCTCCGGACAGCCTTCTACGGCGTCGAGCGGGGGCAGAAGATCGTGGTGGTGCCGCTCCAGGATTCACCGCTGGTGGTGCGCCGTCCGCTCCTGCCCTCCGAGGAGTGGATGCCCGGCAAGCCGCCGCCTCCACCCGATCCCCGTCCCTTCGGGGTGCGGGGGCGGCTGCTGCGTGACGACGACGTGGGCGCCTACCAGGAGGCCTTCCCGCAGATGCGCAAGCTCGCCGGGCTCAAGCCGATCGACGGGCGGCTGTGGGTGGTGATCGAGGGTGAGCACCCCGGGGAGGATCGCGGGGCGCTCATCGTCGGCCTGCTCCTCCTCGCCTTCGCCGGGCTGAACGTGGTGCTGGCACTGCAGGGAGCCCGGGCGCTCCTCCAGCGCGGGCAGGCAGCGGAGACGGAGTCGGCCGGGAGCTGACTAGCGGCCGGGCTGGTGCAGCGCCGGCAGCGCGCGCCCGGTCAGGTGCGACAGCCACTGCGGGTACATCCGGGCCGTCCACAGCCCCAGCGCGGTGGCGAGGAGGAACCCCGCCGCCGCCGCCAGCAACGCCACCCGGAACTGTCCCGACGTCCGCTCCCGCACCCGGGAGCGCCGCGAGGTCAGCCGCGTCCCCGGTGCACCGCCTGGAACCCGGAGTCGCAGCACCGCCGGCCCGATGTGGATGCGCTGGCCCAGCTCGAGCTCGCGAGGCGAGGCCACCCGCTCGTCGTCGACGAAGGTGCCGTTCTGGCTGCCCAGGTCCTCGAGGATCAGTCGATCTCCGCGCCGGGTGAGACGGGCGTGGCGGCGGCTGATCGAGGCATGCGGGAGCCGGAGATCGCAGCTGCTCGACCGTCCGAGGATCACCGTCCCCTGGCGGACGGGGAGGAGCTGACCGGTGCCAGGCCCATGCTCGGCATAGAGGAAGAGCTCCTGGGTGCCGGGCTCTGAGAGCGGAGCGAAGAGCGTGGAGGAGCCGATGGTGTCGCGGCCCGCGCGGCGCCGTCGTCCCGGACGAACCGGATAGGTGGTCACCCGCTGCGGCGCGGGATCGTCGGCGTTGAGCGGAGTGGCCTCCCGCTCATCGAAGGGAAGCTCGGTGGTGTCGTCGGTCGCGTCCTTGGGCCCCTCGTCCGGCGGTGGACGCCGCGGTGGCCGCTTCGGGTTCGACGACGACGCCATGCTCACTCCAACGGGAACGCCCGGGCCGGCGGTTTCCCATGCAATGATGTCACGTTCGCCCACTTTGGGCGCAGCATCAAATGCAAAGCCCACCCGCCCTGACGGTCTACAACACGCTGACCCGCCGGAAGGAACCCCTCCGGACACTTCAGCCGGGTGAAGTGCGCCTGTACGTCTGTGGCCCCACCGTCTACTCGTGGGTGCACATCGGGAACGCGCGGACCTTCACCGTCTTCGATGTCGTGGTGCGTTATCTGCGGTACCGGGGTTACCGGGTCAAGTACGTCCGGAACTACACCGACGTCGACGACAAGATCATCCAGGCCGCGCAGCAGAGCGGCGAGAGCCCCGCCGAGCTGGCGGATCGCTTCGTCCGCGCCTTCGAGGAGGACGCCCAGGCGCTGGGGCTGATCCACCCCGACGTCTCCCCGCGGGTCACCGAGGTGATTCCGGAGATCCAGGCCCTGATCCAGAAGCTCCTCGACGAGGGAGTGGCCTACGCGGCGGGCGGCGACGTCTACTACCAGGTCTCGCGCTGGCCGGCGTACGCCCGGCTCTCGCGCCGGAACCTGGACGAGCTCCGCGCCGGGGAGCGAGTGGCCCCCGGGGAGCACAAGCGCGAGCCGCTCGATTTCGCGCTGTGGAAGGGCGCCAAACCCGGGGAACCGAGCTGGGATGCGCCCTGGGGGCCAGGGCGACCCGGGTGGCACATCGAGTGCTCGGCGATGAGCGAGAAGCACCTCGGCAGGACCTTCGACATCCACGGCGGGGGCCTGGACCTGATCTTCCCCCACCACGAGAACGAGATTGCCCAGTCGGAGGCAGTGCACCACGTCCCGCTGGCCAATGTGTGGATGCACGCCGGCTTCCTGGAGCTGGAGAACGCCAAGATGTCCAAGAGCCTGGGGAACGTGGTGCAGCTCCGTCACGCCCTGGCCAAGGTGGACCCCGAGGCCCTGCGGCTGTTCTTCCTCTCCAACCACTACCGCAGCAACCTCGCCTTCTCCGACGAGGTGCTCACCGGGGCCGAGGCCCGCCTGCAGTACTTCTACGAGACGCTGCAGCGAGTGGCGGAGCGGCTGGGCAACCGGACCTTGCCCCCGGGGCCGGTCCACGGCGACCCCGCCGCTCCCGTCCGGGCGTTCGAGGAAGCGATGGACGACGACTTCAACACCGCCGGAGGGCTGGCAGCGCTCGCCGGCCTGTTCGGTCAGCTGAACGAGCAGCTCGACCGCCCGCCGGTGTCGGACAAGGCCGTCGCCGCCCGTACCCTCGCCGCGCTCCGGGACGGCGCCCTGACCCTCGGGGGCGTGCTGGGCATCCTCGGCTCCGACCCGGCAGCGTGGCTGGAACGACGGCGCGACCGGCTGGTGCAGCAGCGTGACCTCGACCGGACGCGCATCGAGGGCCTGCTCGCCGAGCGAGCTGCGGCCCGGAAGGCCAAGGACTTCCAGCGGTCCGACGCGCTCCGCGCCGACCTCGATGCGCTGGGAGTCGAGGTCCGCGACGGTCCAACCGGGACCACCTGGAAGGTGAAGGGCTAGCAGCGGGTCAGCGTGCCGCTCCGAGTGGCACCTGAAAGACGTGGTGGACCGCTACCGGGCGCCCGTCGAGCTGGGCTGGCCGGTAGGTGCGGGCCTTCAGCGCGGCGAGCACGGCGGCCTCGGCGAGCGGCGCGCCCTGCTGGACGTCGCAGTCGGAGACCGTTCCCGTCACCGTGATGACGCAAACCACGCGCATCGTCCCGGTCAACCTCTGCGCGGACGCCGGCAGATGGACCGGAGGGCCGGAGAGCAGTAC
>Ga0318562_10001700_pt1 | contig 9996 bp, 8 predicted proteins | sample GRESIP066b5f18_FD_203688 | JGI IMG/M metagenome (GOLD analysis project Ga0318562, IMG submission 203688) | Tropical soil microbial communities from Luquillo Experimental Forest, Puerto Rico - GRE.SIPMG.066b5f18 | ecosystem: Environmental > Terrestrial > Soil > Tropical forest > Bulk soil | place...
GCGCCTGCACGTAGTCGAGCAGCGCCGGCGCAACATGCACGGCCGCGGCTTCGCGCTGCCATTCTAGGAGTGTCGGCGGATCCGCGAGCGGCGGGAGCGCCGGGACTTGGGCGCGGCGATCTCCGCCTGTCAGCAGTTCGCGCTCCGCGGCGGCATCCGGATAGCCGAGCTCGATCGCCATCAGGAATCGATCGAGCTGCGATTCCGGCAGCGGATACGCTCCGATCTGCTCGACGGGGTTCTGCGTGGCGATCACGAAAAACGGATCCGGGAGTCTGCGCGTCTCGCCGTCCTGCGAGACCTGGCGTTCTTCCATCGCTTCCATCAGTGCGCTTTGCGTTTTCGGCGGCGCGCGGTTGATTTCGTCGGCAAGCACGATCGAATGGAAGATCGGTCCGGGGTGAAATCGGAACTTCCGCGTTTCGGTGTCGAAGATCGATACGCCGAGCACGTCGGCCGGAAGAAGGTCGCTCGTGAATTGTACGCGCGCGTACTTGAGGCCGAGCGTCGTCGCGAGCGCATGTGCCAGCGTCGATTTACCGACGCCGGGAATGTCTTCGATCAGCAGATGGCCGCGCGCGAGCAGGCAGGCGAACGCAAGCTTGAGCGGCTCGCGCTTGCCGACGACGATGCGGTCGAGCTGGGCGAGCACCGCGGAGAGCCGCTGGGTGATCGGATCGTTGGTCTGGCTTATGGGGCGGACGGTCATGGCCCTTTCCGTATCGTAGGTGCCGCTCAAGGGCACATTAGCTTGTTATCCTGGACTGGTCATCCTCGGCGCGCGCGGGCTACACTCCGTCCGTCGGGGTGCGCTCGCCGTTCGGCGAGCGCGTCGCGGACGGGGTCTGCCCCTAGTCATCGGATTCATCTAAGCAAGCGCCGTGCCCACCGCCTATATCACCCATCCGTCATTCCTGCTGCACGACATGGGGCCGTACCACCCCGAATGCCCCGACCGCCTGAGCGCCATCGGCGATCGGCTGATCAGCGCGGGGCTCGACGCCTATCTGCGCCACTATTTGGCGCCGGCAGCGACCGACGACCAGCTCGCGCGGGTGCACAGCCGAGAGTACATCAGGCTGATCGAGGCGGAGGCTCCGATGAGCGGCCTCCATTTCCTCGACCCCGACACGGCGATGAATCCGCATTCGCTTGCTGCGGCGCGGCACGCCGCAGGCGCGGTGATACTCGCGACCGACCTCGTGCTCTCCGGCGAATGCCGGAACGCGTTCTGCGCGGTGCGCCCTCCCGGGCATCATGCGGAACCCGCTCGAGCGATGGGATTCTGCCTCTTCAACAACGTCGCTGTCGGCGCGGCACACGCGCTCGCGAACGGTCTCGAACGTGTAGCCGTCGTCGATTTCGACGTGCATCACGGTAACGGCACCGAGGTGATGTTCACGGACGATCCACGCGTGTTGATGGTGTCGACGTTCCAGCATCCGCTCTATCCCTACTGCGGCCTCGACAATCCCTCCCCGAACATGGTCAACATCCCGCTCTCAGCGGGCACGGGAGGAAAGGGTTTCCGGCAGGCAGTGAACGATCATTGGATGCCGGCGCTCGAACGGCATCGCCCGGAAATGCTGTTCATCTCGGCGGGCTTCGACGCGCATCGCGAGGATCCGCTCGCGGGGCTGAAGCTCGTCGAGGACGACTACGCGTGGGTCACCCGAGAATTGATCGGCACGGCTTCCCGCTTGGCCAAGAACCGGATCGTCTCGACGCTCGAAGGCGGCTACGGACTCTCCGCGCTGGGCCGCAGCGCCACCGAGCACGTGCGCGAGCTTCTCGCCGCCTGATCGAGAGGCTCCTGTGGAGCGACGTCGGTTTCTCGGAAGCTGCGCGGCGCTGTCGGGCGCGGGAGGCTTCTCTGCATTATCGGCGTGGGCTGACTCCGCGTCGCGATTCTACGATCGGGCCGCGCTCGTCGATACGTTCGGCGACCCGCTGCGCGTGAAAAGCCTCAAGGACGAGACCAACTACGTATTCCAGTTTCCCTACGCCGGCACGCCGTGCTTCCTGCTGAAGCTCGATCGCGCTGTCGACGCGCAAGCGACCCTCAAACGCGAGGATGGCTCGATGTACGAGTGGCGCGGCGGCGTGGGTCCCGGCCGGACGATCGTCGCCTTCTCAGCGATCTGCGCGCACAAGCTCGCGTACCCCACACCGCAGGTCTCGTTCATCCGCTATCAGCGGCAATCCTCGCCGCAGTCGGTCGCGCAGGCGATCCATTGTTGCGCCGAGCACAGCGTTTACGATCCCGCTTCGGGCGCGCGCGTCGTGTCCGGCCCGGCGCCGCAGCCGCTCGCAGCGATCCTCCTCGACTACGACGCGGCGAAGGACACCCTCGCCGCGGTCGGGACGCTCGGCGCCGAGCAGTTTGACGCGTTCTTCAGCAAGTACGAATTCAAGCTCGCGATGGAATACGGCGAGGGCAAGGCGCGCAAGTCCGTCGGCGGCACGACCGTCGTCAGGGAGCTCGCGCAGTACTGCCGCCAGACGATCCAGTGCTGACGCAAGCCGCCTCCGACTCCGCGGTCGTCGTCAGCGATCTCGCCAAGTCGTACGGAGCCGTCGAAGCGGTCAAGGGCATCTCGTTCGCGGTGCGCACGGGCACGACGACCGCGCTGCTCGGCGGCAACGGCGCCGGCAAGACGACCACGCTGTCGATGCTGCTCGGCGTGCTGACGCCGAGCGCGGGGCGCATCACGGTTCTCGGCGAGCCGATGCCGGAGCATCGCCATCGCGTGCTGCCGCGGATGAACTTCACGTCGCCGTACGTCGACCTGCCGAAGCGGCTCACCGTCGCGCAGAATCTCGCCGTCTTCGCCGATCTCTACGGTCTTAGGCGGGCGCGCGAGCGTATCGCCGAAGTCGCCGAAGACTGCGATCTGACCGCACTTCTCAAGCGTTCATACGGCAGTCTGTCGGCGGGCCAGCGCACCCGCGTGTCACTCGCGAAAGCCGTGCTGAACGAGCCCGACGTACTGCTGCTCGACGAACCGACCGCATCGCTCGACCCGGACATCGGCGATCGTATGCGCACCTACCTCGAGCGCTATCAGCACCGCAGCGGCTGCACGATGCTGCTCGCTTCGCACCACATGGGCGAGGTCGAGCGGATGTGCGACGACGTGATCATGCTGCGCGAAGGTAGAGTCGTCGACCAGGGATCGCCGCAAGAGCTTCTCGCACGCTACGGCCGCGAGAACATGGAAGAGGTGTTCCTCGACGTCGCGCGCGGAAGGGCCGACGAGCGTGTTCCGGGCGGGGCGGCGGTGGAGACTGCAGCGTGAGCGCCGCGGAGGTTGCATGCCATGCTGGCGCCGCCGCATCGCTGCGGCGCATCCGCGCGATACTGCGCCGCCACGGTTATCTGATCGTGCGCTCGCCGACGCGCATCGTGTCGATGATGTACTACCCGACGGTCACGATGGTGATCTGGGGATTCCTGACGCTCTACCTCGCACCGACCAACAACTTCCTGCGCGACGCACCGGGTTTCTTCATCGGCGCGGTGCTGCTATGGGATCTGCTGTTTCGCGGGCAGCTCGGGGTGTCGCTCACGTTCATCGAGGAGTTCTATGCGCGCAACCTCGGCAACCTGTTCGTCGCGCCGCTTACGCTCCCAGAATACATCGCCGGCCAGCTGACGATCAGTCTCGTGCGCGCGCTGATCGGGGTGGGCGGCGCGTGCCTGTTCGCCTTCCTCGTCTTTCACTACTCGATCTTCTCGATCGGGCTCCCGCTCGCTGCGTTCTTCGCGAACCTCGTCGTGTTCGGCTGGGGGATCGGCCTCGCGATGTCGGGATTGATCCTGCGCCTGGGCATGGGCGCCGAGGAGCTCGCATGGGCGGCGGTGTTCATCATCGCGCCGATCTCCGGCGTCTACTATCCGATCAGGGTGCTCCCGCCGTGGATGCAGGGAGTTGCCTCAGCGATCCCTTCGTCGCATGTGTTCGAAGGAATGCGCGCGGTGCTGATCGACGGAACCTTCCGCTGGGACCACTTCTGGATCGCCTGCGCGCTGAACGTCCTCTATGTCGCAGCGGGCGCAGTGTTGTTCGCGTGGGCGATGCGCGATGCCCGCAACCGCGGCACGCTGCTGCAGATGGGCGAGTGAGTGAGGCGGGCGAGCGTCAGCGAGCGAAGGCGCGTAGCGCGCGTCGCCGAGCGAACGAGGGGGGCGGACGCTCGACGAAGCTCACTGCAGGGCCATACGAGGAAGGCGCCGGTGAGCGATTGTCAACGCTATTGACAAATGTCAATTGAAAACGGCGCCAGGAGGCGGGAGCTCGAACGGATCGCCCGTCTCACGCTGGCGCACTACGACGATCGCGCCGACGCGTTCTGGGCGGGTACGCGCGATCACGACGTCAGTCAGAACGTCGCTGCGCTTCTTGCGCACATCCGTGGTGAGCCGCCGTTCACGATTCTCGACTTCGGCTGCGGGCCGGGGCGTGACCTGCGGACGTTCGCGGCAATGGGGCACGTCCCGATCGGGCTCGAGGGCGTGCCGCGGTTTGCGGCAATGGCGCGCGCCCACAGCGGATGTGAAGTGTGGGAGCAGGACTTTCTGCGACTCGACCTGCCGCCGAACCGCTTCGATGGCGTGTTCGCGAACGCTTCGCTTTTCCACGTCCCGGCGAGCGAGCTGCCGCGTGTGCTGCGCGAGCTTCACGCGGCGCTCAAGTCGGACGGCGTCCTGTTCAGCTCGAATCCACACGGGGGCAACGAGGAAGGATGGAATCGCGGCCGCTACGGCGTCTACCACGATCCGGCCGCGTGGCGCCGCCATGGAGAAGCCGCGGGCTTCGTCGAGATCGATTCATACTACCGCCCTGCGGGGCTGCCACGCCCGCAGCAGCCGTGGCTCGCGACAGTGTGGCGGAGAGCGTGATTCACTCCGCGGGGCGTAGCGATTCGATCACCAGGCGTCACCGAATGGTCACTCTCCGTCGTATATGCCGCTGATGTTGCCCGCGGCAGCGGCCTCCATGTCGGCGGCCATGTCGACCGGTAGGATGTAGCCGTTGATCGCGTTGGCTTTGTCGACCTGCGCGACACCTCTGAAAAACGCCAACGGATCCGGGTACATCTGCTGCAGCGTCGCCGAATCGATCGGCAGCGAATAACCCCAGCGGTTGCATGCGCCGGGGCCGGAGTTGACGCCGCTGTTGATGCGCGTCGGATAGACCATCTGCGCCAGCCGGATGCCCCCTTGCGCGAGTCCGAGACTGTCACGCAAAGGCACTACTGGAGGGCCAAAGCTCGAGATCGCGATTCCCGCAGCCGTCGGCGGCAGCGTCCCGCTCTGAATCCATTTGACCATCTTGTCGTACGCCGAAGCGAGCACGAAGGTCGTCGGGACACGAGTGCCGACGGGATGGAGGGTACATCCTGTCGGGGGTGCCGGATCGAGACCGTTAGCCTCGGTCGAGGTTCCGTTGTCCCGCAACTCCAGCGGTTCGCGGCTGTTGCGCAGATGCTGATCGACGTGCGACGAACCTGCCACCTCCCAGCTGCGGAAATTGCTTGCGCTCGCCTGGCGCACGTTCGCCTCGTTGAACAAGACAACATCCGATTCCGTCAAGACCTTGAAGAACGGCACGCCGAGATCGGTGCGAATGCGATTGCCGAGCGTGGAGAGCGCGAGAATCCCGTCGTAGAGATTTGCGAGCGGCTGGATCGAGTTCGCATACGATGCCAGGCGCTGCGCCGACTGCGATTCGCCCGTCGCGATGATCGTGGTGGGCACGAGCCCGTGGAGAGGATCGACGGCTCCCGGCGCCGCCAGCGCCTGTCCTGCCTGCGAGTAGACGTCGTACGACAGCGAGTCGTCAGTGACGGTGCCGCCGACGGTAACGTCCAGCATTCCGTAACGGGTCGGACTCCAGGCCTTGAGCGCGGCGACGCCCACCCGCTGCGCCGAGACACCCACCCACACGTAGCCCGAGCGCATGATGTTCTCCCAACCGAAGAACCATATGTTTTCCGCATCGAAGCCGTTCGTTACGTTGTACCACTCGACCAGCACGACTCCGTTGAACTTGGATGGATCCGCGGGTCGCCGTACGACGAGCCGGGTCGTGTAGGGGTTGTTGCTGCCGGGATTGATCACGGTGCCCGTCGAGCCGGGGCCCGGGTTCGTCTGATTCGGGGTGGCGTAGCGCGTCGCTGTCCCTGAAATGAAGAACTCTTCCTCGACATAACCATGCCCTGCGAGATCGTGATTCGAGCTGAAGAAGATGTAGTTATGCGACGGATCTCCAGGTGCAACGGGTTGCGCTATAGGCCCCATCACCATCGGATTGGGCACCTGTGCGATCGACAGCGTCGGGAGGAAGCCTACGCAGGCCAATGCGCCAAGAATGAGTGCGAAAAGAATGCGATCGCAAAGTTGTACGCGAATGGGTGTTTGCACGAACGATCCTCCTTCGAGATCAGGCACAACGACGCGAGCGCGACTCGTGGCGACGGATCCTCAAGACCTGCGCCCCCATCCTTCTTGATCGGCCGCCAATGGAAATGCGAATTACTATCATGACGATCGCATCCGTCGCAATAGGGGCTTCGCTGATAATCGTCACAAAAGATTTCAGATGAGGCGACTTCCGCGTGATGGACTGCGATCGGCGCTCGGACCGATAGGTTGTTTCCGCCGTCCGGTTGGCGCTGTGTGTCCCCGCCTCGTCCGGCAGCTATTTGTAGTCGTTCGGATCGCCCGAATCGGTCGGCTTGGCAAGCGCGCGCTTCAACTGGTCGCTCATCGGAAAGTTGAGCACGACGTTGCGCGGCGGAATCGGCTTCACGAACCACTTGTCGTAAATGCGCTGAATTTCCCCGGAAGCGAACACTTCGCGCAACCCGGCGTCGACCGCGGCTTTGAACTGCGGGTCGTCGCGCCGCATCATCAGCGCGTACGGATCGGCGAGCATGCCTTCGATCGACACCAGGTGAAAGTCGTTGGGGGTGCGCGACGTTGCCGCGAGCCCGGCGAGCAGAATGTCATCCTCGGCGAATGCAGCGACGCGATCGTTGACGAGCAGCAGGAACGATTCGGCATGGTCCTTGCCATTGATGATCGACAGGTTGAGGTTCTTCTCCTTGTTGATCTCGGTGATCTTGGCCATCGTGTTGGTGCCGCCCGTAATCGAAACCGTCTTGCCTTTGAGGCCGTCGAGCTTCTGGATTCCGCTCGAATTCTTGACGATGAACTTGGTGTTCACGATGAACGTCGTCAGGCTGAACGCCACCGTCTTCTGGCGCTCGAGGTTGTTGACCGTCGAGCCGCACTCGAGGTCGACGGTACCGTTGACCACAAGCGGCACGCGGTTGGCGGACGTGACGGCCTGCTGGCGAACCTTGAGGTTGGGCATCTTGAGCGCCTGTCGTAGGTGATCGACCACGCGCATGCAAAGGTCGACCGAATAGCCGATCGACTTTCCGCTTTCGTCAGCGTAGGAAAACGGGATCGACGCGTCGCGGACGCCGAGCACGATCTCGCCGGTGTCGCGCAGCTTTTTAAGCGTTCCGGTTTCCTGCGCGAAGGCCGGAACCGACACTGAAAGCATCGCTGCGCATAGAATCGAACAGGCTTTCATGACTTCCTCCTTGCGCCGCTCGGAGCGGGCGTAACGTGGGAGAAGCGGTGCGCACGCTTCGACGTGTGCGCCGCACTTCACATTGCAATTATCAACCTCATGATTCGGTCGTCTGCGGCACAAGCGCGCCGGCCTCCGCGATCGCGGCATCGATCGCGGGCGCAAGTCGCGCGACGATCTCGTTGATTTCCGCGTCGGTCACGATGAACGGCGGGGCAAGCAGCACGTGATCGCCGCGCCGGCCGTCGATCGTTCCACCCATCGGGTAGACCATCAGGTGGCGCGCCATCGCTTCGGTCTTGATCCGGGCGTGCAAGCGCAATCCGGGATCGAACGGTTCTTTGGTCTCTCGATCCTCGACCAGTTCGAGTCCCATGAACAGGCCGCGGCCGCGGATGTCGCCGACGTGAGGATGCCTGCCGAACGCGGCGGTCAGCCGCTCCTTCAGCCTCACGCCCTGCAGCCGAACTGCAGTTAGCAGGTCGTCACGCTGGATCACCTTCTGCACGGCAAGCGCCGCGGCGCACGCCACGGGATGCCCGATGTAGGTGTGACCGTGCTGGAACATTCCGCTGCCTTTTGTCAGCGCACCGATAATCTTGTCGGCGACAAGAACGCCGCCGATGGGCTGGTAGCCGCCTCCGAGGCCTTTGGCGATCGCGATCAGATCGGGCGTGATTCCCTCCTGCTCGACGGCATGCAGCGTTCCCGTTCGACCCATTCCGCACATCACTTCGTCGGCGATGTACAGAATCCCGTGTCGATCGCAGATCTCGCGAATGCGACGAAGATAGCCGGGAACGGGCGTGAGCCCGCCGGCTGTCGCCCCGACCACGGTCTCCGCGCAGAACGCGATCACGTTCTTGCCGCCGAGCCGTTGCACCGTTTCTTCGAGCTCCTGCGCGAGCCGCGCTCCGTAGGCATCCGCCGTCTCGTCCGGGCGACGGTCGCGATACTCGTAACAGGGCGCCACGTGCGCGACGTCGATCAGAATCGGCGCGAACTGGCGCCGCCGCCATTCGTTGCCGCCGACCGAAAGCGCACCCAGGGTGTTGCCGTGGTAGCTCTGGCGCCGGGCGATGAAATGGCGTCGCTGCGGCTCGCCAATCTCGACGAAGTACTGGCGCGCAAGCTTCAGCGCCGCCTCAACCGCCTCGGAGCCGCCGGAGACGAGATAGACGTGCGAGATGTTCTTGGGCGCGTGCGCGACGAGATGATCGGCGAGCTCCTCGGCCACCATGGTGGAGAAGAAGCTCGTATGGGCGTAGGCGATTCGGTCGATCTGCTCGTGCATCGCCCGCGTCACATCGGGATGGTTGTGCCCCAGGCACGAGACCGCGGCGCCGCCCGACGCATCGAGGTATTCGTGTCCGTCGGTGTCGACGATGCGAATGCCGCGACCGCTTGCCGCGACCGGCAGGCTCGCGCGCAGACTACGGTGAAGGATATGGCTCATAAAAAGTCTCGTGGAGAACGGTGCGGTACGTGTGATCCTCAGCAGGCGTACTGTGCTGCGAAGCCGTTGAACAAGGGCGAGCTCATTTGCGATGCGACCCGAGGCCGAACCAGCGCGCTCGTCGACTCGCGCCAAACAGCTCCTTGTCCTCGCGTAGCGCAGCACTGGGTTCGTGGTACTTGCCCGTGGGTGTCGGTCCCGAGAAGAAATCGACGTCGACTCGCCCGATCTGACCCGCTCCGAATTCGATATAACAAGTTCCCGCGCCGCCGTAGAGCTTGCCCTGGCCTTCGCCGCGAATGCGCGCAATCAGGGACGAAGCCACGGCCTTCGCCGCGCCTTCGGCGAAAACGCCGGCTTTCGGCGTGCCTGTGTTCGCGATATCACCGATTGCGTAGACGTTCGGAAACTTCGTTTCCAGTGTTCTCGGGTTCACCGGTACCCAGCCACCTTCGGTCATTGCGCTCGCCTCGACCACTTTGGGGGCGCCCTGCTTCGGAACACCCAGGAACAGGTCATAAGCAAGCTCGCTGCCGTCGTCGAGCGACGCGACCCGCCGGCCGGGGTTCACCGCGCTCACCTTGCGGTTGGGCATGAAGCTGATCTCGCGTTCGGCAAATGCGGCGATCAGGGCCCGCGACGTTTCCGGCGACGGAGGCACGGGGCTCGACAGAGGGAGGACGATCGTAATCTCACATCGGGCTCGAATGCCCGCAGAGGTCAGAAAGTCATGCAGCATGAGCGCGCATTCGCTCGGGGCAGGAGGGCACTTGTACGGTGCCCCGCACACCCCGATGATCGCCCGGCCTCTGGAGAAGGTCGGAAGGATCTCGCGCAGTCGGTCGGCGCCCGCGAGCGAATAGAACTCGTTCGCGCCTTCCAGGCCAGGTGTGGCCGCGAAGTCGTAGTCGGCACCGAGCGCGACGACGAGAT
>Ga0318562_10001703_pt1 | contig 9988 bp, 10 predicted proteins | sample GRESIP066b5f18_FD_203688 | JGI IMG/M metagenome (GOLD analysis project Ga0318562, IMG submission 203688) | Tropical soil microbial communities from Luquillo Experimental Forest, Puerto Rico - GRE.SIPMG.066b5f18 | ecosystem: Environmental > Terrestrial > Soil > Tropical forest > Bulk soil...
AACGCGAGCAACTCGGAGCGCTCGAGATCGTGGCTGACCTGCGTGTTGACCTGCGCGTTGGCGATCTGCTGGCCGCCGAGCCTGACGTCCTTCGCGCCGGCGAACCGATTCTCGATTTGCTGCGCATCGTTCTTCAGCCGCGAGTCCGAGAGCGCGGTGAAGTACGCGAGAACGTACGTGAAGCGGCCGTCGTTCGAGATCATCGCCGGGTTGTGCGTGTCGTAGTAGGTGGCCGTCGCGGCGACGTCGGGACCGCTTTGCAGCTCAGCGGCTACCTGGTTGACTCGCTGCTCGGCGGTCGCGCTGTGGATGTTCCCGACGTTGACGAGGGCGATGACCCCGGGGTCGATCTGCCGGTGGGTGGCGGCCTGGAAGCGGTTGGTCGCCTGGACGCTCTGGGTGGCCGGATCGTTGGCGCCGTACGGGCTGAGGTACTGCGCCACCGAGCTGCCGAACACCGCGGCGATCACGGCGCCGACGACCGCGACGTACAGCACCGCTCGCCGGTGCGCGTACAGGAAGCCCGCGAGCCTAGTCAGCATCGTTCCGTTGCTCCTGCACCAGCCGGCGCTCGGTCTCCTCGCACCACTCCACGAACCAGCGGTGCAGACCCAGTCCGAGCTCGAGCGTCAGATGCGGGCCGGCGGGCATCGCGTCCTCGTGTTCGTCCAGCGCCTCGAGTTGCGTCAGCACCCGGCGGTGCGAGTCGCGCATCGCCTGCAGATTCCCGATCCGCTGCTCCGGCGTGCCGAAGTCCGAGAAGAACAGCCTGAGCATGCCCTCGTCGCGGACCTCGAACGGCGGCTCGCCGGCCGGCTCGAGCCAGTCGCTCAACGCGGCCTCGCCGGCCGGCGTCAGCGTGTACACCGTGCGGGCCCGGCCTCCGGTCGGCTCGGACTGGCCGCGGACCAGGCCCTGCTCCTCCAGCCGCCGCAGCTCGGGATAGATCTGGCCGTAGCTCGCCGACCAGAAGTGCCGGGTCGACTTGTCGACGAGCTGCTTGATGTCGTAGCCGGTCTGCTTGCCGAGCGCGATCATCCCGAGGATCACTCGTCCGGTGGGGGTTAGCGAGGGCATCTGCTGGTGGAATATATCCGACCGGCATATGACGGCACGATATATCTGATCGCGGTATATGTCAAGGCGGTTGCGCCTGCGAAAACCGGGAATATTTCCCGGAAATCACCGTCGCATCAGGTGGGCCGATCCGCCCTTCCCTTCCCACGCGTCGGTCAGGAGATCCGCCAGCAACGCCGCGTCCGCCGCCGGCAAGGTCACGCGAACCGCCGCCAGCCTCTGGCCCCACATCACCTCGGCGCAGATGTCGGGATGCGCCTGCACGGCGGTCCGGATCCCCGGCTCGTCGAGCATCACGTTCATGTGCTCCTGATCCCACAGCGTGGCGAAGATCCGGCGGGCGACGCGGAATGACGGGCGGCCGTGATGATCCTGTTCGACGGTCTCGGGGAGGGAGAGGGCGAGCCGGCGCGCTTCCTCGACGCTCACCATCGCGCCGGCGCGGCTCAGGCCGGGCGCAGGCGCAGCGCCGACCAGGTGTCGTCAAGGGCGACCTGCCGCACCGGTTGCACGCCACGCGCCTTGACGAGCTCGGCCAGCACGTCGCGGTTGAGGTCGGTGCCCAGCTTGCCCGCCTTGGGGTAGGCGATCCAGGTCAGCTCGTCGCGCTTGGCCGGCGGCACGAAAGTGTCGCTCATCCGCTCGAGATCGCCGCGCCTCCGGCAGAACACGATGACCGCATCGGCCTCGTCGGCCACCGGGTGGTCGGTGCCGAGGTCGAGCACGACGCCCTCGGGCTGACCCACGACCGCCAGGGACTGCCCGGGCCCCAGCTGGAGCTTGCCGGCGAGGTCCATGTCAGAGGTCGGCCCGGTTATGCTCGCGGCAATGCATCTGGCCGAGCTTACCCAGCCCGAGCAGAGGGTGCTGGGGTGTCTCATCGAGAAGCGCTGGACCACGCCGGATCAGTACCCGCTCTCGCTCAACGGCCTGCGGCTGGCCTGTAACCAATCGACCAACCGCGACCCGGTCACCGCCTACGACGAGACGACCGTGCGGGAGGCGGCGCAGCGTCTGTGTCTGTACGGCCTGGCCCGCCTGGCCAGCGGCCACGGCAGCCGGGCGGTCAAGTACCGCCACCTGGCAGAGGAGGCACTCGGCCTCGGTCGCGAGGAACTGGCGGTGCTCGCCGTGCTTCTGCTCCGCGGTCCCCAGACGCCGGGCGAGCTCAAAGCGCGGACCGAGCGGATGGCGCCGCTCGCGTCGCTGGACGAGGTGGAGCGGATCGTGGGCGTGCTCACGGAGCGGGACTACATCAGGCGAATCGGCCGCCGGCCCGGGCAAAAGGAGGATCGCTTCGAGCACCTCCTGGGGGGCGTCGGCGGTACAAGCGGCGAACCCCTCGGTGGGTACGAGGGCTTCGTCGCGCCGGCACCGCCGTCACCTGCCACAACCGGGAACGGAGACCTCGCCGCCCGCGTCGCCTCACTCGAGGCCGAGGTGGCGTCGCTGCGCGCCGAGCTCGAGGAGCTTCGGCAGATCTACGAGTAGGTGCTGACCGCCGCCGCGCAGCTCGCTACGGAATCCCGATCTCGGAGTTGTCGCCGACCATGAACCGGTAGGCGCGCGGCTGGCGCCGGTCGCGGCCGATCTTCACGTTGCGGCCGAGCAGCGAGGACTCCATCCGGAGGTCGAGGTCGCGCACGGCGGACCCGGCGAGCAGGATCGAGTGCTCGACCTCCGCGCCGGAGATCTCGACACCCTCGCCGACGGCGGTGTAGGGCCCGACGTAGCAGTCGGTCAAGCGAGCGCCGGCGCCGATGATCGCCGGACCGCGCACCGCGCTGCGCTCGAGGCGGGCGCCGGCCTCGACCACGACCCGGCCGTCGACCTGCGAGTCGACGAGCTCGCCCTCGAGCCGGGTCTGGATCGTGTCGAGCACCAGCCGGTTGGCCTCGAGCATGTCGTCCAGTCGGCCGGTGTCCTTCCACCAGCCCTGGACGATGTGCGGCTCGACCCGCCGGCCGTCGTCGACCAGGCGCTGGATCGCGTCGGTGATCTCCAGCTCGCCGCGGGCGGACGGCTCGATCGCGTGGGCCGCCGCATGCACGCACGAGGTGAACATGTACACCCCGACCAGCGCCAGATCGCTGCGCGGCTCGCGTGGCTTCTCGACCAGGCGCACCACCGCCCCGTCGGACAGCTCCGCCACTCCGTAGGACTCGGGATCCGGCACCGGCGTTAGCAGAATCATCGCGTCAGGCTGGTGGGCACGGAAGGTCGCGACCAGGTCCTCGATCCCGCCCTGCAGGAGGTTGTCGCCCAGGTACATCACGAACGGCGAGTCGCGGAGGAACGCCTCGGCGGTCAGGACGGCGTGCGCCAGCCCAGCCGGCTCGTCCTGCACGATGTAGGTGATCTGCACCCCGAAGCGCGAGCCATCTCCGGCCGCGTCGCGGATCTCCCCGCCGGTCTCGGGCGCGATGATGATGCCCACCTGATCGATCCCCGCCTGCGCCATCGCCTCGATCGCGTAGAACAGCACCGGCTTGTTAGCCACCGGCACGAGCTGCTTGGCGCTGGTGTGCGTGATCGGACGCAGGCGTGTGCCCTTGCCGCCGGACAGGATCAGACCCTTCAGGGGCTCCATCGGCGCGGAGGGTAGCGGTCGGGCGGTTCAGCGGGCGGTGACCGGGGAGATCCCGGCGCGGATCGTCTCGGCCGCCCCGCGGACCGCAGCGCGGGCATCGTCGGGCTCGAGCACGATCGCGTCGCCGGCCTCCTTGAGCACGTCGCGAACCAGGTAGCGCATGCTGGCGAAGCCACGCTCGACCACCACCGCGCCGTCCTCGAGCTCCTCGGTGACCGTGCGCTCCTCGCGCGCCCAGCGGGCCCGCTCGGGCGAGATCCACACCCGCGCGCGGCGCGAGGCGGGCACCTCGCCGGTGCGCGGCCAGCCGTCGACGTCGGCGGCGGGATCGACGTCGGGGCGGGGCTCGAACGACTCGTTGGTCACCGTGGCGGACTTGAAGCGATCGAGCCGGAAATGGCGGACGTCCCCGCGCGAGGGGTCGAACGTCGCCACGTACCAGCCCTCGCGGCCGTTGATGAGCGCGTAGGGCTCGACCGTCCGGGTTGAGAACTCGTCCTCGTTCTCCTTGTAGTACTCGAACGAGAGCATCCGCCTCCCGGCGATCGCGCTCGAGACGACCGCCGCGATCTCGGTGTCGTCGCCCCCGGGGGCCGCGATCTGGAGCCCTTCGTGCACGGGATCCTCGCCGAGCGCCGCCACGACCTTCTCACGCACCGAGGTGAGCGACCCCTCCGGGATGTGCTCGCCGATCAGGTCGATCGCGGCCACGAGCGCCTTGGCCTCGACCGGCAGCAGGCGGGCCGGCCGCGCGAACGAGTCGCCGTAGGGCTCGGGCTCGACCTCGATCATCCCGTCGTCGGCGAGCTCGGCGTACAGCACGTATGTGCCGGCGCCGAAGTTGACCAGGTTGAGCACCGAGATGTCTTCACGCAGCTCCTGCTCCGAGACCTTGAGGCGATGGCAGAGCTCGCGCGCGTCAATGCGGTGCCCGGCCCGGCCGGCGTCGATCAGGATGCTGGCCAGCGTGACCAGCCGCGCGAAGCGCTCGGGCCGGATCGCCCCCTCGGGATGGTGACCGTTGCCGGCGCCGGGGCCGGCCGGGGCAGCGCCGGCCTCGACACCGGCGGCCTCAGCCACCGCAGGGGCGATCTGGGCCTCGCCGGCATGGCGGTCGATCAGCAGCTCGACCCGCTGGCGGAGCTCCTCGGCCAGCTCGGGCGGGCCGACAATCCGGGCGTGCTCGCCGAGCCCGAGCACCCAGGCGATCAGCTGGCGGGCGTTGGCGTACGGCGTGACGAAGATCCGGTCACCGTCGCCCTCGGCGGGGCGCAGCTTGCCGTAGCGGCCGAAGTGGCGCTCGATCTGCCATGCGATGCGCCGCCCGATCCACACCTCGGCGGGGTGGGCGGGATCCACATCCCCGATCTGCCAGTCGATCCGGTTGGCGTACACGCGGGGATCGAAGTCGCCCGGGCGCTGGAAGTCATGCTCGGCCTTGGTCGCGTAGCCGACCTTGCCGCGGATCCGGGATAGCCGGAAGACCCGGATCGCCTTGCGCTCGTGCGAGCGGCCGACCAGGTAGAACTGACCGCCCTGATACAGCAGCTGGTAGGGATCGACGCGGCGCGAGCCGAGCTCGTCGCGCTCCATCGTGTAGTAGTCGAACACGATCGTCTTGCGGCGGAAGATCGCGGTCTCGACCTTGGCCAGGCGCTGCGAGAGCTCGTGCCCGCCGGCCGAGCCTGTGATGCCGAGCGCGACGGTGTGCTGCTCGGGCGATGACAGCGGGCTGGGGCGGCCCCAGGAGATCTGTTGCAGGGCCAGCCGGAGCGGCTCGGCGTAGGCGAACTCACCGTCGAGGAGCTGCAGCGCGGTGTGCAACGCCGCCAGCTCCTGGTCGGTGAACTCGATCGGGGGCAGGTGGAAATTCTCGGGCGCGAGCGAGTAGGTCTCCTGCTCGACCAGGCCGTCGACCGGCTTCTCGACCGACAGGTAGATCCGCAGTGCTTCGAGCTCCGAGCGGTCCGCGTAAAACCGGCGGGCGAACGCGTCCTCGTTCATGGCGCTGTAGCCCTCGACGTCGCGCCGGATCTCCTGGGCCGTCACCGGCCGCCGTTCCGCCATCAAATAGGAAATCAGGGAAAGCTGGCGGATCAGCTTCTCGGTGTCCTTGGCCATGCCCCCTCAACGATAGTTGGGCCGCTCTGGGGACGATCCCGGCTGCCGGGGGGCGACCGCAATTTGCGACGAAGTTGTGGCGCGGCGTGGCGAGGGTGTTACTGGGCCGCCTGCGGCGGCGTCCATGGGACCTATAGGGCCCGTCCGGTCGCGGGTCGCGGGTCGCGGGTCGCGGGCCGCGGGCCGTCGCCGCGATGCCGTCCCGCCGGGCGTACTTGCCGGCGGGCGCCCGCTCCGGTAGCACCATGCGGCCATCGAGCCGCGGCCGTGTGCATGACGCGCCACGGCTGACGTCAATAAGGCCGGGTGGCGTCTCAGGATCCTCCACTGTGCATGCCGCGCCACAGCCTGACTGGGACGGAGGGTGTGGCGCGCGGTGCACACGGCTGAAGTCAGTGGACAACCCGTATCACAGGGCTACCGCGAGCCTCTTAAACCTAGTGAAGCAACACCACCACTACTGCCCACAGACGGATCGTTCCGGATCCGGAAAACCGGGGGAGCCACATGCAGTTCATTCCCAGCCATCGCCGTGCCGCCGCGATCGTTGCCGTTGCGCTCGCGGCTCTCGCCATGTCCGTGTCTGCAGCCTCCGCGCGACCGCTGGAGGCGCCGATTCACCAGACTGAGCTGAGCGGCCCCGCTGCTCCGCCCGTCCTCGCGCCGGTGGCGCCGTCAGACCTCCGAGCGAGCGAGGTGCAGCAGGCACACGCCCACGCCTACGCCGTGCCAGCGACCGCTCGCTACAGCAACGCCGAGTTCAATGCTTACCCCAAGCGGATCCCCGCTGTCGCGGTGTCCAAGATCGCCGTAGCGAGCGACGGCTTTCACTGGGACGACGCGGCGATCGGCGCGGCAATCGCCGGGGGGACCATCTTGCTCTTCACCCTCGGCACACTCGCTGTGCGCCGTCGGACACAACTCGGTGAGGCATAGCAGTAAGGCTTGAGTCGAGAGGGCGGGCGGATATTGGCGCCCGCCCTCAGGCTCGCGCTAGCGCAGGAGCCAGTCGTCGAGAAGTTCCGCGCGAACCGATTCCGCAGCGAGACCCTTAAGCTGCCTCGCGGTCGACCTCGGCGCGCAGGGCGAAGTACGCCCCGCCTCCCAGCGCCTTGTCGTAGGCCGACCACTGCTCACCGGCCGGCAGCTCCTTCTCGAGCCGGTCGAAGCTGCCCAGTTTTCCCCCGAGGTTGTCGATCGCGTGGACGAGGGTGGCCTCACGCGTGCACGGTACGACCGGGCTGCCATGCTCCAGCGACCCGTGGTGGCTCAGGATGATGTGCAGCACGGCCTGGGCCAGCTGGGGCGGGAAGCCGTCCAGGCGCTCGATCGTGCGGCGCACGCGGTAGTAGCCGAGCGGGATCTCGCCGAGCAGGCGGCCAGGATCGGACATCGAGATCGCGCCGGCGTCCCATTCGTAGGCGTCGAGCTTGCCGATGTCGTGTAGCAGCGCGCCGGTTACCGCCACGTCGCGATCGATGCCGGGGAAGGTGGCCGAGATCGCACCCACCGCCTGGGCCACGGTGAGCGAGTGCTCGAGCAGGCCATGCCGGTAGGCCTGGTGGTAGCGCTTGGCGGCCGGCGCGTCGCGGTAGCCGGGCCACGTCTCCGCGAACACCGCGCTCAGGAGCTGCCGCAGGTGAGGGTTCTGGACCGTGGCGAGCAGCTCCCGCAGGTCCGACTCCATCTGACGGAGGCCGCGGGAGGGGCCGTCGAATAGGTCCTCAGCGGCGTACTCGTCGTCCGCCGCCTCGCGCACGTGGTCCACAACCAGGCGAGAGCCGGACATCGTGCCGGTGACAAACACGACCGCGCCGGCCCGGCAGGCCTCGCCGGCGGCAGGGGCGATGACCGCCGGGACCGTCCCGGTCCGGTCGCCCAGGATGACCTCGAGGCGGTCGCCGCGGAACTCGGCCCTACGCACCAGCAGGGCCTGGGCGACCTCACATCGCTCCGCAAATTCCCGCACTTTCATCTGCACGACGAAGATAAAGTGGCCCGCGGACAGCAACCCATGCAGCAGAGCGCGATCGTCACCGGAGGAACGGGAGGACTGGGCTCCGCGGTCGTCGCGCGGCTCCTCGACGACGGCTGGCGCGTGGTGGTGCCGTGGATCGTCGAGCACGAGCTCTCGCGTGCCCCGCAGCAAGAGGGCCTCGAGCTCCTGCGCGCGGACCTGTTCGACGCGGACGCGGTGGCGGCGGTGGTTGGTGAGGCCGCGGGTGTGTCCGAGGCGCCGCTGCGTGGCGTGGTCAACCTGGTCGGCGGGTTCGCCGCCGGCGGCCGTATCCACGAGACACCGATCGAGGAATTCGAGCGGCAGTTCCGCCTGAATCTGAGGCCGACGTACCTGGTGACGGCGGCGGCTGTCCCGCACCTGCTCGAGCATGGTCGCGGGTCGATCGTGTGCGTGGGGACGCGAGCGGCGGTGCAGCCGTTCAGCGGCGCCGCCGGCTACATCTCCTCCAAGGCCGCGGTCATCGCGTTCGCCCAGGCGGTGGCGGCCGAGTACAAGAACGACGGGATCCGCTGCAACGCGATCCTACCCAGCGTGATCGACACCCCCGCCAACCGTGCCTCGATGCCGAACGCCGATCATGAGCGGTGGGTCAAGCCGGCCGACATCGCCGGCGTGATCGCGCACCTGCTGAGCGACGCCTCGCGGCCGACGAGCGGCGCAGCCGTGCCTGTCTACGGACGCGCCTAGTCGCGGCTCGCGTCGGGGAGCCGGAACTGTCCGACCAACTCGCGGAGCTTCTCGGCGCTCGTCGCCGTCTTGGTGGCGCCGGCGGCGATCTCCCGGGTGGAGGCGGTCGTCTCCTCGGTCGAGCGGAGACCTGCCCCGTGGTGCTGAAAGTCTCGTTGCACCGGGAGGAAATGGGATCCCGGCTTGGTAGCTTCGCGGCTTGCTCCGAGCGGGTCGCGCCCTCACGATCGGCATGCCGATCGCCCTTGCCGTCCTGCTCTACGGCAGCGGCTCCAGCCCAGCCAGCCTGGCTGGAAGGTTCGCTGCGGGCCAGGAGCGGGCGAGCAGTCTGCGGCAGGCGATCCAGGCCGACAGCAAGTTGATTCAGGGCTACGAGGGCCGGATCGGCAACCTCGGGGCGCGACTCACCGTGATCGAGCGGAGCGTCGAGGCTCAGGAGCTGCTGCTCGGGCAGGTGAACGAGCAGTTGGGGGCCGCGCGCTGGCAGCTGCGATCCCTCCAGGCGCAGTACGCGCGCGGAAAGCGCGTCCTCGCCGCCGAACTCGTCGCCGACTACGAGTCGCCGCCGCCCTCGCTGATGGACGTCGTGCTCCACGCCCGGGGATTCGACCAATTGGTCAACCAGCTGAACGCGCTCAGATCGATCGCGCGGACGAACGCGTCCACGATCCGGGTGATCAACGCCGATCGGATTGCCGTTGCCGCCCAAACCCGCCAGCTGACGCAGATCCAGGCCCGCCGCAGACGGGCCACGGCGGCGGTGCTGGTCGAGCAGGACGAGGTCGCCCAGCTCAAGCTGGCCATCGTCGGCCGGGAGCTCGGGGTGTCACGTGACCGGACCAGCAGGAGCGGCCAGCTGCGCTCCCTACGGCGCGTGCTGGCGCGGGAGGCGGCGGCGCTTCAGCAGCAGGCCACGGCCGCGCAGGCCGCGGCGTTCGCGACCGGCGGGGCGCCGGTCGGTGGCTGCACCAATACGCCGTTCATCCCGCACGGCGGGGAGTTCGGGTTCTTCGCGGCGCCGGGCACGAACTACAGCGTGGGCGAGGAGCCGGTCATCGCGGCCCGCCTGGACGCGCTGGGCCGGGTGCTCCAGCTCCACCTGATCGGGGTCTCGGGCTACCGCACGCCGCAGCACTCGGTCGAGGTCGGCGGATTCGCCGACGATCCACATACTCGGGGCGAGGCATCCGACACGCCCGGGGTTGAGGGCGTGTCGGAGTCAACGCTCGAGCGGTTCTGCCTCACGCGACCGTTTGCCGGCGCGCACGAGGCAGACCACATCCAGGAGCTTTAGTCAGTCGTCGAACTGGCCCGCGTACAGCGCGAACACAGCGCCCTGTGGATCCTGGAGCACCGCGATCTTGCCCACGCCGATGTCCATCGGGGGGGCGAGCACGGTGGCACCGAGCTCGGCAGCCTTGGCCGCGTCGCCGTCGATGTCGGCGGTGCCGAAGTAGACCAGCCAGTAGGTCGGCTCGTTCTCCATCGTGTCG
>Ga0318562_10001705_pt1 | contig 9980 bp, 23 predicted proteins | sample GRESIP066b5f18_FD_203688 | JGI IMG/M metagenome (GOLD analysis project Ga0318562, IMG submission 203688) | Tropical soil microbial communities from Luquillo Experimental Forest, Puerto Rico - GRE.SIPMG.066b5f18 | ecosystem: Environmental > Terrestrial > Soil > Tropical forest > Bulk soil...
CGCCAGGGGCTTCCCCCACGAGCAGGACCTTGGCGCCTGGAACGAGGCAGGGTTTGCACGTGAGGGAAGTGTTAAGCATTTCGGTCGGTTTTTTCAATAGCTGCGATTGCGATTACGGCGATCTCGAAGAACCGATCGCGGAGGGGACCGCGGCCAGACTGCGCGGCGGAGATGCAGGAAGAAATCTCGGAGAAGAAGACGTAGGAGGCGGTGATATCGTCCTCCTCGCGATCACGCTCGTCGACTCGGGAGAAGACTTCGAGGGCGAATTCGGTGCGGGGGTTCTGTGCTTCTTCCGTTTTAGGTTCGACTTTCATTTTCCCTCCTCGTCTTTTAGTTGAGCCAGTCGCTCAGCGGCGATTGAATAAAAACCGGTGTCGATCTCGAAGCCGATGCCGCGACATTTAAGAGCTTGTGCGGCGGGGAATATTGGCCCGGTGCCACAGAAAGCATCGAGCACCACATTACCAGGTTCCACACTTCGACTAAGGAGTTCGGTATAGAGTTCGACTGGCTTTTGTGCAGCATGGCCGAGGTTTGCATCAGTTTGAAACGGGCCAATGACATCAGACTTAATGGTAGTAACACGTCGGGCTCCTTTCACGGCATACAAAAGAACCTCGTAGCCGCGGCGAGGGCCAGAATCAGGCCAAGGTACGCGTCGGCTGCTTGCATGGCTCTTCGTCCAGATAAACGGTGTGCGAAAGGGCTTGAAACCAGCACGAGCAAAGCCATCACGATGGGCAGGGAATTTATCAATGTCGCAGAACATGTAGACATGGGCCTCTGGCTTGGTGATTTTGAAGGCCCAGTCGTAGAAAAACTTCATCATGTCTTCCCATTCGGGGCCTGCTATGTCGTCGTATTGATGGAGGACTTCGACGGCTCCTCCACCGTCTTTGAAGCCGTCGGCAGCCATGCCGTAGGGAGGATCGGTGAGGATAACGTCGACGGTGTTGGGCTCGATTTGGCTGAGACGAAAGTCGAGGTTGAGCAGGCAGTGGGTTTGAGAAAGGGTTGAAGAGTCAATTTTGGCCCCCAGAGCTACGCGCCGTTCTCGGTCCTCGCGTTTTTGGAGAATCTTGAGGGCTTCCTTGAGTGAGGGTGCCGCGGCAATTTCTTTGTCTTCAAGATGCTTTGCCACGCTAATTTGCTGGTAGGTCGGGCCAGTGTTGAGGCGCGAGCCGGTGAGGGATTCGGTAATGTCTGTGATGGTTGTGGCGGGATTCTGGGCGAGGAGGATTCGAGAGCGTTGCTCGACAGCAGCCGCGCGCTCTTGCCAGGTGAGTGACTCGCGCTTGTCGTTCTCGTCGAACTGAGCATCGAAGGAATTGAGTCCACTCGAGTCAGTAAGTTGAAGAGTAGGGACGAGACCTGGGTCGAGGGTGACTCCGTTACAGCGAATAGGGACTCCGAGTTTAGTGAGGTGTGTGCATGCCCGGAGGCGACGTTCGCCCGCAACAAGATTGGTCCCGTCAAGCACAATCGGCTGGAGAAGTCCGAGTTGCTGGATTGAATTGGCGAGCTCAACGATCTTAGCCATGTCAAAAAATCGCCGTTGACGATCGGGCGAGATGATGATCTCATTTATTTGTACCGGCTGCATTCGAGCTCCCAGTAGAGGAAAGACATTTGGAGGATACGGGCGATGTGGAACTCGGCAAAGGCTCCGTCGGAACGCTCCCAGCCTGGGAGAAGCATGATGGTGTCGCAGGTGAGCATCTGGGCGATGTCTCGTCGCATGGCAATTGGATAGCTGGGCTTGTCGGGGTTAAGCTCGGCTGGGTTGACCACGCGGTAGCCCGCGCGCCGGAGCTTGCCCGCGACGCGAAAGAACTCGTCGAAGTTATGGTTAGGATGGCCGGTCATCGGGCCTGCGATGTAGATGCCGTCGGGGGACTCGATGGAGGTGGTTATTTTTCTTTCCTTGGCTTTTTGCCCTTGGCTTTGCGTTGGGTGGCCAGGGCAATTGCAATTGCTTGCTTCTGAGGCTTGCCCGCCTTCATCTCGGTTTTGATGTTGGCTGAGACGGATTTCTTCGATGAGTCTTTCTTGAGCGGCATGATCTTGCTCCAGTTTGTTTACACGAAAGAAAAGCTTGTCAATGTCGTCGACAGTCCAGAGGGCCATACTAAACCTCCCATTGAATGTCGAGGACGAGTTCAGAAATATTCCGCACGAACCCAACGCGGTCTCGACGTTCGAAAACATCGGTTCCGTATTGGGTTGTGGAAACAATCTCGCCTTCGAAGTTAAGCCCAATGCAGACGGACATGCGGTTGACCTGTCCGACTATCACCCAATAGCCGCCGCCTTTACGTCCGCCTTTCATACGGTAGACGTCGCCGACTCGAGGGCCGAAGTCTTGTTCAGTGGCGGGCCGGTCACTCATATCGAAGCGCATGACTTAGGCCCCCTTCCCGTGCATGTAAGGACGAGTGGCGTTGTACTCCATCTTCGCGAGGATGGCCTGTGCCAGACGGAGACCAAAAGCTCCGCAATAGTCAGCGATTCGAATAACGGCGTCGGCCATCTCGATTTCTTCTGAGGTAAATTCAACACAATGCTCGTCGAGTTTGAATTTCCGTACGCCCTCGACAGCTTCGCCGAGCTCGGAAACGATCAGCGCTATCTTGGAAAGTTTCGTGTCGAGTTCAAACTTCTCGCTGTATTTCCCCCCAGGGCAGGTGGTGTCGAGGACAGCGAGGATTTTGATATACTCGTCCCAGAACCCGTGGGAGGAGGAATTGTTGTAGGCTTCTTGGATGAGGATGTTAATACCGTCTGCAATACGTTCGTTGCCTGTCATGATAAAGCTCCTTAAAGGTTGAGAAGATCACTGGGAACTTGCATTCCCATGTTGATGAGAAGCGTGCGGAGTTCGCGCGCGAGGATTTTTACTTTCTGATCAGCATCCATGGTTTTTGAAGAGACCAAGGACTTGCCAACCATATTCAAAAGCCCGTCAATGTTGTTGACTGTGACAGGGGCCCCGTCGATCAGTTCGGAAGCTTCGGCGGCCAGCGTTTCACGGGTGTGCTCCGTGGTTAGCTCTTTTGCATTGAGCCATTGGCCGAGTTTCCACATGTTAGCTTGAGAGATGCAGTTCTTCGGTGCGGACATTTTGTTGCTCCTGGCTTGGCTGGCTAGAATTTTTCCGGATGCTCGAAGTCATCGCGGAGGTCGTGGCGGAAAAGTTGCTCTTCTTCGGTTTCGAAAACCGCGGAGGTTTTGAGGAGCGAAAGAATGAGCGTGTACTCAAGAGGAGAGAGGAAGAGCTTGTACTCCTTGGATTGAGAAAGGTATTTGATCTGGGCCATAGTTGGGTTCCGAGGAAGAGGGGCGCGAAGGCCCCTCGGAATTACGTTAGATTACATCTTGCGAATGCCGGCGATTTTTTCCTGCGGTTCGTTTTGGTAGACCTCGTGTTTGACTTGAACCTTGGCTTGGAGATGCATGAGTTCGCGCGGGGAGAAGTTGTCGAGGTTCTTGCCCAGGGCTTCGAGGGCCTTGCCGAGCTTCACATTCTTGCCCTTGCCGCGCGCGAGGCCGTCAGATTCGCTCTCGTCGAGTTCGAGCATGATCCCGTAGGTCATGAGAATGCGAGCGCGCCCCGTGCGTTCCTTTTGCTTCTCGTCCTCGATTTCGAAAACGAGGTCCAGGCGAGCCCAGGTTTCCTGGGACTTGTCGGAGAAGCCGGTTGCGGACTTGATGTCGGCAATGAACGCGGGGTATTCTTGGGCCTCGACCAGGATTCGTTGGGTGGAGAATCCGCCTTGGATTTGGGAGTCGAGGAAAGAATTTGCATCAAATTGGGCCATGATTGATAGTCTCTTGAAAAGAAAAAGTTTGAATCAGTTAATCGAAGGAAGCACATCATTCGGGTTGTCTGGTCCTTTTAAATCCTCCTTTTTGCAGCCTAGAAAGGCCTCGTCGTTTTGTATGCAATCCATGATCTCCATGACTCGCATCATCTGGGTTGTTTCGTCAATGGAGCGCCCGGCGGCCATGACTCGGCCTGCGCCGGAGGTCCAACCGCAGTAGAAGAAGACTCTCATCATCTGGTAGATTTGCGGGGGCATCTTGGCCGGGTCTACCTTTTTCCCGTTGGGGGAGTAGGCAAGGAGCCAGTCGGTTTCGATAAGTGACGCCATGCGGGTTTCTCCATTCTCATGCGTTGTGGTCGCTCCGGGCTTCTTCGACTTTCCGTTGGCCCTCGGCTACGAGTTCTGCCGCGGCGTTTCGGGCTTCCCACTTGTCGAAGATTGTCTGGAAGTTCTGCGGGATCTTTGAGGAGATTGGAAGGTTCCGGGTTTTCAGATCCGCCTGGGTGTTCGCCGTGTCCCAGAGCCAGGTTGAGCCATCCCTCGTGCAGAGAATCACGTCGGAAAACATCGGCGGGATCTTCGGCGCGAGCTTCTGGCCTAGAGTTCCTGTAGAGATCTTGCTGCCACCCAGAACTTGGTCAGTTTCTCGCTCAATGTGCGCGTTGAGAACGAAGTGGCAATGGCAGGAATCAGTAAGGTACAGCAAGTACTTCTCAACCTGGTCCATTGCTATGCCCCAGTCGGATTGGGAACGAACCGGCTTCCCGCCCACAACCATTGACATAGCTGCTCGAGAGAGCCCCGTGAGTCCGTCCATGCAGAGTATACGGTCTGTTCCCCAATCAAGAACTCGACCGAAATCCTCACCTGTACGCTCGTCGATGAAGCCATTGAGGGCCTTGAGGAAGTTGATTGCCATGTTGTACTTGCCTTTGTTCGGGTCTTGTTGCTTGGCAAGCATTTCGAGGTTCCAGGAGTTGATTTTCTCCGCGGCGTCGATCATGGATTCGAGGTCCGAAGCTCCCATGGGGATGTAGCGCCAGTGGAGATTCTCGGGAACCGGGAGTTTGCGCTCGGTGTACCAGCCGATGAGGGACTCCATCCCGGGCTCGAGGCCGAGGTAGAAAACCTCGTAGCGCGGGGACTTGTCCTCGTTTCGCATGTCGCAGAGGGTGTGGAGGGCAGTGGTTTTGCCAGTGCCTCCGGGGCCTTCGGTTAGGATGTTGAGGCCAGGGAGAGCGGTTTCGCGTCGGGAGTAGGTCATTCGAGTGTCCCCTCGATGTCGATAGAAACCACGAGCTGCATGTCAATCGGATTATCGACTTCGTGGGAAAGCACCTCGGCAGAGATGGCCCATGAACCGTCTTCGTGGCCTTTGAGAAGACACGCGAGCATGGATTTAGCCTCGGCGAGTTTTTTCGGCACCCAGCCGATGTGCTCGCCTTGCCAGAGGACCTTGATCGCGTCTCGGTCGTATTGATTGCCCGCGTCGACTTCGAAGTCGAGTTCATCGCCCTCGGTGATGTCGCCTTTGTGGAGGGCGTAGGCCTGGGAATGCTTCGTGCCGGTCATGGTGAATTCGAGGAGTTTCATGAGTGCTCCAGTAGAAGAATAAAAAGAATCAAGACTAGGGTTTCTAGTCTCTCTATACGTGCCATGTAGGAGTGGCTGTCGTATTCGCTATCATTAATTGATGAAATTAATGCGTTCATTTATAACACCTCCCCATGTCGGGAAAGCTCGAGTTCAAGCTCCCGCAATAGGATTGCTTTTGGAAGGAGCTTTGACCACTGAGGTCCAAGCCGCTTCGAAAAGAAACTGCCACCATCCACGGGATCACACTCGGCGCAATAGCCAGAGTGAAAGAACCAAGTGCGACGTTGGAGAAAGATCTCGCCGTAGGAGCACCCGCAGTACCGGCACATGAGACGGATGTTGTCCCAGGGCGCGCCGACGGGCGTAGATTCGGTGAAGACCTTTTCCTCGCCGAGGATGAAGTGGCAGTAGGGCATGGTTAGTTAGCCTTGGAGAGAGTACGGGCTGCGTCTTCAGCTGCTCGCGCGTCCATGATTGCACCGCGGTCTCTGGCGTACTCGTTCTTTAGGATGCCGAGGGCCGCGTCAAGAGCAATGATTGCATCGTGGCATTGCTGTTTCACAATCTTATCTCGATTAGCCATGAGTTCAAGTTGCGCGCGAGCGCCAAGAAGAATCCGGCGTTGCTGGCCGTAGTAGAGAACAAGTTTTTGGAGATTCGAGCGTCCTGGCTTGCGGTCGAAAGAAAGCGCACGTTCGATCATGACCGCTGCTCCTCGAGAGTTTGGTAGATAAGGCGGATGTCGCCGGTTGGCGAGGCAAGCATTGCGGTGTAGACCTGGGCATCGGCTGCGGAGGAGAAAGAGGCGAGGCGTGGGCCACAATCACCTTTGGAGGAGTCGTTGGCGTCTCCGTTGAGAACGGGGTAGACCTCGAATTCCTGGTGAAAGGCGTTGTACTTGATTGCGAAGATTTTCACGGGCAGAGCTCCTATTTGTTGATACGAGTAAGTATTTCAGTGATGGATTCTTCAACAACGAGATAGTTATTCTCGCCGTCGACGACGGCGATAATGGTGCCTCCGAGGCGGCCTGGATGCATGTAGATAATTTTGTCCACATTAACCATTACATCGTGTTTTTGGCCTGTCGAAGAATGAAGATGGATAAACATTAATGGCGCTCCAGAGGATTCCAATTCCGCGCGACGTAGTTGGAGTCGAGCCACCCGTCGTGATCGCGGTTCATGCAAGGTTGTTTGAACTCACAACCCCCGTATTCGTTGCAGGGTTCGCCGAAGACCGGATAATCAACAGCTTGGGCGTAGAGTCGCTTGGCATGCTCGAGTTTGGAGACTGTAGAAGCCAGCCATTCGTTTTGTTTCCACTCGGGCTGAGGGACGATAGCCTGGGCTTTGTCATACTTCGTCTTGAGGATAGAGATCCCGCGGACGAGGGACCCGTCGACGCGGAGACCATACTGGCGCGCAGCCCAGGCATAGCCGACGAATTGTCCGCGCATGTCCCATTGCTGCGGCCAGGTTATGCCGAGGGAGGAGGTAGTTTTGTCGTCGGTTAGATAGACTCCGCCGAAAACATCAAGGATCACGTCGAGTCGGCCGCAGAAAATAATCGGCTCGCCTGTGTCAGGATGGAGGACAGGAAGAGGGACGGCGAAGTTCCACTCCACGCCGGGCTTTCCGGAGATGCTGGAGACAGTTCCGAATTCAGGATTGTCAATGGGGAAGGAGTCGGCGTAGAACTCCAGCGCGCCGCACATGCGATCGAGGGTCTTGGCCGTGTCGTGGATGACGGACTCGTCGTAGGACAACATCAGGGCTTGGAGACCGAAGTGGAGAGCGTCGGAGGCTGAGCGGACTTCGCCTGAAAGACGGATCTTGCGCGGGGGCTGACCCTCGAGCGGGGTGAAGTTGGCGTCAGTGATTTCTTCGTCGATCTTCCCGTCGACCCAGCTACGGCGCATGACCTCGAGGGCTTTCGCGAAGGCTGCGCCAGCCATGAGGTGAATGGATTTGCCGCCGAACGCAGTGTAATTGCGCTCATAACTCCAGACCCACTTGCGCGGGCAAGTGAGAGTGGAAAGCATTGTCGAATCGACGACTTCGGGAAATTTACGTTCATGCATTTTGCTTCCTCCGTTGGATATCTTGTTCCAAAACTCGACTGTGGTTCATGGACAGCCCCGAGCGGATGAGAGTGAGTTTAAGCGCCATCACTTCCCTCCGCAATGATTCGTTTTCGGCCTCGAGCGCGGTTAGGCGAATCTCGGCTTTTTCGTGGTCCCAGGTTTGCATTCAAATACTCGGGTTGATGTAGATGCTGTTGTTGCTGAAGTCGATGCTGGCTACGGGGTCAGCGTGAGCATAGCCATCACGGACGAAGACCTGGCAAGAGCCAATGTTGTCGTCGTAGTCCGCGCGCTCGAATTTTAGAGCTTGGAGCGCAGAGATAAGCTCGTCGACGGTCATTCTTCCTCCCGTGTTTTTATGATGGATCCTGCGACAAAACGGCTGATAGTTTTCCCCTCTGCTTGTGCCAGCGCTTTCGGCTCGCCTTGCGGGCAATGCTTCGACCGACACTGAAGGGTTGAGCTACCGCCGCATTCGGTGCATGGCGCTTCCGGCTTGCTGGCGCGGGCGAAGAACTCCAGAGCGTATTTGGGAAATCCCTTCTCGTTGTAAGTGCGGGCGATACGTCGAAGTTCTTCCCACTGCTCATCCGTCAGCGTCAGCGCTTTCGGCTCGCTGGCGTACACAAGCGGTCGTGCCTCGTATCCAGCGGTATCGGTCAAATGTCCTGCATGCGTCCATCGCGTGTAGTCGACAATCGCATGGCCGGTTTCCTTGTTGTAGAACTCATATGCGACAGGGTTATTGCCAAGGTCCATACCGTGCTCACGTGCGCGGTTGACCATCTGCGCAACAGCCATAAGCTCTTCCGCCTTTTCCGCTACTCGCCGAGCTGCGCTTTCCGTATCTTCCCACTCGCAGCCAAGGGCGAGTTTTGCTATCTCTTTCGCGTTCATTTTACATATCCCTCGTGAAGGCCTTATGCGCGGACCAGTCGATTTCTTCGGACGAAAGCCCCATGATGTGTGGGGTAGAGGCGGGTTCCGCGGGCTCCGCCTCGTCTAGGAAACGAACAAAGCCGTCTTCTAGATCGCGTGTGTAGCAAAGCCAGGAAGGTTGCATCCGCCCAGTTTTTGGGGATTTGTACAACGCTCCTGAGCCAGATCGGTCGTCATCTCGTTGGACGGAGAAGGCGTTGTCTTTAGGACTTACATCTATTACGGTGCCAGGGACGCCGCCAAAGAGGTCCTGATCGCATTCAATCATAACCCTGTCTCCAACTTTCGGTACGCGCGACATTTCTGTCTCCTCAGAATTTGTAGCGAAGTGAGAGTGTGTCTGCGCTTCGGAATAGAGCTTGGGCATTGCCTGGGTGCGCGAAGAAGAAATGCTGGTAAACCAGCGAAACTTTTCCACTGGAGATAGATGCCCCGATAACTCCGCCGGGGACTGTGCCGGAGGAGTCGTTGGAGATTGTGTGGGGGCGATCGGAGGCGTTCGCACTCCACCCATAAATGGTCTCGGACCAACGGACTCGAGAATAAGTTGCTCCCAGAATTGCACCCAGGCGAATTCCATGTCCCACTCCGATCCAAGGCTCAAGCGTTGCTTTTGCCCCGAAAACGTCTCCAGATCCGACGAACTCCGCGTCGGGCACAGAATGTCGATGGCGCGCATAGTCCGAGTCGTTTGGATTGCAAGTGCATTGGCTTTCCGCTCGACCAAGGTAGAAGCCTCCGAGATGCCAATCGACTCCCCAAGAACCAAAGTCGAGTAGAGGTCCTGAAATGCCCGCTTCGATCGCGGGGGCAGAGAGGGAGAGGGAATGCGGTTGGCCTTCTTGGTACCAGCGACCATTTTCGAGACCTCCGTATTTGAGGCCGCCGGCGGAAGCCTCGAACTGAAACCATGATTGGGAATGAGCCTGGCTCGTTGCAAGAGCGAGGATTGAGGCAACTGCTATTGTTGAACGTTTCATGCTTTTCTCCTAGGAACACGGCAGGAGGCCGTTTCAGTGGAAAAGCCCCTTGGGAGGGGCTGAGAGGGAGATTAGACGAGGGAGCTAGAATGGGAAGTCGTCTGGCGCGCCGTGGTCATAGACGTCTTCTGCGTCGTCGAACTTCCTGCGCGGAGCGAACTCGCCTGCGGAGGACTCTGCTGGCGCAGGGAGGCACAGAAGTTCGTTGATCTTCGCGTCGATTTCGGTGCATTGTTTCTGCGCTTCCGCGCGGACTTCCGTTTGCTTTGCCTGCAAACCTTCGATCATACCGGAGACGACTTGCTCGCGCGTGATTTGGGTTTCATCGAACTCGAATTCGTGGAGATAGACGCAGATTTTGCCTTCTTTTTTATAAAACTCAATCCCGGCGTCATCGCACCAGTCTTGGGCTGTGAATACGATCTCTTCAACGTAACCGTACTCGAGGGTTTCTGGGTTCTTGCGGTAGTTCTTGTCTATCCGCGCGAACACACCGACTCGAAACTTCTTCATTATTCCTGCTCCTTTTCTTCTCTGTGGCGACGTTCGCAC
>Ga0318562_10001706_pt1 | contig 9977 bp, 7 predicted proteins | sample GRESIP066b5f18_FD_203688 | JGI IMG/M metagenome (GOLD analysis project Ga0318562, IMG submission 203688) | Tropical soil microbial communities from Luquillo Experimental Forest, Puerto Rico - GRE.SIPMG.066b5f18 | ecosystem: Environmental > Terrestrial > Soil > Tropical forest > Bulk soil | place...
CGTTCACCCCGCAGGCCTCGGCGATCGTCGGCAGCGTTGCGGAGAAGGTGGCCGCCAAGGCAGGCGTCATGCAGACCGAGGTCTTCCCGCTCACGCTGTTCGCGATCGGCGGGATGCTCCTGTTCCCGGCGGCCGATGACCTGCTGACCATGTTCATCGCGCTCGAGGTGCTGTCGCTGCCGCTGTATCTGATGTGCGGGCTTGCCCGTCGTCGCAGGCTGCTCTCGCAGGAGGCGGCGCTGAAATACTTTCTGCTGGGCGCATTCTCGTCGGCGTTCTTCCTGTACGGCGCCGCGATGCTGTATGGCTACTCCGGCACGCTGAGCCTGACCGGGATCGCCCAGACGATCGGCGCGGGCTCCGGCAAGACGTCGCTGGCGCTGATCGGCGTCGGCCTGCTGTTGGTCGGCGTGTTGTTCAAGGTCGGCGCCGTGCCGTTCCACTCGTGGATCCCCGACGTGTACCAGGGCGCTCCGACGCCGATCACGGCGTTCATGGCCGCGGCCACCAAGATCGCCGCGTTCGGCGCGCTGCTGCGCATCTTCTACGTCGCGGTGCCAGAGCTTCGCGCCGAGTGGCGGCCGGTGCTGTGGGCCATCGCGATCCTGACGATGATCGTCGGCACCATCACCGCCGTCACCCAGTCCGACGTGAAGAGGATGCTCGCCTACTCCGCGGTGGCGCATACCGGCTTCATCCTCACCGGTGTCATCGCCCTCAACGAGTCCGGGTTGTCCTCGACGCTGTTCTATCTGTTCGCGTACGGCTTCAGCACGGTCGGCGCGTTCGCCGTCGTCGGCCTGGTCCGTGACAAGGCGGGCGAGGAAGAGACCACGATGGCCCGCTGGGCCGGCCTCGGTCGGCGTTATCCCATTGTCGGCATTGTCTTTTCGCTGTTCCTGCTGGCGTTCGCGGGTATCCCGCTGACCAGCGGCTTCGTCAGCAAGTTCGCGGTGTTCAAGGCCGCGGGTGAGGGCGGCGCGATCCCGTTGGTGATCGTCGGCGTGATCGCCAGCGCCATCGCCGCCTACTTCTACGTACGGGTCATCGTGCTGATGTTCTTCACGGACCCGCCAGACGATGCGCCCGACGTGGTGGTGCCCAGCATCCTGGGGACGGCCGTGGTCGTGATCACCGCGGCGGTCACATTCGCGCTCGGTGCGCTGCCGCAGCCGCTGCTCGACCTGGCGAACATCGCCAACACGTTCCTGCGCTAGCACCTTTGCGCCCAAACCAACGTTTGGGCGCAAAAGCGCGAGAGGATCGCGCCATTGCGTCGATCTCGACGAAAGGGGTAGACGTGTTGGTTCTCAGTGCCGATCACGGCGCGGTTCGCGTGTTGACGCTGAACCGGCCGGAGGCCAGAAACGCGTTGAGCCGCGACCTGATCAAGGCCGCGTACGCGGCGCTGACAGAGGCGGACGCCGACGAGTCGGTGCGGGTCGTGGTGCTCACCGGAGCCGATCCCGCATTCTGCGCGGGCGTGGATCTCAAGGAAGCGCAGCGCGACGGTCTCGGCTACTTCCAGGAGTTCCGGTCGCAGAGTTGCATCGCTGCCGTCGCGAAGATGCGCACCCCGATCATCGGGGCGATCAACGGCGCGACGTTCACCGGTGGCCTGGAGATGGCGCTCGGCTGCGACTTCCTCATCGCGTCGGAGCGGGCGGTATTCGCCGACACCCACGCCCGCGTCGGGATCCTGCCCGGTGGCGGGATGACCGCGCATCTCCCCCAGCTGGTCGGCCTCGGCATGGCCCGGCGATTGTCGATGACCGGCGAGGTCGTCGACGCCGCCCGCGCCGAACGGATCGGGCTGGTGACCGAGGTCGTCCCTCACGAGCGATTACTCGACCGCGCGCTCGAACTGGCAGGCCAGATCGCCGAGGTGCCCGGCCCAACCATGTTGGGGCTCAAGGAGATCTACACGACGGGCGCCGCTGCGGTAGTCGATCCGGCGCTGGCCGCCGAGGAGAAGATCGCGTTCGCGCAGCACCGCGATTTCGAAGGTCTCGGCGATCAATTCCGCGCCGTGTCCGAGCGCAACAAGCGACAGATCGACGGCAGCTAGTCCCCCACCTGCCGTTTCAGGATGAATTCGACCGATCTGTCGCCGTCCAACCCTGGCAGGGGCGGCTGCGTCGTCATGTCGACCTGCTTGCGCGCCTGCTCCAACACCGGCGTATCAGGGTCGAGCACCCTCAGGTAGACGTCGTGTGCGGCCAGCGATTCGACCGCGACATCGATGAAGCCGTCCACCACCTCGCCGTGGGTGCCGTTCGGTCCGTTCTCGAACAGCCATCGCGGCGGGTTCGGCAGCGAATCATAGGCGGCGGCAACGGCATTGGAGAACTCGATGTGGTCGCGCTGGTTCGGTGCGCCGGGCGCCCACTCGGGACCGCTATAGAGGGTGAGCACCACGTCCGGCGCAAGCTTGGTGATCGTCTCGGCGATCTTCGCCTGCAGTTCGGGTGTGTTGTGGATCTGGCTGTCGGGGAAGTCCCAGAACTCGACGTCGTCGACGCCGACGATGGCGGCCGACCGCCGCTGCTCGTTCTCGCGAACCGGGCCGGCCACATCCGGCGGCATACCCTCGATGCCGACCTCGCCCCGGCACGCCAACGCGTAGTGCACGTGCTTGCCCTGCGACGTCCACTTGGCGACCGCCGCGGCACATCCGTATTCGGGATCGTCGGGATGGGGCACCAGCACCAGCGCAGTGCGCCAGTCGGCGGGGAACGGGTGATGAACCACGCTGTCAGGCAATCACACCGTGGGCGATGATCGCAGTCGTCTGGTCAACCCACTCGTCGTCGAGTTCCTTGTCGGGCCACAGCAGCAGCCGCAGCATCGTCGCGCCGCCGATGACCTCGATCAGCCGTCGCGGGTCGATGTCGGGATGGACGTCGCCGCGCTGCATCGCGTCGGCCAGGCGTGTTCGCACCGCTGCGAACACGTCGGTGAATCGCTCCATCACGCGCGCGTTCAACTCGGCGTCGGCCGTCATGTCGGCGATCAGGCCGGGCAGGGCGGCCCGCACCACCGGGCTTGTGAACACACCGCCTGCGGCGGCGACCATCGCGCGAACGTCGGCGCGGAAATCCCCAGGAGGCGTCTCGATCGCCGTCGGCGCGGCGGGAAACGCGGCTTCGTGAACGAGCTCGGCCTTGCTCGACCACCGGCGATACAACGCCGTCTTGGTGGTGCCCGCCCGCTCGGCCACCGCGGCCATCGTCAGGTTCGAATAGCCGATTTCCACAAGCAGATCCATGGTGGCGCGCAGTATGGCAGCGTCGATACGCGGGTCCCGAGGCCGTCCCGCTGTTGAGGCCTTGTCAATCGAACCCGGGTCTGCTTTCATAACGCTACCCACCGTATCGTAATTATGCCGGAGGAAAAACCTTGGCTACAGAACCGGCCGTCGAAGACGTCGGCCGACTTCAGCGCTCCGCCCGAGACGTCAGCACGCTGCCCGATGTCATGTCGCAGTGGCTGTCGACGGTCATGCCCGGCGGCACCAGACCTCAGATCACCGTCGAGAGCGGGGTCGACTCCAACGGGATGTCGTCGGAGACCATCATCCTCACCGGACGCTGGGAGGCCGATGGCCAACAGCACGAGGAGAAGTGGGTGGCGCGCGTCGCGCCCACCAAAGAGGACGTGCCGGTGTTCTCGTCGTACCGGATGGACCACCAGTTCGACGTAATCCGCCTGGTCGGCGAGATGACCGACGTGCCGGTTCCGCGGGTGCGGTGGCTGGAGCCGACCGGAAAAGTGCTCGGCACACAGTTCTTCCTGATGGACTACGTATCCGGCGTGGTGCCGCCCGACGTCATGCCCTACACCTTCGGCGGCAACTGGTTCGCCGACTCGCCCGCCGAGTCACGGCGCGCGCTGCAGGACAACACGGTCGACGTGCTGGCCAAGCTGCACTCGATCCCGCAGGCCGAGTCCACCTTCGGTTTCCTTGCCGACGGCGACGAGGGCAATGCGTTGCGGCGCAACCTCGACAGGCTGAAGTCCTGGTATCAGTTCGCGGTGCCCGACATCGGCCGGTCGACGTTGGTCGAAGAAGCCCTCGAGTGGCTCGAGGCGAACTGGCCCGAGGACGTCGCCGCCACCGACCCGGTGCTCATCTGGGGCGACTCCCGCGTCGGCAACGTGCTCTACGAGGACTTCAAGCCGGTCGCCGTGCTGGACTGGGAGATGGCGACGCTAGGCCCCCGCGAGATGGATGCGGCGTGGATGGTGTTCGCGCACATGGTTTTCCAGGAGCTTGCCGGCCTGGCAGGGATGCCGGGGCTACCCGACTTCATGCGCGAGGAGGATGTCAAGGCGACCTATGCCGACAAGACCGGCGTCGCGCTTGGCGACCTGAACTGGTTCTACGTCTACTCCGGCGTGATCTGGTGCTGCGTATTCATGCGGACCACTGCCCGACGGGTGCGCTTCGGCGAGATCGAGAAACCCGACGACGTCGAATCGCTCTTCTACCACGGCGCCCTGCTGCGGCGCCTCATCGGAGGTGAAGCCTGATGCTCGGCCCCATGGACGAATTCCCAGTCCACCAGATCCCGCAACCGATCGCGTGGCCCGGTTCTTCGGACCGCAACTTCTACGACCGGTCCTACTTCAACGCTCACGACCGCACCGGCGACATCTTCCTGATCTCCGGCATCGGCTACTACCCGAACCTCGGTGTCAAGGATGCCTTCGTCCTCGTCCGGCGCGGGAATGAGCAGACAGCGGTACATCTTTCGGATGCCATCGATCAGGATCGGCTCAACCAGAACGTGGTGGGCTACCGGGTCGAGGTCACCGATCCCCTGCACCAGTTGCGCATCATCATGGAAGAAACCGAGGGCATGGCCGTCGATCTGACATGGAACGGGCTGTTCGACGTCGTTCAGGAGCAGCGGCACATCCTTCGGTCAGGCACCCGAATCACGTTGGACGCACAACGTTTTGCACAGGTGGGTTCGTGGACCGGACAGATCGTCATCGACGGCCAGGAGATCACCGTCGACCCGTCGGTGTGGATCGGCTCGCGCGACCGATCATGGGGCATCAGGCCCATCGGCGAGGCCGAACCCGCTGGGCGTCCGGCGGATCCGCCGTTCGAGGGCATGTGGTGGCTGTATGTGCCGATGGCGTTCGACGATTTCTCGATAGTGCTCATCATTCAGGAGGAGCCGAGCGGCTTCCGCTCGCTGAACGACTGCACGCGGGTGTGGAAGGACGGCCGCGTCGAGCAGCTCGGCTGGCCACGGGTCAAGATCCACTACACGTCGGGCACGCGGATACCGACCGGTGCGACGATCGACGCCACTGAGGCGGACGGCACCCCGGTGCGCTTCGACGTGGAATCCAAACTGCCCGTTCCGATTCACGTCGGCGGCGGATACGGCGGCGACTCGGACTGGATCCACGGCATGTGGAAGGGCGACAAGTTCACCGAGCGACTCAGCTACGACATGACCGACCCGGCGATCATCGGCCGCGCCGGCTTCGGCGTCATCGACCACGTCGGACGCGCCGTGTGCACAGAAGGCAACGGCACCGCGGCCGAGGGTTGGGGCCTGTTCGAGCACGGTGCGCTGGGCCGCCACGACCCGTCGGGCTTCGCGGACTGGCTCACCGTCGCGCCCTAGTGGGGGCCCCGCTCACGAAATCGACGTTTTGCAGAGGTCGTCTCGCACTTCCTGTTCAAAACTCGGATTTCGTCGTTCTTGGGATCGGTAGCGGTGTCGACGATCTGTACTGGACGTCATGATTAGCACTGCGAAACGTTTACCGCGACAGCGCTGATGTCGTGTCTCGGCCTGGCGACATTCGGGCTGGAAGCGGGCGCCGCGCACGCCGACGGCCCGCACCGCTGGTGCCGGACTGGAACGTCTGCCATACGTGGTGGCCCGCCAACTACGGCTACGGCAATGTGACGATGCAGGGCCGCCCGACATCGATCTGGGACGGCGACGACCCGCCGCCGGAGGCGGTTACGCCGCGTCAGTGCCCGCCGATCGCCTTCATGTGCCCATAGGCCACTAATTGACGCGATTTCGTCGTCGCGAAATCCACGTTTTGCAGACGTCTTCTCGCACTTTCTCGGCGAAACGTGGATTGGGCGTACTTACGATGCCCCTAGGCCGACTGCGCGGACTTGACCGGCACGCGGCCGAACACCATCGACTCCTCGATGCGGTCGAAGCGGTGATCGATCGCGTCGAGCACGTAGTTGTGCCGGACGTTCCACGGCCGGTGCGTTCCGGATTTCGGTAGCGCATGCAAGGCACGCTGCACGTAACCGGCGTTGATGTTCCATGCCGGCTTCTCCGGCATCGGAACGTTGCCGAGGTGCGGGTAGGCATGGGTGTATCCGTGAGAGTCCATGTACGCCAACAGCTTTGCCACCGCACGCGCGGTCAGGTCGGCCCGTAGCGTCCACGACGCGTTGATGTAACCGACGCACCACGCCGCATTCGGAACGTCCTCGAGCAGGTGCTCCTTGTAGACGAACCGGTCCTGCGGCTTGACCTCGGCACCGTCGATGCTCAACGCGACACCGCCGAGTGCCTGCAGCTGCAGCCCGGTGGCGGTGACGATGACATCGGCATCGACCCGCTTACCCGAGCGCAGCACGATCCCGTCGGCGTCGACGTGATCGATGTGGTCGGTGACCATCTCGGCGCGATCGCCGCCGACCGCGATGTAGAGGTCGTTGTCGAGGATCAGGCACATCCGCTGATCCCACGGGTTGTACCGCGGCTTGAAGTGCACGTCGACGGGATAGCCCGCGGGCAAAGCCTCTTTTGCTGCATTCCGAAGCGACCGCCGAACGTACCCCGGCGCCTTGCGCGACAGCACATAGATCAACACGATCAAAGCGGTGTTGTACAAACGCACTACGCGATTCGCGGCGCGTAGCGGCAGCACCTTCCGGATCATCTCTATCACAGGGTTGACGCGCGGCTTCGACAGCAGGTAGGTCGGTGAGCGCTGCAGCATCGTCACATGGCCGGCCTTCTCGGTCAGCGACGGGAGCAAGCTGACCGCGGTCGCGCCGCTGCCGATCACCACCACCCTCTTGCCGGTGTAATCCAATGACTCCGGCCAGAACTGGGGATGCACGACGTCGCCCTTGAAGTTTTCGATGCCGGGAAACTCCGGCCGGTAGGGCTCGTCGTAGTTGTAGTAACCGGTGCCGAAGAACAGGAACCGGCCGCGGTAGGTCTTAGGCGCACCGTCGACCTCGGTCTGCACCGTCCAGGTGTCGGTGGATGAATCCCAATCGGCCGAAACGACGCGGGTCTTGAACCGGATGTGCTTGTCGATGCCGTACTTGTGGGCGGTCTGCGTCAGGTACTCGCGGATGTCGGACCCGTCGGCGATGTTCTCGTCCCGGGTCCACGGTTCGAAGGGAAAGCTCAACGTGAAGATGTCGCTGTCGGACCGGATGCCCGGATAGCGGAACAGATCCCACGTGCCGCCGATCCGCTCCCTGCGCTCCAGCACGGTGTAGGACAGCTGCGGGTTCTTCTCGTGGATGCGGTAGGCCGCACCGATCCCGGAGATACCCGCGCCGACGATCAGCACGTCGGAAAACTCGGGGTCGGTCTTCTCTTCGCGCATGCGCTCATCGACCTCGGCCATCTAAGACCTCCCTTGGTCCGCCTGGGTACCACGATATGTGGTCGCCCTCACAGTGCGCCAACGACCTCGGCCAATGTCTCCGGCGCAATCGGACCCGGCTGGTACAGGCAGATCTGGTCGGCGACACCTGCCACCCGGTCACGGATGTGGGCCGCGACGTCGGCGGCGGTCCCGCAGGCGGCGATCGTGTGCAACACGTCGTCGTCGATGAGCCGGCCCATCTCCTCCCATCGGCCCTGCTTGGACAGCGCGTTGAGTTCGGGCTGCAGATCGCCCCAGCCGTGGATGTCCAGCACCGGGCGGTAGGCGGGCGTCGAGCCGTAGAACGCCAGCAGCCGGCGGGTGGCGGTATGGTCTTCGCCCACCGACACGATGATCTCGGGAATCACCGTGAAGTCGTGGGCGGCTTTACCCGCCGCGGCCAGCCCCTCGCGAACGGCGGGCATCGTCACCTCGTGCAGGAACCGCTTGTTGCCGAACGGCATGACCAGCAGGCCGTCGGCGTGCTCTGCGGTGGCGCGGGTGAGCCGAGGGCCGAGCGCGCCGACATAGATCGGCGGCGGACCGTACGGGTTATCGCCGGGGATGAAGTTGGGCGTCATCAGCGTGTGGCGGTAGTACTCGCCGCGGAAGTTCAGCCGCTCGCCGGTGCTCCAGCTTTCGAAGATCGCCCGCAGCGCCGCGATCATCTCGGTCATCCTGGCCACCGGCTTGTCGAACTGCGCACCGAACCGCTTCTCGATCTGTGTGCGAATCTGCGTGCCGAGGCCAAGCGCGAACCGGCCCTCGCTGAGTATCTGGTGGTCGATCGCCTGGTGAGCGAGGTGAATCGGGTTGCGCGGAAACGCGATTGCGACGTTGGTCATCAGGTCGAGGCCGCCGACGGTTGACGCGAGAGTTAGCGGCGCGAAGACATCATGCGTCCCCTCGAAGGTGAAGACCCCGCTCGCGCCCGCTTCGCGGAAGGCCCGCGCCTGCTCGATTGCGGTAACTGGCCCGAACAGCGCTGTCATCACCTTCACAGCGTGAGAGCCTAGTTACGTGACACACCCAAACAGCGCCGACGTGGTTGTCGTCGGGGCGGGGTTCGCGGGACTGTCCGCGGCGCGCGAGCTGGACCGGCTCGGCTACGACGTCGTCGTGCTGGAGGGCCGTGACCGGGTCGGCGGCAGGTCCTCGACGACGACAATCGCCGGCACGCCCGTCGATCTCGGCGGCACGTTCGTCGGCCCGACGCAGGACTCCGTCAAGGAACTGGCGCGCGAACTGGGCTGCGAGACGGTGCCCACCCACAATCGCGGCAAGAATCTGATCCGGTGGCGCGGCAAGGTTCGGTCCTACCGCAGCACGATTCCGAAGTTGTCGATCATCGAACTGGTCGACGTCTCGCGCATCCAGTGGCGGTTCGAGCGGGTGAGCAGGCGGGTGCCGATTACCGAACCGTGGACGTCGCCGATTGCGGAAATCCTGGACAGCAAGACACTCGACGAATGGCTGCGTTACGTGCACGCGAACGCATCGACGCGCGATCTCATGGCGATCATGTCCCGGGTGACGTGGGGCTGTGAGCCCGACCAGGTGTCGGCGCTTCACGCCGTGCGCTACGTCAAGGCCGCAGGCGGGATAGGCCGGATGCTCGACGTCGAAGGCGGTGCACAGCAGGATCGCTTCCCCGGCGGCACCCAGCAGATCGCGCTGCGGATAGCAGGCGAGCTCGGTGCGCGCGTGCGGCTTAACACAATCGTGCGGCGTATCGAACGGCACTCCGATGGGACGCTGACCGTCAATGCCGGCGACGGCGACGTCACCGCGAAGGCGGTCGTCGTCGCCATCCCACCGGCCCACCGCGCGGCCATCGACTTCTCCCCCGAGCTGCCCGCCGAATACGAGAAGCTCGCGCAGCACTGGCCGCAGGGGAATCTGAGCAAGGCGTACGCCGCCTACGAGACGCCGTTCTGGCGGGCCAACGGTTGCTCCGGCGAGGCGCTGTCCGACGAGGGACCCGTCTTCATCACGTTCGACGTCAGTGCCGACGACCAGGGCCCCGGCATCCTGCTCGGCTTCACCGACCCGCGCACGTTTGACCCGCTGCCGCCTGCCGAGCGCCGCGAGCGCGCCCTGGCCGGCTTCGCCGCCCTGTTCGGAACCGAGGCGCTCGAGCCGATCGACTATGTCGACCACTGTTGGGGGGCAGAGGATTTCGCGCCCGGCGGCCCAACAGCGGCGGTACCGCCCGAGTCATGGACCATGTACGGGCCGTGGCTGCGAAAGCCGGTCGAGCGCCTTTTCTGGGCGGGCACCGAAACCGCCGACGAGTGGACGGGCTTCCT